>Ga0302326_10008629_pt1 | contig 22439 bp, 20 predicted proteins | sample Palsa_T0_3_FD_202264 | JGI IMG/M metagenome (GOLD analysis project Ga0302326, IMG submission 202264) | Peat permafrost microbial communities from Stordalen Mire near Abisko, Sweden - Palsa_T0_3 | ecosystem: Environmental > Terrestrial > Soil > Palsa > Peat permafrost | place: Sweden: Abisko... | reverse complement strand
CGCTGGACCTGGTCAAGCTCGATCGAGCCCTGACGAGCACCTTCCATCAGGACAAGGATCGGCGCGCGATGTTCGCCGCGACGATCGCGCTCGCCAAGGAGGCCGGGCTGACGGCGGTCGCGGTCGGGATCGAGACCAACCGCCAGCTCGCACTCGCGCGCGAACTCGACTGCGCGGTAGGGCAGGGGTTCCTGCTACACGGGCCCGCCTCGCCGGAGCGCGTGCGTCTCAGAGGCCCCGCCGGGTCGGTAACGTCCGCGCCATGGCGTCCTCTCGTGCGACTCAGCGGCAGCGACAGGCGCCGCTGAGCTCCCAGTCCGCGGTAGCGGGACAGAAGCGAGCGGCCGCCGGGGCGGCGGTCGAGATGGTGCAGGACGGCATGCGCGTGGGTCTGGGAACGGGAACGACGGTCGCGTACCTGCTGCCGGAGCTCGCCGCCGGGCGCAAGCGCCTGCGCTGCGTGGCAACCTCGCCGGCGACCGAGCTCGCCGCGCGCGCGCTCGGCCTTACGGTGGAAGCGCTGGACGAGGTTGGCGAGCTCGACATCGCGATCGACGGCGCCGACCAGGTCGACCCCGGTGGCTGGCTGATCAAGGGTGGTGGGGGGGCGCACACGCGCGAGAAGATCGTGGCGGCGTCGGCGCGGCGGTTCGTCGTGATCGCCTCCGCCGACAAGGCGGTCGAGGCACTGGCGCCGCCCGTGCCGCTAGAGCTGGTGCCGTTCGCCGTGGAGCACGTGCTCGCCGCCGCCGGCTCGGCGCGTTTGCGCGACGTCGAGCGCAGCCCCGACGGGGGCGTGATCGCGGACTATCTCGGACCGGTCGGCGACCCGCGTGAGCTCGCCGCCAGGCTGAGCGCGGTCCCGGGGGTGGTCGAGCACGGCCTGTTCCCGCCGGAGATGGTCAGCCTGGTCCTGATAGCCGGCGAAGGCCCGATCGAGCGGCGCGTCGGCGCCAAGCCCGGCGGCTAGGCTAGGCCGCTTGGCCGAGCTCGCGCAGCTCCTCCTTGTATGACATCGCGTGGCGCGCGAGCACGCCGTCCTCGCCGATCGCGTACGCGCCCATCCGCAGCAGCGGCGGCGAGTACACGTGGAGCGTTACCGCTGGGTCGGCGCCAGCGTGGCGCACACGATGGATGTCGGCGGCTGAGAAGTGGAAGCTCTCGCCCGCGACGAACACGCGCTCGCGCGGCGCGCCGTCGATCGCGAGGCGCTCCTCACGCACCGCTCCGCTGACGACCGCCACCGCTCCAGCGGAGACGTCATGGTCGTGATAGCCGGTGTCGTGCTCGTCCATCCAGCAGATCAGCCACGCGGTCAGATGCTCGTCGCCGACAAGCTCCTGGTACAGGCGCTGCGTCGCGTCGTGCTCGACCAGATCGATCCACAGCTCCGGTCGGTCGGCCAGCTCGCCGACGAATGCCTTCAGCTCGTGGCCGTCGAGCTCGCGCCCGCGCGGGCGCGGAACGCGCGCGAGCTCGCGCGGATCGGCTGCCGCTCGCACGGGCGCTGCCACCGCTGCGCCGACGCGCTGCGAGCGGGCGCTCATCCGACCGCCACCGCGTTCGCGCCTGCGAACACTCGTCGCGTGCAATCGATGACGGCGTCCCACTCGAGCTCCGCGGGCATGCCGAGCTCTGCGGGCTCGACCACCGGTCGATCGGATCCATACAGAAGCTGTTGCGGCCCTGCGAGCTGCTCGAGGGCGCGCACGGCCGTCTGGCCGTAGGAGGAGGTCTCGTAGAACACGAGCGGGTCGGGCAGCGGCGGGCGCGGGCCGCCGCGTGCGCACAGGCGCTCGACGTGCAACGGGGCGAGGCCGGCGAGCATCGAGAAGATCACGCGCAGGCGCGGGTGGCACGGGCGCCCGGCGACGAGGAACGCGAGCCATGCCGCCTGCATGCCCGCCACGTATCCCGTCAGCGCCGGCCACCACAGTGGATCGCCGAGGGAGGTGCGCATCTCCGCTCTGCCGGCGCCGGCGCCGCACGTGGGGCCGGGATGCACGAGCAGGGGCGCACCGTGAGCTTCCAGGCGCGCCAGCACCGGTCGCAGGGCGCCGATCGCGTCGACGCTCGCGAGCGCGCCCGCGGGGAGCCCGAGGCCGACGCACCCGCGCTCGAGCGCACGGTCGACGTCGTCGGCGTCGGCGCGATCGAGCGCGATCGCTGCCCACACGCCGAAGGGCTCCTTCAGCGACAGCGCGCCCTCGTGGTAGGCGTCGATCAGCGCAAGCGCCTGCGCGCGCGGCAGCCACTCGATCCCGAGCGGGCTCGACAGGCACACGAGCGCGCGGTCGAGGCCGTCGAGCTCGACCAGGGCGGCGCGCTGCGCGTGCTCTTCACCCAGCAGATCGATCACATACGGGCGCTCGCCGGCGAGGTACAGCACCGTCAGCCCGTTCTCGCTGCGCACGAACGGAAGCTCGCTGCGGACCGCCAGCGCTGAAAGCAGCGGCTCGGTCCACAGGTGCTGGTGTACGTCGATCTTCATCAGATTTCCGATCTGTTTTATGGAGATTAGCATGTCTCTGGGTCATGCGAGGGCGCGCAACGGCGCTTGCAGATCTGCCGGGGGCGCGACTACGCGATCGCCGACACGCGGGCATCGGCCCACGCCTCGTGCTACATGCGCTGGCGCTAACGGACGGCGCCGGTTGCAAGATCGCGGCGCCGCCTGCGAGATCGCGGCGCACCTGGCGAAACTGACGGCCCGACGCTCGAGCGGGGAACCGAGGAGTCGAACCTCGCGTTGTGGTTTTGGAGACCACCGTGTTACCGATACACCAGTCCCCCTAAAGGAATCCGCATTGTAGGCGCTCGCTGCACGGGCGCTGCATGGCGCGATCCGGCGCGGCCGGCTGATCGGGCGCCGTGAGCACGCGCTCGAGCTCCGCAAAGCCCGTCGGTTTGTGCGCTACCGGACTAAAGGCCCGCCCGCGGCATGCCGAAGGCTGAATAGCGCACGGATCGCTTGTGACAATGCGTACTTTCTTCGCCAGGCCTCGGCGGCCACGATCGACCGGTCACACGGCCTCGAAACCTGCCACTGGTCGCAGGAGGCTCGTCATCACCCGCGTGCGGGGGCAGGACGGCTTTCTGCTGATCGAAGTGATGATGAGCGCGCTGATCGTCGGTCTGATGGTCGTCGCCACGTTCACCGGCTTTGAGGGTCTCAGCCACAAGAGCGCCGAACAGCGTGCGGTCAACGAGGCGGCCGTGCTGGCCGCGCAGTCCCAGCAGCAGATGCGCAGCGACCCGGCGAGCGTCCTGCTCGCCTTCAAAGAAGGCACGAACACTTACACCGCGACCGCCGCGGGCACGACGTACTCGGTCGTGCAGAAGGCCTCGTTCGGCAACGGATCCGCACAGACCGGCTGCGCTGCCACCGAAGCGAAGCGGGGCCAGGGGACCTACATCCTCATCAGCTCGACCGTGACCTGGCCCCGCATGGTCGTTAAGCCGGTGGAAGAGTCGAGCCTCATCACTCCGCCGATCGGATCGGCGCTCGACGTCGAAGCGAGCAACGGCGAAACGCCCACCGCGGGCGTGCCCGTGGTGATCAAATACGTGCCAGCCGGAGGCACCACCATCACCTCGCTGGAAGGGACCACCGGATCGACTGGCTGCGTGCTGTTCGCCGGCATTCCATCCACCGAAGCCAAGGTCGAAGTCAGAGAAGTCTCGGGCATCGTCAACAGGCACGGAACGCAAAGCTGGCCGACGGAAGCGGTCACGCTCGCTCCAAACGTCCTCACCCATCACGCACTCAAACTCGCCTACGGGGGAAGCGTCACAGCGCAGTTCACCTACGAAAACGCGATCGTGGACACCCACAAGAACAATGCCGGCACGGGCAACTACGAAGAACCGGTGACTGGCGACACCTTCGTCGCGTACAACAGCGAAATGGAACAGCCGCCGAACTTCGAGGAGGCCAGCACCACCAACCCCGAGCCCTTCACTGGGACGCTTTTCGAAATCATCCCAGGAAAACCAGGCGCCTATCAACAGGAAGCCTCAAGTCCCACCGAAGCCATCAAATATCCGCAGGGCAACCTGTTTCCGTTCCCGTCGCCCAAAAACTGGACCGCGTGGGCCGGTGACTGCGTGGAAAACCAGCCGGAAACGTTCGACGCCGCCGTCAAAGCCGAAGCCAAGACCGTGCCGCCTGGGGCTTCGGCCACGATCAAGGTCCCCACGACCTACGTCATGCTCAACGTCTACAGCAAGAGCCAGGCCGAAATCAAGGCGCTCGCTAAAAAAGGCGAAGCGACGTGGACTTCTCTGGAGACGGCTGAACCCAAGCTCGTCAAGATCACCGATAAGAAGTGCGCGGGGGTCTCGCCGGATAGCGAGACGCCCATCAAGGGCGAACACACTCAGGAAACGACCACCGGCGGCGAATGGGGCGGCCATCTGTCCGCGCCGTTTCAACCGTTTGGCGAATACGAACTGTGCCTCGCCGGGAACAACGGCAGGATCTACAAGCCGAAGGAAGCCTACATCAACAAGAAGCCCAGCGAACCGGTGACGCTCAACGTCTACCTCAGCGAACTCTCGCAGTCCGAAAAACAGACCCTCAGAAAAGAACGGGAAGGCGAAGCGCGCGAAGCACGAGAAGCCGCCGAAGCTGAAGCCAAGGCGAAAAGAGTGGCCAAGGAAGCCGAAACGAAGGCGAAAAAAGAAACGACCGAAGCCAAAGAAATCGAAACGAGGAAAGCGGCCGAAAAGAAAGAATCCGAAACCAGGGAAGCTGAAGTCAAGAAGGAAGAAGAAGCCACCACTGAAGCTGTGAAAGCGGAAGCGACCGAACTCAGCGAAAAAGAAGACCTAGTGGAAACGAAGACCGCATGCTGATCTCGAATCACAGCCACGCCGTGTACAGCGAGGACGGCTTTACTCTGGTCGAAATGCTCGTGGGGCTCGTCACCGGCCTTGTCGTCATGTTCGCCCTGTTCGCGATGCTCGAAGTCACGACCAACCAGACACGCATCGTCACCGACAGGGTGCAGACCGATCGGCTGGGACGCCAATCCCTGACGCGCATCGTAGATGAGCTGCATTCGGCGTGCGTCGCGCGTGGAGCGATTCCGGTTCAGTCCAGGAGCAAGGAAACGGTGCTGGTGTTCTACAACGCGTACAGTGAAGGGGCCGAAGTCAAGAGCACGAGCGAAAGCAAAGTCGCATCGGAAAGCGTGTACGAGCGCGAAATCATCTATGAACCCGGCGAAAACAACACGGGCAAGTTGAAGGAAAAGATTTACCCGAGCACCGAACTGGCTCTTCCACGCAAAGCCGTGTTCTCTGCGACGCCCGCGAAAACGGTCACGATCGCCGAAGACATCAAGCCGATTGAAACAACCTCGAAAGAACAGCTGCCTATCTTCGAATATCTCAAATACCGAAACGAAGCGACCACCGAAGCTAACGCACCGATCACCACGCTCGAAAAGATCCCGCTCAAAGCAGGGGAAACGCTGGGCACGAGCGCCGCGAGCGTTTCAGGGGTGGGAATCAACTTCGAACAGACGCCCACCAGCAGAGAAACCCGCAACGAAAATGCCCTTGGCCAAGGCTTGCCCCTCCAGACGCAGGTGACGCTGGCGCTGGGCGCGCCGAACGCGGAAGCCCCGATCGTGGACGCGCCATGCGACTGAGCAGAGCACATATCGAAGCGGTCCGCGAGCGCGCCGCGTCGCAGCGGGGGTTCACCATGCTCGTTACGCTGGGCGTGATGCTTATCACGAGCCTGCTGCTGGTGGCGGCCTTCACCGCGGTCGACGGGGATGCGAAACTCGGACACGAAGACCTCACGCAGAAGCAGGCCTATTATGCGGCGCTGGCCGGCGTGCAGGCGTACGAGTATCAGCTCGAGAAGAACCCCGACTTCTGGCAGACGTGCGAATCGCTCAGCGCCACCCAGCCCGGCGAATCGAACACTCGCTACGAAGTCGCGCTCCTACCCGCGTCCACAGCGCCCGGCGGCACGAAAGAATGCTCGGCGACGAAGCCATTCGAAACGGTGATCCAGTCCAAGGGCCGCTCGTCGAACACGTTTCGCGTGAAGGCCACAGGCTTTGCCGGCAAGGACAAGCGGTCGCTGATCGCGACCTTCGGAGTAAAGGGCTTTCTCGACTACGTCTACTTCACGAGATTCGAATCCGAGGACCCAACGCTCGACGAAGCTGCGTCCGTAGAAAAATGCTCGCAGGAGCGCAGCGAAGGGCGCTTGACCTACGAAGAACAAGAGGCCAAAAAAGGGGTCTACGAACCGTGTGGGCCCACGATCGAGTTCGCCCCGTCAGACGACGTCAGGGGGCCGATGCACACGGACGACTCGACCGCCGTCTGCGAAGGCCCGGAATTTGGCCGCAAGGCGCGCCTGGAAGAAAACGATCCCGACGCCGTGGAAATTCGCGGTGGAACATACGCTGCCTATGGCGGCTGCTCGAACGCCGCGGTCGTCAACACGACCAGCGGCAAACCGGCCGTCGGCGAAGAAGCCGAAATCCTGGTTCCGCCGGAAGAAGACACGAGCCTCGGAGCGTACGTCGAAGCGGGATACCAATTCGAAGGCGTGACGACGCTCGAACTGGAAGGCAGCGAAGTGACGGTGACCAACGCCCAGTACAACGGCGGCAAACCGAAGAAGATCCCGCTGCCCAAAAACGGCCTGATCTACATACGCTCGAAGTCCTCTCCCGCCTGCAAATACGAATACGAACAGACCAGCGCCGACACCGCCAGCGAGATCGCAGAAGAAGTCCCCTGCGGGACGGCCTACGTCAAGGGCAACTACGCTGAATCGCTGACCATCGGCGCAGAACGGGAAGTCGTGATCAAGGGCAGCATCACTCCGACCGGCGTGACGCCTCCGGCGACCGATCATCTGCCCGCCGGCGAACTGCCCGGCACGGCGACGCTCGGTCTGATCGCCACGAAGTTCGTGCGCATGTACCACCCGTGCACGGGCGGCACCGGTTCCTCTAAAGAAGAAGGCATCCACGACCCGTGGGTCGACGCCGCGATCCTCTCGACAGCGCACTCGTTCCTGGTCGACAACTACCAGTGCGGCAAACAGCTCGGCTATCTCAACACCGACGGCGCGATCGCCCAGAACTTCCGCGGGATCGTCGGGCTCGTCGGCGCGTCGGGCTACCTGAAGAACTACAACTACGACGAGCGACTTGCGACCGACGAGCCGCCGTACTTCCTCGCGCCGCTGAAGGCCGGCTGGCGGATCGTGCGCGAGACCGCGCCGACCGGCGGTTAGCAGCGGGGCGGGGCACAGCCCCGGTGTGCGTTGCGCCGCGGCAGAGCCGCGGCGTGCGCGCGATGCGACAGCGGCCTATCGACCGCTCTACGCCGCCTCGGGCCAGTTCGCGTTGCCCATAACGCCGTCGCCCTCCTCGGGCTTGGGGCCGCCGATCGCGACGATGTCCAGCCCGTCCGGGCCCGCCTCGAAGGCCCGCACGACGTCAGGCGCTACGCGCAGGACATCCCACTGGCGAAGCTCGCGCAGGTCATCGTCGAGGAGCACGCGCCCCGATCCCGAGACCACGACGTAGGCCTCCTCCTGCTCGCGATGGCTGTGCGCCATCGGGCTGCGCAGGTTCGGCGCATAGCGAAACAGGCTCACGCCGAGATCGCGCGAGTCAAGGTGCTTGCGCCCGAAGCGACCCTCGATTCCGGGGGCGCGATCGCCGACGGAGTCCTCGACGTCCAGCAGGTTGACGATGGCGAAGCGAGACACGGAGCGTCCCTCCTTGTTGACGGGGGCAGGCAGGCGGCGACGCCGCGCGTCAACCTTAGCTGAGCGGTCAGCGGGCGCTCAGCGATCCGTGGTCCAGCGCAGCCCGGTGATGCTCGCGAACGCAGCTCTCGCCTGCGCCCTGTCGCCGTCGAGCGCCGCCTGCTCGCCCGCGCGGGGGGCCTCCGGTGCGCCGGCGATCGCGTCTCGTGCGGCGTGCTCGTCGTGGGTCCTCACCCAGTGGCGCTCGGTGACCGGGTCGGCGGCGAGCGGGACAGCCGCGGGCGGGCGCTCGAACGTGGGCACCGTCCCGACGGGCGTGGGCTCCTCGCCGTACACTTCGACCGTCTCGCCGGGCGTCTCGCGGGCGTCGATGACCTGGGGAGCGTCGAGGATCTGCGTGGCGTCGCCCGCCGGGCGTGCGCCGGAGCCGGGCGCATAGCGGAACTGCCCGCTCTCGTCGGTCACCCAGAAAGCCTCGCCGCCGTCGAAGGTCTCGTGCAGGATCGAGCGCTCGTAGTGTTCGGCGATCCGCGCGAGCGCGTCCATGTCGCTGACGTCGATCACCGAAACCCCCGGCAGTTGCCAGACGCGCTCGACCGGCACTATCAGGCGCCCGTAGCGCGCCTTGATCGTCGCCGACTCCTCCCGCGGTCGCCGGTGCACGAGCGCCAGCGCCGCCAGCAGCACGCACACGACGATGGCGATTCCGCCGAGCGCGATCTCGCGCGCGCTCGCGACCGACATCTGCGCGAGCTTGAACGACAGGTACAGCGGTTGCGAATGCCTGCCGCTCACCGAGCCTCCGGTGGACGGCGCGAAAACGCTCGACGCCGGCTGCCCTGTGGCAGATGAGCCTTTTGTGATCACGATCGGCTGCACCTCCAGTTCACTCAACGAGAACGGGATCTGCGGCGAGAACGTGAGGTGCTGCGGCACGTGGTCCACGCTCCCGCTCGCGCGCACGTGCGGCAGGAGCGTCAACGTGTAGGAGGTGGTGCTCACGCCGGTTGCCGCCTCGACGCGGTGCACGAGCGCCAGCAATGGGGTGAGCTCGAGCGGCGCCGTGACCTGGGCGCGATCTCCGTGGAAGCTCGTCGGCGGTGCGAGCTCGAGCGTCGTGTGCCAGCCATTCGTCGCGGTGATCGACGCGGACAATGAGATCTGGCCTGTGAGGAAGTGCTTCGCGGCGCTGCCAAACAGATACGCGAAGCGCAGCTGCACCGTGTTCAGTACGTGGGTGAAGAGCGGGTCGCCAGTCACCGCGCGGTTGCCCGGGTATGTCGGTCCGGGCGTCGCCTGGCTTTCGTAGGAGAGCGTTCCGCTCTGCTTATAGGGAACGACGAACGAGTGCTGTGTGGTGGTCGCGCGAGTGAACGCGAGCAGCGCGAGCACGACGAACGGGCACAGCACGGCGAGCCCGATCGCGAGTACGTTTACGACAGGCTCTGCTGGAGCTTGGCGCGGCGGGCGCATCGGACGCTCACCTCCGCCCTCGCCGGCGCGCCTGTGCCGACCCCTGCGTCGTTTGCGTCGCACGAACGCCGCCCCGGTGAGCAAAAGAGTTCCAATCGCGACGAGCGTGCCCACGAGCGCCGGCGAGCGGACGGATCGCAGGGCTGCGCCGGCGCCCGGGAGGTGCAGCCACAGCGCGCCGATCAGCTGGCTGCGCGTGGGATGTTCGAAGTCGACGAAGTTGTTGCTGTCGCCCTTGAACAGATAGCGGGCGCCGTCGCGCCCGACGATCCGATGCAGCACGATCGTGTGAAGCATCTTGTTGTAGTAGGCGACGATTTCGCCCACGTGGTAGCTGCTCTGGCTGCGAACCAACGCCAGGTCCCCGGTGTGAAAGCGAGGTCTCATGCTGACCCCGTCGGTCACCACGTAGGTCGTGGAGCCGCCGAGGCTGGTCGGTGCGAAGTAGGACCACGCACATCCCAGGACGATCAGTCCGAGGGCGCCGGCTAGGAGCTTCCTGGTGTGACGCGTTCGCATGGCGGGTCATTGGGTGACGAGTACACATGCCGGATATGCGTGCGGAGCGGCCGTGTATCGACCGCTCCGCATCGCCCCACTAGATGTTGCTATTCGATGACGACTTTACCTTCACTGACAGCGGCGACAGACAGCTTGTCACCTTCGGCGTCAGGCACGCCGTTCGCGGCGAACGCAGGAGCGCCTTTGAATTCGCATGCGACTTCGTCTCCCGCTCCGGTTGCACCGCAATCGGTCCAGTCTTCTTTTTCGGGTTCGTTTTCGGTCAACGCCACCTGGACGTCGGTCGCGGCTGCGCTGATTTTGAAGTGCGCGGCCGTCATGTATTCCCCGTTGCCACTGAACGTGTAGCTGACGTGGGAGGTCACTTCATAACCCGACACGGCGCCGGAACCGGCACCGGCTTTGTGGGCCGGAACTTCGTTGCTCGCAGTGAATGCATATGCTCCAACACCGAGCACGCCTGCGACCACGAACGCAAGCACGCCGGCTGTCCTACGGTTACGGAAATGCGTGAACACGTCTGTGCCCCCTTTGTTATCGTGGACACTGGCGTGTCCTTGGCGGGGGCATCGGCGGCTGGTTAAAGCTGCTTTAGCTGACTGTGCGAATTGCAAGCTTTCATGCGGGCTTGCGTACGCTTGCTCAGGCGTCGCTCGAGGGCGCCCAGATATTGATCTGGCTGTCGAGCGCGTGACGCTCGATCTCCTCGAGCTCCTGCGTGGTGAAGTCCAGGTGTCCCAAAGCGCCGACGCTCTGCTCGAGCTGGGCGACGCTGCTGGCGCCGATCAGCGCCGAGCTCACGCGCGCGTCGCGAAGCACCCACGCGATCGCCATCTGCGCCAGCGACTGCCCGCGCCCGGTCGCGATCTCGTTCAGCGCGAGCACGCGCTCGAGCGCCTGCTCGCTCAGCAGGCGCTCGTCGAACGCCTCGCCGCGACGCACACGCGAGTCCTCCGGCACGCCGTGCAGGTAGCGGTCGGTCAGCAGACCCTGCGCGAGCGGCGAGAACACGATCGCACCGACGCCGCGGCACTCGAGCACATCCAGCAGGCCGCGCTCGATCCAGCGGTTGAGCAGCGAGTAGGACGGCTGGTGGATCAGCAGCGGCGTGCCCAACCCGCCCAGGATCTCGACAGCCTCCTCGGTGCGCTGGGGCGAGTAGGAGCTGATCCCCACGTACAGCGCCTTGCCCTGGCGCACCGCGCTGTCGAGCGCGCCCATCGTCTCCGCCAGCGGCGTGTTCGGGTCGAGGCGGTGCGAGTAGAAGATGTCGACGTAGTCGATCCCCATCCGCGCGAGGCTCTGTCGAGGCTCGCCAGCAGGTACTTACGCGAGCCCCACTCGCCGTATGGCCCGGGCCATTGGTCATAGCCCGCCTTCGTGGAGATGATCAGCTCGTCGCGATACGGCCTGAAGTCCTCGCTGAAGATGCGCCCGAAGTTGTTCTCCGCCGCGCCATACGGCGGCCCGTAGTTGTTGGCCAGATCGAAGTGCGTGATGCCGAGGTCGAACGCCCGGCGCAGGATCGCGCGGCTCGTGCGCAGCGGGCGGTCGTCGCCAAAGTTCTGCCACAACCCCAGCGAGATCGCCGGCAGTTGGATACCGCTGGCGCCCACACGCCGGTATGGCATGCGCTCATAACGCCCGGCGTCCGGGAGGTAGAGAGGGTCGGCGCGTGCGGTATCGAAGGGCATCTGCTTCTGGCGGGAGCGCTGAGCCGAACCCCGCCGCACCCCTCCTAAATATTAGTTTTGCCGTTGGCGGGCATCGCGTTGGTGGCGGCCGCTTCAGCGCGGGTCGCCTCGCGCGCGCGGCGGTACTCGTTGACGACGATGTCCGTGAGCTCCTCGACTGAGGTCTCCGCCGTCGGCTTGTCCAGCGCGATCGCGCCGTCCTGGATCATGCTCACGCGGTCGCACGCCTGCAACACGTGCACGTAGTTGTGGAGAATCATGATGATCGAGACGCGGCCCTCGTCCTTCAGCCGCGCCACCAGGTCGAGGATCTGCGCGCCCTCTTTCGCCCCCATCGCCGCGAGCGGCTCGTCGAGCAGGATGATGTCGGCGTTGGAGTTGACGGTGCGCGCGACGGCGATCGCCTGGCGCTGGCCACCCGACAGGCGCGCCACCGATACGTCGATGCGCGGGATGTGGATACCGATCTCGTCGAGCGCCGTGCGCGCTTCGCGCTTCATCCGCCGGTTGTCCAGTAGCGGCAGCAGCTTAAGCAGGCGCTCGCGGCGCAGGAACAGGTTGTGGTAGACGGAAAGTTCGTCGATCAGCGCGAGGTCCTGGTAGACGGTGTCGATGCCTTTCGCGCGCGCGTCGCCGACGCTCTTGGGCTGATACGGCTCGCCGTGCAGCCACATCTGGCCGGAGTCCTGCTTCTGGAAGCCGGAGATGATCTTGATCAGCGTCGACTTGCCGGCGCCGTTGTCGCCGAGCAGCCCCAGCACCTCCCCCTTTTTGAGGTGCAGGTTGACGTCGCGCAGCGCCGTCACGGGGCCGAAGCGCTTGGCGATGTGCTCGACGCGCAGCACGTCGTCCGGCGCCGAGCTCGGGCCGACGACGTCGTGCTCTATGACCGGGTCAGCCACCGCCGCTGTGCCCCCTGCGGGCGCGCTGCACGTAGATGTTGACCGTCATCGCGATCAGGACGGCGAGGCCCGTGTAGAAGAGCAGGTAGTTGGCGTTCACGCCTTTCAGGACGAGGCCATCTCTGAGGATGCCGAGGAACAGCGCTCCGATCAGCGCGCCGACGACCGTGCCCGAGCCGCCCGTCAGCAGCGTGCCACCGATCACCCCCGCGGCGATCGCGAAGAACAGGATTTCGTTGGAGCCGGCCGGATCCGGCTGGATCGACCCGGCGCGCACCGCCTCGAGGATCCCGACGAGGCCGGCGGTGAGGCTGCAGAGCACGAAGTTGCGGATCATCACGGACTTGACCTTCACGCCGGCCTCCGCCGCGCCGAGCTTGTTCGAGCCGATCGCCACCGTGTACAGCCCCCAGCGGGTGAACGTCAGCGCCACCTGCAAGACGATCACGATCACCACCGCCCATATCAGCTCCGAATAGGTGCCCGCGCCGAATATTTTCGCGAACGTGCCGATGTGGTTGACGGTTTCTTTGAGAACTATGTGGTGGCCATTGACGATGTGGGACACGCTGACTTCCGAGTGCGTCACTTCGGCGCCCGGGATCGACTTCGTTTCGCCATGGGAGATGATCAGCGCGAGCCCCTCGAACGTGAACAGCATCCCGAGCGTCGCCACGAACGAGTTGATGCCGATCACCGCGACGGCGACGCCGTTCGCGAGGCCCACCGCCGTGCACACGAGCATCGCGATCACGACGCTCGGGACCAGCGGGATGCCCCAGGAGGCGCTGAGCTTGTAGAACAGGAACGGCGTGAACAGGTACATCGCGCCGATCGACAGGTCGATCTCGCCGAGGATCATCACGAACACCTCGCCCGCCGCGATGATCGCGTACGGCGCGAAGTACGGCAGCAGCGTCTTGAAGTTGGCGCTCGTGAAGAAGCTGCTCGTCTCGACCGAGAAGTAGATCGCCGTCACGATCGTGACGACGATGATGCTGCCCTCGCGCAGCCCGAGGACCCGCTCCCTCAGCGCCACCCACCCTCCCGCCGGGGCCCGGCGCCCGTGCGCCGGGCCCTCCGTCGTCGCGGGTCCCGGTGGGGCTGCGCCTCCCGCCACGCTCGACATCGCTACGCGGCGGCGCCGGCCTTGAGCGGGATCACTTTGGCTTCCGAGGCAGTGCCCTCGTAGCGGGATTTCGATTCGACGTACGGAGCGACGCTTTCCTTGTCGAGGAACTTCAATCCCGTGTCGACTTCCGCGGGGCCCGTCAGCGACCCGGACACGCGCCAGAAGAACAGCTCCAGGATCGGCAGGAAGCCCTGCAGATAGGGCTGCTGGTCGATCGTGAATTCGATGTAGCCTTCGTGCAGCAGTTTCTGCGTGACTTCGGTCAGATCGAAGCCCCCCGCCTTGACCTTCCCGGCGAGGCCGAACTTCTGCATGACTTTCGCGAGCTGCGCCGTCGAGTCCCCGGCGACCGAGTACATGCCCTTGGTTTCCTTGTGTCCCAGCCAGTACGCTTCGATCGTCGAGAGCTGGCCCGGTTCGTTGGCGCCCGTCGTGATCGCGTGGGTCGTAATCGGCTTGCCGGAGGCCTTGATCGCCGCTTCCGCGCCTTCGATGCGGGGCTGCAGGTTGGCGGAGCCCGGCGTGTCGATGAACAGCGCCACGTCGCCTTCTTTGACGGCTTCGACGATCCGTTCGCCCATCTTTTCGCCCGCCAGTCTCAGGTTCTGCCCGATGTAGGCCAGGCGCTCGTTGGTGGGGGCGTCCGCGTTGTAGGAGACCACCGGGATGCCTGCCTTGAGCGCCGCTTCGACGGGCGCGTTGAACGCGTGCAGATCGATCAGCGCGACCGCGATGCCGTCCGCGCCGCTGGTGACGGCCGTGTTGACCGCGTCGACCATCTGGTCGACGTTGCTGTTTTCCGAGCCCGTCCACTCATACGAGCAGCCGAGCAGCTTGCAGGCGTCCGCGATGCCGTACTGCGTGGGCACGAAGAACGAGTTGGTGGTCACGTGGTTGACGACCACGAATTTGTAGGTGGGGTGTGAGCCGAAGATGCTCGCCGAGCCGCCGCTGGCGCTCGAGGCGCTCGATCCGCAAGCGCTCAGCAGCGTGCCGACCGACCCGGCCGCCACACCGGTTAGCGCGGTTCGGCGCAGGAATGCGCGCCGGTCGAAGCCCGGCCGCTGCGACTGCCCCCGGTCGATGTGCTCCAGATGCTCTACTGGCTCGTGTATCTGATCGGTGTCCGCCATTTCGTCCTCCTGTTCGCCTCGTTGAAAGCATTCAACGGCTATGTGGCAATGGACACTATCCTCTCGCGTGTCGGGAAAGCAGTCAAGTCCAGTTTTTCGGAATCTCCGCGGTCGATGCGCGGACCGTACGGTGGTCCCCGACTGTCCCCGTCCGCGGCGATTCTCCCGCAGAGCTTCGCTCAAAGTGGGTATACCCTCGTGCGATGGCATCGAACCCAAGCGGTCGGCCGCGCGCGGGGCGATCGCCGCGCGAGGAGGCAGAGGCGGGGGGCGACGGCGCTCGGCTCGGGCGCTATGGCACCGTCGTGCTCGCGCGTCACGTCAAAGACGACGGACGCGGGCTGATCCTCTACACCCACGACGCGCCGGAACCCACCGACGACGAGTACGGGGCGAGTTGAGCGAGCTGCGCTTCAACGAGCTGCGCGGCGAGCAGGTCGACTACGCGATCCACCGCCAGGAGCGAACGTTCCTGCCCACGCGCGACCACTGCCCGCTGTGCCCCACGCGCCCCGGCGGGGATCCGACCGAGATTCCGTTCCCGGCCTTCGAGATCGCGGTCTTCGACAATCGCTTTCCCGCCTTCCAGTCGCCGCATGGCGCCGCCGAGGTGGTCGTCTACAGCGACGACCACGACGCCTCCTTCGGCACGCTCTCAGCGCAGCGCGCCGAGGATCTGATGTGGGTCTGGCGCCAGCGCTACATGGAGCTGGGCGCTCGCGGCGACGTCGACTACGTGTTCGTGTTCGAGAACCGCGGCGTGGAGGTCGGCGTCACCCTGCACCACCCCCATGGCCAGATCTACGGCTACCCGTTCCTGCCTCCCGTGCCCGCGCTCGAGCTCGCCGCCGACGAGCGCCTCGGGGGCTGTGCGCCGTGCGTGCTACTGGCGCGCGAGCAGCGCGAGGGCGGGCGCGTCGTGTACGAGAACGACGCGGTCCTCGTGTACGTGCCCTACGCGGCGCGCTGGGCCTACGAAGCGCACGTGACGCTGCGCGAGCACCGCCCCAGCCTGCTCGACTGCGAGCCGCGCGAGCTGCGCCTGCTGGCGGCGGCGCTGCAGGCGCTCACGCGCGGCTACGACGCCCTGTTCCAGCGGCGCTTCCCGTATGTGATGGCCGTCCACCAGGCGCCCACCGACGGCACCCGGTGCGGACACCTGCACGTCGAGTTCTACCCGCCGCTGCGCACCGCCGAGAAGCTCAAGTACCTCGCCGGCTCCGAGCAAGGCGCGGGGACGTTCATCTCGGACACGCTGCCCGAGGAGTCGGCCGCCGCCCTGCGCGAGGCGATCGCCCGTGGCGCATGAGCGCAGCGCCGCGTTCGCCCCCGGGCGCGTCAACCTGATCGGCGAGCACACCGACTACAACCAGGGGCTCGCGCTGGCGTTCGCGATCGCCGAGGGCGTGACCGTACGCGCGCAGTCACGCGATGCGGGGCGCGTCGACGCGCACGCGAGCGACCTGGGCGAGCGCGACGAGTTCTCGCTGTCGGACCCGCCGCGCGGCCAGGGCTGGCGCGCGTTCGTGCGCGGGACAGTCGCCGAGCTCGCCCGCGCCGGCTTCCCGCTGGTGGGCGCAAGCCTGCAGATCAGCGGGCAGGTGCCGCCGGGCTCCGGACTGTCCTCCTCGGCGGCGCTGGAGGTCGCGCTGTGCCTCGCGCTGGTCGAGCTGGGGGCCGATGGCGGGCCCGACGAGATGCCGGCGGCGCTCGACCGCACACAGATAGCGCGCCTGTGCGCGCGCGTGGAGAACGAGTGGGTGGGAGCGCAGACGGGACTGCTCGACCAGCTGGCGTCGCTGTACGGCGCGCCCGACACCGCGCTGTGCATCGACTTCCGCGCGCTGACCGTGCAGCCGGTCGCGCTCGAGCTGGGCGACTGGCGGCTGGTGGTGCTCGACTCGGGCGAGCGCCACGTGCACGCGAGCTCGGGCTACAACGAGCGCCGCGCGCAGTGCGCACGCGCGTGCGAGATGCTCGGCGTTCGGTCTCTGCGCGAGGCCGACCGCGAGGCCGTCGCCACACTGCCCGAGCCGCTGCGACGCCGCGCCGAGCACGTCATCGGCGAGAACCAGCGCGTGCGTGAGGCCGTCGCCGCGCTGTCCGCCGGTGACCTACCGGCCGTCGGTGCGCTACTGGACGCTTCGCATGCGAGCCTGCGCGACCTGTACGAAGTCTCCACGCCGGCCGTCGAGGCGACCGTCGAGAAGCTGCGCCAGGCGGGCGCCGCGGGGGCGCGCATCGTCGGCGGCGGCTTCGGCGGTATCGCGCTCGGCCTGTTCGCCCCCGGCACGCGGCCGCCGTCCGGCGCACGCGACGTGCGCCCAAGCGCGGGCGCACGACTGCTCGAGGCCTAGGCGGCTATGACTGCCCGAGCAGCGCCTGCGCGCGCGCCTGCAGCCTGGTCATGCCGCGGATCCAGCGCTGCGGGTCCTGCGCCTTGCCGACGACATACTGGTGCATGTCCGGGTGGGTCAGGATCAGGAACTGATCCTGCTCGACGCCCTCGATCACGCGCTGCGCGGCCAGCTCGGGCGCGAGCACGTCGCCGCCGCCGATCACCGCGCTGGCCTTCGCCGCGTCGCCTTCCGCGCCCGAGCGCAGCATCGCCGTGTCGACCGCGCCCGGGCAGACGCACGAGACGCGCACGCCGCGGTCGGCGTAGGTGAACGCCAGCCACTCGGCGAAGCCGACGGCCGCGTGCTTGGTCGTCGAGTACGCCGCGTCGCCCACCGTCGTGAGGATGCCGGCCATCGACGCCGTCGTCACCAGGTGACCGTCGCCGCGCTCGATCCACCCGGGCAGCAGCGCGCGCGCGGCGTACACGTGCGACATCACGTTCACGCGCCACTGGCGATCCCAGTCCTCGTCGCCGTCCTGCGGCCCCGTGCCGGTGGCCAGGCCGGCGTTCGCGAACCACACGTCGATCGCACCCACGCCGCTCTCGATCTCCGCCACCAGCGCGGCGGTGGCGTGCTCGTCGGTGACGTTGAGCGTGCGCGCGAGCACGCGCGCGGGGCCTAGCTCCTCGCTCAGCCGCGTCACGCCCGCCCCGTCGAGGTCGACCGCGACGACCGTGCGCGCGTCCCGCTCCACGAGCGCTCGCACGAGCGCTCCGCCGATGCCACCGGCCGCGCCCGTGACCGTCGCCACCCTGCCCTCGAGGTCCATGCGCGGACCATAACCAATAATCAAAAAGCTTCATCGCCACGTGTCCGTGGAACGTCGTTGCACCGCTCGCGCGAAGGGCGGATGATGGGCGAACGAGCGTCATCCACGAGGAGGTTTGAGCATGTACGACTACGTCATCGTCGGAGCCGGCTCGGCGGGCTGCGTGCTGGCCGCGCGACTGACCGAGGACCCCGACGTCAGCGTGCTGCTAATCGAGGCCGGTCCGCCCGACTCGATCGAGAACATCCACGTCCCGGTCGCCTTCTCGCAGCTGATTCACTCGCAGGTCGACTGGGACTACTCGACGCTGCCCGAGCCGTTCGCCAACCACCGGCGCGTGGGGCTGCCGCGCGGCAAGACGCTCGGCGGGTCCTCGTCGATCAACTGGATGGTCTACATCCGTGGGCACCGCGCCGACTTCGACGGCTGGCGCGAGGAGGGCTGCGAGGGGTGGGGCTACGACGATCTGCTGCCGTACTTCAAGCGCTCCGAGGACAACGAGCGGGGTGCCTGCGAGTACCACGGCGCCGGTGGGCCGCTGGCCGTGTCCGAGGGTCGCTCGCGCAACCCGATGACCGAGGCGTTCCTCGACGCCTGCGACCAGGCCGGGCAGCTGCGCAACGAGGACTTCAACGGCGCCGAGCAGGACGGCTTCGGGCGCTACCAGGTGACGATGCGCGACGGGCGGCGCTGCTCGACCGCCGTCGGCTACCTGCACCCGGCGATGTCACGCCCCAACCTCACAGTCGAGACGTTCACGCAGGTGCATCGCGTGCTGTTCGAGGGCGCCCGCGCCGTCGGCGTGCAGGCCGCGCGGCTGGGGGAGCTCCGCGACTTCCGCGCCGAGCGCGAGGTGATCCTGTGCGGCGGCGCCTACAACTCGCCGCAGCTGCTGATGCTCTCCGGCATCGGCCCCGCCGAGTTGCTGACGATGCTGCAGATCCCCGTCGTCGCCGACCTGTCCGCGGTCGGGCAGAACCTGCAGGACCACGCGGGCACCGGCTGGCTGTGGACGCACGACGAGCCCGTCTCGCTGCTCAGCGCGATGAGCGACGAGAACGTGGCGCAGTTCGCCGGCGAGGGGTCCGGGCCGCTGACGTCCAACGGCGTCGAGACCGGCGGGTTCCTGCGCACCGGCGAGCACCTTCCCGCGCCGGACCTGCAGTACCACGTCGCCGGCGCGATGCTGCTCGACGAACCGATCTACGAGCACGGCCTCACGCTCGCCGTCTACCCCGTCAAGCCCGCCAGCCGGGGATCGCTGTCGCTGCGCTCGGCCGACCCCACCGTCGCGCCGTTCATCCTGCACAACTACTACGCCGAGGACTCCGACATGCAGACGATCATGCGGGGCATGCGCGTCGCCCGCGAGATCGCCGCCCAGCCGGCGCTCGCCCCCTACACCGCCAGACCGTACGACCAGCCGGACTCCGACTCCGAGCAGGATCTGCGCGCGTACATCCGCCGACACACCTACACCACGTTTCATCCCGTCGGCACCTGCCGGATGGGCGCGGACGCCGAGGCCGTCGTGGACACCGAGCTGAGCGTGCGCGGCGTGCAGGGGCTGCGCGTGATCGACGCGTCGGTCATGCCCAGCATCGTTCGCGGCAACACCAACGCGGCCACGATCGCCATCGCCGAGCGTGCCGCCGACCTCGTGCGCGGCGTCGAGCCGCTGGCGGCGGTGGGGGAGAGGGCGGCGACCGCCGGAGTGTGAGCAGGAACATGGACGACGACGATCCGCTCGAGGACTTCGATCCCCGCGCGGTCACCCTCGAAGGCGTCACGAAGGTGGTGCACGTGGCCGGCAGCGGGCCGGCGGTGATCGTGATGACGGAGATGCCCGGCATCAGCCCGCACGTCGCGCGCTTCAGTCGCTGGGTCAGGGACGCGGGGTTCACCGTGTACATGCCCTCGCTGTTCGGCCGCGATGGTGCCGTGCCGGGCGTGAATGAGGGCGTCGCCACCCTGCAGCGGGCGTGCGTCAGCCGCGAGTTCCGCGCCTTCGCCGCCAACGAGTCGAGCCCGGTGACCGTGTGGCTGCGGGCGCTGGCGAGGCTCGCACACGAGGAGTGCGCCGGCCCGGGCGTCGGCGCGATCGGCATGTGCTTCACCGGCAACTTCGCGCTGAGCATGATGCTCGAGTCCTCGATGCTCGCACCGGTGCTGTCCCAGCCGTCGCTGCCGCTCGATGACCCCGCCGGGCTCGAGATCGCCCCCCACGAGCTGGTCGCGGTTCGAGAGCGCCTGGAACGCGAGGACCTGACCGTCATGGGCTATCGCTTTGAGGGTGATCGCCACTGCCGGGCTGAGCGGTTCGCCGCCTACCGCGAGGCGCTCGGCGAGCGCTTCGTCGCACGAGTGCTGCCCGACAGCGCCGCCAATCCCGACACCGCGCCGTTCTTTGAGCAGGTGGTCGCGAGCCCGCACAGCGTCGTGACAGCGCACCTAATTGATGAGGCCGGCCAGCCGACGATCGCCGCGCGCGATGAGATTCTGGCGTTCTTCGCTGCGCGGCTCGGCAACAAGCAAGCGGCATGAGGAGTCCGGGGGAACCGGCGAGAAAGCACCACGAAGCCCCGCTGCGCGATCCGGTCGGCCTTCTGCTACGACGATGCGCGCGCTGTCGGGGTGAGTGTCGCGAGGAACGCCTTCGAGCGCTCACGATGCTCGCAGAGCAGTGTCAACGCCAGCTCTCGATCCTCTACTTCGAGCGCGCCGAGGATTTGCTCGTGCTCCATGAGGATCTCTTGCGGTAGAAGCTGCTGGTCCTGCTCGAGCCACATCCGGCGGTAGGAGAGAACGCGGTAGGGGTCGAGGGCGTCCCAGAGCTGTGCGGCAAAGCGCACCAGCCATGCGTTGCCGCTGCGCTGGAAGATCGTGAAATGAAAGGTGCGGTTCGCGGCGATCATCTCGACGGGATCGCGTTCGGCAACGGCTCGCTCCTGGATTCGCAACTGCCCTCGCATCGCTTCCAGGTCCTGGGTGACGATGGCCGGGATCGCCAGGCGCTCGGTCTGCTCCTCCACGACCTCACGCGCGAGGTACAGCTCGCGGATCCGCTCGACCGGGAGCTCGGCGACGAAATAGCCACGTTGCGCCCGGTAGGTGACGATGCCCTCGCCGGCTAGCGTCTTCAGTGCTTCGCGCATGGGGATCAGGCTGACGCCGAGTTCCTCGGCCGTCGCCTCTTGCAGGATCTTCGCGCCGGGCGCAAGATCGCCGCGGACGATCGCGCCCCGCAGTTCGGCAACGACGATGCCCTCGGCGGTGCGGGGTAGCTGAGCGGCCATGCGGGGAGGCGAGGTGGGCATCACAAGGATCTAGCGGTTCGCGGCGTCATGCACAGGAGAATGCCAGAAATTATAATATCCATTATATTGTTGATCGTGAGCGATCTCGCCGCAACAAACGTGACGAGCGAACTGGCGAGCTGGCTGACGGACGTCCAGCTCGCAGACATTCCCGCCGAAGTGCGGGCGCGTGCGGCGCACATCTTGCTCGACGGCGTCGGATGCGCGTTGGTGGGCGCGAGGCTGCCCTGGTCCGATGCGGCAACCGCAGCGATATGCGCACTGGAAGGCGTTGGAAGCTCACCGCTGATCGGTCGGGGTCAGACGACCTCGCCCTCGGCCGCGGCCCTGCTCAATAGCTCCTACATCCAGGGGTTTGAGCTCGACGACTACCACCCGGTGGCGCCAGTGCACGGGGCAGCGATCGTGCTGCCCGCGATGCTTGCAGCGGCAGATCACGCCGGAGCGCCGACCGGTGCCAAGTTCCTGCTGGGCGCGATCCGCGGCTTCGAGGTCGGTCCGCGAGTGGGTCTCGCGCTGCATGGGGCGGAAATGCTGACTCGTGGCTGGCATTCGGGCCCGGTGTACGGCGGGCCCGCGGCCGCGGCCGCCGCGGGCACTCTCTACGGCCTGGACGCCGACGGCATGGAGGACGCGCTGGGGCTCGCCGCAACACAGGCATGCGGGTTGATGGCGGCTCAGTTCGAGTCGATGGGCAAGCGCATGCAGCATGGCTTCGCTGCTCGCAACGGTCTGTTGGCGGCGACCCTGGCGGATGGCGGGTACACCGGGATCAAGCGGGTGTTCGAGCGGAAGTACGGAGGGTTCCTGTCGACCTTCGGCGAGGGGCACGACCCCGACATATCGCAGATCGCATCGGGGCTCGGAGAGCGCTGGGAGACCGGTGCGATCGCCATCAAGCCGTATGCCGCGATGGCCGGGCTACACGCAGCCATCGACGCCGCACGCAGCGTGCTCGCCGAAGGTCGAGTCGATGCGCAGGACATCCAGGCCATCGACATCTACGTGTCCGAGCCAGCGTTTCACCACGGTGGCTGGCGTGCCGAGCGTCCGCTCGCCGCCGTTGGCGCGCAGATGAATCTCGCTTACGCGGTCGCGGTGACCCTGCTGGACGGAACTGCGCTCGCGGAACAGTTTTCCGCCGAGCGGATCGACGCGGACGATGTATGGAGACTGATCGAAAGGACCACGGCCCGCCAGGAACCGGCGTTCGACGAGCACTTCGAGGATGGCTACAACACCCGCCTGGAGGTGACGCTCGCTTCAGGCTCCGCTCGCACGGCGTTCATCGACCAGCCTCGAGGCGCTCTGTCGCGACCGCTGAGCAACGAGGAAGTCGTGT
>Ga0302326_10008628_pt1 | contig 22441 bp, 12 predicted proteins | sample Palsa_T0_3_FD_202264 | JGI IMG/M metagenome (GOLD analysis project Ga0302326, IMG submission 202264) | Peat permafrost microbial communities from Stordalen Mire near Abisko, Sweden - Palsa_T0_3 | ecosystem: Environmental > Terrestrial > Soil > Palsa > Peat permafrost | place: Sweden: Abisko... | reverse complement strand
GGGCCAGAATCGGCTGCCGTGCATCTACCTGGTCGACTCCGGTGGCGCCTTCTTGCCCCGTCAGGACGAGGTGTTCCCTGACCGCGAACATTTCGGCCGGATTTTCTATAACCAGGCCAGGCTTAGTTCCGACGGCATTCCACAGATCGCGGCCGTGCTGGGCTCGTGTACGGCAGGCGGGGCCTACGTTCCGGCGATGAGCGACGAAGCGGTGATTGTTCGCAACCAGGGCACCATCTTTCTCGGCGGCCCGCCGCTGGTGAAGGCGGCCACCGGGGAAGTCGTGTCGGCGGAGGATCTCGGCGGCGGAGATCTGCATTCCAAGGTCTCCGGCGTCACCGATCATCTCGCGCAGGACGATCGCGACGCGTTGCGCATCGTCCGGCGCATCGTCTCGACGCTGGGGCCGCGCGAACCGCGCATCTGGGATGTGTTGCCGACGGTGGACCCGATTGCCGATCAAGCTGAGCTCTATGACGTGGTCCCCGTCGACCCTCGGATTCCCTATGACGTGCACAACGTGATCACCCGGATCGTGGACGGCGGCGAATTCGGCGAATTCAAAGCCGAATACGGCAACACGTTGGTCACCGGATTCGCCCACATTCACGGCCACCCCGTCGGCATCGTCGCGAACAACGGAGTGCTGTTCTCCGAATCCGCGGTCAAGGGTGCGCATTTCATCGAGTTGTGCGACAAGCGGATGGTGCCGCTGCTGTTCCTGCAGAACATCGCCGGGTTCATGGTCGGCCGCGATTACGAGGCCGGCGGCATCGCAAAACACGGCGCCAAGATGGTGACCGCGGTGGCCTGCGCGCGGGTGCCCAAGCTCACCGTGGTGATCGGCGGGTCCTACGGCGCGGGCAATTACTCGATGTGCGGACGGGCTTATTCGCCGCGTTTCCTCTGGATGTGGCCCAACGCCCGGATTTCGGTCATGGGTGGCGAGCAGGCCGCGTCGGTGCTGGCGACGGTGCGCGGGGAGATGACCGCCGAGGAGGAAGAAGCTTTGAAGGCGCCGATCCGTGCTCAATACGAGCACCAGGGCAATCCGTACTATTCGACAGCCCGGCTCTGGGACGACGGCGTGATCGATCCCGCCGATACCAGAACGGTTGTCGGTCTTGCGCTTTCGGTAGTGTCTAACGCGGCCGTCGATCCGGTCTCCTACGGCGTCTTCCGGATGTGAGTGTGTGATGTCCTTCGATACGGTTCTGGTTGCCAACCGGGGCGAGATCGCCGTCCGGGTGATCCGCACACTCAAGGCGATGGGTATCCGATCGGTAGCCGTCTACAGCGACGCGGACGCCACAGCGCGCCACGTCGCCGCGGCGGACCTCGCCGTCGCGATCGGCCCCGCACCCGCTCGAGACAGCTATCTCAACGTCCCCACCATCGTCGACGCGGCCGTGCGCACCGGAGCTCAGGCCGTTCACCCCGGCTACGGGTTCCTTTCGGAGAACGCTGATTTCGCCGCCGCGCTGGCCTCGGCGGGCGTGACGTTCATCGGACCGCCGGTAGGCGCCATCCAGACCATGGGCGACAAGATCGCCGCAAAGGGCACCGTGTCGGCGTTCGGTGTGCCGGTGGTACCCGGTATTGCCCGGCCCGGCCTCACCGACGACGAACTGATCGACGCCGCCGACGACATCGGCTACCCGGTTCTGGTCAAGCCGTCCGCCGGTGGCGGCGGCAAGGGCATGCGCCTGGTCGAGCGGCCCACCGACCTACCGGGCGCGCTGATCAGCGCCCGTCGGGAGTCGGCCGCCGCGTTCGGCGACGACACGCTGTTCCTGGAGCGATTCGTGTTGCGCCCCAGACACATCGAGGTTCAGGTGCTCGCCGACAGCTACGGCAACGTGGTGCACTTCGGTGAGCGGGAGTGCAGCCTGCAGCGCCGGCACCAGAAGGTCATCGAGGAGGCGCCGTCACCGCTGCTGGACCCCGAGACGCGCGCCCGGATCGGTGCCGCCGCGTGCGATACCGCGCGCAGCGTGGATTACACCGGCGCCGGCACGGTTGAATTCATCGTCTCGGCCGACCGCCCCGAGGAGTTCTTCTTCATGGAGATGAACACCCGGCTACAGGTCGAGCACCCGGTCACCGAGCTGGTGACGGGATGGGATCTGGTCGAATGGCAAGTCCGGATCGCGGCGGGGGAGAAGCTGACCGTCGGCCAGGCTGACATTGCGTTGCAGGGACACGCGATTGAAGCGCGCGTCTACGCCGAGGATCCGGCGCACGGCTTTTTGCCCACAGGTGGCGATGTGCTGGCGGTGGTGGAGCCCGATGGGCCGGGTGTCCGCGTGGACTCGGGCTTGTCGGCGGGGATGGTCGTCGGCAGTGACTACGACCCGATGCTGGCGAAGGTGATCGCGCACGGCGCGGATCGGGCGGGCGCGCTGCGAACCCTCGATCGGGCCCTGGCCGAAACCGCCGTGCTCGGGGTAATCACCAATATCGAGTTTGTCCGCTTCCTGTTGGCTGATCCCGACGTGATCGCCGGTCGGCTCGATACCGGGCTTTTGGACCGCCGCGCGGGCGATTTCATCGCGGCAGTGCCCTCCGACGAACAGTTCGTGGCTGCCGCGGCCTTCCAGTGGTTGCGACGTTTCCCCGCGCCGGGCGCCGACCTGTGGGAGGTGCCGTCCGGGTGGCGACTCGGCCGCCGGGCGCCGGTGAGCATCCGGCTGCGATCGGGCGAACGCACCGAGCACGTCCACATCTCCGGCGTCCCACACGATGCTGAAGCGCGCATCGAGGATGGCGAATCCCGATCATTGCAAGCTGATCTCGCGGGCGGCCGGCTGACCGTCACCCTCGACGGGCTGCGCATCGAGTACACGGTCGCCGCTGCGGACAGCACGATATGGCTCGCCGGTGACGGGGTCTTCGTGGCGATCGAGGAGGTGCGCGAAGCATCGGTGCGCGCCGACGAGGAGCACAGTGGAGACGCCGAATTGACCAGCCCCATGCCCGGGGCGGTGGTCGCGGTGAGCGTCGACGACGGCGCTGAGATCGAGGCCGGCTCGGTCGTCGTCACGGTCGAAGCGATGAAGATGGAGCATGCGCTGACGGCACCCGTCGACGGTGTGGTCGAACTCCTCGTCACCGTCGGCGACCAGGTCAAGGTGGGCCAGCCGCTGGCCCGGATCACCACGAACACCAACGCAACACCAGTAGCAGAGGATCGCGTGTCATGACTGACTTCCTTTCCACCGGGACGCTCCCGGATGAGTACCAACAGCTGGCCAAGACCGTCCGCGACTTCGCGCAGACCGTTGTCGCTCCAGTCGCCGCGCGCCACGACGCCGAGCACTCCTTCCCCTACGAGGTAGTCGCCGGCATGGCCGAGATGGGCCTGTTCGGTCTCCCGTTCCCCGAAGAGTTCGGTGGAATGGGCGGCGACTACTTCGCGCTGTGCCTGGCGTTGGAGGAGCTGGGCAAGGTCGACCAAAGCGTGGCGATCACGCTGGAGGCCGGCGTCTCGCTCGGCGCCATGCCCATCTTCCGGTTCGGCACCGACGCACAGAAGCGAGAATGGCTGCCGCTGTTGGCCAGTGGCCGCGCCCTGGGAGCTTTCGGGCTGACCGAACCGGGCGGCGGCACCGATGCCGGCGCGACGAAGACCACCGCGACTCTCGACGACGGCCACTGGGTGATCAACGGCTCCAAGCAGTTCATCACCAACTCCGGCACGGACATCACCAAGCTGGTCACCGTCACGGCGGTGACCGGCGGGCGGGACGGCAAAAAAGAGATCTCGTCGATCCTGGTTCCGGTGCCCACAAAGGGATTCACGGTGGAGCCCGCTTACGACAAGGTCGGCTGGAACGCCTCAGACACCCATCCGCTGAGCTTCGACGACGTGCGAGTGCCCGAGGAGAATCTGCTCGGCGAACGCGGCCGCGGATACGCCAACTTCCTGCGTATTCTCGACGAGGGCCGTATCGCGATTGCGGCGTTGTCCACCGGCGCGGCGCAGGGTTGTGTCGACGAGAGCGTCAAGTACGCGCGGGAGCGCGAAGCGTTCGGCCAACCGATCGGCCGCTACCAGTCCATCGCCTTCACCATCGCGCGGATGGAGGCTCGTGCTCACACCGCGCGGACCGCCTACTATGACGCCGCGGCGCTGATGCTGGCCGGTAAGCCGTTCAAGAAAGAGGCGGCGATCGCCAAGCTGGTCGCCAGCGAAGCGGCGATGGACAACGCCCGAGACGCCACCCAGATTCACGGCGGCTATGGGTTCATGAATGAATTCACGGTGGCCCGGCATTACCGGGACAGCAAGATTCTCGAGATCGGTGAGGGGACTAGCGAAGTGCAGCTGATGTTGATTGCTCGCGAGGTGGGGCTGTGACTTCAGAGAACGGCGAACAGCCTGCCAAGACGGTCGTCCAGCGCGGCTTGTGGTTCGAGGAATTCGAAACCGGCGTGCGCTACCTGCATCGCCCGGGACGGACCATCACCGAGGCCGATAACGTTTTGTTCACGACACTGACGATGAATACCCAAGCGCTGCACCTGGATGCCGCGTTCTCCGACGCGCTGCCGCCCTTCAATCAGCGGCTGGTGAACTCGATGTTCACCCTGTCGACTCTGGTCGGCTTGTCGGTCGCGCAGCTGACCCAGGGCACCATTGTCGGCAACCTCGGTTTTTCCGAGATCGCCTTCCCCAAACCAGTTTTTCATGGCGACACGCTGTACGCCGAGACCGTCATCACCGAGAAACGCACCTCGAAGAGCCGTCCGGGGGAGGGCATCGTGACGCTCGCGCATACCGGTCGAAACCAGCACGGTGACGTGGTCGCGACGGCGAACCGCAAAACCTTGGTACGGATGCGTCCACCCGAGGCCGCTGGCGGGGGGGCCTGATGGGCCTGCACAACCCCGGACCGGCATGGCTGTTCTGCCCGGCTGACCGCCCTGAGCGCTACCAAAAGGCCGCGGCCGCAGCCGATATCGTGATCCTCGACCTCGAAGACGGCTGTGCCGCCGCCGATCGGCCCGCCGCGCGTAAAGCACTGGTGGATATGCAGCTCGACCCGGCCCGCACCGTGGTGCGCGTCAACCAGTTCGACACCGCCGATCAGGAACTCGACCTCGAGGCCCTGAAAAATACGTCCTACGACACTGTGATGCTGCCGAAATGCGAAGCGGTCGACCATGTCAGCGCGCTTGCGCCGCTGAACGTCATCGTGTTGGTGGAATCCCCAATGGGCGCCCTGGTGGTGACTGAGACCGTCCGGGTGGACAACGCAGTCGCCGTGATGTGGGGTGCCGAGGATCTGTTCGCCGTGCTCGGCGGCACTGCCAACCGCTACCCGGACGGGACATACCGCGAGGTGGCCCGCCACGTCCGCTCGCAATCGCTGCTGGCGGCCAAGGCGTACGGCCGGCTCGCGCTGGATTCGGTCTACCTCGACATCAAAGATCTCGACGGGCTGCGCGCCGAGGTCGACGACGCGGTGGCGGTGGGTTTCGATGCCAAGGTCGCTATCCACCCCAGCCAGGTGCCGGTGATCCGGGACGGTTATGCACCCTCACCCGATCAGGTGCATTGGGCGCGAAACGTTCTCGCCGCAGCCGTCGATGAGCGCGGTGTCTTCGCATTCGAGGGCAAAATGGTCGACGCGCCCGTGTTGCGGCGAGCCGAGCGAATCGTGCACCTGGCCGGCGACGCCAGCTCTTAGCAGCGACTACTTGCGTCGGGCCGCGGCCAGCCGAGCGGCGAATTCGGGTGATTGGATCGAGATAGCCTGCGGCCCGAGCTCAGTGTTCTTGGCAAGCTCGTGCTGTTCATTGTCGAGCGAGCCCGGGCTGGCCGTGGCCCGCATGGTGGCTTTGGTCGCCAGCACCACCTCGCGCGGCGCAGCCGCGGGCCCGGCCGCCAGTTCCAACGCGGCGGCGACGGGGTCGTCGGCAACGCTGAGCGCCAGCCCATGGCGCACAGCGGATTCGGCGTCGAAGCGCATGCCGAACAGCAAGGCGGCGCGGGCAACCTGGGGTCCCACCGCGCGCTGCAGCATCCACGTCGCCCCGCCGCCCGGGTGTATTCCCAACTTCTGAAAACGGGCATCGAACACCGCGTTCGACCCGGCGATGCGCACGTCGGCCGCCAGCGCCAGGTTCAGGCCGGCGCCGACAGCCGGGCCGTTGACGGCAGCGATGGTGGGCAACGCGCACTTTCCAACGGCCATGAACCCGTCGTAGAGCCGCAGCAGTCCCTGTTCGGCCGCACTGCCCAACGCGCTGAGATCGGCACCGGCGCAGAACGCCTTGCCGGCGCCGGTGACGACGACGGCGTGCACATCGGGGTCGGCCTCGGCCCGTTCCACGGCGGCGCGCAGCTGCGTCGACATCTCGCCGGTGACGGCGTTGCGCCGGTCGGGGTCGTTGACGGTGATCAGCGCGACGCGATCGTCGACGCTGAACAGGACCAGGTCGGATTGGGGCATCAGGCACCTCCGCAGATTCGTCGGCGACGGCACACAGCGCACCATCCGCTTACATGTGCCACGTGTACCCCACCGGCCACAGTGGCACCAGGCAAATGAGTACCCCCGGCAGGATTCGAACCTGCGACCACAAGATTAGAAGTCATGTGCTCTATCCAGCTGAGCTACGGGGGCCGAAGGCCATTAAGCCGAGGTCAGTCTAGCCAACGGTGCACGCGCCGTTCCCCGGTACGCAACGCCGACAGAAATGTTGTTGGCGGGAGCGGTGATTCGCTAGTGTGAGGCCCGCCACACACGTACGCTACCGACGGCCACGCCCCATGCAGCCGCGCGACGTGTGCTCAACGACGAGGAGTGGCAGCGCGTGACCGTAGCCATAAATGTCAGATCGCGATACTCGCAGGCTCGGGCCGAAGTGCAGCGCCAGGGTTTGCAGCTCGCTGCGATGCCAATGGGTGCCTATCGCACCGGCTCTCTGCTGCTTCGCGGCTCGCCATGGGTGGCGCGCTTTCTGGCGGAGTGGTTGTCGGCCGAGTTTCCGCCGCAGGTGGTCACCGGCCACGCCCTGTCTGGCGTGACGCCGCTCTCGGTGGGCCGCGTTGCGACGAACTGGGCGGCGCAGCGGGCAGACCGGATCCTGACTGCCGCGCTAATGGATTCGTTCGGCCCGGATTACCGCGAGCAAGCGTGTCATCCGATCGGCGATCGCCCTGCGTGCTCGCATCGCGGAGGCCTGCTGCAGGCGGCCGGCGACCGCCGCCGTTATGCCGCGCAGACGTCGGATATCGCTTACGGTCCGGATCCCCGTGACAACCTGTTGGACATTTGGCGCCCTCCCGCCGTCAAAGCGGGGGATCGCGCGCCGGTGGTGCTGCAGATCCCGGGCGGCGCGTGGGCCGTCAACGGTAGGCGGCCACAGGCCTACCCGCTGATGAGCCGACTCGTCGAACACGGCTGGATCTGCGTGTCCATCGACTACAGCAAAAGCCCTCGCAGGGCGTGGCCGACACACCTCATCGACGTCAAGCGCGCGCTGGCCTGGGTTCGCGACAACATCGCCGACTACGGCGGCGATCCCGACTTCATCGCTGTCACCGGTGGCTCGGCGGGCGGGCATTTAGCCTCGCTGGTCGCGCTCACCGCTAACGACAAGCGACTGCAGCCCGGTTTCGAAGAGGCCGACACAACCGTCCAAGCCGCGGCACCTTATTACGGCGTCTACGACCTGACCGACGTCGAAAAAATGAATGAAATGATGCTCCCGTTCCTCGAGCATTTCGTCATGCAAGCGCGTTATTCCGACCACCCTCAGCTGTTCGAATCGGCGTCGCCTATTTCGCATGTGCACCGCGAGGCGCCGCCGTTCTTTGTGCTGCACGGCGAGAACGATTCGGTGATCCCCAGTGTGCAGGCGCAGGCTTTTTGCACCGCGCTGCGCGAAGCGGGGGCTCCGACCGTGTGCTACGCCGAGCTTCCCAACGCGCACCACGCTTTTGACTTATTCTCCACAGTGCGGTCCAGATTTGCTGCTGACGCCGTTGCCGATTTTCTCGGAGTCGTCTACGGACGTTATGTGCAGTCGCGATCGACGGTTTTTCGCAGGCAAGCCACACCGGCCAGTTGAGTGTAAAGATGCGTGACGCCACGCATCTTTCCAATTCCGCGGCCCGCCAAAGTATTTCGCCGGCGATCGCAAAAGCGTTCATTCCCGCGTTCTGATCCGCACAATCGGCTACCACCACCGCGCCAACCGGGCTACGTTGGAGTTGCCCGCGGTTGAGCGCAGCGCCCTGGCAAAGTGTTATGCGACGTCGCAGGCGTGACGGTTGGACGCGTTCGAAACGGGAGGCTTGAGTGGCGACAGCGGCGTTGGCCGGACGAGGGAGCGGCGGTGGCTGAGCAGGTCGACGCGGCGGGATTACCGACGGCGCTGGGGCCGCTCGATTACCTTTTGCATCGCGGGGAGGCCAATCCGCGTACCCGCTCGGGAATCATGGCCGTGGAAATCCTGGACAGCACGCCGGATTGGGGCCGTTTCCAGGCCCGCTTCGAGAATGCGTCCCGACGGGCGTTGCGGTTGCGCCAGAAAGTGGTCGTGCCGACGTTTCCGACGGCCGCGCCACGCTGGGTGGTCGATCCCGACTTCAACTTGGATTTCCATGTCCGCAGACTGCATGTCGCGGAGCCGGGCACGCTGCGACAGGTATTCGATCTGGCGGAAGTGATGCTCCAGTCGCCGCTGGACATCGCCCGACCGTTATGGACGGCGACCCTGGTCGAGGGTCTGCCCGACGGAAAGGCTGCGACGCTGCTACACATGTCCCACGCCGTCACCGACGGTGTCGGCAGCGTGGAGATGTTCGCCCAGATCTACGACCTGGAACGCGATCCGCCGACTCAGCCGGCCCCAGCCCAACCCATTCCGCAGGATCTGTCGGCCAACGACCTGATGCGCGAAGGGCTCAACCAATTGCCTCTCAACGTGGTCAACGGGGCCCTGGGCGCGGTATCGGGAGCGGCATCGTTGATCGGGCGTGCGGTGCTCAACCCCGGAGCCGCGTTGGCGGGGGCAGTCAGCTACGCCCGCTCGGGGGTGCGGGTGATGAGCCAGGCCGCCGAACCGTCCCCGCTGCTTCGTCGCCGCAGTTTGGCCACCCGCAGCGAAGCCATCGACATCCCGCTGTCCGACTTGCACCGGGCGGCAAAAGCCGGCGGCGGGTCGATCAATGACGCCTACCTCGCCGGTTTGAGCGGTGCGCTGGGGCGCTACCACCAGGCACTCGGGGTGCCGATGTCCACACTGCCGATGGCCGTGCCGGTCAGCTTGCGCGCCGACTCGGACGCGGCCGGCGGCAACCGATTCACCGGTGTCAACCTGGCGGCTCCGATAGGTACCGCTGATCCGATCGCTCGGATGAAGAAGATTCGCGCGCAGATGACTCAGCGCCGCGACGAGCCCGCGATGAACATGGTCGGCTCGATCGCTCCGGTGTTGAGCGTATTGCCGGGGCCGTTGCTGGAGTCGCTGACCGGTTCGGTCGTCGGTTCGGACGTCCAGGCCAGCAACGTCCCGGTGTATCCCGGCGATACTTTTCTCGTCGGTTCAAAGATCCTGCGGCAGTACGGCATTGGTCCGTTGCCCGGTGTGGCGATGATGGTCGTGCTGATCTCCAGAGGCGGCTACTGCACCATTACCACGCGCTATGACCGTGCCGCTATCAGTGACGAGGCGCTCTTCGCCCGGTGTCTGCTGGAGGGTTTCGACGAAATCCTGGCGCTGGCCGGTGATCCCGCTCCCCGTGCGGTGGCGGCGTCGTTCGACGCTGAGGCCTCCGGCACGTCAACGCGATCTGCGGCCGGTTCATGACACCCTCCGAAGGCGAGGGCGGGTCGAAGAAGTCGGAGCGTGAACTGCGGTTACCGGGTTCGGTCGCCGAAATCATGGCCAGCCCGCCCGGACCCGAGATCGGCGCGTTCTTCGATTTGGACGGCACCCTGGTGGCCGGCTTCACCGCCGTCATCCTCACCCAGGAGCGCATCCGGCGCCGCGACATGGGCGTCGGCGAACTGATCAGCATGGTTACCGCCGGCCTGAACCACCAACTCGGGCGTATTGAATTCGAAGAGCTCATCGGCAAGGCCTCCTCGGCCCTGGTCGGACGCATGTTGAGTGATCTGGAGGAGATCGGCGAGCGGCTGTTCGCCCAGCGGATCGAGTCCCGGATCTACCCCGAGATGCGCGAGCTGGTCCGCGCCCACCTGGCGCGCGGGCACACCGTGGTGCTCAGCTCCTCGGCGCTGACCATTCAGGTCGATCCGGTCGCTCGCTTCCTCGGCATCCTCAACACGCTCACCAACAAGTTCGAGACCGACGAAGACGGGATCCTCACCGGAGGAATCGTCAAGCCGATTCTGTGGGGACCGGGCAAGGCCGCCGCGGTACAGAAGTTCGCCGCCGCGAATGGCATTGACCTCAAGGACAGCTATTTCTACGCCGACGGTGACGAAGACGTCGCGCTGATGTACCTGGTTGGCAACCCGCGTCCGACCAATCCGGAAGGCAAGATGGCCGCCGTCGCCCGCCGCCGCGGCTGGCCGATTCTCCGGTTCACCAGCCGCAGCGGCGGCGGTATCGGGGCACAGCTGCGCACGCTGGCCGGGGTCGGTTCGCTGGTTCCCGTCGCGGCCGGCGCCGTCGGGATCGGACTGTTGACCCGCAGCCGCCGCCGCGGAGTCAACTTCTTTACGGCAACCTGGTCGCAGCTGCTGTTGACCGCCAGCGGTGTGCAACTCAACGTCCTGGGCGCGGAGAATCTGACCGCTCAGCGGCCCGCGGTGTTCATCTTCAATCACCGCAACCAGGCGGACCCGGTCATCGCCGGCGCGTTGATCCGCGACAACTGGGTCGCCGTGGGTAAAAAAGAGCTCGCCGCCGATCCGATCATGGGCACACTCGGCAGGGCGCTCGACTCCGTCTTCATCGACCGTGACAACCCGACCGCAGCGGTGGAGTCATTGCACCAAGTCGAGGATCGCGCCAGAAAAGGCCTGTCCATCATGATCGCGCCCGAGGGCACCAGGCTGGATACCACCAGCGTCGGGCCGTTCAAGAAGGGCCCGTTCCGCATCGCGATGGCGGCGGGAATACCGATCGTCCCGATCGTGATCCGCAACGCGGAGATCATCGCCGCGCGCAACTCCACGACGATGAATCCCGGCACGGTGGATGTCGCGGTGTTTCCGCCGATCCCGGTCAGCGACTGGACAGTTGACACGCTGGCGGACCGGATCGCCGAAGTCCGCCAGCTCTATGTGGATACTTTGGCCGACTGGCCGGTGGACGAACTGCCCGAAAACGGCGTGTATCAACGCGAAAAGAAGCCGGCGCCGCGAAAGGCTCCACGCAAGGCGGCCAAGGCGGCACCGGCGAAAGCCGCTGCGAAGAAAGCCGCCGTGAAGAAAACCGCTAAAGCGGCCCAACCCAAAACCCCGCCGAGCAAAGCCGCCAAGGCCCAAAAAAGCACGCCTCGGCCAAGGGGGCGATCGTGACTACGCAGTCCGCCGATACCAGTGCGTTCACCACGACCGACGACACGCTGGTGTTGGTGTCGGCGTCGTCGCCGGTGGAATCGGAGCTGCTTGCGGCGTGGCTGGACCAGCAACGTGCCCGGCACCCAGACACCAAGCTCGAGGTGCTGCCGCTGCCGGCACATGACTCGGCGCCCGCGGCGCTGGCGCAGCTGGTCGAACAGCTCGAGTCGGACGAGGACCGCTCGATTGTGCCGGTGCGGGTGTTCTGGATGCCGCCCGCCGATGCGTCGGCGTTGAATCGGTTGGCCGCGTTGATCCCTGGGCGTAATCCCTACGAACCCAGTGAGTGTCAGCAGCGCCATATCCTGCGCTCCGATCGTGGACGCGCTCAAGTCGTGGCCGGCGAGTCGGCCAAGGTATCCGAACTTCGTCAGCAGTGGCGAGACATCACCGTCGGCGACAATCCGCGTGATTTCGCGCATTTCGTCACCCGTCGGGCGCTGCTGGCGCTGGAACGCGCCGAGTATCGCATTCTCGGCCCGCAGTACAAGTCTCCGCGGCTGGTACGGCCGGAGATCTTGGCGTCCAGCCGATTTCGCGCCGGACTGGAAAAGATCCCGGGCGCCACTTTGGAAGAAGCCGGGAAGATGCTCGATGAGCTCGCCACCGGATGGAGCCGAGTGTCGGTCGACCTCGTCTCCGTTCTGGGCAGGATGCTCAGCCGAGGCTTCGACCGGGAAGTCGATTACGACGAGTACCAGGTCGCGGCGCTGCGCTCCGCGCTGGAAACTCATCCGGCGGTGCTGCTGTTCTCGCACCGGTCTTACATCGACGGTGCGGTGATGCCGGTGGCGATGCAGGAGAATCGGCTCCCGCCGGTGCATGTGTTCGCCGGAATCAACCTGGCGTTCGGGGTGATGGGTCCGCTGATGCGCCGCTCCGGCGTCATCTTCATCCGGCGCAATATCGGCGACAACGCGCTGTATAAATATGTGCTGCGCGAGTACGTGGGCTACGTCGTCCAGAAGCGCTTCAATCTGAGCTGGTCCATCGAGGGCACCCGGTCGCGCACCGGAAAGATGCTGCCGCCCAAGCTTGGACTGACGAGCTATGTGGCCGACGCCTATCTGGACGGCCGCAGCGATGACATTCTGCTGCAAGGTGTTTCGATCAGCTTCGACCAGCTGCACGAAACCGCCGAGTATGCCGCGTACGCCCGCGGCGGGGAGAAGCGAGCGGAAGGTTTCAGCTGGCTGTACAACTTCATCAAGGCTCAGGGCGAACGCAACTACGGCAAAATCTATGTCCGTTTCCCCGAGGCGGTCTCGATGCGAGAGTATCTCGGCCCCTCGCACGGCCCGATAGCATCCGATGAAGCCGCCAAACGCCTTGCGCTGCAGAAGATGTCGTTCGAGGTGGCGTGGCGCATTCTGCAGGCGACGCCGGTAAACGCAACCGGCCTGGTATCGGCGCTGCTGTTGACCACACACGGCGTGGCGTTGACGCTCACCCAGCTGCACCACACGCTGCAGGATTCACTGGACTACCTCGAACGTAAGCAAACTCCGATGTCCACCAGTGCATTGCGCCTGCGCACACCCGAGGGCGTCCGCTCCGCTGTCGACGCGCTGTCTAACGGACATCCGGTGACCCGGGTTGACAGTGGCCGAGAACCCGTGTGGCGCATCGCCCCCGAGGACGAGCATGCCGCAGCGTTCTACCGCAACTCGGTGATACACGCCTTTTTGGAAACCGTCATCGTGGAGCTGGCGTTGGCGTACGCCGGTCGGGCCGATGGCGATCGGCTGGACGCGTTCTGGAAGCAGGCCATGCGGCTGCGGGATCTGCTGAAATTCGACTTCTACTTCGCCGATTCGGCCGCGTTCCGCCAGAACATCGCCGACGAGATGGCCTGGCACGAGGATTGGGAAGCTCACGTCGCCGGGGGCGCCGCCGAGATCGACGCGATGCTGTACGCCAAGCGACCGCTGATGTCGGACGCGATGCTGCGGGTGTTTTTCGAGGCCTACGAGATCGTTGCCGACGTGCTACGCGACGCCCCGGCGGACATCGGAGAGAAAGAGCTCACCCAGCTGGCGCTCGGTGTGGGCCGCCAGTACGTCGCGCAAGGTCGGGTGCGCAGCAGTGAGCCGGTGTCGACGTTGCTGTTCGCGACGGCGCGCCAAGTCGTCGCCGACCAGGATCTGCTCAAGCCCGGCCCCGATCTGGCCGAGCGCCGCGTCGCGTTCCGCCGCGAATTGCAATCCATCCTGCAGGATTTCGACCACGTCGCACAGATCGCGCGCAACCAGTTCGTAGCTCGCGAGATCGAGGCGCGCGGGCACAGTCAATAGCGCGCCCTACTCTTTGGTTATGACGGGTGCTCCGGCCGCAACGCGCCGCGCGGTGGTGTGGCCGCTGCTTGTCGGGGTGGCGACGCTGGCCGGTTGTACGGCGGCGGGGATCGGGGCGCTATCGCTGGCGGCCGCGCTGACGGCCACCGGGTTACCCGATCCCGGTCCGGTGACCACGTTCGGCCTGCCCTTCGTCCGCGCGGCCGGTGAGGTAGCCGCCGTAGTGGCCGTCGGCTCATTTTTGTTGGCGGCGTTTCTGGTTCCGCCGCAGAACAACGGCGTCCTCGACGTCGACGGCTATCGCGCGGTGCGGATCGGGACAGTGGCGGCCGGGGCATGGGCGGTGTGCGCTGCCCTGCTGGTGCCGCTGACCATTTCCGACGTCTCCGGTCAGCCGGTGGCCGCTCATTTGAACCCGGCGAGTCTCTGGTCGCTGGCCAGCCTGATCAACATCTCGACGGCCTGGCGGTGGACGGCGCTGCTGGCCGCGGCGGTGATGTTGGTCAGCCTGCCGGTGTTGCGCTGGTCGTGGACGCCGCTGCTGCTGGTCGGGTCGCTGGCCACCCTGATCCCGCTCGGGCTCACCGGACACTCATCGGCCGGCGGCTCCCATGACCTGGCCACGAACAGCCTGCTGATCCATCTGGTCGCGGCGAGCCTGTGGGCCGGCGGACTGCTCGCGTTGCTGACGCATGTGGTGCGCGGCGGGGCGCACGCCGACCTGGCCGCTCGGCGATTCTCGATGATCGCGGTGTGGTGCTTTGGCGCGATGATGCTCAGCGGCGTCGTCAACGCCCTGGTGCGAATCCTGCCGTCGGATCTGCTCACCACCGACTACGGACGACTGGTGGTGGCCAAGTTCGTCGCGCTGTGCCTGCTCGGCGTCGCCGGCTGGCGGCAGCGACGCGCGGGAGTTGCTGCGCTGCAGGAAGATCCGGGCTCGCGAGCTAGCCTGGTCCGGCTTGCGCTGATCGAGGCACTGGTGTTCGGCCTCACCTTCGGCATCGCCGTCGGCCTTGGCCGCACACCTCCTCCGCCGTTGCCGATCGGTGTCCCCTCGATTCCCGACGTCAAAATCGGCTACGACTTCGCCGGACCGCCCACCCCGGCCCGGGTGCTCCTCGATTGGCGTTTCGACCTGATCTTCGGGACGGCGGCCCTCGTGTTGGCCGCGCTGTACCTGGCCGGGATGCTTCGACTGCGGCGGCGCGGCGATCACTGGCCCCCGGGCCGGACGGTGTCCTGGCTGCTCGGCTGCCTGACGTTGCTGTTCGTCAGCTCATCGGGCGTGGGCCGGTACATGCCGGCGATGTTCAGCATGCACATGGCCGCTCACATGCTGCTGTCGATGCTGGTGCCCATTCTGCTGGTGTTGGGCGGCCCCGTCGGCCTGGCGTTGCGGGCACTGCCGGCGGCCGGCCGCGGCGACCCGCCGGGTATGCGGGAATGGCTGCTGGCCGCCCTGCACAGCAGGCTGTCGAAAATCCTGACCAATCCGGTGGTCGCCACGGCGTTGTTCGTCGCGGGCTTCTACGGGCTGTATCTGGGCGGCCTTTTCGACGCGGCGGTGGGTAGCCACATCGGGCACGTCCTGATGAACGTGCACTTTTTGGTGAGCGGCTACCTGTTCTATTGGGTGGTCATCGGTGTCGACCCGACGCCACGGCCGATCCCGCCGATCGCCAAGCTGGGGGTGGTCTTCGCCTCGCTGCCGCTGCACGCATTTTTCGGCGTCGTGCTGATGGGCATGCCGAAGGTGCTGGGTGAGAGCTTCTACCGGTCGCTGCATCTGAGCTGGCACACCGATCTGCTGGGTGATCAGCGGCTCGGCGGTGGAATCGCCTGGGCGGCAGGGGAAATACCGCTGGTCCTGGTGATGATTGCGTTGCTGGTGCAATGGTCGCGCAGCGACCGGCGAACCGCCCGGCGATTGGATCGCGCGGCGGATCGCGACGAGGACGCCGACCTGGCGGCGTACAACGCGATGTTGGCCGAGTTGGCCCGCCGCGACAGTCCCGGGCAACGCCGGCGCTAACCGGTCAACGCTGCGGGCTTCATCCACAGCCGCCATTCCTTCCACAGCACCGGCCGCGGCGCCGGCCGGCCCCGCGGAGTTGTCGGCCCGCTCGCGCTGAATGGCGGTGTACAGGCGGTGCGGCGTCATCCGCCGTAACCGGAAAAGAACCGCAGAAAGGTATGAGAAATGTTCGAGACACCGTTGACCGTGGTGGGAAATATCGTCAACGACCCGATCCGTCGCAGGGTCGGTGACCAGGAAGTGCTGAAGTTCCGGGTTGCCAGCAATTCCCGTCGCCGTGCCGCCGACGGCACCTGGGAGCCCGGCACTTCGCTGTTCGTCACCGTTAACTGCTGGGGTCGTCTGGTTTCCGGGGTGGGCGCGTCGGTGGGCAAGGGCTCGGCGGTCATCGTGGCCGGGCACGTGCACACCAGCGAGTACGAGGACCGGGACGGTATCCGGCGTTCGACCCTGGAGATGCGCGCCACGGCTGTTGGCCCCGATCTGTCTCGCTGCATCGCGCGCGTCGAGAAGACGGTCTGCGCTGGATCGGACACCGGCCCGACTTCGGACGCTGCATCGGCGGCCGACACGATCGGCGCTGATGAGACGATCCGCGCCGACGGCCCTGAGACCGGGTCCGATGCGGGGTTGCCGCTGTCGGCTTAGCAGCGGCGCGAGAAGGAGCCGGACCGGCGAGCCTAGGATGGGTCGCGAGCATTCTCGCAAACCAGAAAGGCAACACCGCGGCATGGCTGAGTTCATCTACACGATGAAGAAGGTCCGCAAGGCGCACGGCGACAAAGTCATCCTCGACGACGTGACGCTGAGCTTCTATCCGGGCGCCAAGATCGGGGTCGTCGGACCCAATGGGGCCGGTAAGTCGAGCGTCTTGCGGATCATGGCGGGCCTGGACAAAGCAAACAACGGCGACGCCTTCCTGGCCCCTGATGCGACCGTCGGCATCCTGCAACAGGAGCCCGAGCTGAACGAGGAGAAGACGGTTCGCGGCAACGTCGAGGAGGGGCTCGGCGACATCAAGGTCAAGCTCGACCGCTTCAACGAGGTCGCCGAGTTGATGGCCACCGATTACTCCGACGAACTCATGGACGAGATGGGCCGGCTGCAGGAGGACCTTGACCACGCCGATGCGTGGGACCTCGACTCGCAGCTCGAGCAGGCCATGGATGCGCTGCGCTGCCCACCGCCGGACGAGCCGGTGACCCACCTGTCCGGCGGTGAGCGACGCCGGGTGGCGTTGTGCAAGCTGCTGCTGTCCAAACCCGATCTGCTGTTGCTCGACGAGCCAACCAACCATCTGGACGCCGAGAGCGTGCAGTGGCTCGAACAGCACCTCGCGGCTTACCCCGGGGCGGTTCTGGCGGTTACCCACGATCGATACTTCCTCGACAACGTCGCGGAGTGGATCCTCGAACTCGATCGCGGGCGCGCCTACCCTTACGAGGGCAACTACTCGACCTATCTGGAAAAGAAGGCCGAGCGGATCTCGGTTCAGGGGCGCAAGGACGTCAAGTTGCAGAAGCGGTTGACCGAGGAGCTGGCTTGGGTCCGCTCCGGTGCCAAAGCCCGCCAAGCCAAGAGCAAGGCCCGCCTGCAGCGCTACGAAGAGATGGCCGCCGAGGCGGAGAAGACGCGCAAGCTCGACTTCGAGGAGATCCAGATTCCGACCGGTCCGCGGCTGGGCAACCTGGTGGTCGAGGTCGAGCACCTCGACAAGGGCTTCGAGGGACGCACGCTGATCAAGGATCTGTCGTTCACGCTGCCTCGCAACGGCATCGTCGGCGTCATCGGTCCCAATGGCGTCGGCAAGACCACGCTGTTCAAGACGATCGTCGGGCTCGAGCAGCCCGACAGCGGCATCGTGAAGGTCGGCGAGACCGTCAAGCTCAGTTACGTGGACCAGTCGCGGGCCGGGATCGACCCGAAGAAGAACGTCTGGCAAGTCGTCTCCGACGGGCTGGACTATATCCAGGTCGGGCAGAACGAGATTCCGTCGCGGGCCTACGTCTCGGCTTTCGGATTCAAAGGCCCAGACCAGCAGAAGCCGGCCGGGGTGTTGTCCGGTGGTGAACGCAACAGGCTCAACCTGGCGCTCACGCTCAAAGAAGGCGGGAACTTGATCCTGCTGGACGAGCCGACCAACGACCTCGACGTCGAGACGCTGGGCTCATTGGAAAACGCGCTGGAGAAGTTCCCCGGCTGCGCGGTGGTGATCTCCCACGATCGCTGGTTCCTCGACCGGACCTGCACCCACATCCTGTCGTGGGAGGGCGACGACGCCAACGAGGCCAAGTGGTTCTGGTTCGAAGGCAACTTCGGGGCGTACGAGGAGAACAAGATCGAGCGGCTCGGCGCCGATGCGGCGCGTCCGCACCGGGTGACTCACCGGAGGCTGACTCGCGATTAGTGTCAGGCATGCCAGCGTTGGTATGCGTGCTAGGGAGCGGTCGGCATGACGGTTGATCCGGGGTCCGGGTTGCATCGCCCGCGACGTGCCGTGGACTGGACGACGTTCACTGACAGTCACGACATTCCCGAGTGGGTCTCGACGGCCTACTTCGACAGCTACCAAGGCCGGCACGACGACGAGGCCGCAACCGGCTCGGGGGCTGCGCCGGGGCCGATGTTCGCTCCCGCGTTGACACCTGCGTTGTTGAGCGCGCACTACCGGCTCGGCCTGCATCGTCCGGCCGGGGAGAGCCGCGTCGCTGTCTACCCACCCGACGACCCGGGTGGATTCGGCCCCGCGCTGCAAGTGGTCACCGACGACGGCGCGATGCTGATCGACTCAATCACCGTCTTGTTGCATCGCCTCGGGGTGGCCTATGCGGCGATCATGAACCCAGTCTTCCACGTGCGCCGCGACGACGCCGGCGAACTGCTCGCGGTCGAGCCGGAGCCGGCCGACGGCGATGGGATCGACGAGACCTGGATCCACGTAAAACTCTCGCCGTCGGTGGACCGCAACGCTTTACGCGAAGCCGAACGCTTGATGCCGGGTGTGCTCTCCGACCTGCGCCGCGTTGCAGCGGACTCGACGGCGATGATGGCCATCCTCACCGGGCTGGCCGACGAAGTGGAGACCAACGCGAACGATCACTATCCGGGGCCGAACGCAGGCGACGTCGCCACGCTCTTGCGCTGGTTGGCCGACGGGCATTTCACACTGTTGGGCTACCAACGCTGCCCGGTGCACGACGGACGCGTATCGGGTGATGCGGCGACCACCAGCCTCGGTGTGCTGCGCCGTCGCAAGGGCTCCCGCCCGCGCCTGACCGAGGACACCGAACTGCTGGCGTTGGCGCAGACAGATGTTGCCAGCTACCTGCGCTTCGGTGCGTATCCGTATGTCTTCGCCGTTCGCGAAGACTCCGACGGCAGCATCTTCGAGCACCGTCTCATCGGGCTCTTCACGGTTGCGGCGATGAACGCCGACGTTCTGGAGATCCCGATCATCTCGCGCAGGGTCCGCGAGGTGCTCACCCTCGCCGACCTCGACCCTGCCCATCCGGGCCAGCTGCTGCTCGACGTCATCCAGACCGTGCCGCGTTCGGAGCTGTTCGCGCGCAGCGCCGAGCAACTGCTGGCGATGGCAAAATCCGTGGTCGATCTCGGATCGGGGCGCCGCGTACTGTTGTTTTTGCGCGCTGACCGCCTCGAATACTTTGCCTCGTGCCTGGTCTACCTGCCGCGCGACCGCTACACGACGGCAGTGCGTTTGCAGATCGAGGACATCCTGGTCCGGGAATTCGGTGGCACCAGCCTCGAATTCTCTGCTCGTGTCACTGAATCACCCTGGGCGCTGCTGCATTTCATGGTCCGGTTGGGTGAAGACAGCGCCACGCATATCGATACGTCCGAGGCCAACCAGGTGCGGATTCAAGCGCTGCTGACCGAAGCCGCGCGTACTTGGTCCGACCGGTTGATCGGCGAGGCGACCGCCGACTCGGTTGAACCCATAGCGGCCGAGCACTACGCGGGGGCGTTTCCCGAGGCGTACAAACAGGTTGTTACCCCGGCGGACGCGATCAACGACATCGCCGTCATCGAAGAACTGACTGACGACTCGGTCAAGTTGGTGCTCTCTGACCACGACTACGACGAGACCGTCCGGCTGACATGGTATTTGGGTGGTCGAACGGCGTCGCTGAGTCAGTTGCTGCCGATGCTGCAGTCGATGGGCATCGTGGTGCTCGAGGAGCGACCGTTCAGCGTCGCCCGGCCCGACGGGCTGCTGGTGTGGATCTACCAATTCAAGATCACGCCACTTCCCACCATCCCATTGGCGCAGCCCGGCCCAGAACGGGATTCGACCGCACGGCGCTTCGCCGATGCGGTGACCGCGATCTGGGAGGGCCGCGTCGAGGTCGACCGGTTCAACGAGCTGGTGATGCGCGCCGACCTGACCTGGCAGCAGGTCGGGCTGCTGCGTAGCTACGCGAAATACCTGCGACAAGCTGGTTTTCCGTACAGTCAGTCACACATCGAATCGGTGGTCAACGAAAACCCCGCTACCGCGCGGTCATTGGTCACCTTGTTCGAGGCACTGTTCGATCCCGATCCGTCGGGCTCGCCGAAAAGCCGCGACGCGCAGGCGGCGGCCGCCGCGGTCGCTTCGGATATCGACGCGTTGGTGAGCATGGATACCGACCGTGTCCTGCGTGCATTTGCGTCGCTGATCCAGGCTACTTTGCGCACCAATTACTTTGTGACTGAGCAGGGGTCGGCCCGCAGCCAGGACGTGTTGTCGCTGAAGCTGGATGCGCAGCTGATCGAAGAGCTCCCGCTGCCGCGACCGAAGTTCGAGATCTTCGTGTACTCGCCGCGTGTCGAAGGGGTACATCTGCGATTCGGCTATGTGGCCCGCGGCGGGTTGCGGTGGTCGGATCGGCGAGAGGACTTCCGCACCGAGATCCTGGGTCTGGTCAAGGCTCAGGCCGTGAAGAACGCGGTCATCGTACCGGTCGGCGCCAAGGGCGGGTTCGTCGTCAAACAGCCGCCGCTCCCCACTGGCGATCCCACCACCGACCGCGACGCCACCCGTGACGAAGGCGTGGCCTGCTACAAGCTGTTCATCTCCGGGTTGCTCGACGTCACCGACAACGTCGATCACACCACCAGAGAGGTCAGCGCCCCAACGGAAGTCGTGCGGCGCGACGGCAACGACGCCTACCTCGTGGTGGCCGCCGACAAAGGCACCGCCACGTTTTCCGACATCGCCAACGACGTTGCCAAGTCCTACGGCTTCTGGTTGGGCGACGCCTTCGCGTCCGGCGGATCGGTCGGCTACGACCACAAAACAATGGGCATCACCGCCAAAGGCGCCTGGGAAGCGGTCAAGCGGCACTTCCGCGAGATGGGGGTCGATACCCAAACCGGGGACTTCACCGTGGTCGGCATCGGCGACATGAGCGGTGATGTGTTCGGCAACGGCATGTTGCTGTCCAAGCACATTCGACTGCTGGCCGCCTTCGACCACCGGCACATCTTCCTCGACCCTGATCCCGATCCCACTGTTTCGTGGCGGGAACGCCAGCGGATGTTCGACCTGCCCCGCTCCAGCTGGGAAGACTATGACTCGTCGTTGATCAGCGCGGGCGGCGGGGTGTACAGCCGTGAGCACAAATCCATTCCGGTCAGCGATCAGGTCCGCGCGGCGCTGGCGATCGACGACGACGTCACCGAGATGGCGCCGCCCAATCTGATCCGCGCGATCCTGCGCGCGCCGGTGGACCTGTTGTTCAACGGCGGTATCGGCACCTACATCAAGGCCGAAGCGGAATCCGACACCGACGTGGGTGACCGTGCCAACGACCCGGTGCGGGTCAACGCGAACCAGGTGCGCGCCAAGGTTATCGGCGAGGGCGGCAATCTCGGCGTCACGGCGCGTGGCCGGGTCGAGTTCGACCTGTGCGGCGGTCGGATTAACACCGATGCGATGGACAATTCGGCCGGCGTGGACTGTTCTGACCATGAGGTCAACATCAAGATCCTGATCGACGCCCTGATCACGGCGGGCAAGGTCGACCCGGGTGAACGTACCCAACTGCTCGAGTCGATGACCGACGAGGTCGCCGAGTTGGTGCTCGCCGACAACGCCGACCAGAACGACCTGATCGGCACCAGCCGCGCCAATGCTCCCAGCCTGCTACCCGCGCATGCCGACCAGATCAGATACCTGGTGGCCGAGCGGGGGCTGAACCGCGAACTCGAGGCGCTGCCCTCGGACAAGGAGATAGCGCGGCGACTCGAGGCGGGCGATGGGCTCACGTCGCCCGAACTCGCGACGTTGATGGCGCACGTCAAGCTGACGCTCAAAGGCGAGCTGTTGAATACTGATCTGCCGGATCAGGACGTGTTCGCCAGCAGATTGCCGCGATACTTCCCGTCGGCGCTGCGCGACCGTTTCGGTCCGGCGATCCGCTCGCATCAGCTGAGGCGGGAGATCGTGACCACGATGCTGGTCAACGATCTGGTGGACACCGCCGGCATCAGCTATGACTACCGGATCGCCGAGGACGTCGGGGTGAGTCCGGTGGATGCGGTGCGCACCTATGCGG
>Ga0302326_10008625_pt1 | contig 22445 bp, 18 predicted proteins | sample Palsa_T0_3_FD_202264 | JGI IMG/M metagenome (GOLD analysis project Ga0302326, IMG submission 202264) | Peat permafrost microbial communities from Stordalen Mire near Abisko, Sweden - Palsa_T0_3 | ecosystem: Environmental > Terrestrial > Soil > Palsa > Peat permafrost | place: Sweden: Abisko... | reverse complement strand
CGGGCTGGTCGGTAAATTGGTCTTCGGGGAAATATCGTGGACCTTCCTTCAGCCGGGACTTCCAAGTATTGAGCAACGTTACCAGACCATCTCCCTTCAGAGCGGAGATGGGAATAATCTCGGCAAACTTGTAGCCAGCCCCATACCGTTCCATCAGAGGCAGCAGCTCGTGTTTGGGCATGCGATCGATTTTGTTGAGCAGCAAATCCACCGGCCCAAGAAACTTCTCGATCCACTTCATGGAGAACTGGTCTCCGCGGCCAAATGGCACGGTGGCATCGACAATCAGCGCCAGCGAGTCGATTCCCTCCAGGGCTTGCTGCGTTTCGTGCATCATCTGCCGGCCCAGGCCGGACTCCGCCTTTTGCAGCCCCGGCGTATCGATCATCACGATTTGCGCGTCGTCGCTGTTGATGATCCCGTGCACCCGTAGCCGGGTGGTTTGCGGCTTGGCGGAAACGATCGTTACCTTGCGGCCCAGCATGGCGTTGACCAACGTCGACTTGCCCGCATTGGCGCGGCCAACGATGGCCACAAACCCGGACTTGAATCCTGGACGCTCCTCGCTCATAGACCGATCAGTGTACCCTAACGCACCCACGCCGCGCGAAGCACGCGGTTCGCGCGGTCTAGCTCCGTCGGAAATTCCGTGAGTTAGTGAAAGTTGCTGATCAGTACAACGTCGCTGACGTTATTGCCCCGCGTGAGCAACAACTGCTTGCCATCGCGGGTCCACGCGAAATGGTAGATGAGTTCCGAGGTAAAATCGGTGATTGGGTACGGATCGCCTCCACTTAAAGGTTGTTGCCAAACGTTGGACGCGCCTTTTCTGGTTAGATGGTACTGAAGGCCTTTCTGGTCCGGTGACCACCGCAAATCTGCCGCACCTGCGGGCCGTCCAAAAATGTGGACTGGTGGCCCGCCCGTCGCAGGAATTACCGCTATCTTCGGTGCCGGCACCGGCCCGGGCTCCTGGTAAGCGCAGGCTATAAATTTTCCATCCGGCGAAATCGTTCCGGAGACTCCCATAGCGTAACTGGCTATCTGTGTGGGGGTACCTCCCTCGATTGGGAGCCGGTACATACTTTGTCCGGAACTGGAGACATACATCGCCCACGTGCCATCCGGAGAGCATTCCGAGTTTGAGGCGTCGTCGATCAGTTTCACTGGGTTGGTCCCGTCCGCATCGCTGCGCACCAGCCAAGTTTTACCCTCCTCAAACGAATGAAATAGAAGATAGCGGTCGCCGCAACTGGAGATGTCGGTGTAATCGCGTAGGCCGGGCTGGAGTATGCTGCGTTGGCTGCCGTCCGCGTTCATCAGCACCACATCGCTTTCCCGGCTGCGCACCAGCAGCTTGCCAGCTGGGCCGGGCGCCACGTCATTGTCCGTCACTTCTCCGGAAGTAATTTGCTTCGCCTGAGCCGCTTGTCCGCCCGGCAGGATAAAGATGTGCGAATTCTGCTGGCTTTGGATGGCGACCAGCATCTTTCCATCCGCAGTGAGATCGAGGACCTGGGAATAGTCGGAAAGGTCGTTGGTGAAGCGCCGCCGCTCGCCGCTCGGAAACGAGACGAGCCAAAGCTGCGAGCGGTTCTCGGCAAGCGAGGCGATCGGTACCAGCACAGCACTGCCGTCCGGCAACCACGCAGGCCTTCCCAGCCACTCGGGACCTGAGAAAAGTTCCTTTACCTTTCCGTCCACCACCTGGATCGTTTCCAACGCCCAGCGATTGCTATTGCCGGGTTGCAAGACGGATGCGGCCACGGTCTTGCCATCAGGCGACCACGCCACTCCCCACAGAAAGCTTACGGCGGACGGCAGTGCGCCGAGCAGATGATCGCCGCTTCCGTCGGCATTGGCGACGCGAATCTCGATCACGTTGCGGTCCGGGACACCTCGCATGAAAGCGAACTGCTTCCCGTCGGGAGAAAAACTAACCGCGGAGTCAATGTCACGAAGTATCTGGTGCGGGGCGCCCCCTAGCACCGGGATAACGTAAAGGAAGTTGTATAGAGTGGTGGTCTTATCGGAGTGGGTAAGATAAATGTAATTGCCGTCCGGCGAAAAAGCGACGCCGGCGTAAGCCACCACGTCCGGCGCGAGCACTTGCACATCGCTCTTGGTGGCCACGTTGCGGACCCACAGGCTGCGCTGCTCGCCATCTGTCAGGACGTAAACAATATAACGGCCATCGGGCGAGATCGCGACCTGGTGGGCCTTACCGCTATCGGTGAGTTTGGCGATCTGCATATTTTGCAGATTCAAGGACGGCGACCGGTTGAGAAGTTTGTATCCCGCCAACGCCGCGGCCAGCAGCACAATCGCGGCCAGCGCGATGATTTTCCACGGTCCGCGCTTGGCGGTGGCCACCGGCGCGATGATCGCGGAGGATTGCGATTGCGCCGAGGATTGTGCCGCGCCGATCCCGCTGGCGATCGCGCTCGGGTTCGATCCGGATTCCGGGACCGTGGTGCCCGTGGTAAATGACCCGCTGCCTACATTCACGCGCCCCGAACCGGTATCGCGTTTCACGCGCTTCAAGTCCGCGCGCATTTCCGCGGCTATCTGGTAGCGCAGGTCGCGGTCTTTCTCCATCGCCTTGTGAACCACTTGCTCGAATTCAGGGGGAAGCGCGCTGTTCAGGCGGACCGGCGCGGCCGGAGACTTGTGGAGAATCGCATCGAAAATAGCGCCGGAGCTCTCCCCCTGAAACGGAAGGCTGCGCGTGGCCATTTCGTAGAGAACGATACCAAAGGAAAAGAGGTCGGTTCGCGCGTCCAGTTCTTTGCCCAGAACTTGCTCCGGCGACATGTAGGAAACCGTGCCCATGGCTGTGCCGGGACTGGTGAGTTGCGCGGAGTCCACGCCCTGGGTGGCCATGGTTTCGGATTTGCTGATGCCGGCGCCGGCCCGTGTGGCAGCTACTTTCGCGAGGCCGAAGTCCAATATTTTGGCGTGACCGCGCTTGGTGATGAAAATATTGGCGGGCTTGATGTCACGATGGACGATGCCGTCGCTATGCGCCGCGTCCAAACCGTCGGCGATTTGAATGGCCAGATCGAGCAAGGCGTCGAGCTCGATCTGGTTGCCGCCGATCAGGTGCTTCAGCGTCTGGCCGTCGAGAAATTCCATGGCGATGAACGCTTTGCCGTCCGTTTCGCCAATGTCGTAAATCGTGCAGATGTTGGGATGGTTCAGGGCGGAGGCCGCCTGCGCCTCTCGCTGAAAACGTGCGAGCGCCTGGGTGTCTTTCGCAACGGCGTCCGGCAGGAACTTCAACGCAACAAAGCGACGGAGGCGCGTATCCTCGGCTTTGTAAACCACTCCCATGCCGCCTCTGCCAAGTCTGTCGACGATGCGGTAGTGGGAGATGACCTGATCGATACGCCAGTCGTTGGCAGACACGTGCGGCATCTTAGGTTGGGGATAGCACGCAAGTCAACATGGCGCAGCAGATTGAGTGGGTCCCTATTAACGAGGGTCATCGCACCGGTGCGATGACTTCAAACTGGCTCTTGCCGGTTCGCGCCATTTGACCTCTTTGCCATCAGGCCGCCGATGCGCGCTTGCTGAAGACTGCCTATCAATGTTAGAAACGGAGGACCACAGTTTGCTGGGCAATCGCTTCTCAGCTTTTCGACCAGATCCGTTTCAAGGAGGTACCCGGCCGAGTCTCTACCCGGCTCTCCGGTGTAAGAGGGTCGTTCCCCACGATGCTTTCGCAGGAGGACGGATGGGTTTTGCCAAGGAAGGCCTCGGCAAGGGTTCTGAGTCGATTGCTGAGATCCACGTCGTTTGGCTAAGCGCCGGGCTCAGTTGCGATGGGGACACTATCGCGATGACCGCGGCCACCCAGCCGAGTATCGAAGACCTGGTCCTCGGCAACCTTCCGTGGATACCGAAAGTACATTTCCACAATCAATTTCTCGCATACGAAAACGGCGATGAATTCGTGCAGGTATTTCGGGATGCCGCTGAGGGGAAACTTGGCCCATTCATCCTGGTGGTCGAAGGCTCAATTCCGAACGAAAAGAATAAGGAAGAGGGCTACTGGGCGACCTTCGGAACTGACCAAGCCACGGGACAGCCGATTACGACATGTGAGTGGATCGACCGCCTGGCGCCGAAGGCCTGGGCGGTGCTAGCTGCGGGTACGTGTTCTGCCTACGGTGGCATTCACGCCATGGAAGGCAATCCCACAGGGTGCATGGGCCTGCCGGACTATCTAGGCTGGAGTTGGAAGTCGGAGACCGGCATCCCGATCGTTTGCGTTCCAGGATGTCCGGTGCAGCCGGACAATTTCATGGAGGTGCTGTTGTATTTGCTGCACATGACCGCGGGACGCGCGCCCATGATTCCATTGGACGATGCGTTGCGGCCAACATGGCTGTTTGGAGCAACGGTGCATGAAGGTTGCGACCGCGGCGGGTACTACGAGCAGGCGGAGTTCGGCGAAGAATATGGTTCCCCGAAGTGCATCGTGAAGCTAGGATGCTGGGGCCCGGTGGTGCAGTGCAACGTCGGCAAGCGCGGATGGATAGGCGGTATCGGCGGCTGCCCGAATGTTGGAGGTATCTGCATCGGTTGCACCATGCCCGGGTTTCCCGACAAATTCATGCCATTCATGAACCAGCCGCCCGGCTCATTGCTTTCCGCTCATGCGGTGGCCACGTACGGAAGGGCTATTCACGCCCTGCGTCGATTTACGCAGGGGTCCCTCAACAAGGAACCTAGCTGGCGGCGCCGGCCCGCCGACTAGTTGAGATGCGGGGACGAATTGTGCATAGTGGTCCACGCTCTCCAAGCCTTAGTTGGCCGCGTATCGCGAGGTCCCCGCGGAGATGCCCAAAGATCATGCCATTCCGACGCGTCTCGGTATGCATCCCAGCCGCCCCGATCAACCGGGGGTGACCCCTGCGAATGCCGAGGAGATCCTCAGTGATTTAGCAGCGGTATTTCTAAGCGATACGGTCTCTGCCGCGGCCTGGGTCGGGGCGGCCGGGCACGGGCACCCGGGAAACGATGGCGAGGCAGCGCTCCCAAAGCCCGAAAACATGTATCGGGTGCTGGTCGAGCAGATTCCCGCCCTGGTTTTCATCGCCTACCTGGAGCGCGGGACTAGCGAAGCGTACGTCAGCCCGCAAATCGAATCGACGCTCGGGTACTCACAAGAAGAGTGGCTCGAAGACCCGATTCGCTGGTATGAGCGAGTCCATCCGGACGACAAGCAGCGCTGGAGCGTGGACGCCGCGGAGATGTTTCTTACCGGCGAACCGCTGAAATCCGCGTATCGGGTGATCGCACGCGACGGACGAGTGGTGTGGTTTCAATGTGAAGTAAAGATGGTGCGAAGACCAGACGGACGGCCGTGGTTTTTACACGGCGTGGGCTTCGACATCAGCGAGCTGAAGAAAACAGAAGCGGCGCTCCATGAACGCACTCTGGCGCTTCAGAATCTGTCGTCACGTCTGTTGCGTATGCAGGACGACGAGCACCGGCGAATCGCGCGGGAACTGCACGACAGCCTCGGCCAGTATTTGGCGGCGCTGAAGATGAATCTCGAGCTGTACCGGCATTCGAAAGCAAAAGCGGCCGACGCGATTTACTCAGAAATCGAACAGATAACGGATCGCTGCATCTCGGAAACTCGGACTCTGTCCCATCTGCTGCATCCGCCGCTGCTGGACGAACTGGGATTTGCGGCGGCGGCAAAATGGTATGTCGAGGGCTTCGCCAAACGCAGCGGGATCGCCGTCTCGCTGGACCTGCCGCCAAATCTGGAGCGCCTGCCGGATGCCGCCGAAGTGGTTCTGTTCCGCGTCTTGCAGGAAGCCCTGACCAACATCCATCGTCATTCCAAGAGCCCGAAGGCAGAGATCCACCTGGAGATCAATGACGCGGAAATCTCGCTGCAAGTAAGAGACCACGGCCACGGCATGCCTGCGGAACTGCTCCAACGCATTCAAAAAACAGGCGGCGAAACCGGTGTAGGTCTTTCGGGAATGCGCGAGCGCATGTCTGAAATGGGCGGCCGCCTCGAAATACGCTCTGACGGCCAGGGCACGCTGGTGCGCGTCATCGTTCCGATTTCCCCCTCCAAGCTGGCGTAACGCGGGCGCGAGCAGCAATCTTGCCACTGAACCAAGCGTGACCCGCGCGAGTGCGTTCGTGCAAAGGATGTATACTTCCGCGACGGAACGGGCCCAATGTCTGCGAAATCAGGGACCTTTAGAATGGCTAGCCAACCCGGGAAGCTGCTACGTTTTTTATCCAGATTCGATGAGCCCGTGGGCCGCCGCACGTACTGCCTGGCTGGTTTCAGCCTGGCCGCAATTAAATACGCCGGCGACGCGACGCTGTTCGGGCTCTCGACGGGACATTTTTGGAAGCCGACCGACTACCTGCGCTCAACCCATTCCCTGCTCGGGGCTGATTTTTCCGGCGGCTCACATTGGCTGATACCCGCCTTTGCTCTGTGGATGTTTCCTTTCCTATGGATTGGCGTGGCGCTCACGTTGCGGCGTGCGATCGACGCGGGGCTGTCGCCCTGGTGGACGCTGGGATTTTTTGTTCCATTCTTCAAGTCTGGTGATGGCAGCGCTCTGCCTGGCGCCGAGCTCTCCGAATGCCGCTATCCTCCGCAGCACCCGCCACCCGGGCGCCTCAAGGACAGAGAGCGCTGTCATTAGCATTACCGCGGGTGTATTCCTCGGGGTTGCGGCCGTAATACTAGGTGTGGTCGGGAAGGGGCAATATGGGTACACGCTGATCCTCGGTACACCGTTTGCAATGGGCGCCCTCACCGGATTCCTCTTCAATCGGGGATACGCCGCAACGCTTCGGGAAACCATTGTGGTAGCCACGGGTATGTTCTTGGTCGTCGCTGGCGCGTTCTTGCTGCTCGCGTTCGAAGGATTGCTGTGTATTGTCATGATGCTGCCCATCGGCATGGTGGTGGGCCTACTCGGAGCGCTGATGGGCCGCTCCATCGCTTTATCGGGACGCCAAGCTCTTCCGCCGGCAATATCAGCGATGCTGCGACTGCCGATATTTGTGGCCATCGAACCGGCGCATATGACTGGCCTGTCCCTCCACGAAGTTCAGTCGTCGGTGGTAATCGAAGCTTCACCCGAGCATGTATGGCCGCATGTGATTGCCTTCGATCCCACCACCGAAACGCCCGACCTCCTCTCTCGCCTGGGCATAGCCTACCCGCGGTACGCACACATCGAAGGCAGCGGGGTCGGCGCTGTCCGCTACTGCGTGTTCTCCACCGGCCCGTTTGTGGAGCCGATCACGGACTGGGAACCAGGACAGCGCCTGGGATTCGACGTCGTGAGCTCGCCTGATCCTCTTCGCGAGCTCGGCTTCTACGCGAATTTGTCTCCTCCGCACTTGCACGGCTATCTACGGTCGCGCCGCGGCGAATTCCGTCTGATTGCTCTGCCGGGAGGTCGAACGCGGCTGGAGGGCAGCACGTGGTATGAAATCGAAATCGCACCGGAAGCCTATTGGCGGCTCTGGAGCGACTACTTGATTCATCGAATTCACGACCGGGTGCTGGAACACATCAAGCAAGACGTGGAATCTAACTAGGCGGGTTCGGCATGCTTGGCGCTCGCGCCGGCGCCGTCGGCGAGACGCCGTGCGCGAAGGCGCAGCACCTTGCGTTGATTGGCTTCGAGGACTTCGAAACGCAAGCCGTCGTAGTCGATGGTTTCGCCGGTTACCGGCACGTGCCCGGAAATGCTGCTGAGCAGACCGGCCAGCGTCGCCGACGAGTGCCCGGCCACCTCGTCCACCGGCTCGACGCCAAACACTTCCTGCAATTTTTGCACGCTGGCGCTGCCGCGCAGCAGGACGCTCGATTGGCTTTCGCGCACCACGTCGGGAACGGGCACGCGATCGTCTTCGCTGAGGTCTCCCACAATTTCTTCGATCAGGTCTTCCACCGTCACCACGCCCGCGACCAAGCCGTATTCGTTGATGGCTATCGCCAGTTGCTGTTTCTTGCGGCGCATTTCCTGGAGCAACTCGGAGCCGGACTTGGTCTCCGGCACGAACAGCGCGGGGCGAGTAAGTTCGCGCACGGTCCGGCGGGCCGCGTCGCTTTCCGATACGGCAAGAACGTCGCGCGCGGTGACGATGCCCACCACTTCGTCGAGGGACTTTTCATACACCGGCAGGCGCGAGAATTTAGTGTCGATGAGCAAACGGCGGAGCTGGTCGACCGAAGCAGTCGCGGGGATGGCGACGATATCCGGCCGCGGGGTCATCAGCTCGCGCACGCGCTTGTCGTGGAATTCGGCCACCTGCTCGATCAGCCGCACTTCGTCCTGCTCCAGAATTCCCTCTTCGGTGGCGGTTTCCATCAGCGCTTCGAGCGCTTCCTGATCCGGCGGGCGACGCCGTTCCGATCCGGTTTCGCTTTCCTCGGAAAGGTGCAGCAACGAAATGCCGAGCTCCAGCACCGCCAGCACCGGCCAGATCAGCGCCAGAAAAATCCGTACAATCCAGATCAGCGGCGAACTCCACCTTCCGGACGCACGGGCCAGCAGCACGCTGGGAAGAAAGAACATGGCGAAAACCACTTGGGTGCCGAGAAACAGCACCATTTCGCCGGCCGCTTCCCACGTTCCGGCCACGAAAAACACCACCCCGCGGGTGGTGGCCACCGCGACGATCACCAGCCAGAGCTTAGCCAACAAACTGAATGCCAGATTTCCCCGCCGCCTCTCCACATGCAGGCGGGGTTCAATTTCCAATTCAAAGCGATCCACGTGTTGGTGAATGCGCCCGGTGGTTACGCGGCCCATCTCGCGGTAAACACGGTCGAAATACGCGAAGAGAATGAGGCCCGCGTTCAGCCCCAGCACGCCCAGCGTATATAGGAAAATCGCCATCGTTCAGGCCAGACCTAATTGCCGCCGCAACCAAGCCTCGCGTCGATCCATCTCGCCGCGATCGGTTTCGTGATCGAAACCCAGCAGGTGCAGCACCCCGTGGAGAATCAAAATGCGCAATTCGTCGTCGAGCGTGCGGCCAAAGCGCACCGCGTTGCGTTTGGCGATCGCCGGCGAGATGGCGATATCGCCGATATACAGCACGCTACGAGTTTCCGCGGAGAAAAATTCCGGCGAGCCGCCCCGCGCCCGGTGCCCGTTCTGCCCTTCCAACGGGAACGAAAGTACGTCGGTGGCGCCCTTTTTTCCCCGGTAGGTCCGATTCCAGCGGGCGATTTGACGATTATCCACAAAACAAATGGTGAGCGAATCCGCTGGCACTTTCACCAGCTTAGCCACGCGCAGGCAATAACTTTCAAGTGCTGTGGTGCGAATGCGGACCCCGCGTTGGTGGTTGACGATCATCGCGGCGGCGCTACTCGCTGGAGCCGTGGCGATTCGGGGCCCGGTGGTGGTTATTTGACCCGCCCGGCCGGGATGCCCCGTGCCCATCGCTGCGTTGATATTCTTCGTAGGCTCGGATGATTCGCTGCACCAGGGTGTGGCGCACCACGTCGCGGTCGTCGAACTGCACCATCGCGATGCCTTCCACTTTGGCCACCACTTCCAGCGCTTCGATCATTCCCGAGCGCTTGTCGTTGGGCAAATCGATCTGGGTGACGTCGCCGGTAATCACCGCCTTGGAATGAAAACCCAGGCGCGTGAGGAACATCTTCATCTGTTCGCTGGTGGTGTTCTGCGCTTCGTCCAGGATTACGAACGAATCGTTCAGGGTGCGCCCGCGCATGAACGCCAGCGGGGCCACTTCGATCATCCCCTTCTCCAGAAATCGCTCCAGTTTGTCGGCTTCCAGCATGTCGCGCAGGGCGTCGTATAGCGGACGCATGTACGGATCCACTTTTTCCTGTAGCGTCCCGGGCAGAAAACCCAGGCGCTCGCCCGCTTCCACCGCCGGCCGCGCCAGCACGATCCGGCTCACCTGCTTCGAAAGCAGCGCCGACACCGCTTTGGCTACCGCGAGATAAGTCTTGCCCGTACCGGCCGGGCCGGTGGCAAACACCATATCGTGCGTTTCCAGCGCTTCCATGTACAGGCGCTGATTGGGGCCCTTGGGGATCACCGTCTTCTTCCCGGAAAGATGGTTGCGCAACGGCGAAAACGCTTCGCGCACTTGGTTTTCCGGATCCGAGGCGACCAGGTGCAGCACCGATTTCACTTCGTCCCTGGCCAGCGGGCGGCCTTCGCGGACCCGGTGGTTGTACTCCTCCAGGACGCTGACGGCACGGCGGACGTGCGAGGCATCGCCTTCAATTTCGAGGTTATTGTTCCACGGGTGAATGGTGACGTGAAAAGAGGACTCGAACAGCTTCAGATTTTCGTCGAGGGTTCCAAATAGCTCGGAAAGCTCCCCGACTACTTGAACGGTATGTCGCATCTAGTTGCGGAGGTTCTCCCAATATAACGCGGGCCGGTCTAACCAAAAGCGTAGCGCACGCGGGGGGGCGGGTCAAGGCGCGCTACGCCAAAGTGGTAACGCTCAAAACTATCCTTAACCGTTACAACAATATAGGGCCAGTCTTTTCGTCTGTCGCGGGCGAGAACCTTCCCGCCGATTTCCCCTGAATACGTCGGCGTCAGTTTACCCGGCTTCGCCACCAACCGGTTCAGCGTGGTTCTCGCTGGAACCAGCGAAGTACGCTCAGCGGTTGGGCGCTGGGAATTCCACTTTGGGCGCCTCACGCGCGGGTTCCGAAGCGGTGAAGTAGGCGTCGTTGCGCTTGAAGCCGGCCCAGCTCGCGAAAATGCTGTTCGGGAATAGCGAGATGTAGGTGTTGTAGTCCTGGAGCGTATCGTTGTAGCGCTTGCGTTCGACGGCGATGCGGTTCTCGGTGCCTGCGAGTTCGTCCTGCAAACGCAGGAACTCATCGTTTGATTTCAGTTGGGGATAATTCTCCACCACCACCAGCAACCGGCTGAGTGCGTTATCCAATTGCCCGTTGGCGGCGATTTTCTGCGATGGGGTCTGAGCGCCACCCAGTGCCGCGCGGGCGGAGGCGATGTCGTGGAATACGGTCTGCTCCTGCGCGGCAAATCCCTTCACCGTGTTGACCAGGTTGGGGATCAGGTCCGAGCGTCGCTGTAACACTACATCCACTTCGGCCCACGCCGACCTCACCGCTTCGTTCTTGGTGACCATCTGGTTGCGCCGCCCTACGTACATTCCCCCGAAGATCAGCGCCACGATCACAATGCCGACGACCAGGACTAACAGAATTCCAAGTCCCTTGTTCATTTCCGAATCCTCCCCGAATAGTTTACCGAGCAAATCAAAACGTCACCGGTACTGCCACGGACGCGGTGGAAAAACCGCAGCCAGGTATTTCCCCTTAGGCATCCGCAAATTTCTGGTCCACTTCATTGGTTACCGCTTCGACGAACGTCAAAAACCGCTGCAGCGTAGCTTCCACGTCAATCGTCTTGGCGTTTTTCTTTTCTTCCCGAATATCCAGCACCTCCAGAAATCCGCCCGGGTCGGCCCCGGAAAGATGCGCCACGCGTTCGATTGCTTCGCGATTGCGTTCGGGAGCGGGCTCGTTCATGGCGATCAAGGTGTGGCGAAACAACGTGGTGAACGTCGAAATGGACGCCAGCATCAACTCCAGGTGCTGCGGCCCGTTAGGAATCGTCAGTATGCGCTGGCGGAGCCGCAACCAATTGGTGTGCAACTCGCGCTCGATTTGATGCCGATGGAGACGCAGCGGCACGGTCAGGCGGCTTAAGAAATCCTCGCCGTACAGTATGCGATGGCGCGCCTTGATGTCGATTAGCTCGATGGCGAAGATGTCCGCCGAACGGCGCAGCTCATCGATCGTGAACACCAGTGGTACCGGCTGGGTCTGTTTCGCCCACCACGAAAACTCCGGCCGCAGTGCCTCCAGCGCGCCGGTATTCGCGGCGCCGACCAGGCACAGCAGGTTCAAGTCGGAATGCTTGGCGTGGAATTCTCCCGTCACCGCCGAGCCGAACAGCACCACTGCTTTCAGGTTTTCTTTCGCCGCTGATTTCACTCGTTCCACGAACTGATCGAGTTTATCGTCCATCCCCGCTCCTGAATCCCGCCGCTCGGTCACCAACTGCCGCTAGCACCGCCGCCGCCGGATGATCCACCGCCGAATCCACCAAACCCGCCGCCGCTGCCCCCTCCACCACCGCCAAATCCGCCGCCACCCCAGCCTCCGCCGATCCATGGCCCGCCACCCATCCACCAAATCCCCCGCCGCCCACTACCGCCAGAAAGCATGCGTAGCAGCGGAATTCCGACGAAAAAAATGAGAAAGATAATAGTTCCGATGGGCAGCCCGCCGGCCGGCGCTCGCTCTCTGGTTTCCTGCGCTGCAGGCGGCGGTGCATCCGAAAGCGAATCCAGCTTCACACCGCGATCCTGTGCGATTACCGCGGCCACTCGCGCGGTGAAAAGCACCGCGACCGCGTCGTAATCATTCTGGCGAAGCAGGGGCATGCCTTCCCTGCCGAAGTCGCCGACTTTGCCGTCGGGAAGAATCGGCTCCAAGCCATATCCGACTTCGAAGCGATAGTGATGCTCGTTAGGGGCGATTAGAATCAAGACGCCGCGATCGTTTCCCTTAAAGCCGATGTGCCACTGTTTGAACAGTTCCACAGCAAATTGGTCGATGGGTTCGTCTTCCAGCGATTTGACGGTGACCACGGCAATTTGCGCCTGAGCTTTGTGCTCGACTTCCTCGCAGATCGCATCCACCTTGTTTTTCGTCAACTCGCTAAGGACTCCGGCAAAATCGTCAACATAGTCTTGGGCCCGCAGATCCTGCGGCTTCTCCGCGTAGGTCGACAAAGCGGACGCCAACACCAAAGCCAAAACAATGCCCATGCAGCGGAGTAGAGCAAAGGCATGAATCCCACGGAATATGCGGCTGGCAGTCGGCAAGACAGCTATCTTAGGCTGCGGCGCCGATGGCGTCAACGACGGCACGCACCGAGCCGTAGGGCGCTAGATCATTGATGTTTCGGGGATTTGCACCGTGGCTTCAATAGCCCAATCCTGCACCCTACTGAACGTCGGTAACCTTACCGTCTACAAAGGTGATTTTCAGGTCCTTGTAGACGTAGATCTGTTTCTTCCCGAGATTCACCATCTTTTCCGGTTGTCCCAGCGCGGAGGTTACATCGTTCAGGCTCATGCCGAGCACGATGTTCGCCGGCGCCGCGGCCGGTTGCGCCGGAGCCGCAGCCTGTTGTTGCTGGTCTTGGCCTTGCTGCTGCTGTTGGTCGCCGCCCTGGGCCTGCTGCTGGTTATTGTTGTTGTCCTTGTTGTCGGCGTCGGTTGGCACCGCCAGCACCTGGTGAATCACGTCCGCCACCTGACCGGCGTCAGCCTTTTCCAGGTAGCCCTTGGGAAATTGAAACTGAATCGCCCCCTTGTACGACGAAGGGTCCTGGACGTTGTTGCATTTATCGCATTCCGTTATCGTCAGCACCACTTTGTCTTCTTTCTGTTTCACGTCGATCTTGGTGACATATACCTTCTCGTCGACGGTAAGCAATTTACTGATTTTCAGGATCATCGACCTCTGCACCAGCCCGGGCTGATGGAGTTCGTTATCCTTGAACGTCGATGGCGCCACAATCACCGCGGTGGACTGCGGAACGCCGTAAACCCCGCCCTTCTTCAGCACCAGCACCGTACCGGCGTCGGTCACCGAAGTTCCGGTTGAGTCCGTACCCATCTTGGTAAGCTTGATTTCCTTTTTCAGCTGGTCGGCCAACGGAGCATCCGGCGCGTCTTGCGCCACCACGGCATTTCCGCACAAGAGCCCACCCAAGACCACCAACACCCGGATTGTCGACCTGTACTTGCCGTTCATCTTGCTTCCTCCTGACGTTCTGGCCGCGACGCGTGCCCTGATTTGCTTCCTGCGAACACCGAGCCGTCTGCCTTTCGACGGCCCGGCGCATTCCACTCAATTACAAAACGACATCTTCCGACTGCTGTCCCTAGTTACCGCCGTTGCCCGAGGTGGATGCCTGCTGCACATCCTGCTCCGCTTGATCGGCATCCTGCTGCTGGGCCTGCACGTCGCTCGCGGCGGTTAAGTCCGGTGCCGCTTGGCCGTCGGGGTTGGTGTGGGCGCCCGCGTCCGGGGCATTCGGAAACTTGCTCTTGTTGTCAGCCATGCTCTTCAGGCCGTTATCCATCTGCTCCTGGAAGCTGTTGTGCATATCTTGCAAGTCGGATACCTGCACTCGCGGCGCAGATCCCGAGGCACAATCTTCCTTCTTGCTGCTCACCACGCTCACACCCACGGCCTTGTCGTCCCCCGGGGTGTTCTCCGTGCGCATCAGAACGTCGCCCGAACTGAGCGAGCAGCTCTGACCGTTGACGTTGACGTCGAGCGGCGAGGAGACGATGAATACCCGAAGTTTTGGATCCAACGCCGCCGGAGTCTCGTCGGTATTGGCCGCTACTTGCGTGTCCGGAGGCGTGCCCGGATTGGTGGGCGCCGCTTGGGCCTGCTCCGCCGCGAGTTGCGCTTTCACTTCGTCGGCAATCATTTGTTTCACTTCCGGCGTGAGCGTAACGGCATTATTCGAAGCCGCCGGGGCCTGGTTTTGCGACTGGTTCCCGTCGCTGGACTGATTCGACTGATCGTCGCCACCGTACCCTGCGGGCGGAGCGGACGAAGCGCCAGCCTGAGCTGCTGCGTTCGCGGCCCCTGCCGCATAGGCAGCCTGCAGGTTTTGCGAAATCAGGTAGTCCGTCAGCCAGAAAGCGGCGGAAGGGTATACCGGGTAAGGAGCAAAGTAATACGCGTATGGGTTGTACCACGCCGCGGCGCCCCATCCCCAGCCGTAAGCAAACGGAGCGGGCCACGGGTTATAGGCCCATCCGTAGAATCCACGCCCGTAATAATAACCGGGTACGTATCCATAATAGTAACCGCCGTGGTAGTAATAGCCCCGGTAAACATGCGCGTACGCATGTCCGCCATATCCGACGTACGTCCGCCGCATGTATTCGTGTCCGCCACGCGAATACCCATGCTCCACGTAGCCGCCGTGATGTCCGTAGGAAACCACTCGGGTCACGTGACCGTTGGCGTCGCGGTGCTCAGACACTGCTTGGCGCTGTCCCCCGGCGCTGTGCGTGATCGTTGCTCCGTGCGCCGTATGAATGGTGCTTACTCCGCCGCGCGAGTTGAACGACGCTTTGTTCCCCGCCTTGGTGGTCACGGCGGTGGTCCGTCCGGTCTTGCTCACTTCCCGGGTGTCCCCTCTCGAATTCGTGACGCTCCTGCTGCCATCGGCATGGGCTGAGGTAGCGGTATGCCCCCCGACTGACGAACTCGCATTCGTATGACCGGCGGTAGTGGTGTTCGTATGCCCGCCCGTAGTCGTGTTCGTATGCCCGGCGGTAGTCGTGTTTGTGTGGCCCGCGGTGGTCGTGTTTGTATGCCCCGCAGTAGTCGTGTTCGTATGTCCGGCGGTAGTCGTATTCGTGTGGCCCGCGGTAGTTGTATTCGTATGACCGGCAGTGGTCGTATTGGAGTGGCCCGGGGTCGTCGTGTTTGTGTGTCCAGTGTTGCCGCCGGCCGGTTTGGCTCCTCCCGCGGGACGCGCCGCTTGTGCAGGTTTCGCTGCCGCGGCGGGCTTGGACGGCGCACTGGCAGCGGGTTTCTTCTGTGCCGAGACGAAAAGCGGCAGGACCATTAGCGTAAACAGGAAGAACGCTACTGTCGCTGGGTACTTAAAAATCGCGCTGAGCTTCACGTTGTCTCCTTGAGTCTCAAAATTTTCTTACGACTCTGCTGCTAAAAGCGGTTGCACTGCAAAAATTCGATACAAATTATTGATGACCGCACCGAGTTTGGTTAGTCGCCTGGTCGGCAACCGGATGCCCCACAGCCTGCGAACGCTGGGCGCACACGAGCGAGGCTCCTAGGCCGCATCTCGAGCCACTGTTTCCGGAGAATCTTCGGCAGGAGCAGAAAACCAGTTGGAAGTGACGCAAAAATCTCCGGCAAATAATTGCCCTCGCCGGTGGTTTGATACCGGCTGGCGAAGTCCCTGTCCGTGAGGGCCGTGCGCGATTGGCTCGCTACTGGCATGACTGCCAGCGAAGCTTGGATTCCATAACAAGGCTGGGCAAAGTCCCCTACCAAGGAACATAAAACACCTGATCGTTACCCAATCATCCACTGCGGGGAAGGCCGGAGTCTAGCGCGGAGTTTGTCGTCGTTGCAAGCATTTGTCGTTGTAATTCACAGGCGGAAAGGCAACACGTTCGAGGATTGACCACCGTCCGACGGCGATTCGCCGCATTCGCTGCTAGTTGGGGCCAGACCTTGGCACTTGAGGACCTTTTCCGAGGGCTCCGTCGACCCCCACAGACCCGACCCCAAACCGCTCGGCCGAGATCGGGGCGTCGCGAGACGGCGAAGCACGTCTCCACGCCAAGGCACCAAGGAAGCGAGCAGCGAAAGCTCAGAAGCCACACTTTATGGCCGATATATACGGGCAGGCAGGCATCGATCTGTCCGTTGCGGGGTAGGAAAGGCAAAGCTGTGAGCGATCCAGTCCCATTCGTTGACGACGACCCGGCCGCCATCGCCAGTTTCCGGCGTTTGTACGGCCAGGAACTAGACCTCCACGCCACTTCCAGCCCCGCGGAGGGCTTGGCCTTGCTCCACGATCGCGGCCCATTCGCGGTGGTGGTCGCCGACATGATCATGCCGGCGATGGACGGCATCCAGTTCCTCGGCCGGGCCCGTGAAATCGCCCCCGAGACGGTGCGGTTGGTGCTCACCGGCCACGCCGACATCGAAGCGGCGATCAACGCGGTGAACGAAGTAAACATATTCCGGTTCTTCGTCAAACCGTGCGCGCGAAGCACACTGTTGAAAGGATTGCGTGACGCGATCCACCAACATCGCCTGGTGACTGCAGAGAAGGAATTACTGGAGAAAACGCTGCGCGGAGCGGTCCAGGTATTGATCGAGGTCCTCAGCCTGGTAAATCCGGCCGCGTTCATCCATTCGGTGCGCATTCGGCGATACGTGCAGCACATCGTCGAGGACCTGCACATCGAGGAGGCCTGGCGCTGAGAGGTGGCCGCGCTGATGTCCCAATTGGGTTGCGTGAGTCTGGAGCCGGAAAGCGTCGAAGCCGCCTACCTGGGCGCCGAACTGACGCCGGAAGATGCGGCGCGCTTTAATCGGCACCCCGCCCTGGCGCGCGAGCTGATTTCCCAGATTCCACGACTGGAAGCAGTGGCCTGGATGGTCGCGCATCAAAATGACGCGCTGGGCAATACCCTCGAAAAACAAGCCGGCGAACGCAATGAGGTGGACATTATCAGCTAGGGCGCACAGATACTGAAGACTACCCTCACGCTGGACCGCGCCTTGACTCGCGGCTCTAGCATCGACGCCGCCTGCGCCGAAATGCTACGTCACCCCGAGCAGTTTGACACGGCGTTGGCGAGCAGTTTGCGCGGTCTGCTGCCCTCGGCTCACGACATGGACGCACGATTGTGCACCGTCAGCGAACTCCGCGAAGGGATGGTGCTGCAAGAAGACCTGCGGACGGCGGGCTGGGTGCTGGTCGGAACCAAAGGGCAGGAAGTAACGTTGTCTCTGATTTCCCACCTCGAAAATTGCCTGGCGAAGAAAACCATCGCAGATAGCGTCTTGGTGCTGCAACCTCGAGTGGTCAACGCCCGGCAAACGATTGGGAAACGATGGCCAGAGAATACTCGCGGTGAGTAGCGCAATCGCTCCCGGTTGCGTGCAGTGTTTGGCTTGCTTGCGCGCTACGGGCAAGTTGTTTGAAACGTCTGCGCCGTAGTTTGCTGAACACTCGTGATAAATGTTTGGTTCGCGCAGCCTGGGCTGGAAATAACCACCGTGTGCGGCGTATGCATCTCCTGCGTCGCCGATCCGCCGTTTGCATACATTCGAAATTCACTCAGCACCGCGGAAACCATCCCTCTCCCGTTGGACTGGCCGGAAAAAACCAACTGATTGAGTTGATCGTAGATCGCCACCGAAGCTCCGTTCATCGCCGCTCCGCTGGAATTCTGAAGCGTCAACGTGTACGTCCAGTCGATCCAATATTCCGCGGATTGCCCGTTGTTCCCGGGGACGGTCATATCCGTAGACATTTTCGACGCCTCGCCCTGGAAGCGCGTATCTTGAAAATGCAACCCGCCAGGGACCGTCGGCCCGCCACCGTTCCAGAAATAAAACGTGACGTAGCTCTTCGGATTAGGCCCGGACGCCAGCGTGCAGCCGACGCAGGTGAACGGTCCCGCACCTCCCCAATCCACGTACAACGATGACGTATCGCCTGAAAACGTATCGTTGGTCGCCGTAAACGCCGGGGCGCCGAGAGAGTCGAGGCCGAGGCCTGCGGCGAAGACGCCCGGCGCTGGGTTCTCCTGCAAACGCCCCGCGTAGGAATTATTCTGGGAATTATTGCCATTACCGTAGGCCGTCAGCCGCAAGCCAAAACCTTCGCACTGCGCCGCGTTCGCGACCACGTTATTACTCTGGTCCGAAGCGTTCGAGGCGCCATCGTCGTACTGAACGCCGTACGCGCCACCGAGAGGGCAGCCCCCGTATTCCGGATTATTGCTCTTCTCAGTCACTGACAGCGTGTTCTTCGCCGCCACGGTTCCGTCCGTGGGGTTCGCCGAGCCATCAATCGAAATTCCGCGCCCCTCCGCGGGCTGGATGGCGTTATCGTGCACATTTTGTTGCTGCGCCCAGGCATAAACGGCGAAATCGTTGGTGTACTGCGCGCTGCCCACAGTTCCCTGCTGGATGGTATTGCCATAAATCTGCGCGCCAACAGACTCGCTCAGGATTCCGCCCTGGGGTCCGCCGAGAATGGTATTGCCGTAAATCTGCGCCGGAACGAAATTGTACTCGGCTTGCTCCACATTGATGGACGTGCCGTCGATGGCCGCGCGATCAAGGATGGCCGTTACGCGATTGTGAAACGTGTTGTTAAAAATCACCGCGGCGCCGGGCACCGGCAAACCCGCATAGTCCAGATAGATTCCCGCCGCTGAGTTCGACCACCACGTAATGTTCAAGTCGTGAATCGTGGGGCCGCGATTCAATCCTTGGCCGACGCGAATCGCGTGCGCGTAATTCGCCGCTGCGCCGCTGCCCTCCACGATGTTTCCGCCGTACGCAGTAAAATTATCGAACGCGCCGCCGCAGGGATTGCCGCTGGCGATGCCGAAAATGTCCGGATCCCAGCAGGCAATGGCAAGGATCGCGAAGCTCGCGGAGGTTTGGCTGCCGGTGTTGTAGGTGATGGTGTGGCCGTTGAGGTTCAAAGTCACGTTATTGGCCTGAACGGAAAAACAGGTGCCCGGTGACGACACATCATTCTGCAGCGTGTAGGTTTCGCCGGTGGTGCTCAAGATGCCGCAGGCAGACGCGGGCGCTCCGCTCGCTGCGGCAGTAATCGATACGCCCAGCGCTTCGGTCGCCGTACGCGCGGGCGTGCTGGCGTCGGTCACCTCGGCGGTGAAGGACGCGTTCTCGGCCTGATTCGGCACCCCGGAGATGCTTCCCGACGTTGCTTTGAGCGTCAATCCAGTGGGCAGCGTGCCGGATGCGATCGACCACGTGTACGGCGCTATGCCCCCTTGCGCTCCCAGCGTCGCAGCGTACGCAGACCCCACTCCTCCGGAAGGCAGCGACGGCGTGGTGATCGCCAACTGCGCGGCAGCCGGCTGTACCGGCGGTGCGGTCGTATCCGTCGTATCCGACGATGGCGGCGGCGTGCTCGGGCATCCGCTCAACATCAGCACCATGCAGATCATCAACGCCGGAAAAGATAGCGAGCGGGCGACGTGGCCGTTCATAGTGCGAGGCGAAAAAAAGTAGCGCGAACCATTTTGTAGAACGGCGGGAGTATAGCAGTACCAGTAATCCTGTTGCGAGGCTTGCCACAGATTTTACAAATAATCCGTTAGCGCCGCGCGCTACCCACACCGCCCCGGGACGGATGGACGCAGCAACATCAATCTGACGGGAGTCCCTGCACGGTTGGACCAAAATGGGAATCTGGCAGACTGAACGCTCGTGAGCTGCACGCGCCCACCGAAGCGATCCCTACCAGCGGGCGCCTAGCTGTGCTAGCTTTCAGGTTCGGACCCGGGCGGAGGACGCCAACATGACCCCACAAATCGCAAAAGCGCGGCTCGCAACCCCGCTCGCCGGCACGAGCCGAACTCAGCGAATTTCCGAATCGCAAGAGTGCAGAGATCGTGGGTCTAAGTGATCTGGGAGGGCCCAAGACCTAAATCGCAACACTGCCAGTAGGACTCCCGGATGTCTCTGATTCTAAAGGGCAGAAACCCTCCGAATCGAGGCGAAAAGTCGTTTCACGATCGTAGGAAAGGCCGCTCACCGGAGGATCAATGAGGCTTAGGAAGGCGTGGGATCTATGGGTAAGGCCAGCGCTGGGCCGCCTGCTGGGCTTGAGCCTCGCACTGCAGCTCGCCGTTGTCCTGCCAATCCATGCTCAGGATTCTCCGAAGCTAGGTCCGGGAAGCCATGAGGATTGGCCGCACGACGCGGTCCGCGCGCCTCACGGGATGGTGGTGACTGACGAGGACCTAGGCTCGCAAGCCGGCGTCCAGATTCTGAAGCACGGTGGCAACGCTATCGACTCCGCGGTCGCGGTGGCCTTCGCGCTGGCGGTGGTCGAGCCCGCGGCAGGAAATATCGGCGGCGGCGGGTTCATGCTGGTCCGCCTAGCGAATGGAGAAGCGGCCTTTCTCGACTACCGCGAAGTGGCCCCGGGCAAGGCCACGCGCGATATGTACGTGGGCGCAGACGGTAAGGTGGACCCGCAAGCATCGCTGATCGGATACCGCTCCGTCGCCGTGCCGGGAACAGTCGCCGGGCTGGCACTGGCATTAAAGAAATACGGAACGATGAAGCTTGACGACGTGATCGCGCCGGCCATTCGACTGGCCGAGCAAGGTTTTGTAGTTAACGAAAGACTGGCCACGGAGTTGCAGCAAGAGAGAACGCAGCTCGAGCCATTCCCGGTCAGCCGTCGCATCTTCTTAAACGACGGCAAGCTCCTGCGCGCGGGAGACACACTGAGGCAACCCGAATTGGCGGCAACGCTGCAGCGCATCGCGAAGCATGGCGCGGCGGAATTTTATCGCGGCAAAACCGCGCGAATGCTGGTCGACGACATGGCCCGTTCCGGCGGAATCATCAACCTCGACGACCTCGTGCACTACGCCCCCAAGGTGCGCGCAGTGTTGCGCGCCAAATACACCACCGTGAGCGGACCCGGAAGCGACAGCGCCACGTGGGAAGTGCTGACTTCGCCTCCGCCTAGTTCAGGCGGGGTGGCGATCATCGAAGCCCTGAACATGTTGAATAACGTCCCCCTGAAAGGTTGGGACGACGCGGAGAGCGTCCACATGGTCGCCGAAACAATGCGCCGCGTGTTCGCGGATCGTGCTGCGTACCTCGGCGACTCGGACTTTGTCAGCGTGCCGGTGGCCGGCCTCACCGATCCTTGCTACGCCAAGGAAATCGCAGCCACTATCGATCCGCAGCGCGCTAGCTCCAGCAAGGTAGTCCACGCCGGAAATCCTCATATCTGCACAGCGGCGGCGGAGATTCCCGGGCCGCCCCAAACAATTGTCAATCTCGGCGAAGGCCCGCACACCACCCACTTCTCGGTTGTCGACAGCGCAGGAAACGCCGTGGCCAGCACTTACACGCTGAATGATAGCTATGGCTCGCACGTCACCAGCTCCGCCGGTTTCCTGCTGAACGACGAGATGGACGATTTCACTTCGCAGCCAGGCGCGCCCAACCTTTTTGGTCTAATCCAGTCGGAAGCCAATGCGATCGCTCCCGGCCACCGCCCGCTGAGTTCCATGGTGCCAACCATGCTGCTGCGCGACGGCAAGCTAAGCTTTGTGACCGGCTCGCCCGGCGGCCCAATGATCATTTCCGCGACGCTGCTCAGCGTCATCAACTGGATGCGCCTGGGAATGGACGCACAAGCAGCGATCAACGCCCCGCGCTTCCACCACCAATGGCTGCCGGACACCCTGGTGTTGGAAGACAGCTTCCCGGAAGAACTCGAGCGTGCATTACAAGCCCGCGGATTCGCCACCAAGCGCCGGGCGCATATCGGGAGGGTGAACGCCATCGGCATTGACCTGCAAACCGGCGACCGCCTAGGCGCCGCCGACCCGCGCGGCCACGATTCCGCCGTCGGCCACTGACTCTACTTTTCGACGCTGAGCAAATAGCGATCTAAAACGAGGGGACATTTCTAAAGAGCTTTGACAAACGAGCCGGGCGAAAATTGACAAAGGTGGCTGCGTCGTTTACGCTGGTTCGTTTCATGAACTTATGCGGAGGAGTACGGAATGGCTCAGGGCGCCAC
>Ga0302326_10008624_pt1 | contig 22447 bp, 19 predicted proteins | sample Palsa_T0_3_FD_202264 | JGI IMG/M metagenome (GOLD analysis project Ga0302326, IMG submission 202264) | Peat permafrost microbial communities from Stordalen Mire near Abisko, Sweden - Palsa_T0_3 | ecosystem: Environmental > Terrestrial > Soil > Palsa > Peat permafrost | place: Sweden: Abisko... | reverse complement strand
GGAAGCATCGGCGGTTTTCTGGCGCCGGTCATTACGCCTTTCATCGCGGAAAGAGGCGGCTGGCCCACTGCTCTTTCCGCCGGCAGCGCCGCTGTACTCGGGGCCGTCGTGCTCTGGTTTTTCGTAGGCGCGCGGCATCCAGACGTTGGCCGAGAGTAGGTCGCTGGCTATCGAATAGGAGCTGAAGTTGCCGGCGGCAGCGGCTCACGAGTTGTTATGTAGTTATAAAGGAAGGGACGTTGTGTTCGAAATTGAGATGCACTCCGTGGTGGCACTGACAGAGGATCTGCCTGAGGAGGGATTGGTCCGCGGCCAGGTCGGCACTGTTGTCGAGAATTGGGCTCCGGGGGTTTACGAAGTGGAGTTCAGTGATGACAATGGCCAAACGTACGCCATGGTCGCGTTGAAGAACGGGCAATTGATGCGTTTGCACCACGAACCCGTCCATCAAGCCGCTTAGCGGCGCCAGGCGCCTACCGCAAGTCCGAGATGCGCCGGACGCATTCTTCAGCATGGATTTCTGGTGCTCCTCCATTGTTCCTACGGAGTGTGGCCCGGGCATCTGGTTTTCCTGTACCGAGCGGTCGATTTCACCAGACAAACAATCGATTTTCTCTTGACCGTCGAGCGGGACACGGCCGCTGCTAAGTGATTCTTTCAAAGGGGAATGGCGAATCTGCGTGCGGGCCGTTCCGTACCGTGCTGGCGTATCAGGCGCACCGGCTGGATCCGGATTTCTCTGGCCGGTTCTTTAACGACGAAGCGCTCCGCGGCGTTGGAGAGAAGGAGGCTTAAGGTGCGCGCCGCGTTGCGCCTGCCGCACGCCAGCGTCGCCCGAGCGCGGGGATGATCGCTCCTCCGATATTCGCCAGATTGGCGTCTGGAAATGGGGGCCGTTCTGCTCGTGGATTGATGGCAGGAACCAGCGAGCTTGAAAAACGAGTCAGAGCCCGCAGCTTCTCGCCAAACGAATAGTGCGCTTTGCTTCCATTGGCCCGCACCATCAGCACCGTTACGTCATCGTCGGATAGATTCTCGGGATACCGCTCCGCGATCTCTCCCAGAAGCTTCTCGATAAGTCTCTGCGGCTCGACGTCTCCAAGCAGACGCGCGATCCGTAATAAGCCAGTCTCGCCCAGCATTTCACCGTCGGCATCGTTGGATTCAATCAGCGCATCGGTATAGCTGAGCAAGCAATCGCCGGATTCGAGCTCAATATCAAACTGGCCGTACTCCGACATGCCCAGGATCCCCAGCGGTATGTTGCCAGGCGCCGATTGGCCGGCTACTTCACCGTGGCTTCCCAGCAGCTCCCATTGCCGTCGCGCCGCCCGGTACAGAAGCGGCCGCGGGTGACCCGCGTTGCACACGGTCAAGCGACGGCTGGGTTCGAAGAAGGTTGCAACAATCGCAGTTGCGAATACCCCGTCCTTCGACAACATGGTGAACTCCTGATTCAGTAACCGTACGAATTCGTTTTGATCCAGCCGGTTGACGAACCGCCGCATTAGCGTTCGCAAATCGGCTGCTGTCGCGGCGACCGCGTTTCCATGTCCTGCCACATCGGCCAGCAACAGGCGTGTGATTCGACCTGTGGCGCAGCTTGAGGCATAATACACATCTCCGCCATGCTGCGCCTGTCCGTAGGGTTTGCTGTAGACCCATGCGTCCCGCCCTCCGAATTCAACCCCGCGAGCTGTGAGCTGGCTTCCGCCCCAGACCTCCATGCATTGCATGTGCCGCGTCGGGTCGCTCACCGAGGCATTATATCGGAAGTGCATTCTTGTCAAGCCGGCGAGCCGTTATCGTGGCCACCGAATAAGTACTCCAGTAGCAACAATGGCTTTCCCGTAACATCATCGCGGTGTACTTCGAATGTTAATTACGACTTAATAAGGTAAGATTGGCACGTTTGGATTTCGGCGCGATAACCGGAGTAGGGAATCATGGAACATCAGCACGAACACACGCATGAGCACGAGCACGCGACCGAGCCACAACAGCATAATCATGAGCATGGTGGGCATGGAGAGGAGACCCACAACCACGCACGCATAGCTTGCGTCGATGCAGCCGGCCGACTGTCAAACGCCCACTCCCTTACCATGCTCCCTGGGTATCAGTATTGATTCAGGTACTCGACCAACTCCGTCACAGACCCCCTGGAATCCCACGCCGGCGGCCCGAAATGCGAAAGCATCTGGTCATATTGGCGTGATCAGGCGATATATGTGCCGTCATACCCGCTCCGACGCCAAATCACCGGTATACGGGTGGCACAACTTTTCCTCCGCACTTATCGTCTTGCTATGAATCGGGTTGTGCTCTGATGTAAATGCCATTCTGTTGTTGGGGAGTTCGCCTGTTCCTTTCCCCTGATGCATTAGGGAGAATAGAAGTGTGCGATCGCCGCAGTTCCAACCCCGCCGCCCGCTACTCCCCGCTGGCGCGGTAACCGGAATCGGTAGCCTGCCATTCACCTCGCCAACGGCGGCGATTCAAGCGATCGTCGACTCGTCTTTGGAACTACCCTTTTGGCCTCAAATGCCAAAGGTATCGGAGCGGGAGAGTATCATCGGCCAGGGCTTGGGTGTCTTGGCGGGTCTAATCGAATCGCGTACGGAAGGATATGGCTATCGAGTAAAGGAGGGGAAAATTGATCTCATTGTTGAAGCCCTTCACCGGAGCGGTGGAGAATTGACGCCAGCGAATGCCGCCGGATTCGGGGCGTTCGAGCAAGCTTTGTCATCCGGCATGTTCGGCTCGCCGGTCGCCGTCAAAGGTCAGATCGAGGGCCCCATCACTCTTTCCGCCTACCTGTTTCACCGTGGCCGTCCTTTCCTAGCCGATCCGGTCTTGTTTGCAGCCGTAGCGTTCCACGTTTCTCAGATCATTTGCTGGCAGATCGATCGTCTCAAGGCAGCCGGACTGCCGGTATTATTGTTTGTCGATGAGCCGGCTCTCTGCCTTGAGGTGTCGGATGGAAACGCCGTTTCCGAAGAGCGCAGGCTTACTGCCCTTGCGGCTACCCTCGATGGCGCACGAGTACGGGGAGCCTATGCCGGCTTGCATTGCTGCGCCGCCCGCCCACTTTCGCGCATGTGCCGCGTGAACCCGGACATATTGTCTTTCGACGCTCACGAAGGACTGGAATTATTCTTCTCTGACGCAAACGCTCTTGCGTTCGCGCGAAACGGTGGGATCGTGGCGTACGGCCTGATTCCGACCTGGCAGGACTTAAGCACGCTATGCGCGGAACATATTTTTACGCGGTGGCTTACTCTCGCATCGCTGGCGGGGGATCCGCAGCAGTTTGCTCGCAACGCGATGATCACCGCGACCTGCGGGCTCGGGCTGCTAACTGCGGGATCCGTGGCGGAATCCTTCGCACTGGCGCGGAGCGTCGGCAAGCTGATCCGTGCTATCGCGGGCCAACCACAGCCTTTTATCGAAACTCAGCCAATTGTGGCGAGCAAATCCACCGGCTCGTAGTTCAGATTCGGCCCCAGCCATCGTTCGACCTCGGCAATCGTCATGCCTTTGCGGTCGGCATATTCCGCAACCTGATCCTGCTCGATCTTTCCAAGGCTGAAGTAGCGCGACTCCGGATGCGCGAAATACAGCCCACTCACGCTCGAGCCCGGCCACATCGCAAATGATTCGGTAATGAACATTCCCGTGTTTGCCTGTACATCGAGCAAGTTCCATAGAGGTCCTTTCTCGGTATGATCCGGGTACGCCGGATAGCCCGCGGCTGGTCTGATTCCGCGGTATTTTTCGCGAATCAAATCCTCGGGACTAAGATTTTCGTCGAGGCCGTAACCCCATTCATTTCGCACCTGTTTGTGCAGGCATTCGGCGAACGCCTCGGCCAGACGATCCGCGAGCGCCTCAGCCATGATCGCGTTGTAGTCGTCGTTCTCGCGCCTGAATCGATCGCAAAGTTCCTTCAGCCCGATGCCCGCAGTGACAGCGAACGCGCCGATGTGATCGGGTAGCCCGGTGTTTTTTGGAGCGATGAAATCGGCGAGCGACCGGCATGGCTTGTCGTCCTCTCTCGCCTGCTGACGGAGAAAATGAAAGCGGCCGAGTACTTGCGATCGGGTATTGTCCGTATACAAGTCCACGTCATCGTCTACCGCATTGGCCGGGAAGAGGCCGTAGACGCCGCGGGCCGTAATCAGCTTTTCTGCGATTATGCGGTCCAGGAGCCGATTGCCTTCTTCGAAGATCTGACGCGCCGGCGCGCCATGAGCTTCATGTTCGAGGATGCGCGGGTAGATACCTTTCAACCCCCAGGTGTGGAAGAATGGCGACCAATCGATGAATCTGCGCAGCTCGTCGAGTGAAAAGTTGTCGAGCACCCGGAGACCGGTGAAGGATGGCGATGGTATATCTCCGGAATGCCACTGGATCGGTGTCCGGCGCTCGCGCGCGGTCATAAGCGAAACTGTCTTATTTTTCGGGGCTGCGTGCGACTTGCGGAGCGCCTCGTACTCGGCAGCATGCTGCGCCACGAAGTCCCGCTTTCCGTCCTCACTGAGGAGGCTGGTGGTGACGGGAACCGCGCGGCTCGCATCGAGAACATGTACCACGGGCTCGCTATAATGAGGTGCTATCTTGATGGCGGTGTGTGCACGGCTGGTGGTTGCTCCGCCGATAAGCAGCGGCAGTTTGAAACCCTGCCGTTCCATTTCGCGGGCGACATGAACCATCTCATCAAGGGACGGAGTGATAAGTCCGCTGAGGCCAATGATGTCGGCGTTTTCCGTCCGGGCACGCTCAAGAATTTTCTCGCACGGGACCATGACTCCCATGTCGATTACCTCGTAGTTATTACAAGCCAGCACGACGCCGACAATGTTCTTGCCAATATCGTGTACGTCACCCTTCACCGTGGCAAGTACGATCTTGCCTTGCGCCTTAACCATCTGGCCGGCAGCAGCCATCGCGGCTTTCTCAGCTTCCATGAACGGCGTCAAATATGCTACCGCTTTCTTCATGACACGGGCCGATTTGACCACCTGCGGCAAGAACATCTTGCCAGCCCCAAAGAGGTCGCCGACAACACTCATTCCATCCATTAGCGGCCCTTCAATGACCAGCAGTGGGCGGCCCAGTTTCGCTCGGGCTTCCTCGGTGTCCGTATCGATGTAGCTATCGATCCCCTTAACGAGCGCATGTGAAAGACGCTCTTCGACGGTTCCATTGCGCCATTCTTCGGCCCTTTTTTCCGATGCTACAGAACCCGCGCCCGCGGCTTTCAGCAGTTCGCCATGTTCGACGAGGCGCTCGGTGGCGTCAGGGCGGCGGTTCAGCAGCACATCCTCGACGAGTACTTTCAGTTCGGGCTCGATCTCTTCATAGACTTCGAGCATGCCGGCGTTGACGATGCCCATGTCCATGCCCGCGGCGATGGCGTGATACAGAAATGCCGAGTGCATCGCTTCGCGAACTTTGTTGTTGCCGCGAAAACTGAACGAAATATTGGACACGCCGCCGCTGACTTTGGCATGTGGCAGGTTGGCCTTGATCCAGCGCGTAGCGTTGATAAAGTCGAGGGCGTAATTATTGTGCTCCTCCATGCCGGTGGCGACGGTGAGGATGTTGGGGTCGAAGATGACGTCCTCAGGCGGGAAGCCGATGTCGTCGACAAGGATGCGGTAGGCGCGCTGGCAGATGCGGGTCTTGTCCTCGTAGGTTGCTGCCTGACCCTCCTCGTCGAAGGCCATGACGACAACGGCCGCGCCGTACTTGCGCACGAGGGCGGCATTCTGGCGAAACTTGTGCTCGCCTTCTTTGAGCGAGATCGAGTTGACGATGCCCTTCCCCTGTAGGCACTTGAGGCCCGCTTCGATGACTTCCCACTTGGAGGAATCCACCATGAAGGGAGCTTTGGCGACTTCGGGTTCGCTGGCAAGCAATTGCAGGAAACGCGACATGGCAGTGACGCCATCGATCATGCCTTCATCCATGCAGATGTCGATGACGTTGGCGCCGTTTTCCAGCTGCTGACGGGCGATGCTGACAGCTTCCTCGTACTTGCCCTGTTTAATCAGCTTCGCGAATTTCGGCGATCCGGCGACGTTGGTGCGCTCGCCGATCATTATGTATACGCCGGACTGCTGGGTGAAGGGCTGAGAGCCGGAGAGGCGCAGCGGACGGAAGGGTGATTGCGGGAGGCTGACACTTACCGACGACGAAGATTTGCGGAGCTCCCGCGGATGGCGGCCATCGAGCGCTTTAGCGATAGCTGCGATGTGTTCAGGTGTATTGCCGCAACATCCCCCGGCAATGTTGATCAGGCCCCCTTCCGCGAATTCGCCAAGGTAGCGGGCCATATCGGAGGGTCCGAGATCGAAGCCGGTAGGCGAGAGAGGATTGGGCAGGCCAGCGTTCGGATAACAAGATATGGCCGCATCCGATTTCTCCGCCAGTTCTGCCAGGAACGGGTACATCAGGTCCGGTCCAAGTGAACAGTTGAGCCCAACGGAGAGCGGGTTCACATGCCGGACGGCGGTCCAGTAGGCTTCGATTGTCTGGGCGGAGATCATCGTCTCGCCCCCGCGTCCGACCGCTGCCGAGATCATGACCGGCAATTCTTTGCCGTCCTGATCGTAGACCTCGCGGATCGCCACCAGGGCGGCCTTGGCATTCAGGGAGTCGAAGATGGTTTCGACCAGCAACAGGTCGCACCCTCCGGCCATGAGGGCGCGGACCTGCTCGATGTAAGCAGCCTTGACTTGATCGAAAGTGACTACACGGAAGCCGGAATCTTCTGCGTCCGGAGAATTGGAGAGGGATACGGTGAGCGGCCCAATAGCTCCCGCGACGAAACGCTGGCGTCCGGTGGCGGTTCCGACGCGGTCTGCCCATTCACGACATTGGCGTGCGGACTGCTCGTTAATTTCCCATGCGAGCTTCTGCAGGAACGGATTTTCAATGACTTTCTGATAAAACGCCGGATCCTTGCGCCCGCCGTGTTCCCGCGGATCGTCCACGAAGAATTCGCTCTGCGTGATGCTGGTTGCGCCGAAGGTGTTGGTCTCGATGATGTCCGCCCCTGCTTCGAGGAACCGGCGGTGGATGTCGCCGATCATCTTTGGCTGCGTGAGCGAGAAGAGGTCGCCGTTGTTCAGGAGATCCTTACGGGAGTCATTGAACCGGGCGCCGCGGATGTCGGCCTCGGTCATTCCGTACGTGCGGATCGTGGTACCCATCGCACCGTCGATAATGGCGATTCGCTTCTCCAGAATCTTCCGGAGAGGATGCGGGTCTAACGTAGTCATGCGTTTCTGATCGCTTTGGGCGCGCGCGCGTATTTAAATAGCAAGCATCGGCTCGAAGATCCGATTTCTGACCTGCATGAACGACGCACCTTTTAACAACTGGATACCCTTTAATGATACCGATACGGCGCGGTATCAGGCTACCTGGGCACTCTGGTCCCGCAAGAACGAATCTCGAGTCTGCGTGGAAGCCCCATACGGTGAATTTAGTTCGTGGTCTGCTGCCAGACATCGTGGATGCGGTCGATGGCGCGGCTCAGCTTCGTATCGCTGTGCGGCTCGGCGAAGGCTTCCACCAGGCGCATGTCGAGGGCGGCCCTCCGGCCGTCGCCGGTGATTTGAGCATGTTGTCCTGGGACGGGTCGATGCGTTGCGTGCGCAGAGGCTCGGCGCGCTCGGCGACCATGCGGAAAAATTGACTGCAGCTCGGGCAGATTGACGAACTTGGCAAAGCGCGTGTGCATGCGGTGCCCGGAGCCGGCGGGCGCAAGTTCGAGCGAAGTCACGGCTTCCGCGACGTTCCCCGCCCAGGCGTCGAAATGCTCTAGGCCGCGTTCTCGGAGGATGCTGGGAGCGAGATAGCGGGTCTTCAGAAACATATCAAAGGCACCATTGCAATCCGAGTTCGGCAGGCCTACGATGCGGTTCATTTTGGTGGTGTAGAACAGATTCTTGTAGAGATCGGCCTCATCGACGAAGACCTGGTCAATACCCAGCTCTTCAAAGGTTACTATGGAGTCCTTTCGCTTGCGATCGGAACGCTCCTTCAGCTTGGTGGCCAGGCGCTTCTTGGCCTTCTCCAGTTCCTTCACGACGCGGCGGTTGCCGGCGCGTTTGTGGATATAGCTTGAGAAACTCCGTACCCCACTGTTCGACTGGCGCGGTCTAAGATGCACGTCGAGTGGTTCGGGGATACAGCCGTCCAGACGACGCAGGAAGGAGAGAAACTCCTGATGCCGGTGGCGGGGATTGCGGACAACTCTCCACGCATGAGCATGACAAGGTGCACACGTGGCTGGCACAGCGGCCTCACTATCACATTCCACGCCGACATATTCTTCCTGGCTAAACCAATAATGCTGTACCCAATGCCAAACGGTAGTGCGGTCCACTTGCAGGCCGCGCTCGAGCGGCAGCTCTTCCGGATCGCGCCGGCCAGGTTAGGCGCCAGTACGGGACCGCAATTCTTCCGCGGCCCGGAACCAATCATCGTCCGGTGATCCGACCGGACAGCCTCTGGCTTGCCAGAGTTCATGCGCCAGAGTTGCGATATCATCATGTCCGAATACAGCGATGCCGTACCCACTCGCAGCCGCCTGAGAATGCCCATGAGCCTTCCGCGAGTGTTCCAGGGCGAGCCTCGAATGCTCGTGTCCGCTCAGGTGATCGCCTTGTCCGTGCTGCTCGGCGACCCGATGCGCGTGCGCGGCAATCTCGTGTAGTTCGGCGGCGCGCCGGTGGTTCTCGTAGTGCGATCCATTGTCATAGCGCGTGGACATGTTTAAACAGCCACCATCTGCGCTGATTTCGAGTGGGTTTCCTTGGCGAGCTGGTAAGCATGATCCGCGTACTCCATCGCTCGTTTGGCGTGCCAGTTTCCCGTTTCGTTGTCGCCTTTTTCATTGTGTTCTGCCGCGGTACGATGAGCACGTGCCGCAAGATCATGCTGTTCGGCCGCTTTAAGATGCGCGTGATTCATTTTGTGTCTCCTGTCGTGCGTAGCACATGCACGAGACCCACCACTCTCTTTTCAGGCAGGTAGTCCGCCTGATGGAGCGGCTTGTCGGGCGGCCGATTCCTCATGACTCTTTTCGCAACTATTCGCGCTGTGACGGTATTCGGTCACGTGACCAAATATCGTTAGTCGCGGCGATATGTTCGATGGCGCTACCCTTCGAACCTTTCGGCCCCAGGTCGCGTCGAAGTGCGGGCTAAAGGAAGTTCGGTCGTTCCGGAGGTCCGAGGTCCGGTTGGGATTCGTTATCATCGGTCGGAGACGCCGAGGGATTGTCGAACGTCGCCGAGGGTGATTCGGAGAGCGTCGAGCCAAATCGGGGCTCCGTATTGCGATGAAGAAGCGCTGGGCGGCGGACGAAACCTATAACAAGGTTAAGGGTCAGTACAGTGCCTCTACTGAGCTGTCGATCGAGACGCCTCCTGATGCCATTTAACTTTTTGACATAATTTTGACATTTTTCCCGCTACATTTGAGACGGCGGTGCTGCCTCGATACCGTCGCTACTCACCCTCGTGTTAGATGACGCTGCGGACGCTCCCGGCCGTCGCGGAAGACCGGGGTAAAAGCCTCGAAAAGGACTCTCATGAAGCGGCTCTCTCGAGCGTTACGGATCGCAGCATTCGCAGCGCTCGTGGGCCTCTGCCTCCCAGGCCAGACCAGGCAAGCGCGCATGCTGCCCCACAAAGCGGCTTCGATTGATTTCGTGACCGCTGGATTGACGATCACGATCAACTCGGCCAAGATCACCAGCGCGGGCGCAATCGGTGTAACGTACACGATCACCGATCCCAACGGGCTGCCTTTGGATGCGACCGGCGCCACCACGCCGGGGGTCGTTTCGCTGGCATACGTGGCCGCCTACATCCCCAAGGGGCAAGCACAATATGTGGCCTACACGACCTCGCAGGCGAGCGGAGCGGTGCTGGGCACCATTACCCGGCCGGATTTCGAATTGGGCGGCACGCCTGTGCAGGTCGGCCCGGGCCAATACCAGTACAGTTTCATGGCTCAGGCTCCGTCCGGATTCGACGCCACCGCGACCACTACGGTTGCGGTCGACGGGAACCGCGATCTAACGCCGTTCGACCTGGGCACGAGCTACGCTGGCGCCACCTTCAACTTTGTTCCGAATGGCTCCGCGGTTACCGTCACCCGCGATGTCATCCGAACTCAGAGTTGCAATACCTGCCACGACCAGTTGGCCTTCCACGGCGGTTATGCCCATGGCATGCAGATGTGCGTTCTCTGCCACCAGCCGCAAAACGCCGATCCAGTCACCGGTAACACGCTGGACGCCAAGGTCTTCTTTCACAAGATCCACATGGGGTCGCAGTTGCCCAGCGTCGTTGGCACCTCGACCACGCCCGGCGTCCCTTTCGAGGTAGCCGGCTACATGAACGTCCTCAGTAACTTCTCTACGGTGATCGATCCCGCCGATCCACGCCGTTGCGAAGTTTGCCACAGTCAGACGACGGGCGCCGCGCAAGCCACTGCCTTCCTGAGCCAGCCGACTCGGGCTGCCTGCGGCGCCTGCCACGACGACGTCAATTTCGCCACCGGCGTCAACCATCCGGGCGGCCCACAGTTCGACGACAACGAGTGCAACACTTGCCACATCCCGCAGGGTGAAATTCCCTTCGATGCATCCATTCTGGGAGCGCACGTGGTGCCCAGCGATACTGCCGCTTCTTACCCGCAGAACCCGGATCCGCTGCTGCCGGGCATCAATCTCACCATCACCAGCGTGACCAACACGTCGGCCGGGCAAGCGCCCACCGTCAACTTTACCCTGCAAGACAACAGTGGCAAGCATATCGCTTTATCGCAAACCTCCACGCTGCAATTCACCATGGCGGGTCCCACCACTGACTACGGCTACACCAGTTTCGGAAGCGATGTCGCTACTCCGGGTTACGTGACCGAAAGCGCTGCGAAGGCGGCCTGTAATTCCAGCGGCTCTTGTTCCTATGCCTTCACGCACACCATTCCGGCGGCTGCCACCGGCACTTACTCCATCGGCGGTGAGGCGCGCGAAAATGTGACGGTGTTGGCGGGCACCACAAGCCAGCAGGTCGTGGTAGCGGCCGCCATGAACCCGGTAGTCAATTTCTCGGTGGACGGCTCCCCTGTGACGCCGCGCCGGACGGTGGTCGCGCTCAGCAACTGCAATAACTGCCACGTGTCCCTTTCGCTGCATGGCAGTCTGCGCAATCAGACCGGGTACTGCGTGCTGTGCCACAATCCGTCGAACACAGATGCCAGTACGCGCGCCATGGCCACGGTCGCCTCCGATAAGGCGGCGCCCGCACAGGGCATCAATTTCAATCTGTTGGTGCATCGCATCCACGACGGCGTGAACGTGGTGCCCGCCGGCGGCAAGCCTTACATCGTGGTGGGCTTTGGGGGGAGCCATAACGACTTCTCCGGCGTGCTCTTCCCGGCCATGAGCCCCGCGGGAGAAGCCACGTATCTGCAAAACTGCTCGATGTGCCACGTCAATAGCACGGAGCAAAACGACCTGCCGCTGATGGCCAACCTGAATCAGGTCGTGGATCCCCAGGGCTATATCAATCCAGTGGGACCCATTTCTTCGGCTTGTAGCGGATGCCACGTTTCCAAGGAGGAGGCTTCTCATTTCCTGGAAAATGGCGGAAGCGTCGCAACCGACCCCTTAGGAGAGAGCTGCGGCGTATGCCATGCGGCCGGCGCGCAGTTCGCGGTCGACGCGGAACACACTCCCTGATGTATTGCTGGCAATCGAAGCTCATTCTTCTCAAATGATTCGATGGCGCGTGGTTGTGCTCGGGTTCGCGATGGCAGCGGTGGCGCCTTCACCCGCCGCCGCGCAAACGCTTCCGGCGGGCTACGCGGGCTCCGAGACCTGCAAGGTCTGTCACGAGGATATTTACAACGCGTTTGCCCGGAGTCCGCATCACCGTGTAGAGGTCGATGCCCAGCGGGGATGGCAGGGGCGCGCATGCGAGTCTTGTCACGGCGCGGCCCAAGCGCACACCGAGGGACCCACGGCCGCCAACATCCTGGTTCCCGCGAAGCTGGCGGCTGCGGCGGCCGACAAAATCTGTCTCACCTGTCATCTGAACCAGCCCACGCAGGCCGGCCGGCTCGAGAGCAGCCACGCTCAGAACCAGATTTCGTGCACCGCCTGCCATAAGGTGCATGCCAGCCAACCGCTGGCGGTTCGCAAGGCGGAGGCAACCAACAAACTGTGCGCAAGCTGTCACTTAAATGTCTGGGCCCAATTCCAGCGGCCGTTTCATCACAAGCTACCCGAAGAAGCGATGAGCTGCGTGGACTGCCATAATCCCCACGGCAGCATACGGCCCGCGATGCTCCAGAGCTTCGCGGCCAATGAGCCTGGTTGCTTCGCCTGCCATGGCGACAAGCGGGGTCCATTCAGCTTCGAGCATGCGCCGGTGCGCTTGGAAGGCTGCCAGGCGTGTCACGAGCCGCATGGCTCGGCGAATCCGAGGATGCTGATACGCGCCAACGTTCGCTTCGTATGCCTGGAGTGTCACGCAAATCTGCCGGCCGTGCCGTCAAGAGTGGCAGGAGTAGTGCCGCCGTCCTTCCACGATCTGCGCTCTCCCGTTTATCAGAACTGCACCGTATGCCATCAAAAGATTCATGGCAGCCACGTGGATCGGAACCTGCTCAAGTGAAGACGGTCATAGCCATATTGCTGGTGTGCCCGGTCTTGGCGCAGCTTCCCACGGCGCCTGCGCCAACAACAACCGCTGCCCCGGCCATAACCACGGGCAGCGGCGATGCAGCTTCACCAGTGCCATCCAACGAACCGGTGCTCACCGGCTGGATCGATCTCGGCTACCGTTGGCAAACGGGAGTCGGCGGCAGTCTCGATACGTATCGCAGCATCATCAATCTCGGCTCGGGGCCAAAGTTTCTGGGTGCGGACTTCACCCTGACCGACCCCAGACACAAATGGTTCGATACCATTCAGGTGCGGGCCGATAGCTGGGGCGACGAGCCATCGTCGATAGTGCACCTGGAAGCCAAGAAGTCTGGCCTGTACGATTTCAACGGTGACTATCGTGACTTCGCCTATTTCAACTTTCTGCCCTCTTACGCAGACCCGCTGCTCAGCCAAGGCATCGTCTTAGACGAGCAATCCTTCGATACGCGGCGCAAGATCGCGGCGCTTTCGCTCAATATCCGGCCCGGAAATTGGTGGAGCCCCTACCTCGGATGGGATCATGATTCGAGCTCGGGCACCGGTGCGGCGGTTTTTGTCACCGATGGTAATAGCTACCCGGTTCCTAACACTTTGCGCGACTCCACCAATCTGTTTCGCGCCGGCGTAAAACTCGAAAAACCGCGGTTCCACGTCACGCTCGAAGAGGGCGGCACTATTTTCAAGAGCGGCCAGAGCCTGTTTCAGAGTCCCGGTTCCGTTAATTTCGGCAATTTCTCGGAGCCGGTGTTAGGGCAAACTCTGGATTTGACCAACCTGCTGGCCGCCTATGGCATTAGCGGATCGAGCGCCTATAGCAAAGGCTTACTGACCGCTAATCCTACCGCTTGGTTGGACATCTACGGCCAGTTCTTCTACAGCCAGCCGAACAGCAATGTTCATTATCAGCAGACCGACGCGGGCAGCCTCTATTTGCAAAGTCAGATCCTGTTTTATTCGAGCGAACAGGAAATGGTCACCGCCGCATCCGAGCAGCCCCACACTTCGGGCAGCTTCGGCGCCGAGATCCGGCTGAAGCGGCTGCGGATCGTTGAATCGTGGCTCACCGATCGGCTGCATGACGCCGGCGCGTCTGCCTCCGCGCAGACTCTGATGCTGGCCGGAACCTCTATCCCACTCAGCTCCCTGCTTGCCACCACGCTGGCCTCCAACTACAATCAGGAGGCGGCCGACATATTCTTCGACGTCACTTCCAGGATCACGGTGCGCGGTGGTTACCGCTATGTCTGGGGGGATGCCAGCTACGCTTTCCTGCCGGCCGAAGGGCTTGCGAGTTCGGCTCAAGAACAGCTACGGCAAAACATAGGAGTGGGCGCAGTGACCTTCCGGCCCAGCCAGAAGATCTCGGTGACGGGTGAAGTGCAGGCGGCTTCGAGCAGCGGCGTTTACTTCCGCACCAGTCTCTACAACTATCAGAAGATGCGGGCGCAGGCGCGCTACCAACCCCTGCAATCGTTGAGCATCGCGGTTGATTTCACGGTGTTGAACAATCAGAATCCATTGTCGGGAGCCAATTACGAATACTCGGCGCTTCAAGAATCGCTGTCGTTTTACTGGGCGCCGCGCGGCAAGATTTTCGACATCCAGGGCTCCTATTCGCGCTCCGATCTGAAGTCTAACATCGGGTATCTGGAGCCGGAGGATTTGTCGCCGCAGATCTCGCGCTATCGCGACAACTCCCACACCGCCACGACGCTATTCGACCTGGCATGGCCGCACGGTAAGCGTTTTGCTCCCAAGCTCTCGGCGGGCGGTTCGTTCTTTATCTCCTCCGGCAGCCAGCCGACCAGCTACTATCAGCCGACTGCCAGGCTGTCGGTTCCACTTAGTAAGTCGGCTACCTGGTTCAGCGAGTGGCGCTACTACGGGTATGGGGACGTATTCCTTCTGTATCAAGGATTCCGGACTCACCTCGTGACCACGGGAGTGAGGTTTACCCGATGAGCCGAGCCGGACATCCTGTATGAAAGATCGTCCCGTACTTTTGCTGCTCGCCAGTCATTGGCTGAGCATGCTGGGCGCGGCGTTGGTCACCCTGGCTGGATTTTCGTGGCTGTTCGTTCTGCCGCTGAACATACGCGGCGGAGGCGTGAACAATCCCTACATCGGCCTGCTGGTGTTCATCGCTATTCCAATCGTCTTCTTAGCGGGGCTGGTACTGATCCCGATCGGCATTGCGCTGGCCAGGCGCAAGGTCGTAGAGGATCTGGGCGTAGTGGAGAACCGCCGGGCTGCCTGGCGCCGCGCGGGCGTGTTCTTCGGAGTGATGACTCTTGCGAATGTGGTTATCGCAAGTCAACTGAGCTATCGCGCCGTGGAGCACATGGACACCGTTCAGTTTTGCGGCCAGACCTGCCACGTCATGAAGCCGGAATTTACCGCGCACGCCGCCATGCCGCCCCATCAGGCTGTGGCTTGCGCTGAGTGCCACATCGCTCCGGGAGCCACCGGCTGGCTGAAAGCCAAAATGAATGGGACAAGCCAACTGATGGCCGTGATCTTCAACAATTATCCGCGGCCTATCGAGTCGGCCATGGAGAACAACAAATTGGTGTCATCGGCCGAGACCTGCGAACAATGCCACAAGCGAGATATTCCGATCGGGCCGCGCCTCCGCGTGATCCCTTCCTACAAAGATGATGAAACCAATACTCGCACCGTAACCGTGCTGTTGATGCACTGCGGGGGCGGAATATTGGGCGGTATTCACGGGGCACATCTGGGACCCGGCGTTCGCATCCGTTATGCTGCTTCGGACAAGAAGCGCCAGACGATCCCCTGGGTGGAATACAAGAACACCCAAACGGGCGCCTCAAGAACGTATCTCGCCACAGGTTCGACAGCGGATGCGGTGCGATCATTGCCGGCGTTTGAAATGCAATGCGCCGATTGCCACAATCGTGCCGCGCACGCCTTCGAATTGCCGGGGCGGGCGGTCAACCAGGCCATGGCGGCCGGCCGCATCGCCGCTGGTCTGCCCTTCGTCAAGAAAGAAGGCGTCGAGCTACTGAAGGCCAGCTACTCGAGCAGCGCCGAAGCGACGGAAAAGATCCCCGGAGCGTTAAACGCCTTCTACCTGCAGAGATATCCGGACGTAGCCGCCAGGCAGGGCGCTGAAATCCGTGCGGCCGGTGTAGCTCTGGCCGCGATCTATCAGGGAAATGTGTTTCCGGATCTCAAGGTCACCTGGGGAACCTACCCGAACAACCTTGGCCACACCGACGATCCCGGCTGCTTCCGTTGCCACGATGAAGCGCACTTGACGGCTGACAAGAAAACCATTTCTCAGGACTGCAGCTTCTGTCATCAGCCAGTGGCTGTGGACGAGGCATCACCCGATATTTTGAAGACACTGGAAATAAATCCAACACAAAAACAATAGGAGATTCATCAATGCGCACACTCGTGATTGTTTTTAGCCTCGCTGCCACCGCGGCGACCGCCATTCAAGCCGCCGACCCGAAAGCGGGGCAGGCAGTTTACGCCAAATCCTGCAAATCCTGCCACGGCCCCAACGGCGCGGGGAACCCTGCCATAGCGAAGATGTTTAAGGTCGAGATGCGGGATCTGAAGTCTACCGACGTCCAGGCGATGAGCGACGCCGACCTGAAGAAGGTCATCACCGAGGGCAAGGGCAAGATGAAGCCGGTAGCCAGCGTCACAGGAGCAGCAGCCGATGACGTGGTCGCCTACCTGCGTAGTCTGAAGTAGCGGGCCGAGAGGCAACGCGGCGAGGGACACAGCGCTGGGAAAGGCTCCTTCCCCCGGTGACGCTCCCGCGCGTTCCGCGAGAACCCGCGATCCGCGCCTTGAACTTTTCGTGTTCAGGTAGGGTGTTGGGGATCATGGAGACGTTATGGCCGATCGGCCATCCCAGGATATGTAAATACGGTTGACACCAGCTTTGGGGAGGAGTATTTAGAATTTGTCGGAGAGAAAGAGTCGCTTTTCCGACTTGGTAAACCGTAATGGAAACTGACTTGGCTGACGGGATGAGGAGCCGACCAGCGAGAAACGCCTGTTCGGCACCTTCAATTCAGAATTGGAAGCCCTACGCAGCCGATCTCCTTCGGCATGGCATGTTCCGTCCAAACTTCATCCAGCACGCCCCGTCCGAGAGCTGCGGGATTTAAGCCGCCGTCGCAAGCGCATTTTGGGGCATGCCAGCAGCGAACGGAATCGTGTGCAGAAAGTGCTGGAAGACGCCAACATCAAGCTTGGCAGTGTACTAACCGATGTGTTTAGGGCGTCCGGTCGGCTGATGTTAGAGGCGCTGCTGGAGGGAAAGTCCAGCGCTGCTGAAATGGCAAACTGGATCCGCTTAATGCCCTATAACACAGTAATACTACTTCATTAAGCCTTTGCGGATGGATTTCAATTCCGCCCGGCGTTTCGGGGTGATCTTAGGATAGGCCATCTTCAGGTCGTTGAACGTATCCATGACGATTTGGGAAACGATCAACCTGGCGTTCTCCTTATCATCGGCGGGAACGAGGTACCAATGCGCGTGATCGGTGCTGGTGGCGTTCAGGCACTCCTCATAAGCGTGCATGTAATCCTTCCAGTATTTGCGCTCGTGAATATCCGCGGTGCTGAATTTCCAGTTGTGATCCGTTTCGTCAATGCGCTCAAGGAAGCGCTTTCGTTGTTCGTCCTTCGAGAGGTGGAGGAAGAATTTAACGATGCGCGTTCCGTTGCGATAGAGGTGGCTTTCCAGATCCACAATGGAACGATAGCGCTCCTCCCAGATGGTTTTCTCGTCGCGCAACTCTTCCGGAAGCCCCTGGCCACGGAGAATCTCCGGGTGCACCCGGACGACCAGCACTTCCTCATAATACGAACGATTAAATATACCGATTCGCCCGCGTTCCGGAAGCACGCACGTGGTGCGCCACAGGAAATCGTGTTCCAGTTCGTTGGCGCTCGGCTGTTTGAAACTGAAAACCTCGCAACCTTGCGGATTCACGCCGGACATGACGTGCCGGATAGTGCCGTCCTTGCCGGCGGCGTCCATCCCTTGAAAAATCAGCAGCAACGCATAGTGGTGGGACGCGTAGTGAAGGTGCTGCAACGAGGTGAGCTTCTCAACGTGTTCGGCCAGGAGTTCCTGATACTCCTCCTTCGACTTGTAAACGGGTTTCACAAGGGTCGGCCATTTACTGAGTTTGACCTTTTTCCCGGTCACACGAAAGTCCTTTGAGTTGATCTTCATATTGACTCGGCTTTCGCATGTTCCAGCTGATCCTTGTTTATCTCGGTCTCCGCCTCCATCCAGTCTTGATCCGCCTGGCCATCGTGATGCCCGCGCTCTTCGTAGATTTCGTAGGCGCGAGTGGCGATCCGGGGGGTAAGATCGAGCGGCTTCTTGCCCGGCTCCGTGGCCGTCTTCTTGGCTAACAGCGGGGCTTTCGTAGGATCAAAAACCCGATATGCGAGCAGTTTCACGCGGTCGTTCACTAGAGCCCAAGCCAGAGCGTAGCCCCAAACGAATGCTGCCCAACCCCAGCCGAGGGGTGTCATAAACAGCCCGTAGACGGCGATCAAAGTCGCAATGGTTTGCGTGCCGAGCACCGCCATCCACAGAATCTTCGCGGGGCGTATGGACCAGAACGGACCGCGGGTGCGCGTCAGGAAAATCGTCAAGTGTCCGGCCACGGAAAGCTTTAAATACATCAGCGTCTGGATGTGCGCGCGGTCGAGGTGAAATACGCGCTCGCCGAGATAAAACAAACCAAACGCAGCCACCACTCCGATGACGCCCAGCACCGTTGAGATCCCCAGCACCAGGCGCATGTTCCAGGCCTCGGGCTTGTTTTTGTAATGAACGTTGTCGTAAGCGATGGACAGGATGGCTGCGTCATTGAGCAGCGCAAGCATGACGATCATCACCGCGGTGACTGGATAGAAGTTGAACACCAGGATCGCCAGTGTCATGAAGAATAGTACGCGCAGCGTTTCGGCGATGCGGTAGATGGCGTAGCTGTTCATGCGCTGGAAAATGCGCCGGCTTTCCTTGACTGCGTCGATGATTACCGACAGGCCGGACGCCAGGAGCACGATGGAGGCGGCCGCTCGCGCCGTGTCTGTCGCGCCCGAAACGGCGATGCCGCAATCTGCTTTCTTCAGCGCCGGGGCGTCGTTTACGCCGTCGCCGGTCATGCCGACGATGTGGCCGCTCTGCTGCAAAACATCCACGATATGGTATTTGTGTTCCGGGAAAACCTGCGCGAAACCGTCCGCCTTTTCGATTGATTCCGCGGCCTGCGCCGTCTCGTGATGCTTGATATCGCCCAATCCGCTGGCATCGAGAATATTCGTGCCCATCCCCAGTTGCTTGGCCGTTTCCTTAGCGATCGCCATCTGATCGCCGGTAACCATTTTGACGCTGACGCCCATCTCGCGGGCGCCCGCGATGGTTGCTTTGGCCTGCTCGCGTGGGGGATCGAACATTGGCAACACGCCCACGATCTGCCACTTGCCGGGCTCATCTGCCCGCGCCACACCGAGTGATCGGTAGCCCTTGGCCGCAAAATCGTCGACCGCTTTGTCTACTGCCGGCGTTGCCTCACCGACATTGGTCGACATCTTGAGAATTACCTGTGGGGCACCTTTGGCCACATAGAACTGCTTTCCGTCCCCGCCTTTCACCGTGGCTTCGGTGCGCTTATGGACCGGGTCAAACGGCTGGAAATGGACCACCTGATAGCTTTTCAGGGTCTTGTCATCCTTGACGCTGCCGATCGCCGCGAGGTCGATGGTGTCTTTGTCTTCCGCGCGCGAAGCGAGTGCAGCCCAGAGAATGACCTGATCCCCAGGGATGCCGTTTAGGGTGAAGGGAACGCCCAGTGTCAACTTGTTTTGGGTCAGCGTACCGGTCTTATCCGAGCACAGTATGTCCACGCCTGCCAGTTCTTCGATTGCCGAGAGCCTGGTGATAATAGCTTGCTTTTTCGCGAGAAGCCGTGCTCCCACTGCCATGGTCACCGACAAGACGGTGGGCATCGCCACTGGAATCGCAGCCACCAGAAGGACCAGCGCAAACTCCAGCGTGCTCATGATTGGATCGTGACGGAATAGCGCGACGGCGATGATCACCACCACCAGAAAAACCGCCAGAACAATCAGGTAATCGCCGATCTTCAGGACAGCTTTCTGGAAATGGCTAACCGATTCCGGTCCCTGCACCATCTGCGCGGTCTTCCCGAAGTAGGTGTCCGTGCCCGTTGCATAGACCATGCCTTCGCTTGCGCCCTGGCGAATGACGGACCCGGAAAATACCGCGTCGCCGGGCTTTTTTGTGGCGGGCAAAGATTCCCCGGTGAGAGCGGACTGGTCCACTTCTACCGGATCACCCGGCAGCAAACGCGCATCGGCCGGCACAATGTCGCCCCGCTTCAGGCGGATAACGTCGCCCGGCACCAGTTCTTTCGCCGAAGGATCAGTCCATTTCCCGTCGCGCTTGACCCTCGCTTTGATCGCCAGCTGCTTCCTGAGTGCGGCGATCGCGTTGCCCGCCTGGTGTTCTTCCCAGAATCCGACCACTGCATTGGACAAGAGCAACAGAAGGATGATGAAGAAATCCGGCCAGTGCCGGACCGCGGCGGACAGAATCACCGCGGCTTCTATCATCCACGGGATGGGCCCCCAGAAATAGGTGAGGAATTTCAGGTACGGGTTTTCTTTCTTTTCCGCAATCTCGTTGGGCCCATATTTAGTCAACCGTTTTTTCGCCTCGGCTTCAGTCAGGCCGTCCGGCGAGGAGGCCAGCTTTTTCTGGAGCTCGTCCATGGGAATCGATTTCAGGTTTTTCTGCGCGTCGGACTTCGCTCCCGGCGCGGCCGGTTTGATTTCGGGTTTTGCTTCGGGCTTATCCGCAGTTGGTGTCATGATGACGTCTCCTGTTCCGTATTCCTGGCATCGTTAAACCTTTGCTTCTGGAGAGTCTGCAACTCCTCCAGGCGGCAATAGTTCCGGCACGTCCAGACGTTTCCAGGCGGGCTTCCATAATGCACCGCTTGTCGCTCTGGCCGTGCTTGTCACTGTTCTCGTCGTTCCAGTGGACCTCCACTCGCGTGACGTGATCGCTAACCCGGCCCAGCGAACTCTCGACCACCTCGCTAACCTGAGCAGCCGGCGCCACGTGACCTTCGATGTTATGGCCGTTATTGATTTGTATCTGCACGGTGTTCTCCCCATCACTGGCACGTTGCCTTATGCCGCAGGTTTCACGACTTGCGGGATGATCGTTGTCGCGCTCATATCCTTATCCATCGCGGCATTGTATTCGCCACGGCCAGTTCGCCGGGTTGGCCGCCCGATAAGAAAGCGACCCCCGGGGACGGCAGCGGGAACGGCTCGCAAGAGGCACTCCACCGTGGCGTCCGCCACCTCGTCCACCGATTCTTACTGGGGCACCCCAAACCCGGAAGCACCATGTTGGGGCTTCACGATCATACCCTCGAGCATCTCCCCTTGTGTGTAAAGATGGGTGAAAACCGTTCGCAAGACCTCCTCGGTTACCTCGCGGCACCGATCGGGCGAATGCTCGCCGTCCATCAGCACCGCGCGCCATTTGGCAAAACGCGCGCCCATTTGAGAGTATTCAGCCAGGCGATCACCCTACGATTCACCCAACCATTTCCGCGCCTCAGCAACGTCGGCGTGATCGAAGTATCGGATCGTCGCCTTCGTGAATGGCTTGCAGAACGTGGCCATGCCGTGTTGCCACTTCTTTTCCCCGACCATCGCCAGCCGTTCGATGTCGGCGAAGTGCCGAATGTCGAATCTGATGTCCTCCCATAGCGCTCCGCCCTCCCAGCCGTGGAAACCACTCATGTCGAACAGCACTCGTAGCTTTCCGTGTTCTCGTAGGAGTCGCTCGAACTCCGGGACAAAGTGTTCGTAATCTATTTTTGCCAGCTTGCCGCTGACGTGAACGACGAGGGCCTTCCCGCCGTTTTCTTCATTGAATTGAATGGGCACTGTGGTCTCCTTTAGTTCGCTTCAAGGCAACTTGTTTGTCCATGTTCACTCTCGTTCATCTATTCTTTTCCGCCGGCGGTTTCCCCTCTTGTGTTTCGCCCCGACTCCATTTCCAATTCCGGATTTCCGGCAAGTCTTGGCCGTGCTTGTCGATGTAGTGCTTGTGCTCGATGAGTTTGTCCTGCATCTTCTGCTTCAAGTAGGCGCCTTTAGAGCCTAAGTTCGGCACGCGATCGATCACGTCTTCGACCAAATGGAAGCGGTCCAGATCGTTCTGCACTCTCATGTCGAAGGCCGTCGTGATGGTGCCCTCTTCCTTATAGCCGCGCACGTGCAGGTTGCGGTTAGTCCGGCGGTAAGTCAGACGGTGGACCAGCCAGGGATATCCATGAAAGCCAAAAATGATGTGCTTGTCTTTGGTGAATAGCGAGTCGTAATCCGATTCGCTGAGCCCGTGCGGGTGCTCAGTCGCAGACTGGAGCTTCATCAGATCGACGACGTTGATCACTCGGATCTTCAGATCAGGTAGATGCTCGTGAAGAATGGAAACGGCGGCTAGAATCTCGAGCGTAGGCGTGTCTCCACAGCATGCCATCACCACGTCCGGTTCGGCGGCGTCCTGGTCGTTGCTGGCCCACTGCCAGATTCCGATTCCTTCAGTGCAATGCACCACCGCGGCGTCCATGGTCAGCCATTGCGGCAGGGCGT
>Ga0302326_10008623_pt1 | contig 22448 bp, 18 predicted proteins | sample Palsa_T0_3_FD_202264 | JGI IMG/M metagenome (GOLD analysis project Ga0302326, IMG submission 202264) | Peat permafrost microbial communities from Stordalen Mire near Abisko, Sweden - Palsa_T0_3 | ecosystem: Environmental > Terrestrial > Soil > Palsa > Peat permafrost | place: Sweden: Abisko... | reverse complement strand
TGATTTTTCGTTGATTGCTCAGACGGCCACTCCAGTCTCGGGGAGCGCTGCAGAGCCGCAGACAACGAGCGATGCGTCGGCCACGGCAACCAAAGATGATGGCGGGTATCTGCTACGCGTCAACGTCAAGCTGGTCAGCGTTTTCACCAATGTTACGGACTCGACCGGAGCCATCGTCGGCGGATTGACCAAAGAAGATTTCTCCCTGACCGAAGATGGGCGGCCACAGCGTATCGCCGTCTTCGAGCGCCAGTCAGAACTTCCGCTGAACCTGGTGCTGGCGATTGATACCAGCGGCAGCGTGCACAAAGACCTGCCGTTGGAACAGGATGCGGCGCGTAAGTTTGTTCATGCACTGCTACGCGGACAGGACCAGATCAGCCTGCTCGAATTCGCGACAGACGTTCGCCAGGTGGTGCCGTTTACCAATCAGGCGAACCGCATCGATCGCGGCCTGGCGAGCCTGCGCAGTGGTCCCGCGACGGCGCTGTATGACGCGATCTATCTCGCGTCAGAAAATCTGGCCCGGCAAACGGCGTCGGGAAAACCCGGGCGCAAGGTGCTGGTGCTGGTGACCGACGGCGGAGATACAGCCAATACGGTGACTTACGCCGAGGCTCTGGAAAAGGCGCTGCGCGGGGAAGTGATGGTCTACAGCATCATCGATGTGCCCATTGAGGCCAGCGCCGGGCGCGATACGGGCGGCGAACATGCGCTGATCACGCTGGCTGAGCAGACGGGCGGAAAATATTTCTACGCTAACGAGGGCGGTCTGGACAAGGCCTTTGCGCAGGTTTCCGAAGATCTGCGGACCCAATATCTACTGGGTTATTACCCAGCGAAACAGCCGCCCGGCTTGAATTTTCACCACATTCACGTCACGGTTCCGCGCGCCGCGCAGGATGCGTTCGACATTCGCTACCGGACAGGGTATTATGCGGACACGCAGGCAACAAATTGATCCCTGTCAACGGACCATATCCCGTGGGCGCTCGCTCTCGTAATTTCTGCAACCATTCTGTCTCGCGGGGCGTCCCACTAACAGACAAAGATGACTCCCCCACTTACACATTTGCGACGCTCCAGAACTCCGCCTCCTGGCGATACCGGGCAGGAAGCACTCTATCTCCGCTCTTTGAGCGATCGTCAGGTCAGCGTCCAGGTACTACTGCGCGACGGTGAAACGATCGATGGCTGGATAGAGTATTTTGACGATGGTATGATCCGCGTCACGCGCGACGGCCATCCTAACCTGTTTATCTACAAGCATCAGATCCGCTCCATTACCGAGATGACGCGCCGCCGGTTGGGCCGTCGTATCGGCAACTCCGGGATAGGATCATGAGTCTGGACTCGAGCGTGGCCTCAGACGTAACAGCGAGCAGCAATATCAATCCAGAGGCGGATTTTCTATGGGTTCCGAAAGCCGCCGCCATTGCCAGAAATGCCGGAGCCCAGTTGCGCGAGTTTTTGTCGCGGGGCGTGGCGACGGAATACAAAGGCGATGCCGATCTGGTCACTGTCGCTGACCGGACCGTCGAGGCGTATATTCAGCGGGCGCTGCTGGCGGCGTTTCCGTCGCATGGTGTCTACGGCGAAGAGGGCGCGAGGGACAGGCTCGATGCTGAATACCGCTGGTACATCGACCCGCTGGACGGGACGACGAACTTCGCACACGGTTTCCCCCATTTTTGCGTATCCATGGGGCTCGAACACCGTGCCCATGGGCTGGCGCCGGAACACGACGGGCCAATCGTAGCGGGGATCATCTACGATCCGATGCGCGACGAGCTTTTTGTCGCCGAGCGCGGCAAGGGCGCGTTTCTCAACGGCAAGGCGATTCACGTCTCATCCGTGCCGGAGGTTGGCGCGGCGCTGTTGGCTACTGGCTTTCCGAGCCGCAAACGCCACGAGAACCCGAATATCCACTTCTACCAGGAGCTGACGCTTCGTTCGCATGGCGTAAGGCGCGCCGGGTCTGCGGCACTGGACTTGGCTTACGTTGCCTGCGGTCGCTTGGAGGCGTTCTGGGAGTTTCATCTGAATCCCTGGGACACTGCGGCGGGCTTTGCGCTGGTCGAGGAAGCTGGCGGGATGGTGACGGGCTTTGATGGCGCTTATCGCCGACTCGACAGCAACGAGGTTCTTGCCTCGAATCAGTTGCTGCACCACGAACTCCTTGGCGTCTTCGGCGACCTGTTTGCGGGCCGGAATCTGGCTCCGCTGCCTTCTCCGGAGGACTACGCCGCGAAGCGCGAGGCTCAGGCTACTGATATCAAGATCTGACCGTGTTATTGAAGCTGGCGTATCGCTCTGTGGGACTGGCGTTTCATGCCGCAATTCGCGCGGGTTTGTCCCTGCCAAGGCAATCGGCTCTTGTGCTACTATGGGCGAGTTGAACGACCTACAGTTCCAATTTTTCGGAGAGTAAAAATCATGGCTTACGTGATTGCAGAACCCTGTATCGGCACCAAGGACACCGCCTGTGTGGACGCCTGTCCCGTCGATTGCATCCACCCCAAAAAAGACGAGGGCGACCACGGCGAAGCCGATCAGCTTTTTATCGATCCCGTTGAGTGCATCGATTGCGGCGCCTGTGTTCCCGCTTGCCCGGTTTCGGCAATCTTTGCTCAGGACGACCTGCCGGAAAAGTGGGCTCACTTCACGGAGAAGAACGCCGTGCACTTCGGCCGCTAATCTTCTAGACTGAGCTGCAAGCTCAAAACGCGCATTCCGGTCGCCGGGATGCGCGTTTGTGTTTTGTGGCTATCGAGCAAGCGTCATGCCGGCCGATTTTGCGGCTTTCCGGTCGAACGTGAGGATGTGTGTGCAGCCGGCTGCTTGTCCTGAGCAGGCAACAAGATAGTCGGTGAACTCTGCGCTTCCGATCAGGAAGAGATTTGCCGCCTGGCGAACTAATGCATGCTGCTCGACGACAACCTCAGGCATGGTCAGAAATCGATCCAGCAGGTTGTAGACATCTTTCCGGGTGATTCGGAATCTCCGCGTCATGACCCAGGCAAACTCGGCGACTGCGGTGACTGCAATCCATCCCGGCTTCTCCACCGAGAGCGAAGCCATGATTGCGTTGGCGAGTGGGCTGTTGACGGCGTCATCCTGGGCGACGAAACGAACGAGGATGTTGGTGTCCAGGCCAATCACGCGACCTTGTTACCTGAATCGCTCTCAATGTGGTCACTCATGGTCGCTTTGTCCAGTTCGGCGGCGTAGTCGAGGATATCCTGGTCCATCTGCTCGATGGTGGGCGTGTAGCCGAGTGGCGCATAGCCCATCTTCTGCAGAATTCCCTTCATGTCCATGATGGAGCCGGTCTTCGGCACGAACGCATACTTGCCGTTTTCCGTTGGAAAAAAGTCGATCTTGTCCCCGGCCTTTAGCTTGAGAGCTTTTCGCACTTCGATGGGGATTGTGATCTGGCCTTTGGAGGTGACCTTCGCCGTGGGCATCGGAATTCCTTTCAAAAGCAATCATACCTTACTTTTTGGTAAGGAATCTGAGAGGCATCGCCTTCCCGCACCGGTGCTCAATGCGAAGATGGATTTGCATGACTTTGCTTGCCTCCGACGCTTTGATTCTCCGAACGTGGCCGGTGAATGAGGCGGACCTCGTCGTCAGCTTCTTTACCCGTGACTACGGCAAGGTGAAGGGTGTCGCAAAGGCTGCGCTCAAGAGCCGCAAGCGCTTTGGCGGCGCGCTGGAGCCGATGACGCTGGCGCGGGCTTTCTTTGCCGAGCGGCCCCGGCAGGAACTGGTGCGGCTCGATCAGCTTGAATTGCTGCGCTCTCCGCTCTCTGCGCCGGTCGATTATGCGCGGGCGGCGGTTCTCAGCTTCTACGCTGAGATACTGGAAGAGTCGCTTCAGGAGCACGATCCTCAGGAGACGGTTTTTCGGCTCGTGCTGGCTGTACTGGAGCAGACGACTGTTGAGCAGCCATGGATGCCGCTGACCTATTTTTCGCTGTGGATGACGCGGTTGATGGGCTGGCTGCCGGATCTGGCCGGTTGCACGCAATGCGGCGAAGGGTTTGCGCCCGGCGAGGCGAGCTTTCATCCGCAATCTGACGGGCTCTTCTGCCCGCTGCATCGCCACGGCGCAGGGAGTTTGCTGTCGGCGGATTCCTGGCTGCTGGCACAGCGAATATTGCGCGAGCCTGCGACTGCGTTTGCCCAGGAGCCGTGGCCGCGCCGGCGGGGTCAGGATCTGCGACGGTTCACGCTGCAATCGCTGGAGCGCCATCTGGAGCGTCGTTTGCGCACGGCTGACGCGATCGCACGCATGTGAGCGGAAATCACAATTCTTTCGCAATCTCCGGCGCCGAAGGCGCGTCCGCCTGGACGGCGAGTCCTCCGGTAGAATTGGGGTAGCTTTTTTGTCTGAGAGAGTCTTCGTGTCTTCTTTTGAAAGTGTTTCCGGCGCCGAGAGCGCCATTGCCTCTATTCCGCCGGTTCCTCTGACGTTTCAGGAACTGCTCTTCCGCCTCCAGAAGTTCTGGGCCGACCGGGGTTGCATTCTGCAGCAGCCCTATGACGTCGAAGTAGGCGCGGGCACTATGTCGCCGGAGACATTTCTCCGCGTGCTGGGACCGAAGCCGTTTCGGGTGGGTTACGCACAGCCTTCGCGTCGACCGGCCGACGGCCGCTATGGCGAGAACCCGAACCGGCTCTTCAAGCACACGCAGTTTCAGTTGATTTTGAAGCCGCCGCCGGTCAATGTGCAGGAGCTGTATCTGGAATCGCTCGCGGCCATCGGGATCGACCTCAGCCGCCACGATCTGAAGTTTGAAGAAGATAACTGGGAGTGGCCAGCGGGCGGCGCATGGGGCGTGGGCTGGCAGGTGATGCTGGATGGGCTGGAGATCACGCAGTTCACTTACTTTCAGCAATGCGGCGGGCTCGATCTCGACCCCATGTGCGCGGAACTGACTTACGGCCTGGAGCGCATTGCGGCGTTTTTGCAGGACGTGGATTCGATCTACGACATTGTGTGGGCGCGCGACCCGGCGACCGGCGAAACGGTCACTTATGGCGAAGTGCGGCTGCCGGAAGAGGTTCAGTTTTCGGTTTATAACTTCGAATTTGCCGAAGTGGAGAAGCTTTGGGAGCACTTCCGGCTATACGAGGCCGAGGCGCAGACGCTGTTGGACAAGGCTGGCGCTCTGTTCAAGCAGGAAGATGCGGATGCCAGAGAGAAGCGGCGTTTTCCGCTGCTGGCGGCCTATGAACTGGCGCTCAAGTGCTCGCATCTCTTCAATCTGCTGGACGCACGCGGGGCTGTTTCCGTGACTGAGCGGGTTGGGGTGATTGCGCGGATTCGCGCGCTGGCAGTGGGCGTGGCCAGGGCGTATGCGTTACAGCAGGTTAGCTAGTTAGCGAGTTAGCGGCTTTTGTGGGGATTGAAGGAAGATAGTCACGTTATGGCGGATTTTTTACTGGAGATAGGCCTTGAGGAGATTCCGGCCCGCATGATTGCCGGGGCCGAGGCGGAACTGGGTCGCCGGGTCGGCGAGCTTCTCACGCGCGAGCGGCTTCTGGGCGCGGATGGCAAGATTACGACTTATTCGACGCCGCGGCGGCTTGCGGTTCAGGTCGAAGGACTGGCGCTTGCTCAGCCTGATACCGAAGAGCAGTTGGTTGGCCCTTCGTGGAAAGTTGCCTTCCCGAATGGTGAGGCTGGTCCCGCGGCGGTGGCTTTTGCGAAGAAGGCCGGGGTTGAAATCTCTGCGCTCAGCAAAATCACCAACGCCAAGGGCGAGTATGTCGGCGCGACGGTAGAGCGCAAGGGCCGCGCTGCGGCGGAGTTGCTGGCTGCGGAGCTGCCGAAGGAAGCGCTGTCGATTTACTGGGCGAAGAATATGTACTGGCGCGCGGGCAAGCCGGAACGTTTTGTGCGCCCTGTCCGCTGGCTGGTCGCGCTGCTGGATTCGGCGGTGGTGCCGCTGGAGATTGCAGGGATTGCCGCAGCGAAGGAAAGCCGCGGACACCGCATTCTGCATGGGGATTCGCCGGTGGGGATCGATTCGCCGGGAGATTATCTGGAGGCGCTTCGCATAGCCTTTGTTGAAGCGGATGTTGCAGCGCGGCGGCACAAAATTCGCAAGGCGCTGGATCATGTGACTCGCGCTATTTCGGAGACGCCAGGTGCGCGCTGGCGCGAAGATGAAGCGCTGGTCGAGACGGTCGTTCACCTGACTGAATGGCCAACGGTCCTTTACGGCAGCTTTGAGGCGGAGTATCTGGCACTGCCTGAGGAAGTGCTTGTCACGGTGATGCGTGACCACCAGAAATATTTTGCCGTGGAAGACGCGCAGCGCAAGCTGGCTCCGCATTTTCTGACGGTGCTGAATACGCAGGTGGATGACCAAGGCGGCGCGATTATTCGTCACGGCAATGAGCGGGTGTTGCGTTCGCGGTTCAAGGATGCGCAGTTCTTCTGGGAGACGGATCAGAAGATTCCGCTGACAGAGCGCGTGGAGATGCTGAAGACTGTGACGTTCCAAAAGGAGTTGGGAAGTTATTTTTGGAAAACTGAAGGCAATCTGCGCGCAGCAAGCTGGTTAGCTGCAACCTTGGAAGATCGAAAATTTACCGGTTTCAATGATGAGGCGCTATTTGTAGCAGTAAGGCTCGCGAAGGCCGACCTAACCTCAGAGTTGGTAAAGGAATTCACTGAGTTACAAGGTGTGGTGGGTGGGTTGTACGCGCGGTCGCAGGGAATTGGCGAGACCGTCGCAGCAGCTATCTATGCGCAGTACACGCCTGCGTCTACCGAGGATGCCATTCCTGCGACGGCTGAAGGGCAACTACTTGGGTTGGCCGACAGGATTCATACGATTTCAGCGATGTTTGGAATTGGCAACGCGCCTACCGGATCAAGGGATCCCTTTGCATTGCGTCGGGCGGCGAACGCCATTGTGAAAATTCTTGCTGAGTCGGGGTTGCCGCTTACCGTCAGTGAAGTGATTGCGGCTTCCGGCGCTCCGAGCGAAGCTGTGGTGAACTTTCTTGTTGAGCGGCTGAGCTTTTACCTGAAGGATGTGCGAGGCTTCGCCTATGATGTCGTGAGCGCTGTGCTCGCAGCCGGCGCAGACGATGTGCGCGACGCGATTGCCCGTGCCGAAGCGCTGAGCGCAGTGCGCGGCTCGGACGACTTTGTCGCCATATCCGCTGCGTTCAAGCGTATCAAGAACATTCTGCGTCAGGCGGCGGAAAAGGGTGATCTCGCTGCACCTGGTCCTGTTGCGGAATCAGTGCTCACGCAGCCCGAAGAGCGCAATCTTCTGGAGGAATCGACGCGCCTTGCGGCGACGGTAGCGGAACTGCGACGGGAGCGCAACTACGGCGCGGCTCTCGAAGCGATCGCGACGCTGCGGCCCGCTGTGGATGCGTTCTTTGACAAGGTGATGGTGATGGCGCCTGAGCCGGAGTTGCGCGCGGCTCGCTTGGCGCTGATTCAATCGGTTCTGGATGGTTTTTCAGGGATTGCGGACTTCAGCGAGATTGTCGTTGCTTAGGCATTTATTGCGACGCGTGCTATTGCAGTAGAAGAACGCGATCGGCGTGGGTTGCGCCTGCAAGTTGGACGATTCCTCGATCCAGAGTGACCAGAGTCCCGGCCTTCGCGATGGCCAGCCCAAGAAGGTATGCATCCGTCAGTTGGCCGGGACCGAAGAGCCTGTCGGCGCAAAAGGCCGTAGCTTCGGTGAGGGGCGCGTCGAGCGCCCAGAAGCTATGTCCGGTCGCCTGAGTGAGTTTCGTCAGAATCTCCAGAGCGACCCGCATGGATGCGGGCTTCGGCAGGACTCTGGGGCTGCTGCTGATTCGCACGAAGCCAGCCTGAGTCAAAGGGCAGGTCACAAAAGAATGCTGCCCCGTCTCAAGAAACCACTGCCGCACCTTCGAGTGGTCTTCCACTTCTTCCCATACAAGGCTGAGCAGAATATTCACATCCAGCAGGTATGGGATCAAAACTCCTCCGTGAGTGCCGCGCGTATTTCTTCCTGCGTGATGGTTCTCCCCTGCGGAATGTCGAAAACGGGAATCCCGTCCACATATTTGATCCATGTTCTGGGTTTTGTCGCCTGAAGGACCAGCTCCGAGATGGCTTTGCTGATTGAGATCGCACGGCTGTCAGCATAAAGCTGGACGATTTCTCCAGCCTCGTCGTCGAGCTTTATCGTTGTTCTCATGGAACCATTATGCGCTTTCAGATGTGCCGTGCCAAATGCGAATTACGTGCCAATTTAGAACGCTTCGCACGAAAACCACTCGCGAGCATCAATCGATGGGAATCCATTGGACGGATCGGACGTCATTTATCGTGCAGGAACGCGCGCACGACCGGATCGAGCTTGTCTGCTTCGCACCCTGGGGCCAGATGGCCGCAGTCTGAGGTCAAGAGGAAAACTTTCGCGCCCAGTAGTTTGGCGAATTCAAGCGCCGGGCCGGGATTGACCATGTGATCCTGCTGGGAGGGCACGACCAGCACTTTGGCGTGTACGCGCTGGGCAGCTTCTTCCATGCTGCCGCCTCGGGCGACGTCGTGACCGATCATTGCTTCGAGTTGGTAGATGCGGTCGTTGGCGTCGAAGTCAGTGACGCCGGAAGTGCCGTAGCCCGCGTAACGAGCTGCAAAGGCCTGACGGTTCACTTCGCGGGTGTAGTGGCTGGGCGTGCTCAGGTTCATGTCGTGCAGGATTGCAACCTGGGGCATCGGTGGGCTTTTCTCGTAATTGCCTGCGCGCCAGCCCGGGTCGGCGCGGATGGCGTCTTCTTCGCCGTGCCACAACAGCAGATCGTAAGACGTGAGACGCGTAGAGCCCACAATCGGGATGGCGAGGTCCATGAAATCCGGGTAATCGACAATCCACTCGAAGGTCTGCATTCCGCCCATGGAGATCCCCATGACCGCGTGCAGGTGCTTGAGATGTAGTGTTTCCGTGGCTAGCCGGTATTCGGCTCGGACCATATCGCGCGTGGTGAAGGCGGGAAATTGCATCCGCGGCTGGCTCTTGCTGTTCGAAGGCGACGAGGACACGCCGTCGCCGAGCGCATCGACCGCGATGACAAAGCACTTCGCCGGATCTACGAGTTTTTCAGTTCCGACATTGCCGGCAATCTGGGCGCTGGTGCCGGTGAACCAGGACGGGAAAAGCACGGCGTTGGAGCCGTCGGCATTGAGTTTTCCCCAGGTGCGATAGCCGATCCGGCAATCGGAAATTTGCTGTCCGCTATCCAGCTTGCACTCGCCCAACGCGGCGAACTGTTGCTGGCCGTCTGCTGGCGCTGCCTGGGCGATGGGTGCGAAGCATGAGAATGCTGCAAGGGTGGTTCCGAGTGCGGTTGTGACAGCGATTCGCGTGAAAAGAGTACGGATTTCAAACAAGGGAAACAGCATAACTCCCTGAGTCTATCAAGCTCGTTCCTTTACTTCGGTTTTACAGCTCCCGCATAATCTTCCGGTGGTTGGAAAGTGGTTGAATCTGCTGAACCCGCACGCCGATTGGCGCGTCTAAAATCATAATAATGTCTGATGCTTTCTCATTAAGTCTTTGGTATCCGCAGTTCCGCCTGGCAGAGCTGGATGACAAACTCATCGTAATCCTCCGGCAGTTCGCTGCCCATGGCGGCGAACCCGGTGTTTTCTCCGCAACGGCGTGGCCGGTCAACTGGCGCGAAGCGGCGGCTTTTCAGGAGATTTACGGGCTAGGCGAGCACGGCGCGCAGATTGAATACGCGGTGAACGAGGCGCTGGAACTGCTGCATCCCGATTATGCCTATGAATTCCAGATTGGCTGGACGCTGTGGGAGCCGGCGCCCGATTCAGGGCCGAATCCTGAATGGGTGCGCACTCCGCGTCTCGTGCGAGTGATCGGTTTCGGCCCGGAGTTCGACGACGGAGCGTACGAGCAGGAGGGACACATTCGCATCGACTTTGGCACCGATGCGCCTTTTCTTCAGGAAGACGTGGCGCTCACTCCGCAGGCGATCCGCTGCATTGAAGAAAACATTCGCCAGTTGATTGACCTGACCAACGCCGTCGAAAAGGAGTCCGAGGCTGCGGCGCGGCTGATTTGGTCGGAACTGGGCGAGAGCCTCGCAGCGCGGCTGGTTGCCCGGCTGAACCGGCTGCAATGATGCCAGCCTTTCGCGATCTCCGGAAATTCGAGGCAACGGTGGCCATGAGTGCCGTGCGCCCCAGCCCACGCGTCCGAGTCCAGGCCCTGAAGCGAGCAACTGAATGCGCGTGACCATCCCTCGGCCCCGGTTTACGATCGAGCGCCTGCGCACGCTGGTGTTGATTGGCGGCGGATTGCTGGTAACGGCGATTGTGATTTTTCTCGCTGCTGGTCAGTGGACCCGGCGTTTTCTCAACAAGGACTTGCCGAGCCGCCTCGGAATCAACATCGAGCAGCAGGCCGACGGCGTCAATTACACCCAGACCCGCAAGGGCAAGACCATCTTCAAGATTCACGCAGCCCGCGCCGTTACGATGAAGACCGGCGGAGACACCGTGCTGCATGATGTGAAGATCGATCTTTACGGAGACGATGGCAACCGCGCTGATACGATCTCCGGCAGCGAGTTCCAGTACGATCCCAATGCGGGTGTGGCCACTGCCGCGGGCGAAGTTGAGATAACGATGATGCGGCCCGGTGTGAAGCCGGCCGTTTCTCAACTCAAGCCAGGCAAAGCGAAACCGAAGCCGCAGCCGGATACAGGGAAGGCAACCAACGCGCCTCCGGCAGGGAGTCCTGCTCGTGCTTCGATTGGCGAAGAGATTACGGATGACCAGATCCATGTCAAGACCAGCGGCCTGACCTTCTTCCAGAAGACTGGCGTGGCCACCACAACGCAACGCGTGGACTTTGCTCTTACCCAGGGGAACGGCAACTCGATCGGGGCTACTTATGATTCAGGAAAAGGTCATCTCATTCTCGACCGCGCCGTGGAACTGCATGTGCAGCGAAGCAATGGTCAGAAAGCCGGAAGCCCGGTTACAATTCACGCCGGACATGCGGAGTTTGAGCACAATGAGATGCTATGCCAACTGACCCAGGCGAAGGCCGAATACACAGGCGGCACGGCGGAGACCGCGAATGCTTTGATTCACTTTCGCGCGGATGGGTCGGTGATCCAGCTCGATGGCTCCGGCGGCGTGGATCTGCAGACGCAGACTGGCGGCCACGTAACGGCTCCGATTGGCACGCTTCAATTCGATGAAAACAATCATCCCCGGCATGGTCTTTTGCAGGGTGGCGCGCGGCTGGAAATGAATGAGCCGAACCGGCAGGTTCAGGGCTCGTCGCCAACTGCGCAGCTTACTTTTGACCAGGAAGGCCAGCTCAGCCAGGCCCACATGGAGCAGGGCGTTCTCTTCAGCAGCCAGCAGCAGGTGGAAACGGCAAAGGGGGCGACGGCCCAGGTGCGCCGCAACTGGAAATCCCAAACTGCTGACGTCGCCTTTGTCCCGGTGTCGGACGGCGACGGTGCGAAGCCGACTACGCAATCCAAACAAGAGGGGCACGTCGAGCCGCGCACGATTCATGGCTATGGCGGAGTCGTCGTCACGTCTGAAACCGTCAGCGACGGCGTCGTAACGCCCTCGAAGCTTTCCGCCGACACAGTAGTGGCGGAGCTAGCGCCCGGCGGAGCTTTATCGAACATGCAAGGCACGGGCCACGCGAGTTTTGAGGAGCGCACTGCCGCGGGAGTGCATCAGGCGAGCAGCGCCGACCAGCTCGATGTGCATTTTGTCACCAGTCCGCAGGGGGAGGGAAAGCCGGCAACGACCGCCTCTTCGTCCGGGCATAAAGGAAGCTCCGAAGGCTCCAATATTGCGTCCTTGGTGGAAGTGGGCCATGTGGTTCTCATTCAGGATCCGCCAACCCAGAATCCGCCGCCGAACCGGACCGGACAGGGTGCCTCAGGACAGAATTCCGGCGCGAACTCAGTCCAGGCCGGCCTGCGAGCCACGGCCAGCCGCGCTGATTACGACGGCCAGAGCGAGATGATGCATTTGACGGGGTCCCCGCGCGTTCGTGACGGCGCGCTGGATATGACTGCCGACCGGATCGATTTTTCCCGGGCCACGGAAGATGCGTTTGCTCACGGCGATGTGCGGGCAAGTTGGGTGGGGGCAGGCACCGGAGGATCTGCGCAACCAGGTTCCACAACAGGCATGTCGCCGATGCCGGGCGCTTCGCTGCTGGGCGGCAATGATCCCGGCTCAGGAAACGGTCCCGTCCATGCGGTGGCGGCCGAGGCGGAGATGCACCAGTCCACGCAGGAAGTGATCTTCCGCGGCCCAGCCAACGGCCAGAGCGCGAACCAGCCGCGGTTGTGGCAATCGGCGAATTCGGTCATTGCGCCGGTAATCGTCCTCAATCGCCAGAAGCAGACCCTGACTGCCGAGGCCAAAGGTCCGGCGAACCCGGTGCGGACCGTCCTCGTGAGCAATGCCCCCGCGCCTCAGGCGGCCAATGGAACGTCAGGCGCCTCCGGCAGATCAAACACAGCGAAGCCGGAATCCGGGAAGCCGGGTGCAAAGGGCGGTCAGGATTCCACTTCGGTCATCCGGGTGCGCAGCGGAGATCTGCACTACTCGGAAGCCGAGCGGCTGGCGCTCTTCCATAGCGGCTCGGTTGGTTCGGTTACGGCGGAGACCACAGGAACCGGCGGAACGGCGACGATTGTCTCGCAGGAAACCGAAGTGCAGCTACTGCCGGCGGGAACGCGCGGCGGTGCGGTGACCGCGCAGGCGGGAGCTCCCGGAAAAGCGGCGAGCACGCCCAATGCGTCCAATACCTCGATCGACCGGCTCACCGCCCGCGGCCATGTCACGGTCGATTGGCCAGATCGCAGAGGCACAGGCGAGAAGCTCGTCTACCTCAGTGAGGACGGCAACTTCACCCTCACCGGAACGAGCAGCGTTGCACCACGTATTACCGATGAGTCCCAGGAGAGTGTTACCGGCGGTGCGTTGATTTACCATAGCCGCGATGGCAGAGTCACCGTTGAGGGCGACGGTGGCAAGACGGAAACCGAAACGCGGTCCAAGAAGTAGCCCCGGCCGATCAACAGAACCAATGGATGGGAATGCAAACACTCAGCGCCGAGGGAATCGGCAAATCCTACGGCGGCCGCCAGGTTGTCCGCGACGTCAACCTGACCATCTCACGTGGAGAAGTCGTCGGGCTGCTCGGCCCCAACGGCGCGGGCAAGACTACCAGCTTTTACATGATCGTCGGCCTGGTTGTGCCGGAATCCGGGCGCGTGATGGTCGACGATACCGAAATCACGCGCGTTCCGATGTACCTTCGCGCGCGAAATCACGGAATCAGCTACCTGCCTCAGGAGCCGTCCGTCTTTCGCAAGCTGACCGTCGAAGACAACATCATGGGCGTGCTTGAGGCCCAGCCGATCTCCGACCAGGAGCGGCGGATTCGCACTGAACGCCTGATCCAGCAGTTGAATCTGCGCCATATTCGGACCACCAAGGGGTACGCGCTCTCGGGCGGCGAACGGCGGCGCGTGGAGATTGCCCGCTGCCTCTGCATCCAGCCCAGCTTTCTGCTGCTGGACGAGCCCTTCAGCGGCATCGACCCAATTGCCGTGCTCGATCTGCAGAAGATCATTTTTGACCTGAAATCGAGCGGTATCGGCATCTTAATTACGGATCACAATGTGCGCGAAACGCTCTCGGTCACCGATCGAGCGTATATTATCGCGGAGGGGAAGATATTTCGCACGGGGACGCCTCACCAGCTCGGGAATGACCCGGAAGTTCGCCGGGTTTACCTCGGTGAGGGATTTTCGCTGGATTAGGCAGGAACTAGATTCGGGTTGTCGCGTCAAACAGGTATCCGACGAGCGGCAACAATTTGTCGCCAATATCCAGACTTTTAGGGTTCGCTGGCTGGTCACCGCGCGTATGTCGCGTTTTGATTTTTTGACATTTCAATATGGATGCAATCGAACGACTCTTGCTTACCGATTTTGGTTGATAGATCAAGGGCAATTTTTCCTGGAACGGCACATGCCCATTCCGGTACGTAAGGCCTGAACCAAAACAACTTCCTCCTCACGTAAATGGCAAGAGATTTACACTTGAGAGGAATCAAAGAGCAGGAAATTCTCTATGCCGCTGTTGCAACCGAGACTGAATCTGAAGGTATCGCAACGCCAGATCCTCACTCCGGGTCTGATGCAGATGGTGAGCGTTCTGGCCCTGAACAAGCTGGAACTGACCGAGATGATCAACGCCGAGATGGTGGAGAATCCGGTCCTGGAGGAGATCGACGAGACTGTCCCCACGCTGGACGAAATTGGCGGCCGCGAGGCGATGCGTGAGCGCGTGGTAGAAGAGACGCCTGTAACGCCCAAGGATCCCTTCGAAGAAATTGATTTCGGCTCCTATTTTCAGGAGTACCTGGACCCTGGCTTCCGGACGACGCAGGAGTTCGAAGAATCCGACAAGCCTTCTTTTGAGCACTTCCTCTCCCAGCCCACGACACTGACCGATCATCTGCTGTGGCAGTTGGGTTCGATGAGCCTGACTCCGCAACTGATCGAAGCAGCCGAGTTCCTCGTCGGCAACCTGGACGAGAACGGCTATCTGTCCGCACCGCTGGAGGAGTTGGCCGAGATCTTCGCCGGTGCTGACGATACGCTCGAGTCTTCCCTGACGCGGATGCGCGATGCGCTTGAGATCATTCAGCATCTCGACCCCGCAGGGATCGGTGCTCTCGACCTGCGCGACTGCCTGCGTATTCAGCTCGACGCCCAGTTGCACGAGATGGAACTGGTCTTTGCCCGGCATCCCTACGAAGAACCGCGCCGGGACGCGGAAGAAATGTTGTGGGAGGTGCATTCGTCTCATGAGAACGCGAACGGAGCATTCGACCCTGCGTTCACCTCCGACGGTCACCACGTCGCAGACTTGAACGGGCTTGCTGAAGTGGATTCGGATCTGGACGAGAATTTGAGTCAGGAATTGAGTCCTCACCATAGTCTGCACGCCGAGGCTGAGGCCGTCCTGGACGATCGCCGGCACACCTTCGAGACGGCCAAGCTTATTGTTCAGAACCATCTGGCTTTATTGCAGAAGCGTGATCTGAAGGAGATTTCGCGCGCTGTCAGCCGCCCGGTCCCGGCAGTGAGCGCCGCTGTCGATCTGATCCGCACTCTTGATCCCCGCCCCGGCCGCCGCTACAACCGCGAACAGGCCCACCTCATCGAGCCCGATGTCGCCTTCGTCAAGCGCGGCGATACCTGGGTCGTGGCCATGAATGAAGAGGACATGCCCACGCTTCGCCTGAGCCAGCGTTACCGCCGCATGCTGGTCGCCGATGGAACGGATAAGGAAGTGAAGGATTACGTCAAGGAGCGCTTCCGCTCCGCGATGCAGCTCATGCGCAACATCGCGCAGCGCAAGAGCACCATTCTTCGCACCTGCGAGGTCATTGTGCGCCGGCAGCAGGAGTTCCTCGATATCGGCATCGAGGCTTTGCGCCCCATGATGATCAAGGAAGTTGCCGAGGAGATCGGTGTCCATCCCTCGACGGTCAGCCGCGCCGTGGCGAATAAGTACGCGCATACTCCGCAGGGCGTGATCGAGTTGCGCGCGTTCTTCTCCGAGGGCGCAAATGGGCCGGAAGGGGCGGACACGCCGCTGGTTGTGCTCAAGCGTATGGTGCGCAAGCTCATCGAAGAAGAGGATGCCCGGCATCCGCTCACCGACGATCAGTTGGCCGCGATGCTGCAAGGGAAGGGAATTCAGGTCACCCGCCGCACCGTCGCCAAGTACCGCGAAGACCTGCATATACCCTCAACCCATCAGCGCCGCCGCCGCGAAGCCTGAGCGACCGCCCCGATTACTCCGTGGTCACGGCAAAGCGCATGGTTCGATAATCGAACGTGTAGCTCTTCAGCTCATCCAGCGCGTCCATGCCCAGCGTTCCGTAGGTATCGTCCAGGGCAGCATTTCCCAGGGGCTGGGTGAGCACCTGAACGAAGTGCAGCGTTACCGGCACATTTCCAACCCTGACAGTCGAGGAATCGGCCATATAGGCAGGCGCGGGAGGCTTGTTCTGCGATCCGGGAACAGCCAGCAGTTCCATCTTCTTATTCTCAAATTCGCCGGCATGTTCTGCGTAGTAGCGGGAGGTCAGATAGGTCTGCTGGCCGCTGGCATCGACGGCGAACATGCGCTCATCGCCTGACTTGCCGAGCGCGGCGATAACCCGGTCGCCGTCCAGAAAGAAACGGGCCCCGGTTGTGAGGCGCTCACCCTTCTCGCCGGGCTGAACTTCGATATTCGATTCGGCCGTGACCGTCAGGCTTCCCAGCGCGGAAACCGCCGGATACCCAAGCACTCCGCGAACCTGGTAATCGGCCCGGGGAAAATAGTAGTCCGCGTCGTCGAATACCACGGCCGTCATGTTGCGATACGTGATTGTTCCGATCGTGAATCTTGGAATCACGGTCACATGCACTCGCATTGGGCGACCGGTGATGGATTTTACCGTGACGGCCTCATCTGAAATCTTCAGACCGATCTCTTTGGCCGTGGATCGGCAGATCATGTTGAATGGCGCAGTCGGGTCCAGCATCCAGTCGTGCGATTGGCCATCCACAAAGACGGGGACGTCGGTCAGTCCCAGTGCATCGCGGTCGTAGGGCAGTTCGAATGGGTCGCCAGCTTCGACCGTCATCGGCGGGTACTGATAGATCAGGGGCAGCACTTTGAAGGGCACTTCGATCTCGTCGCGTTCGTCCTGCGAAAGGCTTCCGCCGAAGCGATATTCGAATTCCAGATAGGCCTGGTTGGCTTGGGGCAGGTCGCCCGCGCGCAGGTAATCCTCGGCCAGCGTTTTGCGCAGGAGTTTTTCGTCGGGCGTGGGCGCGGCAGTCTTCAATTTTTCGAGCAACGGCTCCAGCAGCCGAATTGATTCCTGCGGGTGGTTTTCGCGGTTGGCCAGCACTCCGCGAAAAAGCTGCTTCTGCTCGGGAGGCAGTTTGCCTGCTTCGTTGCCGCTACTCGCAGCGTCGTCCGAGGCGTGGAGAAGGCTTTCCATTTCAAGGAACTGATGATCGGCCAGGAGCCGTCCCAATCTGGCGGCAAAGCTTCTGTCTCCGCCCTGGCCAAATTGCGATCCTGTACGAACGGTAGCTCCGGCGCCCGGCTGTTCGCTTTCAGGCACGGTCGGCGAAGTTTGCGGGTTCTGGGCCGGTTGAGAAGGCTTCGCGGCCGGGGGAACATTTGGATCGGGCTTCGGCGATTCCTGCGCGCCGCAAACAGATCGCAACGGGAAGACCGTCAGTGCCAGAAAAGAGCAGAAAATTGCCCGTCGCACCCAAGCCCTCAAGCCGCCGCCCCAACAAACCATAGGTACGAAGGTACCAGATTGGCCCCATTTCGCACCCATGGGCCTGAACAAGGAAACCGCAAGCCAATGTGAATCATTCTGTTCCGGCTTTCGAATCAAACTTACGAGGCAGAGAAATGGGCTTCGGGATTCGGCCTTCGATTCGGGTTCTGAGACTCTCTTTATATCCCCCCCGGTACACTGGTAAGAGTGATGAAGCGAAGAATGATTGAGCACTACGAGATTCTCCGCCGCCTTGGTGCGGGCGGCAGCGGCGTAGTGTATTTAGCAAACGACACCCTGCTGACGCGCCCGGTGGTGCTCAAGATTCTGCGCCGCGGCCTGTTGACCCCAGGTCAGATGCGCACGACGGTACTGCGCGAGGCACGGCTGGCCTCGGCCATCGAGCATCCGAATGTCTGCGCCATCTACGAAGTCGGCGAAACAGGCGAAGAAGCTTATATCGTGATGCAGTTCGTCCCCGGCCAGTCGCTGGATCTGCTGATCGCGCGCGGTCCGGCAAGCATCCAACTGGTGCTCTCGGTCGGTATTCAGATCGCAGACGGTCTCCAGGCGGCGCACACGCTCGGCATCTTCCATCGCGACCTCAAGCCGCAGAATGTCATGCTCACCGACGGCGGGCTGGTCAAGATTCTGGATTTCGGCCTGGCCCGGAGACTGCACCCCGAAGAAGCAGGATTCGATCCATCGAAGCCGGCCGTTGCGCGAACAGCTTCGATGGCTGAGACGTACACGGCTCGCGGCGGCACCATCCGATACATGGCTCCCGAGCAGTTCGTTACCGGGCAATCGAGCGTGCAGTCCGACATCTGGGCGCTTGGAGTGCTGTTGTACGAACTGGCCAGCGGTCGTCATCCCTTCGCGCGGCCAGATGCCGAGGATTTCCAGATCATCCGCTCCATCCAGTTCTCGGACGCGCCTGATCTGGATGGGATCGTGCCGGGAATTTCGGTCGAGCTGAAGAGCGTGATCGCGATGTGCCTGGAAAAGAACCCGGCCGTGCGCTATTCCTCCGCAGGCGAGGTGCGCGAGGCGCTCAAGACCATCATGAAGGCGATGCAGTTTGAGACAGGCGGCATTCCCGGCGATGCAGCCGCCAATCTGGTCACGACCGGTCCGGAATCCGAGAAGCGAACCACGAGCTTTTTGTCCATGCTGGCTGAGCGCTTTCGCGAGTCCTCCAGCGAAACACCGCGCCAGAATTCTGTTGTTGTTCTGCCATTCACCAACCTGGGCTCAACCGAGGTCGCTCCGCTTTACGGTTTTGCTCTCGCTGACGCCATTGCCGCGCGGCTGGCCCGCATCCCCTCAATTGTGGTGCGGCCTTCGAGTTCGCTAATGACGCTGCCGACGGCGCAGATGGACCCACTCGACATTGGTCAGAAGCTGCTTGTCTCGCACGTTCTGGCGGGCAATTTCATGCGCTCGGACAAGGGATTCGACCTGAACTGGCAACTGCTCGACGTCTCGGCGCAGAGCGTGCGGTCGGGCGGAACAATCAGCGTCGCGTCCTTTGACCTGATTGCCGTGCAGAACGAGATATCCAATGAGGTTTTCGCCGTTCTTCAGGGGATTGGCGGGGTCGATAACCGTTCCGCGCATTTGGAAGGAACCCGCAACGGATCGCGCCCCAGCGCCAGGGACGGTTCGCTGCCCGATCTCGTATCCGAGGAGTACCTGGAGGCCCGCGCGTTGCTCAGCTCCTTTATGACGCGGACAGGATCCCGCACGGACCTAGATCGCGCCCGTAGCCTGTTTGAAAGCATCACGACCAGCGACCCGGAATTCGCAGCCGGATGGGCTGGCCTTGGCATCGCCGAGTTGCAGTATGTGCGCCACGGATTTGGCGGGCAGATCCACGTGATGACCGCTCGCAGGGCCTTTGATCTGGCTTACAAGCTCGATCCCGGCTCGACCGAGGCCAATCTTTATCGCATCTACATGTTGCTCTCGCGCGGCGAAAAGGAGTCTGCTCGCCACGGCATCGCCAACCTGCTGAGTTCCTCCGGCAACGACTGGAATGTACACATGGTCGCGGGCGTCACGCTGCGTATCGACGGCATGTATGAGGAGGCGCTGGCCCAGTTCAGCCGCGCCCTGAAGCTGAATCCGGCCAACGCGGCGCTGCTGTATAACCATCGCGCCCGCGTCTACCACTATCAGAATCAGCTCGAAGTCGCCGGGGATGAACTCGCCAAGGGGCTGGCGCTTGAGCCGCGCCATCCGCTGCTGCGCACCTCAGCCGGTTATCAGCAGATGCGCATGGGCAATCTGCACTCGGCAATCGCCATTCTCGAAGACGTGATCCGTGACGACGATTCGATGCGGATCGCCGTGCCTACGCTGGCCTTGTGCTACGTGCAGGTCGGCAGCCGCGCGCAGGCTGCGTCGCTGCTCAAGGACGATACCCTCGCCGCCGCCGAAGCGGATAGCGAAATGGCTTACCGCCTGGCCTCGTATTTCGCCGTCGAGGGCGATTCGAGCGAGGCGCTGCACTGGCTGCGTCGCGCCATTTACCTTGGCAACGAGAACTACCCGTGGTTCGCCAAAAATCCCGCTTGGAACAACCTCAAAACCAATCACGACTTCGAGCGCATCCTCGAAGACCTGAAAAAGGCTTACCGCAAGAATCAGAAGATCTGGCAGCGCCTGCTGGAGCAGATTCACCAGGAGAGTGAATAGAGCCAGACTCCGACGGGGCCGCTTGCGTGTCGGGAATGCGCGTAAGAATATGCCAGCAAGACGAGCAAGGCAAAGACTGGCGCACTCAATGTCGATAGAAAATTGACGGCGTCGTTGTTCAGCCAGCCCTTCCGCTCAAGCGTTGCACCCAGTAGGCTGTCGAAAAACAGGCCGAGAACCGCTCCCGCAATGCAAAGCACGCAGACCGACCACCCCACGCCGAGAGCCCAACCTCCAATCGCGGACACGATCGAAGCAGCCACCACCCCGGCCGCGGTTCCGGCCAGCGTTACCGCGCCATCCGTTCCCGGATCTACACGCCGAAGCGTGGTCAACATGCGCGGTTGGCCGCCGAAGACCTGCCCGATTTCAGAAGAAACCGTGTCGGCCGCTGCTTCCGCAAGGGCTGTAATCACTGCCAGAGCGACGATCATCGGGGAGATTTCTATTCCCATCCATCCAAGTACCAAAGCAGATGATCCAGCCAGTGCAGCGACCCCCAGGTTTGCCGCCACCTGCGCCGCGTTCCGGCCGCGCTTGCTCTCGGCCGTTCCAATCTGCTCCTTTTTTGTCGCTCCAATTTTGGTGGCTGCGAAAGCGAGCAGAAAGACTGTTAGCAGCGGCAGTAGTCCTCCATGGAGCCAACTCGACTCGTAGGGGTAGCGTACAGTCGCCAACATCAGACTGGCGGAGATCACCGCGCCAGTCGCGGCTGCTCCAGCCGTCCCAGCCCGAAGCCGCCAAACCACCAGCCCAAAGACCCCGCTGATTCCCAGCGCCGTCCACGCGACTACCGGGACCTGGGTGAACCACCAATTCCCTTGCAACAAGACAGAAACCGCGGTCCACGGCGCTACGATCAACAGCACTGCCTTGGACTGCCACTCCAGCCTGCTTTCGTCCTTTCGAATCAACGCCCGCTCCATCCTCGACCCAGCCACAGGACTTAGACTATCAACCCGCCGTTACCAACCAACGACACTCTCGCGCGTCCAATCGAGCATAGCTGTTAAGTGCAGGTAAGTGATTTACAATCGACCAGTAAGCAGGACAACTACTGAATGAGCGAATTCTCCCAGCAATCGATACCGGTGCGTCCAAATCGTGCAAATCGCCCGGCCCTCCGAGCTTTGGCCCCTAAAATCTCGATCCAAGGCACTCTGGTTGTGTCCATGACGGCAGCCGCCATGCTTGGCTTGGCAGGGTGCGGCAGCAATCTCCGCCCAACGGTTACGCCGATTGTCGGAACCGGTCCGGCAGCGCAGGTGGCTGCATATGCCTTTGTAGTTTCGACGCCGACCTCGTCCCCGACGGCGCAGGGCTATGGGACGGTGATCGATTATTCGGGCGACACGATTATGGCTACGGCTCCCATCGGTCCCGGCCCGGATATGTTCGCGCTCAATGGCGGTGGCACCCAGGCATGGACGCTGAACGAGGACGGAACTGTGTCCAACATTCCGGTCTCCACGCAACTTCAGCAGAAGCTGGTCACCTACAGCACGCTCAATCCAATTCCGGCCGCGGGCACTTCCACCGATCCTGCCGGCATTGATCCCGTGGTGGCGCTCTTCGGCGGTTCGTCCGGACTCTATGCTCTGGACGTGAATTTGAATGAGGTCGACGTTCTGACAGGCTCACCGGATGCGTTCAAGCTCGATGTCCCGGTGGACGAGACGCCAGTCACGGCGGTCGGCGTCGCTGCCGCTACCCGGTTTTACGCCGTTACTCAGGGCATTCCCTATCTCACGCCGTTTACGTTCCCGAGCGGTCAGACCGTCGATGGCGGCGTGGCTTGCAACGTGAATCCCCACGGAGTCGGTGTGATGGGAACGGCGGACGGCATCGAAACCTCGACTTATACCGTCTCATCTCACATTCCGGTGGGTGTATGCCCGGACTACGCCGTCGGCAGCGCTGATACGAGGCGTGTCTATGTTCTCAATCGGGGCAGCGACACCATTTCGGTTATCAACAGCCAGAACAACGCCCTTGACACCTGCGTTTGCCCACCCGCGGGTTGTACCAATCAGAACGGGCAGCTTTATACTTGCCACCCCACGTTGCCGCTTTCCACTGCCGCGGTAACTGCCACAGGGATCCAGCCCCCGAACGGATCCGCAGGTCTGCCCGCGATTGCCGGTCCTGTTTACGCGGAATACAACACGATAACCCAGCAACTGGTGGTTTCGAACTACGACGGCAACACGGTCAATATCATTGATGTCAGCCTCGACGAGTACGGAAACGACAGCTCAACCTTCGGAACGACCTATACGGTTCCGGTTGGGAACAATCCGGCTTCGGTTACCGTTCTCGCGGATGGGTCGCGCGCCTATGTTGCGAACCAGACCGACA
>Ga0302326_10008622_pt1 | contig 22448 bp, 13 predicted proteins | sample Palsa_T0_3_FD_202264 | JGI IMG/M metagenome (GOLD analysis project Ga0302326, IMG submission 202264) | Peat permafrost microbial communities from Stordalen Mire near Abisko, Sweden - Palsa_T0_3 | ecosystem: Environmental > Terrestrial > Soil > Palsa > Peat permafrost | place: Sweden: Abisko... | reverse complement strand
ATGCCCTCCACGTATACCATGCGTAGAAGAAGCTGAGAAACCAGCCGCGCGGTCCACCAAAGAGACCCCGATAATCCAGCAAATTGCGTTTTAACTCCCAGCCGGTTCGGGCAATTGTCTGAAACCAGCTGAAACGGGCGCCGGATTCATAGCGCGATTTGCCTTCAATGCGGAGGTAACGCAGATGTTTCTCAAAAAGCTGATGGTAAGAGTCGATCCAATAATGCCGAACCCGCGCTTGCGGAAGGCTCTTTCCCAGGTCCAGCACCGTATATCCGGCCAGCGGTTGGGTCGGCGTGTGAACATTGGGCGAGATGCGGACACGGCGGCGATGCAATAAAAACATTTTCGTCTTGGGTATTCCCCAGACCGTGGTGCGCAGCAGCTTTCCCTTGAAATAAAAGTCCCACGGCAACAGGATCGCCGCCAGGCTGGATTCCCGCTGGGTTATCTCCAGCAATTCCCGCTCAATGCCCGCGGGGAAAACCTCGTCGGGGTCGATGACCAGAACCCAGTCATGGCGGACCTCTTCGATAACTTCCTGCCGAATCATCTCCGCGATGGCCACCCGCTCGCGGCGCAGGACGCGCGCTCCGGCTTTGGCGGCGATTTCACGGCAGCCATCCGCGGAGCCGAGATCGACCACTACAATTTCATCACAAAACGACAGTGCGGCAAGACAATCATCCAAACGGCGCGCATCATTATACGTGGTCACCAGCGCGGAAAACGGGACAGTCGTCGGCGGGGCGGCGGTGGATGAGCGGGAGTTGTCGGTGAATCGAGTCATGCGATGCCGCCGCTTGGCGTTAGTGGCACGGAAGTCTTGCGGCGCAGCCATCGGGGAACCAAGGCGCCCAACCGGGCGAGCAAATCATCAACGGCTTGCGGAGCCAAAAACTTGATCAATCCAAAATAGACTCCCAGGGTAACCACGCCGATGGTCGCGATTCGCAGAAGGTCGCCTGCCGGCGCGGGCATGGGTGGTATCAGTGCCGCGGCGACCGCGCCGAGGAGCGCGGCGGGGCCCGCGGTGACAAGGGGAATTCCGCACGCTTCGAGAATGTCGGCGAGTGTTCCTCCCCTCGGATAAATAGCCACGTAGAGAAAGACTACATCGATGATCACTTCAAAAATGGCCACCCCGATGCCGGCGCCAACCCCGTGCCCCCACAGTGCGCCGGGCACGACCAGCGCGAAAAAAAGGATCGCCGCGCCGATGCCCATGACAAAAATCGCCCGGTATCGGCCTTGTGCCATGAGCAGATTTCCGGCGGGGGCACCCATGGCCTTGAAGGCCATGCCGATGCTGAGAATTCGCAAGATAGGAATGGCGCTCACCCATTTGGTCTTCCAGATCAGCCGCAGAAGAGGTCCGCTGGCGCTCGCCTGCATGAAACTCAAGGGAAATCCCAACATTGCGATTGCATTGACCGCCCGCAATGTCGCGCTGTTCTGCCGCTCCGGTTCACCGGTCATTTTACAAAGAGAGGTCATCAGCACGCTGCTGAGATTGGCAACCAGAAGTGCGGTTGTGGTAAATGAAAGGTTAAAGGCGAAGTAATAATTACCCGCGACATCCGCGGTGAATAAAAGCCCAAGGACCATGTAATCGCCGTTGGAGATCAGGACTCCCAGAATCTGAATCCCCAGAAGATATGATATGTCCCTCATCATGAGGGACCATTGGTCCAGTTGCGGGTTCAGCTTCACCTTCGGCTTTGCCAGCCACCATGAAACGATCACCTGGATCAGCAGAACGATCGGCCGCGGGGCGATAATGGCATAAGCGCCCATTCCCCACCAGGCAAACAGCATGGTCAAAACAGCCTGCATGACGCTTTGGCTCCAGGCCAGCGAGGCAATCGTGCGATATCGCAATTGCGAGCGAAGAATCGCGTTGGGCACGGTCGCCATATTGCCCAGCGGCGCCGCCGCGGCTGCCACGATTACCAGACCAACCAGTTGCGGAGCGTGATATAACCTGGCGCAAAATGGCGCAACCGCAACCATGACCAGCGCGCCCAAAATCCCCAGCGCCAGCGACATCCACATCGCCGGAGTAGCCCAGCGTTCCAATTCCTTTTGACGTTGCACCAGCAGGTCATCGAGGCCGATGCCGACCATGAGACCAGCCAGCGATGTGATCACGACGACGTAGCTGACCAGTCCAAAATCCTTTTTGGTGAGGAGCCAGCCCAGCACGATGGTCTGAACGAAACTGACGACCTTCGCGCTGAGCGTGTTCATCATCAGCCAGGCAAGCCCACGCGCGGTGGTATGCCCAAGCGATTGCGCTGGCCTCTGTGGAGAAACCTCGGTGGACTGTGCGGTGGGATCTTCCAACCAAAAACTCCCGGTCAATAGCAAGTATATCGGCAAAATATCGACCGCTCCAATTCGATCGAAAGACGGCGATGTTCTGACACGAGTTACCGCGATAGGAGACTGCCGTTTGGGCGATTATCACACTGCTTGACTCGACCTTCATCGAGGATAGACTCCAACCATTAACGGCGATTTTCCAGCCACGATCAGGGCACGGTCGATTACTTATTCATATTCCTTTTAGCTTTCGGCCGGTTTATTCTCGGCCATCTTGCCCGTGACGGTGGAGAGCTATCTGCATGTCGAGGAACGGCACACAGGATAAAGGCCATCTTCTCGCGCTCGACGGAGCGCGCGGTTTGGCCGTGCTCAGCGTCATGTTCTTCCATTTCTTTCAACGAGAGAGCTTCAACAGCTTCGCTGCCGGAAGAGTTTTGCAATCGTTGAGTCACATGGGACAGTCGGGCGTCGACCTTTTCTTCGTGCTCTCCGGCTTCCTCATCACCGGCATCCTTTGGGACTCAAAAGGGTCACCACACTATTTCCGCAACTTTTATGGGCGGCGAATTCTGCGTATCTTTCCCTTGTATTACGCCTCCCTGGTATTTTTCTATTTCATGGCCCCGTTCATTTCATCCATGGCGCACTTTGAGCCATTGAAAAACCAGATGTGGGCGTGGCTTTACGCGGTAAATATCCATTCCACTTTCTTGCCCTATAGCACTGCAAATGTCCCGGGACACTTCTGGTCGCTTTCGGTGGAGGAGCACTTTTATTTCGTATGGCCCGCCATTGTCCTTCTCTGCAACCGACGGCAGTTGTTTGGCGCCGCAATCGCGTGCATTGCGATCGCGATGGCGAGCCGTGTTGGACTACAGCACTACGGGTTTTCCGTGTTTTCATTTACCTTGTGTCGACTGGATGCTCTGGCAATCGGAGCGATGTTGGCACTGCTCGTGCGATCCGCCAATGGGTTTGCATCCCTGAGCGCATTGCGACCTCGCTGGTGGCTCGCGGGCCTGCTTATCGCCGTCGCGCCGCTCTGGATTCGCTTCAGCGGGGCCGCCAACCCGTTGCTTCAGGTTGTAAAGTTTTCGATGGTCGCTCTGATGTATGGGGCGCTGGTCGCCGCCCTCCTTGACCCTGCCAAGCCAATGCTCGGTCGAATCTTCAGCAACCCGTTCCTTAGAACATTTGGGAAATACAGCTACGGCCTGTACGTTTGGGATGGCATGCTTCAATCCAGCATTTTGGCGCCGATCGACTCTCCCGCGGCGCTTTCACGTTTCGTGCACTCTCCTCCACTGCTTATGATTTTCTGCCTGGTGGTACAGTTTTCTGTTTCGTTTGCCATCGCCTTCGCAAGCTGGCATCTTCTAGAAAAACATTTCCTGAAGCTCAAGCGATTCTTTCCAAATGAGCGGCCCACCAAGCCCGAAGCAGTGATCGCGCCCATGAACGTTGTTCCGGTGGCAAGTTGAGCCGTCGATTAGATGAGTTCCACCCCTGTTTCCGTTCCTGAAGCTTGAGCCACCCCGATACGGCTTTGGCGTGCGCTAACCCCGGTTATATGATTGCCTGAGTGACTACAAGACCCGTGGCGGCGGTAATTATTCCGACTCACAACCGTGGGGATCTTCTTAAGAAGGTTCTCGATTCGGTTCTGGCGCAGACGATTGCCGCGGAAGTGTATGTCATGGATGACGCTTCCACCGAAGAAACCGGCGCGATGGTCACGCGCGAATATCCACAGGTCATTTACAAAAGGGAAAACGAAAGCAAAGGGCCGGCTTTCCAGAGGGACAAGGGAGCCGCGCTGACGCAAGCCGAAACGCTGTTCACCATCGACGATGATTGCATACTGGCATCGCCGAAAATACTGGAGCAGGCCCTGGAGGCGTTCGATCATCCCCGCGTGGGGGCGGTTACGCTGCCGTTCGTGAACGTATTGACCGATAAAGTCATCCACACGAATTCGGAAAAGAACGGGAAAATCATCGCGACATTTGACTTCAACGCCGGGATGGTCGCGTTTCGCCGGGAAGCCTATATTGCCGCGGGTGGGTTTCGGGCCTTTCTTTTCATGCACGTCGAAGAATCTGACCTGGCGATTCGGCTTATGGACTGCGGCTACATCGTCCGATTGGGATGGTCCGACCCCATCGAACACATGGAATCTCCCGTGCGAAATATGACCCGGCTGCACGGATTGGGACCACGCAATCAGGTGCTCTATTCTTACTACAATGTGCCGTGGCCCTACCTGGCCGGGCAATTGCCCGCGACGACTTTTCTTTACCTGCGTCACGGTATAAGGGCTGGGACATTACCCCTCGTGTTGCGCGGCTTGCTGCGGGGCTATGTGGGGATAATGCACAAATTCTTTGAGCGTAAACCTGTTTCCCGATCCACGTATCGCCTGTCCCGCGTTCTAAAATTTCGATCGATGCCGCTGGAGGAAATCGAGCCGATGATGAGGCCGATCAATCGGCGGCACGCGCGTGAAGCCGGCCACTAATCGCTCCGAACATCGGCGGTCTACTTGATCTCATTTATCGCTTTCTCAACGCTCAAAACCTGCGAGGGAATCGCAAAATCGGCCGAGCGCTTCAGCGCCTGATGCGACATCTCAACGAGGAGCCGGCGATTGCCATTAAGCGTTTCCAAAGCGCCCGCGAGGGCCCGGGCATCTCCGGCGGGGACGATCAGGCCATTCATGCCATCGGTGACGACCTGGCCGCAATTGGGTGTGGTGATGACGGGCAACCCGTGAGCCATTGCTTCGACCTGCGTGATGGCAAAGCCATCGGAAATCGTCGGTAAAACGAAGATATCGGCCTGGCGATAGTATTGGCTGGTGTTATCGCGCGTCACCCGTCCGATGAACGACATGCTGGGCGGCGCGGATGCGATCGCCTCCGCTGAAATCAGGCTGTGGCCGGCCACAATAAATTTGAAATCACCGGGCCCCAGAATTTTCGCGGCTTCGATCAGATATTGAATTCCCTTCCGGAGGCAAACTGTGCCGAGCCACAGCACCGTCAGCGGGCCCGCTTTGGGGGATGGGGCGGCAGGTTCGATTTTCCTTTCGGATTCGAAGGTGAGCGGCACCACCCGCAATTTCTCCGCGGCCACGCCCTGCTGAATCAGGGCTTGCCTGGACCACTCGGAATTGACCAGGACCAGATCCGCCGCGGTCCACTCGGATTTCATGTGATTCCAATACGCCTGGGGAATGCGCCCGGGGATTTTTTCCCAGCCGGGCCATTTCTCCGCCTCGGCGGCGACGATGTCCTCTTCCGTCTTGGCGGGATCGATCTGATTCAGCACGGTGGGCAATCCCAATTCGCGACAGAACCGGATGGAGTGAAGCGAACCGGTGTTGTATCCGAAAAACGCATCGCGGACGGTATCGATGTCGCGGCGCCGCTTCAGGTCGCGCACCACCGAGCGGTCAAATTCATCGCCGACACGCAGATACTGATGGTAAGTTTCGTCGACGCTGCGCTGACGGCGGGCGGCGACCGCGTGGACAATGGCCCGGGAATTAAAGCTGACGACTTTGGACGGGGGAATATCGGGGTGATATCTGCCGGCAAATGCCCGCATCGTCGCGTTCCCGTGGCGCATCAGCCCCATCAGCCCGCGACGCCACACATCGGTGTAGAGCAGTTTGAGTTGCCCGATGCGCTCAAAGCCGCGCGGCACGCCGTAATGCTCGCGCGATCCGATTTGGGTGACAATCCACTGCCACTGTTTGGGCATAGTTTATGTTGGTCGCGTCGATCATGTCGACGCGGAAGACACGCCCGATCCGAGAAATGGCCGCAGGCCCAGTACGCACAGCGCAAGTCCGGCCATGGTGACGCCTGCGTCGGCGAGGTCCTGGAGATCGGCGTCGCGGTAAGTGCGGAACAGCCACGCGCTGATGGCCAGGGCGCACAGGAACGCCAGGGGGCGGCCGCCGTTGTTGAAAAGGGCACGCTCCACGATGCCCATGAGCCATCCCATGAACAGTCCGCCTTCGATTACCCCGGCCACGCCGAAACGAAAATACCAGTAACCGACAATTCCCTCGGAGATGGTGGTCCCCTCAGTGGTGCCTCCACCGACGGTGCTGCGCCCGGTGGAAATGGCGTTGTACCATTTCCACGAGGGATCGACCGGCTTGCTGGTCCAGATGGCGCGCGGCATGGGCGCGATGAGCGCCCAGATGACAAAGTTTGGAATCGGACGGATGATTGTTTCACCCGGGAAGGAGTCGTAAAAGAAATTGTGTTGCTCCGGAACATACATGAAGCCGGTCAAACTGGAGGTAAACATTTCGTTGCCTTCCACCGTGGAAAGCGAAATGCTTGAGAGGCTGACGTGCTCAAAGCCCTGGTTTCGAAACCGGATCTGGGTTTGAAATATGACGACCGATAAAAAGAGAAGACAAGCAACAAAGATATAAGCTCGAATGCTGTATTTATGGAGCAGTTCCTGGGCTTGGACGTGGTAGCGGATAAAGACGAAAAATACCATCGGAAGCATCACGACAACGACTGCGCCGCGAGTGCCGCTTCCAAACGCCAGTGCAAGTCCGAGCAGCCATACCAAAGCGCAGATGATATTTTTGATGATGTTTTGACGCAAAAATACCAAGCAGAATGCGGCAACGATCGCGGCCCCCGTTCCCACCTGCAATAATTCCGCGACGTAGGCGCCGAAACTGTAGTTAAGATTTCCCGTTCTCCCGACGACGGTCCAGTGCGTGATCGCGTTCCCACCGCGCCCGCCGACGATCTGGTTATAGAGGGTCACGTAAAGCGGGTCGCTCGTGAAAAAAATGAACCCTGATAATCCGATCATCTGAGCAACGATCATAACGACGAAATAATCGGCAGGCTTATTCGGCTCGGGTAATTTGGTGATCAGACGCGCCAGCCAGCGCCCGGTCCGAAAACGAATCCCGATCGACATGAACAGCACAAAGAGCATGTGGTACATCGCAGCCTTCGCGACGACTTCAGGCGTAAACGGGCCGGGCCAGTGATGTAGCCAACCGAGAAACCAAAATCGAAAATAGTCGTAACAGAACCACGCGAGAACGCCCCCGTACAAGATGAGCCCACCGATTCCGAATCGCTCGGCAAATCTCATCAGCTCCGCAAGAAGAAAAACGCCGCAAAGGATCGTCAGCACCAGAAATGCAAGGTCCGTCAGCAAAGGCGCGGTACCGGCATAGCCGCCCGCGGCAAACAGCACGGGGATGATCAGCAGCAGCGGCTGCCAGATCGATCGCTTGGACGGCTCGACCCATGTCTGTGCCGGTCCGGCGGGAGTTTCCTCCACAACCGCCTGGTCCCATGTGTACGTCAAATCGCTCATAAATTCTTAAAAAACTATCGGCCAGCGACACTACCACAAACACGGAGGCTCATCCAAGTCATACGGCCGCGCCGCTTTTCTGATCGTTGGGCTGGGTGCCGGCGATTATCGGACGGGTTTCACGTTCAGCGGCTCGCCGGAGTTTCTCCGCGCTGCGGTGCCGCATCGGTTCCACCGGCTGACGCCAGACCAGCCCAAAATGCCGCAGCGCCTGCCGAACCCCCTCGACGGGATCGGCGGCTTTTTTCCAGGCATCGAGCATGGGCAGGCAATTGGCTTTCATCTCAAGGTAGCGGTCGGTGCGGGTGATTTCCCAGATCGCATCGGCCATCGCCTCCACGCTTCGGGGGGGGACGATCAGGCCGTTATCGCGATGGCGAACCAGTTCTACCGCCGCCCCCACCACGGACGTCGCGATGATCGGCAGCTCGCACGCCACGGCTTCGTTGATCACCAGGGCCCACGGCTCGTAATCGCTGGGATGCACCAGGACATCACACGCATGATAAGCCAGCACAAGCTGATCGAACTGCTGGAATCCCAGCCATTTGACGCGCGGCCGCATGGCATCGCTGAGCGATCGCTCCAGGGTTTTTCGAAGCGGGCCGTCGCCGGCGATGACCACATCCCAATCCGGCCTGGCCAGCGCCACGCGCGAAAAAGCCTCCAGCAGCACATCCACGCGTTTCACCGAGACCAGCCGGCCGCTGTAAAGCAACCGTTTGCGATCGGGCGCGAGTCCGTGTTTCGCTGAAAATTCCTGCACCTTTCGCGGATCGATATTACGGAGCAGGTTGTAATCCGGTTCGTAGGGAAACAAAAACTCGGGCAATTGATGATCGAGATAAGAACGGAAATAAGCGCGGCCGCAAGTACCCATCGGCATAACGCCGGCGATATGCCGCAGCACCCAGCGCACATAGGGCCGCTTGATCAGCTTGATCCACCACGCGGTCCTGGCGTCGCCAAAAATATTTGAATCGGCCGCCAGCAGAACCGGCAGGCCTTCCCGATGCGCCCAGTGGATGAACAGCAGTCGCGACAGATCGTTATAACCAAGCAGGATCACCATCTGGATCTTGTGATGGACGATGTGGTCGCGCATGGACCGGAACAGCTTCACTTGTCGCCATGAAATCGGCGCCCCCTTGCGCGAATGATATTGCGGAAAAAAAATCGGGTTCAGGTGAGGCTCGATCCGCAGTTGCCACGGCATGCTGGGATTGGAAATCGTGTGCGAAAAGATGTTATGCACATCGACGGCTTCCAGTTCCTCGTGCAGGCGCTGAAGCACGTGCAGGCGATAGGGGGTCGGTTCGTTGGAAATCACCGCGATCGGCACCGGCGCGCTCGATTCGGGAATCCCCGCTTCGGCCCGGTTGGGAAAATTAAACCGCTCCTGCGCGGCGTTGAACGCCTCGGCCATCTTCGGAGGCAGCACCAGCGGCAGCCCGTAATTGTGCCGCGGCTTGTCCAGTTGCTCGACCGATTTCTTCAGCCATTTTTCGCTCACCGGCAACGACAGAAATTCGCAGATTCGCCGCAGCGTTTGTTCGGGAGCATCCGTCAATTCGGTGTAGGTGATCTCCAGCAACCGATCGCCCAATCGCGAGCGCCAACGGTCGATTTCGCCCAGGCTCACCAGCCATTCGTAGGCGCCCTTCGCCTCGTGATTGAGAATCAGCGGCAACTCTTCCTGCATATAACCGGCCGCATAGCCGTCGGAGGACAGGGCGGTCCACTTGCATCCGCCGCGTCCCCACCAGCGGTTAAGATTGCGCTTGCCCAGAATGGCATAACTGGAATCGCGCGACAGTCGGTCGATTGATCGCGCCACATCCACCCCATCGCGCACAAGGTGAATGAATTTGCAGCCCGGGCTCAGGACATCCAGATACCCGATCCGGCATGCGTTGCAAGGAGTTTTTTCGATCATCACCCGTGCGCCGTGGCGATAGGCGGGCCTCAAAATCAGCCGGCGAAAACGGCGCTTGGCTTCTGAAGTGCAGTGCTCCGAATCAACAAGCAACCGCGCCTGCCCCACGTGATGCAGATTCAGCACGTCCAAAATCGGATCGATCGTCGCCCAGAGGTGATATGGCTCAAAATAATAGTAAACGCTTGGATGCGTGTTCAGGACCGATCCGCAAATCGTTGTGCCCGAACGGCCGCAGCCAATCAGGTACGCGGAGGCGATATCCCAATCCCCCGCGTCGAGGGTCGGATTTGGCGCAATGCGCTTTTCAGCCGCCCATTTCCTGAAGTTGTGCTTCACCGCGCGGGCGGTGGCTGTAAGATATCTCTTCACGTCCCAGGCTCTCCCAGCGGCCAAATCCGGCGACCCAATCTGACGGGGGTTTATCTCAACTCGTCTTCATCTTATCGGTTGGCGCGCCGATGAAGAACTCAACCGCCCCAAGAAAAACCCGCCATTTTGAGCAACTCCCCGCAAATCATCATTATCGGTCAAAATGATTTAAGGACCGGTCCTGGCATAATTCCAGCCGACGCGCGATCTGCGGAACTGCCGCTAACCGCGATGTTAAACCCGCAGCCTCGATGTTAGACTTGGGCGGCGTCAATGTGTACATCGCCGCAAACCCCACCGATGCGCATCATTCAGTATTTTCCGGGTGTGCAGTCAAAAATGGGCGGCGTTGTTCGCAGCGTGCTCGACTGGTGCGGCGTTCTCGCGGCGCGGGGACATCAGGTCACACTCGTGACTTTTCAGTCGCCGGATGTTCCTTCCGATTGGAACGGTCAGCCCGGCAAACCATCCGTCGTCCATATTCCGCCCGGGCTCACTCTCAATTCCCCAGTCTCGTCAAAGGCGGTGCGCATGTGGGAGAATTTGCTGTCGCAGGACGGCGGCATCGTACATCTCCACACGCCGTGGACCAGCAGCAATCTTCAGATGGCGCGTGTCGCGCGCCGGCTGGGGATTCCATACATCGTCACCATCCACGGAATGCTCGACAACTGGTCGATGAAACAGCACACGCTCAAGAAGCAATTGTTTCTCGCGCTGTGGGGCCGGCGTCATCTGCAGCGCGCGGATCGCCTGCACTACACCGCCGTCGCCGAACAACAGCAGGCGGAGCCGCGCATTCCCGGATCCAAAAGCGTCGTGCTTCCCGCCCTGTTGGATTTCAAACCGTTTCAATCGCTGCCAGGACCCGGGCCCGCGCACGCCGCCTTTCGCGGGCTGGAGGGTGATGATCCCAAGCTTCTTTTCCTCAGCCGCCTGCACAAAAAAAAGGGCGTGCATCTTTTGCTGGACGCGGCGGCGCTGCTTCGCGATCGGGGCCGCAAATTCAAGCTGCTCATCGCCGGCTCCGGAAGCGCGGGCTATGAGACGCGGCTGCATCACCAGGCGCAGCGCCTCAAGCTCGATGGGATCGTGACATTCATCGGCCAGGTGGCGGGCGTGGAGAAAATCTCTCTCTACCAGTCCTGCGACTTATTCATCCTGCCCACGTATCAGGAGAATTTTGGGCTGGTGCTCGTCGAGGCGCTCGCGTCAGGCACGCCGGTGATCACCACGCGGGGCACCGATATCTGGCAGGAAATCGCCGCGGCCGGCGGCAAGATCACCGACAACACGCCCGCTGCTATCGCCGACTGCATCGACCAGCTCCTGGGCGATCGCGCATCCCTCGCCGGCATTGGCCAGCGCGGCCGGCAGTGGGTCCTGGAAAATCTGAGCACCGAAAAAGTCGCCGCCCAATATGAGAATATGTACGCCCAGGTGATTGCCGCGCAGCGCCGGCGGGTTTAATTCCCCACGGGGAGAAATTTCACGCAAATCGGCGTCGGCGCCGACAGGACGGTTCCCGTCGGCGTCAGCAATCCCGTCTGCGAGTCGATCCGAAACATCACCACCGAATCGGAATACTGATTGGCCGCCAGCAGGAATGTTCCGGTCGGGTCGATCGCGAAATCGCGCGGGCCTTTGCCCTGCGTCGATTGATAGCCGATGGATTTCAGCCATCCATTGGTCGGATTGATCGCGAAGATCGCCAGTTCATCAGGTCCTCGATTGGATGCGTAAAGAAATCTGCCGTTGGGAAGAACGCGAACCTCCGCACTGGTGTTTTGCCCTGAGTAATCCAATCGGAGCGTGCTTACGGTTTGCAGCGGCTGCAACCGGCCATGCGCCGGATCCCACGCAAACACCACCACCGTACCGCCCATTTCGTTGATGAGATACGCGAATTTCCCATCCGGCGAAAACGAAAGATGCCGCGGCCCCGAACCCGGCTTGACCTCCGCCCATGCCGGCTCCGCCGACGACAGCGAGCGCGTCGCCGCGTCGAACCGATAGACGTAGACCTTGTCGACACCGAGATCCGGCGTGAGCACCCATTTTCCAGTGGGATCAAAATTACACGAATGCGGAAACGGATGTTTCTGGCGATCGGGATTGACGCCGCTGCCGCTGTGCTCGATCACCGCCGTGGGCGCTTCGAGCGTTCCGTCGGGATTGATCGGCATCACCGACATATCCCCCGATCCGTAATTGGCCACCACCGCGCAGGTGCGATCGGGATCGACATCCAGATGCGGGGAATCGTTGCCGTGCGTCGGCTGTTTGTTCAAAAATGTCAGCGCGCCCGTCCTGGCGTCGATGCGATAAGCCGCGGCAATTGAAATCCTGTGCCCGTCGTCGTTTCCAACCGTGTAGAGAAATTTTCCATCGGCGGAAATCTTCTGCCAGCCCGGATCGCCCAGTTCCGCCGCCAGGCCCATGTCGGTGACTTTGCCGGTGCCGGCATCAAGACGAAAGAGATAAATTCCCTTGCTCTTGCTCGGCGGATGCGTGTCCGTGCCGATAAACACCCAAAACTGGTTTTGCGCCGCCATGGATGTCGAAGTCGATGCCATGATCAGGATCGTAAGAACAATCGCATGTCCCACGCAATAGACTTTTTTCATTGGCCCGTGCCTTATATGGTTAACAATCAATGAAGCCGCCGGATGTTATCTCCGCAATGCGATGTTACAAAAATGGAGACATCGCCGGCGCCGAGGCGCTGTGCCGCCTCGAGCTGCAGCAGCGACCCGCCAGCGGAGCGGCGCTGCATCTCCTGGGACTGATCTCATCCGATCGCGGCGAAAATGAAGCCGCGCTCAATTATCTCGAGCGCGCGATCGAAGCCCAACCCCTCGCGGCGGAATACCGAACCGACGCCGGCGTGGTCCTTGAACGATTGAACCGTCCCGATGACGCGATTGCCGCCTATCGCGTTGCCTTGGAAATCGAACCGGCTTCGCTCGCCGCGCACACGCGCCTCGCCGCGCTTCTGACCAGATTGCAGCGGTGGGACCAGTCCATCGCATCCTGGCGGGCGGCCGTTCAAATCCAGGAAACCGATCCGGAAATCCACAACAACCTGGGCGCGGCGCTCTACAGCGCCGGCCAATTCGAACCGGCACTTCTCGAATTCGCCCGCGCGATCGAGCTTCGACCCGATTTCGCCGAGGCGTACAACAACGTCGGCAACACCCTCTTTTCCCGCGGCGAGATCGATCTCGCCATCGTCGCCTACCAGAAAGCCGTGTCGCTCAATCCGAAACTCGCCGATGCGCAAACGAATCTCGCTCACGCTCTGCAGCGCGCCGGCCGGCGCGAAGAAGCCGCCGCGGCCCATCTCCGCATCGCCGGCGACCGGCCGGGCGATGTTTCCGCACAGATTTCCACCGGCAACGCACTGGCGGCTCTGAACCTCTGGCAAGCCGCCGCCGAGGCATATGAGCGCGCCTTGCAGCTCGATCCCAAAAACCCCACCGTTGCCACCGCGATGGGAAACGCGTTGTTGGCGATCAAGGACCTCGACGGCGCGGTCGCGGCCTATCGCCGCGCGCTCGCGCTTCAGCCGGATTCACTGAAAGCCATGAACAACCTGGGCATGGCGCTGAAGGACCAGGGCCTGCTCGACGATTCGCTCGATTGCTGCGAGCGCGCCGTCGAGCTTTCTCCCGGCAATGCCGCCGTGCACAGCAACCTGGTGTATCTCCTCTCGTTTCATCCCGGTTACGATCCAGCCGAGATTTCCCGCCAGCAGCGGTTGTGGAACGATCGCCATGCCATGCCGCTGAAAAGCCTGATTCGTTCCCCCGCCAACGATCGCTCGCCCGATCGCCGCCTGAAAATCGGCTACGTATCGCCCGATCTATGCCGCCACGTGGTCGGGCAGAATCTTCTGCCGCTGCTCGGCGAGCACGATCGCGCTCAATTCGAAGTTCACTGCTATTCCAGCACGGCGCGCCCCGATGCCATCACCCAGCTTCTGCGCGAGCGAAGCCATGCCTGGCACGATGTCGCCCAGGCCGATGATGAATCACTCGCCGAAATGATTCGCCGCGATGCGATCGACATTCTCATCGATCTCTCTCTGCACATGGGCCACAATCGGCTGCTGGTTTTCGCCCGCAAGCCCGCGCCGGTTTCCGCGACCTGGCTTGGCTATTGCGCCAGCACCGGCCTGGAGGCGATCGACTATCGTATTTCCGATCCGTATCTCGATCCGCCTGAAACCGATCTGTCTCTCTACAGCGAACAAACGGTTCATCTTCCCGAAACGTGGTGGTGTTACCACTGCGCCGGACCGACGCCCGAGCCGTCGTCGCCGCCGTCGCTTGGGGCCGGGTACATCACCTTTGGCTGTCTCAACAATTTCACCAAGGTCTCGCCGGGTTCGCTGGATTTGTGGGCCGAAATTCTCGCGGCCGTCCCGCAATCGCGCATGATCATTCATGCCCACCCCGGCTCGCATCGGGACGATGCCCGCCGCCGTTTCGCCGATGCGGGTGTGAAGCCCGATCGAATCGAATTCGTTCCGCAGCAATCCTGGGCCCAGTACGTCCAGACCTACGGCCGGATCGACATCGCGCTCGACCCGTTCCCCTGGGGCGGCGGCATCACCACCTGCGATGCGCTCTGGATGGGCGTTCCCGTCATCACCCTCTCGGGCCAGACCGCCGTCGGCAGGGGGGGGCGAAGCATCCTTTCCAACGTCGGCCTGGTCGAGCTGGTCGCCCGCCGCCCGCGGCAATATGTGCAATCGGCGATCACCCTCGCCAGTTCGCCGGCGCGTCTGGCGGAACTTCGCGGCGAGCTGCGGAACCGGATGCTTACCTCGCCCCTGACCAATGCCCGCCGATTTGCACGAAACATCGAAAACGCCTACCGGCAGATGTGGAAGCAATTCTGCCGCGGATCGGCATAATTCCGGGCGCAATTTCGGCCGATAACACTCCTGTGACTGTCTGCGCCCTGCCGGAACGAATCTCCATGCCCACCCGCGTCGCCGCGCGCTCTTCGGGCGTTAAAATTCTCTTCGCATTCTGCCTGATTTCAGCGCTGGTGGGCCGATTGAGCTATCTCGTCCGCCCGCTCGACGCCGACGGGGCGATGTTCATCTACATGGGCAAGCTGGTCGCGAGCGGCGGCCGCATCGGCATCGAACTGATCGACAACAAATTCCCCACCGTCGGACTTCTCACCAGCCCGTGCTGGAAACTCTTTGGCGATTTCTGGCCGGGATATGTCCTTCTGCAAACCGCGCTGGCCACACTGGGCGCGGCGATCCTCGCCCGTGCGGCCCGGCGAAATATCGGCAAACAGGCGGCGCTGCCAACGGCGCTGTTCGCCCTGGTTTACCTCAATTTTAATTTCGCGGTGTTCGGCGGATTTCAACTCGAGACGCTGCAATCTTTCTTCAGCATCCTCGCCGCCGCCGCCGCAATGGAAGCCCTCGCCGGCGATGATGTGCGCGACTCGTTTGCCGTCGGTCTCGCAGCCGGCGTGGCGGCAATGATCAAACCATCGGGCGCCGGCGTGCTGGCCGCGTACGTGATCGCCCTGATCGTCCACCACCGCCGAATTGCCGAGCATCTCACCGCCGTCGTGTTTGGCGTGGCCATCCCGGCCGCCGCCGCTTTCGCCTATCTCTATGCCGCCGATCTGCTGCCGATCATGCCGGGTTTATCGCGGCAGATCGCCGGTTACGCCGCCAATTCACCGTGGGAACCGTGGGACCTCAGCAAGCCTGTGATCGTGCTGCTCATCCTCGGTTTTCCCCTGCTGATCCGCGCAGTCGTCTTCCGACGCCCCGAGCATCGCGCCCGCACCAGCGGCAACAAAGCCATCGCGATATTCATCATCGCCTGGCTGATCCTCGAAGCCGCCGGCATCGTCGCGCAGCGGCGCATGTATGCGTATCACTTCCTCGTACTGGCCGCGCCCGCCAGTTTGCTTTTCGGCCTGATTCCGCGAAATCCGCGCCCCGGCCCGCTCGCCGCGGCGCTGCTCGTCCCCGCGCTGGCATCGCTCTACGGCGGCGTTCAGGTGCTGGCGGATGCGCCGCATTCCCTGCAGCAATCCCAATCGGAACAATATCTCGCGACCCACGCCAATCCCGGCGACGCGGTCTGGCTCGACGGGATGATGCGGCTGCTGGTTCGCACCGATCTTCAACCCGGCTCGCGATATCCCATGACGTTTCTCTGGGTCAACGACGACGATGCCCCGCTGCGATATTGCCATGCGATGCTCGATGATTTCGATCAGCGGCGACCGAAATATATCGTGCTGCCGACGCGGTTCGATCATTACGTTCACGCGCTGGCCGACCATATCAAGGAACTGGGCCTGCGCCCTCGCCGCAAGGCCAATTTCATCGCCGCGTGGATGCTGCTGCATGATTACGTGCAGAGCCATTATCACGTTCAAACGCAAGCAGACTGGGAAACCATCTACTGCCGGGGATCATGAGTTCGCAAGCGGTTTCCATCCCCGTTCTAACGCCTTCATCCGCGCGCTGCGTCGGATGGCAGCTATTTTTTTGCTCCGCAATTATCCCCTTCATCGTCACCCGCGCGCTGCTCATCGCCGTCGCCTTCTTTGCGATTGAGCGCATTCCCACCGCCCGCGCCGTCGGTTGGGATTTGCCGACGTCCTCCACCGCGCTGAATATCTGGTCTCATTTCGATGGACGATGGTATCTCGCCATCGCGCGCGATGGATACCACTGGATTCCCAACCAGCAAAACGGCGTCGCCTTCGCGCCGCTGTATCCCATGCTCATGCGATTGCTGGGGAACCTGGCCGGTGGAAGCGATCAGGCGTATCTCATCGCGGGAATGGCGATTTCCAATATCGCGCTGCTCATCGCCATCGGTTACATGACGGCGCTGCTGCTGCTCGATGGTCACGATCATCGCGCGGCGATCCGGGCCGGCTGGTACGTGCTGATCTTCCCCACCTCGCTGTTTCTCTCGGCCGTCTATCCCATGTCCCTGTTCATGGCGCTTGCGGCGGCGGCGCTGTACCACGCGCGCAAAAATCAGTGGAACCTTGTCGGCGTTCTGGCCGGCCTGGCCGCTCTTTCGCGGCCCGATGGCGTGCTGCTCACGGCCGCACTCGCCGTCGAATATTGGATGCAGCGCGGATTTACATTTCATCGCGATCTGCTTCCCCTGGCGCTGGGGCCGATCGCGACGATTTCCTGGATGGCGTTCCAATGGCGGCAATTCGGCAATCCCCTGGCGTTCGTCGAGGCCCAGAAACAGTGGAGTTCCTGCCCGATCACAACCGTCCTGCATTCCCCCCACGGCGGTTTGCAACTCGGGCCCACGGCGCTGTTCGTCCTGCTGTCCGCACTGGCCGTGTTCAAGCTTCGGCCAAGCCTCAGCGCGTTTTCGATCATCATGCTGGCAGTGATGCTGTGGGCCGACAGGTACTGGTCGATCACGCGGTTTCTGCTGGTGCTGTTCCCCGCGTTCATGATGCTGGGGATATTGGGGCAACGGTATAAAGTCGTGCATTTGCTGTATACGTTTTTTTCCATGCCGCTGGCGATCATTTTGATGATGAGGTTTGCGCTGAATCTCTGGGTGGCGTGAAGAACGCGCCCCGCGAGCGGGGCGGCTAAACATCGATTGCGGCGTCCGATAAATCATAGGGATTTCTTTGACAAGCGGCGCGCCGTTTCAGACCGATACGGGGACAACGATGTCTCTTGTTTGGCGCAAACACTCGATTTCCACGGCGCTCTGGCGGCGGGGCGGCCTGGTGGCGGCGACGTTTCTCACTTTCTTCGTCGGGAATTTCTTTGTTGCACCCGCCAAGGCCGTCACCGGGGACATGCTCGGGCACGATTTCCTCGCCCTCTACTACGGCGGATACTGCGCCCGCACCGGTCATTTTGAACAACTGTACGATCTCCCGGCAACCCGGGCGTTTGAATTCGCCACAGGCCATTCAGCGAACCTTTCGCTGGGAACCAGTTTCGGGCCGTGGTGGAATCCGCCGTTCGCGGCGTGGATGTTCGCGCCTTTTTCCGCGTTGCCGTACCTGTCCGCTCTCCACGCGTGGTGGATTTGCTCGGCGATCTGCCTGGGAATTTCCATCGGCCTCATGTGCTTGATGATTCCCGCCGGCTGGAAGATTCGATCGCTCGTGCCGCTGCTGGTCCTCACCTCCAAGCCCTGCTTTCTCGCGATCTGCCATGGACAAAATACGTTTGTCTCGCTGCTGTTTCTGACGACGACGGTCTGGCTGTGGCGCGGCGGCCGCCCATTGCTGGCCGGCATCGTCTGCGGGCTTCTGTTTTACAAGCCGCAGCTTGGCGCGGTGGTTGCCGCGGTGCTGTGCCTCAGCCAGGGGCGGCGCGCCATCATGGGCATCTGTCTCACCGGCGCGACGCTGCTGCTGGTGAATATCCTGACGATGCCCGGATCGCTGCACGAATTCCTGCACCACGTGCCGTTGAACCTGGCATGGATCCAGGACCAGAGCGTCTACCGCTGGGAGCGGCACGTGACGCTCAAGGCGTTCTGGCGCGGCCTCGTGCAGGGAGATACGGTCGGCACAACGTCGCCCACCACCCGCATTCTCTGGGCGCTCAGCGAAATTGCTTTGCTCGCCGGGCTCGGGCGGGTGCTGATCGCCACGATCGGCAAACGCGGGCCGTCGTCGCGCGACCGCCTCATCGCCGCCACCATTGTCGCGATGCCGCTGCTGATGCCGTTTTATTTTGATTACGATCTGCTGCTCATCAGCGTGGGAATCGTGGTTTACGCGGCCGATCGGCAAAACAACCTGGCGGAAACAAAATCCGACATCCAACTGCTTCGCATCTGGACGGTGATTTTCCTGAGCATGTGGCTCTGGTTCCTCGTGCTGATTGTCTGGAAGACAACGTTCAGTCCGACGGTGCCGCTGCTGGTGGTTGCCGCGATCATCCAGATTCGCTGCGCGCTGCAGACGCCGGCGCGGCAGCCGATCGCCGAGCCCGCGCAAATGCAGCCTGCCGCACTCGCCGCGTAACAGTGCGCGACTTTTCGCCGGCCACGGTATATTCCCCCCGTGCAAAGCCCGCCCAGCCTTCGACGCGACATCGCTTCGGCCTATCTTGTGACCGCGGCGCGCGTGGCGGCGTGGATCATCGTCACCGCCGCCGTCTTTCGCGTTGCCGGCAAGACCGCTTTCGCGTTGCTGGCGATTGTCCAGTCCACCGTGGGAATACTGGAATACGCCGCCATCGGCTTAAGCCCGGCAATCATTCGCCTCACGGCCGAGGCGCTGCGCGATTCGCACGCGGAGGCCGGCACGCCGTTATCATCACCGCCGCAGTATCTCCCCGCGGTGCAGACCGTGTATGCCAATGGGTTCGTCATGGCGCTGCTGACGGCTTTGGGTGGCGCGTTGTTTCTGGCCTGTTTTGCCTGGTTTTTCCGCGGGTCGCAGGCCAATGTGCAAAGCGGGGGGGTGGCATCGGAACTGGTCCTGATGGTCGGCATCGCCACGCTTTTGCGGCTCATGAGCGATGCCGCGGGCGCGGCTCTCCAGACCTCCGGAAAAATCTTTCTCGACAACCTTCTGCTCACCAGCCACGAAGTCATCTGGGGCGTCGGCACGGCGATTGATATTTTCATCTTTCACCTGCACTGGCAGCGGGCGACGGGATTTGCCCTGGTGGCGGGCTCGCTGGTCCTCCTCGTCGCGCGCGGGATCATGTCGCACCGGTACGGCAGCGGATTATTCGATCACTGGTGGCGGCGATTTCAGGCGCCGATGGTGCGCAGACTGCTCATCTTCGGCGGCATGGTGGTGGCTGCCCAGATGGCCGATTATCTCTACGCGCCCACCGACAATCTGCTGATCTACAATCTCATCAACCAGGCCACGGTTGCGATTTATACGCCAGCCGTGCAGATCGACGGCGGCGCGCTGCTCCTGGCCGGCGCGCTGGCATCGGTGCTGCTCCCGCGCACGGCGATGGCGCACGCATCGGGCGATCCGCGGCTGGTGCGGAAATATTACATCCGCGGAACACTCGCCACGTTTATTCTCCTCCTGGCGGCGGCGCCGGTGCTGTGGCTGGCGGCGCCGATCTTTTTCCACCTCTGGCTTGGAAACCGCATGGATGACACCTGCAGAATCCTCCCGCTGATGCTCATCCATACCGTCATCGGCGGCAGCAGCGCCGTCGGCAGGGCGATCCTTCTGGCCATCGGCAAGGTGCGGCCGTTCACGCTGGCCGTGCTCATCGCCGGCCTCGCCAATGTGATCCTCAGCTTCACATTCGTCCGCTACTTTCACTTGGGTTTGCGCGGAATCATCCTGGGGACCATCGTGGCCGTCACCGGGCGATGCGCCATCTGGATGCCGTGGTACACGCTGCGGGTGCTCAAACGGGAAACCGATCCGCTTGATGAGCCGATTCTCCAGACCCTGCCGCCCGCGCATTTGCCGTAGCAGAGCGAAAACCAAAATCAGGCGGCTCTGGATGCAGGCTCGGCCCAATTCAGGCATAATAGATTGTCATGGCGAGGTCGGCGCGAGCTGCAAGAAGCGGGAAGGGCACCAGAAATTCCAGTTCACCCGGATTCACCGAGCGCCCCAAAACGCCGGTGGCTGAATCTCCCGCACCGTCCAGCGCCGTCGTCCAGCCAATTCTTTTTGAAATCGGCTGGGAAGTCTGCTGGCAGCTTGGCGGAATCTACACGGTTCTGCGTTCCAAAATTCCCGCGATGCAGGAGAGATGGGGAGATAATTATTATCTCATCGGCCCATACAATCCGCAGACCGCCGCGGCCGAGTTTGAAGAGGAAGCCACCGACGGCTTTATCCGCAAAACGCTCGATCGCCTCCGCGACCAGGGAATCGCCTGCCACTTCGGCCGCTGGCTTGCGCCGGGTCGGCCGCGGGTGATTCTCCTCGATTATCGCGGGCGATATCCGAATCTCGCGCTGGATAAATACCTGCTGTGGAAAGATCACGGGATCTCCACCGTCGCGGATGATGGGGAAGTCAATGAAGTCGTCGCATTTGGTTTTTCCGTCGCGGAATTCTTTATCGCCCTGGCGGAAGAACTGGGCCCGCAGGCGCCCGTTGTCGCGCATTTCCACGAATGGATGGCCGGCGTCGCGGTGCCGCGCATCGCCCACCTCAAGCTGCCCGTGGCGACCGTGTTTACCACGCACGCCACGCTGCTGGGAAGATATATCGCCAGCGACAGCCCCGAGTTTTACAATCACCTTCCGTTCATCAATCCCGACGAAGCAGCCGCGAAATACAACATTTACCCGCGCTTTGCGATCGAGCGTGCGGCGGCCCATGCGGCGACGGTGTTCACCACCGTCAGCCAGGTCACCAGCTTCGAGGCCGAAAAACTTCTCGGCCGACAGCCCGACCTGATCCTTCCCAACGGCCTGAACCTTCACCGCTTTGCCGCCCTGCACGAATTTCAGAACCTCCATCGCGAGTTCAAGGAATCAATCCACGAATTCGTCATGGGCCATTTTTTCCAGAACTACGGCTTTGATCTGGACAAAACCCTCTACCTCTTCACCAGCGGAAGGTACGAATACCGCAACAAGGGAATGGACCTGTTCATCGAGGCCCTGTTCCATCTCAACCAGCGGCTGAAAACCCTGGAAGATCGGCCGACCGTCGTCGCGTTCATCGTCACCAAGGCGGCCACGCGGAACATCAACGTGCAGACCCTGCAGAGCCAGTCGATGTTTGAAGAACTCCGCAAGACCTGCGAGCAGATCGAGGAGCAGATGGGCCGGCGTCTGTTCCGCGGTGCGGTCCTTGGGCGGATCGCCTCGGGGGAATTGCTCGACGAGGATGACCGCGTCCGCTTAAAAAAGGCGATCTACGCATGGCACACCGGCCGCCAGCCGCCGATTGTCACCCACGACCTGGTGGATGATGCCAACGATGCGATCCTGCAGCATCTCCGCCATCGGGGCCTGTTCAACGCGGTGGATGACCCGGTGAAGGTGGTGTTTCACCCCCAGTTTTTAACCGCGACCGGGCCGCTGATCAGTCTGGAATACGACCAGTTCGTCCGCGGGTGCCATTTGGGCATCTTTCCCAGCTATTACGAGCCGTGGGGCTACACGCCGATGGAATGCGCCGCCCTGGGCGTGCCGGCCGTCACAACCGACCTCAGCGGCTTTGGCGCTTATGTCCAGAGGCATATCCCCGAACACCAGAACAAGGGTATTTTCGTCCTGAACCGGCGGACCCATACGTTTGACCAGAGCGTGGAGGACCTGGTTCGCCATCTGTTCGAATTCGTGCAGTTTTCCCGCCGGCAACGCATCGAAACACGAAACAGCGTCGAGCGGTTGAGCGAAATGTTTGATTGGCCGCAATTGATTGGGTATTACAATGAGGCGCACGACTTGGCGCTAGAGCGCGGGACGACATATCGGCCGGGGGCAATTAGCGT
>Ga0302326_10008621_pt1 | contig 22448 bp, 17 predicted proteins | sample Palsa_T0_3_FD_202264 | JGI IMG/M metagenome (GOLD analysis project Ga0302326, IMG submission 202264) | Peat permafrost microbial communities from Stordalen Mire near Abisko, Sweden - Palsa_T0_3 | ecosystem: Environmental > Terrestrial > Soil > Palsa > Peat permafrost | place: Sweden: Abisko... | reverse complement strand
ACGATAAAGACTCTGCCTGCTGATCCGCTCGCGCACGCAGAATGCCGGCGCTGTCATCCCGCTCTCTTCAAAACGCCCCAGAATCCTGCGCCACGTCTTCGCGCCATGCCGTCGTCGCCTGATCTTCCCCATCACGCGCTCCAGTTGTTGAAAACCGCAGGACATTGTCCAGTTCCTCACGCGAGCGGGAAGAACGCCTCGTAGTTACCGCTTACGGCGGAACGGCCTTTGGGTCGAGCTCGGCGAGGGCATGCTCGGCCTCATCGAGACGACCAATCAAGAGCAGGCGCCGGATCTCGAGATACTGCGCGTGGGCGGCATTTACACGGTCACCGTGCGCTTCGAGTGTGACTCGCGCGGCGTTGAGAGAGCTCGGCGGCGAGCTTAGGTCCCGGGAGGCGAGGGCGATTTCGGCCTCAGCGACCACGCATCTTGCGCGAGACAGTGCCTCTCGCGGTCCGTAGGCGTGCGCCGCTCTGCGTAATAGCGCCCTCGCTCCAGCAAGCTCGCCGAGCTGCGCCAATGCAGTGCCACGAAGCGCTAGAGCGGGCGGATCTTCACGCAGGGCGATACGCTTCAGTGCACCAAGGGGGTCACCGACCGCCAGCGCGCGCGCAGCGGCAGTGATCTGTCAGCGGCGACATGATTACCGTTTAATTCCGGCGGTTTGAACGTCATGGTTTTTCTTCGTCCGTTTTCTTCGGGCGAGATTTATTTAATCGTTTTATTCGCATTGATTTTCTTGTCCTGCGGCGACGCTGGTCTGGGCTTGAGGGCGGCTCGTCGGTGGTCAGCGAAGATGGATCCTCAAGTGAGGGATCCATGGCGAGAAAAGTACAAAGCAAGTGCCTGTGTTGCGGCGATATTTTCACGGTCGATGTGCGCAACCGCGGGCGGCAAAAGTACTGCCCGAGACGAGCCTGCCGCGCGGCGGGTAAGGCGGCGCGGCAGCGCCGCTGGCTTTCGAAGCCGCAGAACCGCAATTACTTCCGCGAGCCCGACAACGCCGCGCGGGTGCGCGAGTGGCAGCGGGCGCATCCGGGGTACTGGCGCAACGCAACGCGTTACAAACGCCGCACCTTACAAGACGCCCTTGCTGCGCAAGTCATTGAACCCTTTACACAAAACGCCCGTTTAGTCTTACAAGACGCGCTGCGTCTGCAAGGCCCTGTTCTGATTGGCCTCATCGCCCATTTGAGCGACTCAACCTTACAAGACGACATCGCGCAGACCTCGCAACGCTTGCTACAACTCGGGCAAGACATCTTGGCGGGGAAGGCACGTGATGCGCATCAAACGGGTGTTGCGCCCTGATCGGCTGCGGCGGGTTCCGCCGCAGTTCAGTTGGATCGATCAACGGCTGGTTCGCGCTCGGCACATCGAGCGTTGCGACGTGCAGGCGCTCGCGCTGTATCTGGTGTTGGTCACGGTTGCCGATGCGCAAGGTCTGAGCTATTACGGCGAGGCAAGCCTCGCCCGAGTGCTGTCGATGCCGGCGGCGCGCTTGCGGCAAGCGCGCGCCGATCTGATCCGTCTTGATCTGATCTGCTACGAGCGACCGCTGTATCAAGTGCTCTCGCTCGAGGACCCATCAACAGCGCGCATCCGCGATGTGCAATCGATCGATCGGGCTCTTCAGTCCCTGCACGCCAGACTCCTCAGCGGCGCTGATCGGGACTAAGCGCGGATGATCGACTACGAGACGTACTGCAAGATCCGCGACCATCGTGATCGACAGGGGCTGTCGATCACGCAGACAGCGCTCGCACTCGGGTTACACTTCCAGACGGTCTCGAAGTGGTGGCGCCGCGAGCGCTATGAGCAGCGCGCACCCGTCAAACGCGGCAGCCAATTGGATCCGTACAAGGGCCTCATCATCCGCTGGCTCGAGGCGCACCCTTTAAGCGCCCAGCAGATCTTCCAGCGGCTGCGTGAGGCCGGATACGCTGGTGGGCTTACGATCGTCAACGTGTACGTGCGCCGGATCCGGCCGCCAAAACACAAAGCGTTCTTGAAGCTCAGCTTCGCCCCCGGGGAATGCGCGCAAGTGGACTGGGGCGAATACGGTTCGATCGGTGTCGGATCCACGCGTCGGCGCTTGAGCTTCTTCGTGATGGTGCAGTGTTACTCGCGTCAGATGTACGTGGAGTTCACCGTCTCGCAGACGATGGAGCACTTCCTGGGTTGCCATGAGCGGGCGTTCGCCGCCTTGGGCGTGCCGACCCAAATCATGGTGGATAATCTCAAGTGCGCCGTCCTGCGGCGCCTCACGGGCACCGCGCCCGTGTTCAACCCGCGCTACGTCGATTACGCGCATCATCACGCCTTCGAAATCGCTGCCTGCAACGTCGCGGCCGGCAACGAGAAGGGGCGTGTGGAGTCCGGTGTCGGGTACGTCAAAAAGAACTTCCTGAACGGCACCGAGTTTACCGACTTCTCGGCCGTCAATCCGGCAGCGCAAGCCTGGCTCAACGAGATCTCTAACGTGCGCCTCCACGGCGAGACGCACCGGCGCCCCGTTGACCTCTTTGCCGAAGAGCGCGGGTTCTTGAGAACCGCGAATCCTAATCCCTATGACCTGGCGCGGGTGCTCACCTTGCGCGCCTCGAGCCAGTTCCGCATCACCCTCGATACCAACCGCTACTCGGTGCCGGCCGAGTTCGCAAACCTGCGTCTCACCGTCAAGGCCTACCCGGAACGGGTCTGCATCTACCATCAGGACCGGCTCATCGCCCGACATGTTCGCAGCTTCGATCGGCACCAGGACATCGAGGATCCCGATCACCCGAAGGTGCTCCTCGAGCAGCGCAAAAGCGCTCGCGAGCAGCGCCTGCTGTCGCAGTTCCTGGCGCTCTCGAGCAAGGCGCCGGCGTATTACGAGGGCCTCGTGGCGCGGCGCTTCAATGCCCGCGCACACGTGCGCAAGATCATCGCTCTGGCGGAGATCTACGGCACCGAGGCGTGCTGCCGCGCCCTCGACGATGCACTCGCCTTCAATGCCTTCTCCAGCGAATACATCGCACACCTCCTCGAATCCCGGGCGCGCACCCGATCGCAGCCGATGAGTGCGCTGTCCCTGACTCGACGTGCCGACTTGCTCGAGCTTGAGCTGCCCGAACCGGATTTATCCATCTACGAGGTAAGCCACGATGAGTGATGATGACCGCACCGGCGATGAGGCCCCGGAAAGCGACTCGTTGAATAAACTGCTGCTACGACTTCAGCTCCCCTTCATCCGCGCCCACTATCATGAACTGGCGCAAACGGCCGCGGAACAGCGGTGGGGACACCTTGAGTACTTGCAGCGCCTGATCGAGGCCGAGGTGGCCCGGCGAGAAGACAAGAGCCTTGCGCACCGCATCCGCCGCGCGCGCTTCCCGCTCACCAAAACTCTCGATCAGTTCCAATGGAACTGGCCGAAGAAAATCAACCGGCCCCAGATCCAAAACCTCTTCCGTCTGAACTTCGTTGAGCAGAAGTCCAATGCCATCTTTTTAGGCGGCGTCGGTCTCGGGAAGACCCATCTGTGCATCGCGCTCGGTCACGCCGCCTGCCAGCGCGGCTACTCGGTGCTCTTCACCACCGCCATCGACATCATCCACACGCTCTCCGCCGCGGCCGCCACGGGCTCCCTCAAGCGCACGATGCAACGATACCTCAAACCCAAATTATTGGTGGTCGATGAGCTCGGGTATCTTCCGATCGACAAGCTCGGCGCGGACCTGTTGTTCCAAATCATCTCCGAACGCTATGAGCGCGGCGCCATCCTCATGAGCACCAATCGCGCGTTCAAGAACTGGCCGGAAATCTTTAACAACGATACGACGCTCACCTCGGCACTGCTCGACCGGCTACTCCATCACGCCGACACCTGCGTCGTCGAAGGCAAAAGCTACCGGGCCAAAGACCACATCCCGGAAGCCTAATGCCGGCAGCCTGAAAACCGTGCAGTCCTACGCCGCTACGCGCCAACGATCATGGTTTTTAAACCGCCCGAAAACCATGGTGTTCACACCGCGCCTAACAGTGATCAGCGAGTCCATCGAAATCCCGTCACACTTGTCACTCCCAACACTGGGTACCCGGCGCCTAATCTAGCCCATCACCAATCACGAGCCAGGAGATAGCCATGACGACGCACAGGACTGGGACACATAATGAGTGGCTGGTCGAGCGGCTCGATCTACTCGAAGCAGAGAAGGAGCTCACACGGCGCAGCGACGAGCTGGCGCAGCGGCGTCAGGCGCTGCCATGGGTACGCGTCGACAAGGAGTATCGATTCGACACCGACGAAGGCAGCGCCCCGCTGGCAGGCCTATTTCGGGAGCGTTCACAATTACTCGTCTACCACTTCATGTTCGGGCCCGGTTACAGTGCCGGCTGCCCCTCGTGCTCAATGATCGCCGACGGCTTCGACGGGTTCGCCGTGCACTTGGCCAATCATGACGTGATGCTGTGGGCAGTGTCGCGGGCACCGCTCTCGAAACTGCAGCCCTACAAGCGGCGGATGGGGTGGACCTTTCCATGGGCATCCTCGTCCGGGAATGACTTCAACTCGGACTTCAGCGTTTCGTTCACGGAGGACGAGCAACGTGCGGGTGACATCGAGTACAACTACCGCCGCGGCGGTCACGCGATGGACGCGAAGAGCGCGCCAGAGCCCGTTCGCCAATTCGCCGCCATGTGCGGAACCGATGCGCCGACCTACACTCGCGATCGGCCAGGTATCAGCGCGTTCGTGCTCAAGGACCAAGTCGTCTATCACACTTACTCTGCCTATGCGCGCGGTCTCGATGGCTTGTGGGGCGCGTACCAGTGGCTGGACCGTGCACCGCTGGGCCGCAACGAGGCGGGAATCTGGTGGCGTCGCCACGACGAGTACTAAGGAGTCTCACCGTGTGCCCTTTGTGCATCACGACAGCCGCGCTTTCGGTTGCGGGCGTTACCTCCGGCGCCGGCGTGATTGCCATAGCGGCGAGCAGATGGCGGACTCTGAAACGCTGGTTTTGCGGTTGAGATGCGCACAAAGATTGCTGAGTGGATTGCGCCACATGGTCAAGATAACGTGCGCAATAGATTTTTCTCTTATCACTGCAGACACCTGGTCGCGACCAGCATTTCGTAGCATCACGATTGGAATTTAAGCGATCTCAAACAGTCGATATCTTTCGACTGACACGGGACGTTCTCGCGACTCTACGCCAGCGTCCGATAGAGATCATCGGTGGTGTTCGCCTTCTTAATGGCCTCCTGGCAAATGGCAATCGCCAAGTATCGGCGTGCTAGCCAGACGGCCGCTGCCGTCTCGTGATCCGCCCACTCGTCGGTGTATCTCCAAAAACAGGAGGCAGCATTTATTTCCAAGGGACGCACCATGCCGGGTGGCAACGGCGGGAGCTTTGCTTCGCAAAGATGCCCATGATCTTTCGAATTACACAAGTAGTACCGCGCGTTTCTAACTTTGCTCTTACGCAAAGTTACTGCACAGCCACATTGACCTGAACATTCAATCGTCACCTTCTCGGTACTACTCATAGATCGCCTCGAACCCTAAGCTTTGCGCTTTAGTTGCGCGACAGAATAGTGAGCGATCGCTAATGAAGCTGCAATTCGATAAAAGTGCCTGTTTACGGCGGCTTCAGTAGTTGACAAGCGAGAAAACACGTCGGTGATGTGACCGTTGCGGCAACCCAAGGCTATCGCGAGAGCACTTTGCAGACAAGACTTCAACGGGTGAGCACCCTAAGTTGAGGAGGTCTTGCGCGCGCGCGATTCGCCTCTGATGCGCCCGGTAACGATCTCGCGCACCGCAGAGTTCAGCGTCGTCTCGGCAAGCCGCTTCAGCAGCGCTTTCTCATCGGTAAGTCCATGGCGCGCCAATTCGCGCGTGAACTGAAGATCTTTTTCGCGTCCCGCCACGTACTTCGAGATAGCGAGGTCGTGGACTTCCAGACAAAGCCCAGTCGTGCCCGCCGTGTTGACGTTCGAGATCCTTACCAGACGGGACCGCCAGCCATTGGGGAGCGTTGCAGTCTGTTCGGCGACGCCCTGCGCGTAGTACCCGAACGTTTCATGAAAATGGGAGCCCTCTCCGATGCTGCCGTCAATGAGGTCCGCGCGCTCCGGGTGATGCAGAGGATAGACATCCGCCTCAGCGGACATGAGGAGCACTCGCGGGGCATCCGGAAATTGGCCGAGGATCGATTGACTTCCTATGACTATAATCTCTGAGTCCTCGGCAATAGCACCGGCAGCTCTGATCACGTGCTCAAGCTCGGAACGCGTCATAAATGCCCTTGCGCTCTCCGGGCGACAGCACACCCGCAAAGGGAGAAGACTGGCGTAGTCGCGTTGCAAGCGCTCCAGTGTCTGTGATTAGGGCGGCGATCTCTCGCCAAGGTCGCTTGAGAATTGCCTGCCATTCGGTATGCCAGTCCGGCGTGTCCCGCCCCCATCGCTTGCGCCAGCGTTTAAGATTATCTCGAGCAACGCCGAGCAATTCAGGATTTCGCGCAATCCTACGCGCGATAAGCGTATGCATCGCGAGGCTCCGCATGTCCAGCCGACGATGATCGGAGTACGGAGTCAGCGGGAAACCGTCGACCACCCACTGGGTAACGGACTTAAGGCCCTGAGCCTTCCGTCGCTGCCGCATTCGATGCATGCGCTGAGCGGCGCTCAGGGCTTTTCCGCTGGATGGGCGTCCGCGGGAAGACTGACGAATCCGCTTCATGCATTTATCGTAACATGTTACGATAAATATGCAACGCACACTGCATTACTCGGTGTATGTCCAACAGGAGTGCGCGACAAACCCCGTTCTCAAGTCCCTGTTTGTGAACCAGGGTATTAGGGATTCGAACTCGAGGGCTTTCGCGAGCCCATCAGGCACTATCTCGAGCGCCTGAAATTCGCTCCGCTTGAGAGGTTGCGGCAATGTGCCGCGCGGATCCAGGGTGAACGCTGCGTCCCTGCATATTTGCACAAGCTGTGTAGGAACTCAAAGTGTAGACAAGGCGTGGCGCCTGCACTCGAGGATAGTTGCTAACCCGTCGAGCATCCGCGACCATGCCGGACACATAGTGAGGGCAACCGACATGGCCGAACGCGGCGACAAGGAGACGACAAGCTCCGGCCCTATAGCCCCAGAGCCATCGCAGTTGCCTACTGACACGCCGGCCGTCTTCATAAGCTACGCCTCGCAAGACGTCGCCACCGCCGATGCAGTAGTCCGGGCGCTGGAACGGCAGGGGATTGTATGTTGGATTGCACCGCGCGATGTGACGCCAGGCGAATTTTACGCTGACGCCATTGTTCGAGCGCTCAACGCCTCGCGCCTCTTGGTTCTAGTGCTGACCGAAAATGCGGTCGCCTCGCCTCACATTCTTCGTGAGGTCGAACGAACGAGCTCCAAGCGGCACCCGATAGTCTCAATTCGGATAGGTGTCAACGCGCTGTCGCCCAGCCTCGAATACTTCCTGAGCGCGTCCCACTGGCTCGATGCAGGGACTTCAGGCATCGAGAGCGCGTTGCCGAGGCTCGTCGAGGCTGTGCTGCTGCTGCTGGCGCCCGCCCCGAATGTTGGTGCAGGTCAGGCCGACAATACCGCGATTCTGCCGGCGGATTTGTTCCCGCACCGGACCGCGGCTGCCAACGAGAGTCAGCGACTGAGCCGTCCATTGGTCGCATTAATCGCAGCGATAGTGGTAGTTCTCGTCTACGTCGTCGTCGATCGGTTCTGGCTCACGCGGCACGCTGGAGCTGAGCGCAACATCGCCGCGGTGGCGCCAATCCCGGAGAGGTCGGTCGCCGTACTGCCATTTTTGGACATGAGCGAAAAGAAGGACCAGGAGTACTTTTCCGACGGATTGTCCGAAGAACTCATAGACATGCTGACTAAGGTGCCGGGACTTCGCGTTCCTGCCCGGACGTCTTCCTTCTACTTCAAAGGCAAGCAAACGAGGCTCCTCGATATTGCAAACGCGCTCAGGGTTGCCAATGTGCTTGAAGGCAGCGTGCGCAAGTCCGGCAACACCCTGAGGATCACCGTGCAGCTGATCCGCGCGGACACCGGTTATCACGTCTGGTCGGAGTCGTTCGATCGGACGCTAAACGATGTGTTCAAGATTCAGGATGAGATCGCGGCCGCAGTTGTCAGGGCTCTCAGGATTTCGCTGATGGCAACGTCGCTGCCGCAGTCGGCTCTCACGACCAATGCCGATGCCTACGCCCTTTATCTGCAGGCGCGAGCACTTGGGCGCAGCGCCGGCGAGGGCGACTACATCGCGGCGCTCGAGGAATTGCAGCGCGCTGTGGCGCTCGATCCGAATTTCGCCGCCGCCTGGGCGCAGATAGCCCGCTTCTATCTTGCCGATTTGGGCTGGCACGACAATCCGGCGGTGAAGAATCCTTGCGAGAACGCGCGGGCAGCAGCCGACAAAGCGCTACAATTAGCGCCTACATTGTCGGCGAGTCACTGGGCCAACGCCGTCGTCCTCCAGGAGTGCGACGACAACTTAGTTTCTGCCGAGACCGAACTCAAACGCGCGCTCGAGCTTTATCCCGACGACGCGGACGTGCTAACCGCGAGTGCATGGTTGGCGTTGAGGCGTAACCGACTGGCCAACGCCATCACATATTCGCGGACAGCCGTAGCTCGTGATCCACTCAATCCGTGGAATTACTACCCATTGGCATGGGCGCAGGGTAACGCTGGCAAATACGTGGACGCCGCCGCCTCGTACCGCGCTGCCATAGCGCTCAATACGATTCCCCCACCGGCGGGGCTGCATGCGTTGCTTGGCAATGCACTTCTCGCCTTGAACAAACCAGCCGAAGCGCTCAAGGAGACCGAGCTCGAGAGTGATGGTCAGTTCCGCCAGATGAACTTACCGCTTGTATACGACGCCCTCGGTCGAAAGGCCGATGCTGAGCGCGAGATTGCGGTGTTCGAACAGAAATACTCATCACGCGATTCATTGACGATGGCAGAATTCTACGCCTGCCGGGGCGAAGCCGAGCATGCGCTGCGCTGGCTGTCCTCCGAGCCTCAGCCCTATCAGGATGTTCCGAACCGAATCGCGTGTTTTAAGCATATCGAGAATGACGCTCGTTACAAGGCGATGATTCTGAAGTCGAGACAAGGCTCGAAGACAACTGGCTAAGCGGTGCGGCCAATGCTGAACTCAGCCTTAGATACTCTGCACGGAGCATGCTCGTCATCTCGGTAATTCAATCGTTATGTCAGCTCCCGATGGCGCACATGTTCGCCAGGAAGCACGATCTGGCCATCGCGCGGACGTTTCGATATTTTAGCTAATCCGTCGATAATGCGGCCCAATCCGGAGCTGATGATCCAGAGGCGGCGCGGAGACCGAACCTACGCCCACAAGACAGCACGCCGGAAACTCGGCAGGAACTTGGGTGGCGACGTCCACTATGATGCGTGTTTTGCGATCGAAGGACACGACCCAGTATTAGGTCTGAATGTGACCTTCGCATTTTGCGCCGTCCGCTAGCACGCGGATTTGACAAATCTTAAGGTTGAGAGCACGTTAATCCAATACGTGTTGGCGACGCTTGCCAATAAGAACTTGGAAACTGATTTGCACTGTCAGTCACCCTTGCCACTTTAGCGTTCTGGTCAATGCGCAACACGCACGCAAACCCGGATGAGCAGTACGCATCGGCATTGACCGCTCTACGCGCTGGCGACGCCGTAGGCGCGGAGCGCCGCCTTCGAGCGATGCAGGAGACCGCAGTCGGCAACGTCAACAGTTTGCGTCTGCTCGGACTTGCGCTCCTAATGCAGGAGAAAGCCCAGGCAGCCGTCGAAACACTGCAACAGGCAGTCGCCTTCGCGCCGGAATTTGTGCATGCACGCACCGATCTGGCGCGCGCCTATCGTCAAGCCGGCCACCTGGACGCGGCACACACCGAGCTGCAATTTGTGCTCAAGAGCGCGCCTTCGTTGGCGCCCGCCTGGGTCGTCTTAGGCGACGTCCTCGTCGATCGGCAGGATTACGACGGTGCGCGCGCTGCGTTCCGGCGCGCCCACGCCGAGGACCCGCAGGCGTCTCGTCTGGCGGAGGCACGTGCGCAATTCGGCCGGGGCAACCGGATCGATGCCGAGAGGGCCTTTCGCGTGATTCTCAGAAGCGACACCGGCCATGTTGGCGCTCTGTGCGGACTCGCCGCGCTCTCCCTAGGAGCGGGGATGGTCGTCGACGCGGAACGATTGCTGCGGCATGCACTGAAGCAGACGGCACATTCGCCACTCGTGTGGCGCGCGTTTGCGCAAGTGTTCCTCGAGGCGGGACGGCTCGCCGAAGCGGAAGCCGCGGTCCGCCGCGCGCTGCTCGTCGAGCCGGAGAGTGCTCAAAGCTGGATCGTACTCGCATCTGTCAGCGGTCGATTGATGCGGCCGGAAGCCGCGCTTGAGGCGTATCAGACCGCAGAACGGCTCGATCCGAAGCAGCGCCTTGTCCATTTGTCGGTTGGTCATGTGCTGAAGAGCTTGGGGCGCCGCGCCGAGTGCGAACGCGCGTATCACGAGTGTATAGCGCGTGAGCCGGAATTGGGGGAAGCCTACTGGAGTCTGGCCGATCTCAAGAACTACAAGTTCAGCGACACGGAGATCCTCGCCATGGAGGCGTTACTGAACTCCGGGACGGGAGGGCAGGCGAATGCGGCACTGCTAAATTTCGCGCTGGGCCGCGCTCACGAACAACAAGGCGATGCACCGCGGGCATTCACTCATTACGCTGCGGGAAATCGGTTGCGGCAGGAAGCGTCGCCCTTTGATTTTACGCAATTCGAAAACAAGTCCCGCCGTGTGATCGGCCGCTTGCGCGAAGATTTTGTCACGGCCGTGCGGGGCAGCGGCTGTCCTGACCGCGGACCGATCTTCATTGTCGGGATGCCCCGCTCGGGCTCGACACTCGTCGAGCAAATTCTCGCCAGTCACCCAGATGTCGAAGGCACGATGGAGCTGCCGAATATCCTCAATTACGTGCGCGAATTGGAGTGTCTGGACGCGAGCGCGGACGCCTATCCTGACAGTCTCAGGTCGGCACCGGCAGCGGTGCTCGCTGCGCTCGGGCGCCGGTATGTAGCGGAAACGCAGCCGCTGCGACACGGCCGGAGACGCTTCATCGATAAGCAACCCAATAACTTCAGCCACGTGGGATTCATCCACGCGATCCTTCCCAATGCCACCATCGTCGACGTGCGCCGTCATCCAATGGACGCCTGCTTCAGCTGTTTCAAGCAATACTTTGCGGCAGGTCAATCATTCACGTATGACCTCGAGGGACTTGGCCGCTACTACCGCTGCTACCTTGAGCTGATGGACCACTGGGACGCGGTGCTTCCGGGCAAAATGTTGCACCTGTCCTACGAGGACCTAATTTTCGATCCGGAGAAGAATATCCGCCGGTTGCTTGCGCACTGTGGACTCGATTTCGATCGACGCTGCCTGCAGTTCCATAAAACGCAGCGCCCGATCCGGACCGCAAGTTCAGAACAAGTGCGCCAGCCCTTGTACGGATCGGGCGTTGGTTATTGGAGGCGATTTGAACAGGAATTGGCGCCTTTGCGTCGGAGTCTGGGCGATTGTTTAGACCGCTTTGTCTCTTCCGAATCACCGCCGGTCGTTCGCCGAGGAAATCGACGGGGGAACGAGCAAGCAGGGATTACTGAGTGGCCATCGATTCTGATGGCCCCACCGCGCAGAACGCGATCCCAGGTCGGCGTCGCCATTGCGGCATTGTTGTACGGCGGAATCCACCCCAAGGAGGCAACTGCTGACCCGACGGCCGACGTGCTCACTGAAATCGTGGTCACCGCTCGCAAGCGTTCGGAGAATGTTCAGGACGTTCCCCAGAACATCGACGTCTACACGTCTCGCGATGTCGAGAATCTGCACATCGCGCAATTGGAAGACTATCTGACGCTGGCACCGTCGATTTCATTCATCAGCACCGGCCCGGACCAGCAGCGATTTTTCATTCGCGGGGCGTCGGACGGCAGCAATCCGAATTTCGGTTCGGCAAATGTCTCCACTACGGCGTATCTCGTGGATGATCTGTCGCTCAGCTTTTTTGGCCGCACTCCCGATTTGCACTTGTACGACGTGGAACGCATCGAAATCCTAAACGGCCCTCAGGGAACGCTCTTCGGAGCCGGGGCGCTGGCGGGTGCTGTTCGGATAGTGACGAAGAAGCCCGATCCGGGGGCCTTCGCCGCCGGGGTCGACATCGACGGCGGCCAGATTGACGGCGGCGCCAACAACTGGAGCTATGAAGGCTACGTCAATATGCCCCTCATCGACGGCACGACGGCGTTGCGACTTTCCGCCTACAGCGTGCAGAAGGGTGGCTACATTGACAACGTTCTCGGCACGCGGCATTGGCTGAATGGCACGACGTCAACTAATGCGGCCTGGGCAGGTGACAATTACAATACCAGCGACATTGTCGGAGCGCGCATCGCTTTGCAGCAGAATTTCACAAGCGATTGGAAGTTGACGCTGACCGGTAGTTTCCAGCGGCAGGCCTACAGAGGCTCCTGGGAGGAAGATCGTGCTCGCTTCGGTGCCCTCAATGTCCAGCTTTTCTCTCCCCAAGGCGGGTACGATTACGATCGATTTCTTGATCTTCACGTCGAGGGAGACGCAGGTATCGGTGACCTCGTCTATGCCGGCGGCTACTCGGAGCGGCGAGAACGACGATTATACGATTATTCCGATTATGCCCAATACAGTCCGTACGCGAGCTATGTCCAGGGTACAGCCTGCGCCACCGATCCGATCGTGGGGTCGGGCTATAGCGGCTGCAACGTGCCGTACATGTATGCAACCGTCGACTCGTTGCTTGAGCGCTGGTCCAACGAACTACGGCTGCAATCGAAGCCTGGCGGCCGCGCGCATTGGACCGTCGGCGCTTACTGGGAGAAGACGCGCAGTCCGTACTCGGGTTTCATTGCGTTGCCCGGAATCAATCTTAAAGGCGAACAGGCGAACTACTACGACCTCAGTCAGGCGACGCCGCTGCCGCAAGAGTGGTACAGCGACTACGCTACCTTTGACGATCTTGAAACCAACGAATTCGCCGATCTGACCTTTGACGTAGACCGGCGCTGGAGCGTCGAGGCGGGAATCGACCATTTTCGGTCGCATACCTCCGAGCTCACGGACTGGGCAGGTTATTACTATCAGCCGAAAATTCCCGTACTGCGTACTGCGTCATCCCATAAGACCAACTTCAAGGCCGGCGTTGATTTCCGGGCGGCCGACCACTTATTACTATATTTTTCGTTCGCGCAAGGCTTCCGCGATGGCGGTTTCAATTACATGGGCGCGAACGCCCCGGCGTCACTCCCACGGTCCTTCGTGCCAGATACGATCAATAATTACGAACTCGGATGGAAGAGCGAACTTCTAAATGGCCGCGTCGTGTGGAATGGCGCTCTGTACGACATGGTGTGGAAGAATTATCAGGTAGCCGTGAGCTGGCCGGTCCCGCCGTTCGGGTTCAATGCGAACATTGGCGACGCCCGGATTGAGGGCATAGAGTCGACTGTCGAGGTCCATCCGACAGCCGGTTTGCAGCTGTCGCTTTCGGGGAACTACAACGATTCGAGACTCCTGAACGACGAATTCCGAAATCCATCCTATGTGGTCGTCCCTGGCGAGCGGCTCCCAGAAGCCCCATCCTTCAACATGAACGCGATTGCCCGCTATGAATGGCCACTTATACAGGGGCCGCGCGCGTTCGCGCAGTTCGATGTCGCGCACAAAGGGAGCATGTGGAATGATCTGCGCATCGACCACCGAATTCTGCAACCGGCGTACACGATCGGTGATCTACGTATGGGTCTGACTCAGCCGAAGGGCTTGTGGCAGGCGGAGGCGTACGTCAGCAATGTGTGGAACACCCGAGCGGTGATTTTCGCGGATTACAACGCCGATTCCCATCCAGCCAATCCAGATATCCCCAATGAGCCGCGAGTTTTCGGTCTGCGGGTGAGATATCGATGGGGGAAAATCGACTGAGACGGCATTCTAGGTCATCACTCATTCCTGGGTAAGAAAGCCGCCCAGAGCATCCCGCATGCCCACCTACTCGAGTTACCAGGGTTGGGCCACGTTCCGCAAATGCAGGATCCGAAGGCATTCCTTAAAACAATGCTCGAGGCATTAGAAGCCTTATCTCAATGAGGGGCTCAATCTGCTCCTTTGGCGCTTCGCGCCCTGACTAGATATTCCTCAAGATTCAATCCTGGGATTTTATGAACGTAACCACGATCAGCGTTTTGGTCACTTGAACTAATGCACACCCCACGACGATGGGTAATCCGCGATCGTCGCAAAAGCAAAACAACCAGCAGTTGCAATTTCCTGATCACGCTCCGTAACCGGTAAGCACGGTCGAACTGGACCCACGAAGCGAGAGATTGGAACATATATGGCTTAACTCATCTTCCAAGCATCTGGTGGCCGACCAGGTGCTTGCCGAGCCGCTGATTGTGTACACGGCCGCGCCAGCCTTGCAAAGCGCTCTTCGGTGAGGGCAAGCAAGGATCAGATTGCATCCGTATGTTCGGCTTCATGGTGAATCGATTTGAGGCATGGAGCCTATATGCATACGCGCGCGCCTTTTCCTCGCTAGACTTACGACTTGCAGTCGCATACGGATGTATCAGGGTTTGAAAGCGCCTGCCAAACAAAGATTCATTCGGCCGCACTGCGTTAGGATAGTTGTACGGTGCAACCGATATGCGCACGCCGTATAGGAACCGGAGGCGTGACAAGGTGTCCGTGGGGGCTCTTTCGGTACTTCGCAGTGGAGGCTGGTTGCTAACTCGCCGGGCATGCGCGAGCATGCCGGACACGTAGTGAGGGCACTCGACATGGCCGAGCGCGGCGACGAGGAGACTGCAAGTGGCGCCTCTACAGCCACAGAGTCACCGCACTTGCCGACCGACACGCCGGCCGTCTTTATCAGCTACGCCTCTCAAGACGTCGCCGCCGCCGATGCAGTTGTCCGGGCGCTTGAGCAGCACAAGATTGCATGCTGGATTGCACCGCGCGATGTAACTCCCGGCGAATTCTATGCAGACTCTATCGTCCGAGCGCTCAACGCCTCGCGGCTGTTGGTGGTAGTGCTGACCGAGAATGCAGTCGCCTCGCCGCACGTTCTTCGTGAGGTTGAGCGAACGAGCGCCAAGCGACATCCGATTATCTCGATCCGGATCGGTGCTGTCGCGCTGTCGCCCAGCCTCGAATACTTCCTGAGCGCATCGCACTGGCTCGATGCCGGCCCGTCAGGCATCGAGAGCGCTTTGCTCAAGCTCGTTGAGGCGGTGCAGCGGCTTGTCGCGCCCGCAGCGGCTGTTGGTGCGGGTCAGTCCGGCGACACCGCAATTCCGTCCGTGGCTCTGTTTGCGCACCCGACTGCGGCGCCCGCCGCGAGTCAGCGACTGAGCCGCCCGGTGGTCGCATTAATCGCAGCGATCGTGGTGGCTCTCGCCTACATCCTCGTCGATCGATTCTGGCTCGCCAGGCACGCTGCATCTGAGAGCACCGTCGTCGCATTGCTACCGGGAGCTCGTCCGGCCGTGCCGGCGATCCCGGAAAGGTCAGTCGCCGTACTGCCGTTCTTGGACATGAGCGAGAAAAAAGACCAGGAATACTTTTCCGACGGTCTAGCCGAAGAACTCATTGACATGCTCACGAAGGTCCCTGGGCTGCGCGTTCCGGCCCGGACCTCGTCTTTCTACTTCAAGGGCAAGCAATCCACGCTTCCCGATATTGCAAGGGCGCTCAAAGTTGCCCACCTACTCGAAGGCAGCGTGCGCAAGTCCGGCAATACCCTGAGGATCACGGTGCAGCTGATACGCGCGGACTCCGGTTATCACGTCTGGTCGGAGTCGTTCGATCGAACGCTAAACGATGTTTTCAAGATCCAGGACGAGATTGCGGCCGCGGTTGTCAAAGCTCTCAAAGTTTCACTGATGGCGGCTGCGCTGCCGCAGTCCGCTCTCACGACAAATGCTGAAGCCTACGCCCTTTATCTGCAGGCTCGTGCGCTTGGACGCAGCAGCGGCACGGGTGACTACCTCGCGGCGATCGATGAACTGCGGCGCGCCGTGGCGCTCGATCCGACGTTCGCCGCTGCATATTCACAGATGGCGCAGACCTTGGTCGCCGACATCGGTTGGCATGACGATCCGCAGCTGAAGGAACCCTGTGCGCGCGCGCGAGCGGCGGCCGACAAAGCACTACAGTTAGCGCCGACATTATCGGCGAGTCACTTGGCCAACGGCGTCGTTCTCCAGGCATGCGGCGGCAATTTGATTACTTACGAAAAGGAGCTTAAACGCGCGCTCGAACTTGCTCCCGGTGACGCGGACGTGCTGCGCGTCAATGCATTTCTCGCGGTGGAGCTTGGGCACCTGGACGAAGCGATTGAAATTGCGAAGGCGGCGATCGCGCGTGATCCGCTCAATCCGTGGAATTATTTCCCATTGGCCCAGGCGCAGGGTTTCGCTGGCAAGTTCGCCGACGCCGCAGCATCGTATCGCGCGGCCATCGAGATCAATGCGACTCCGCCCCCGGCCGGGTTGCATGCGTTACTGGCGAATGCACTTCTCGCCTTGCACGAACCAGCCGAAGCGCTCAAGGAGACCGAACGCGAGAGTGACGATCAGTTCCGTCAGATGGACCTGCCGCTTGTATACGACGCGCTTGGTCGAAAAGCCGATGCTGAGCGTGCGATTGCGGTATTCGAACAGAAGTACTCTGCCCGCGATCCCCTCACCATGGCGGAATTCTACGCCTGTCGGAACGATGCCGATCATGCCCTGCCATGGTTGGAACACTTGTCGTCCAATCCTGGGACCGAGGGCGACGTTCCGAACCGGATTGCGTGTCTCAAGCATATCGAGAGTGACGCTCGTTACCAGGCGTTGCTCCTGAAGTGGAGGCGAGGCCCCAAAGACTAAGCTGTGTTGGCGACCGCGAGTCCCAACCTCAGACAAATCGCCCTGAGTTCCTTCCTTAGTTGAGGTGGTGTCAGTGCGCGTTCGGCCGGCTCGCGGTTATGCGCGAACTTGCCGGTAAGTATGAAGGGGTCGTCGCGTCCGGACGCAAGACACGCACCTGACGCCAACTGCTACTCAGCCCAGTGTATTGCGGCAATTTCGCAGGTGCCACGCCCAAAACCCCCAGATCCCTCGAGCGCGTTGACCGGTAACCGTGGCCCGTCGGTAACTGCAAGTAAGCCGCGCTGCAGCACTTGCAAACGGGGATTTAAGTCGCATCCCTAATTGAAGGCCCGTCTGCCGAGCACCTGTTTGTGAACCAGGCCCTTGACCGAATAAAACTAACTGCTGACACGCACACTCATTGGCTGGCAATATTGAATATCACGAGCGCCGATCGAGAGTCATCGGAATCGACTTACGCTGGCGGAGGTCGTCGACTTTCACGTTCGCAGCCTTTGGCTAGCTCGGGCGGGGATTCGACGATTCAAGTCTCTGAGTCCTCGGCAATAGCGCCGGCAGCTCTGATCAGGTGCTCAAGCTCGGAACGCGTCATAAATGCCCTTGCGCTCTGCGGGCGACAGCACACCCGCAAAAGGAGAAGACTGACGTAATCGCGTTGCAAGCGCTCCAGAGTCCGTGATTAAGGCGGCGATCTCTCGCCAAGGTCGCTTGAGAATTGCCTGCCATTCGGTATGCCAGTCCGGCGTCTCCCGCCCCCATCGCTTGCGCCAGTGTTTAAGATTATTTCGGGCAACGTCCAGCAATTCTGGATTTCGCGCAATCCTACGCGCGATTAGCGTATGCATCGCAAGGCTCCGCATGTCCAGCCGACGATGATCGGAGTACGGAGTCAGCGGGAATCCGTCGACCACCCACTGGGTCACGGACTTAAGGCCCTGAGCCTTCCGTCGCTGCCGCATGCGACGCATGCGCTCAGCGGCGCTCAGGGCTTTGCCGCTGGAGGGGCGTCCCCGGAGAGACTGACGGATTCGCTTCATGCATTTATCGTAACATGTTACGATAAATATTCAACGCTAAGTGAGAAGGACGCGGCTTCGAAGGACTCAGTCGAGTCAAAGCACGCGTCACCACCTTGAGGCCTGACGACCCGAAATTGACCTCATTTTTTAGGAAAGCCACGTTCGTTTTGGGCCGGCGTGTTGCGCGGTCTATGTCCGATAGGAGTGCGCGACAAATTCCGTTCTCAAGCACCCGGTTGGGAAGCAGGGCATTGCGGTCGCAGCGATGCGTTACGAGAGGGCGCGCTTGGGCCTAGGCGTTTCTTGTCCAAGTCGACGTGGAGCGCGACATGAGCCGAGCCGCGTTTCGTCGCACATTGTGAACGTTTCACCGCGCGGACCAGGCGCGGTCTCGGACAAATCCAGCTGAAGGACTTACGCTCGCGTGCGGTAGTGCCAAAGGCCTGGCTGGCCCGGAGTGCATATAAGAAGTAACACCCGTGGATGGGAGTAAGGGTATGTCCCGAGACCGCGCCGCTTGCTCGGTGATCTGATGGAATTGTGAGTGCTTTCGTATAGGCCGGATTTACTCACACGTCTAACGAATCTCGTGCCCCGCGTCCAAACCCTGCAGAAGGATCTCTGACATGAAGCTTACCTCTCGGACGTTTCTAGCGATGGCCTTGGTAGCGATTTCGACCGCCTTGGTACCCGGTGCATTATGGGCCGCGAACAACCCTTTCATCGGCGATTGGAAGCTTGACCCGTCCCGAAGCAAACTCACGGATGTGATGAAGGTGGAGAGACTCAGCTCCAACAAGTACACCTTTGATTTTGGTGTCGACAGCCCCGAGACGATCGTGATCGATGGAACTGACCAGTCCAGCATGTCCGGGACTACCCTGGCGGTCAGCGTCGAGCGACCTGATGCCTGGAAAGTCGTCCGCAAGAAGGATGGCCGCGTGCTTCTGACAGCGAACTGGGAGCTTTCCAAAGACGGCAATACGCTCACCGACAACTTCAACGCAATCTCGCCGAATGGGTCAACCTCCACGGTGGACTATGTGTATCAGAGAAAGGGACAGGGATCCGGTTTCGCCGGCACGTGGGTAAGCACGAGCGAGATGGTGAACTTCGTTTATGTGCTCCAGATCCGGCCGTACGAGGAAGATGGCCTTTCCATCATCAATCCTTCTTCACAACTGACGAGGAACATGAAACAAGACGGTAAAGATTATCCGAATATAGGCGCGAATGCAGCCGTGATCGCTGCGTCCTCGGTACGCAGGCAAGACGAGCACACACTCGAACTGACGGACAAGAAGAGCAACGGCAAGGTCTACGACACTCAGCAGATGAAGCTTTCCTCCGACCTTAAGGCGTTGACCATGACCATTCGCACCGCAGGCCGAGATGAGCCGAACATCCTCGTGTTTGAACGCCAATAGATGAGTCCGAAGCATGACTTTTGTCTCCATCATCCTGTCTTGGATCAATAAAGAATTGCGCTAGTGTAATGGTTTTTTACCGATAAGCTGGAGGAGAACCAGGAGCTTGACTCAATAAAATTAACTGCTTGGCGCCGCTATAAGATGTCCTCGCACGGTGGGCTCTGTGATCGTGCGAAAGCGTTACACGCAGAACGGATATTGACTGAAGATATGAACGCAGTTAGAGCAAGTGGGACGGAACAGCCAGCACGAAAATGGACGAGTCAGATTGTGTCGATGGCCGCTTCGGTGGGGCAGCTCTAATTGATAGCTCATCCGCTTTAAAGCATGATCTGAATGAATAGAAGAGACGTTTTGTGCAGTACGCTGGCGCTTCTGGCTTCGCCTGCGCTCGCGCAACGAGCCCCTATCATCGCCTTAACGGACTATGAGCGTGACAGTGGCGGCCACATTGGTGTTTATGCGAAAAATCTTCGGACGGGTGCGGAAGTAAGCTGGCGGGCTCATGAGCGCTTCGTCATGTGCAGTTCATTCAAGGCATCACTTGCGGCCTGCGTGCTAGCCAGCGTCGACCGCGGTCAGGCTCGCATGGACGAGCTGATCGCTTATAGCCCCGCTGACCTAATGGAATGGGCACCCGTTGCTAAGCAGAACATGGAAAAAGGCGCTATGTCGGTGGTCGACATGTGCGAGGCCGCCGTCGAGCTCAGCGACAACACCTGTGCTAGCGCTCTGCTGGCGCGCTTCGGCGGGCCGTCCGCCCTAACCGCATTTTGGCGATCCATCGGCGATACGGTAAGCCGCCTGGATCACAACGAACCGCAGCTGAACCGCACGCCTCCCGGCGATCCGCAGGACACCACCACTCCCGCCGCCATGGCCGGCAACCTGCGGAGACTCATACTCGGGAAGGCACTGTCGCCAACCTCCCGCGAGCGCCTCACAGGCTGGATGCTGGGTTGCAAGACCGGAGACAACCGGTTGCGCGCCGGTCTGCCTAAAGACTGGCGGGTCGGCGACAAGACCGGCAACAACGGCAAAGACGCCTTTGGCGACATCGCCGTGACTTGGCCAATGCGCGGCGAGCCGGTGGTGATCTGCGCGTACACCCGAGGCGGTGTGCCGACGCCGCACCTGGTCGATGATGTCTTTGCGGAGATCGGGCGCTATGTAGGAACGCATCTTTCTTCAGCAGTCTGAGGTACAAGGTGACTCCAGAGCTACAGCGCCGTTGTCTTGTCTTACTTGTTCTCGCAGTCATTGGCGGTGGGCGAGCTTCTGGGAGTGACGGATCCCTTGACGGCGAGGAGCTTACCTGCTGCAAGTGCCATTGATTCAAATCACCCCGCCAGCAGCCTTTGCAGCTCAGGCGGTCGGTACGACGAGCGCGGGTCAACTACTGTGCGGAGAGCGCACTAATTGTGACGTAGTATCCGTCCGGATCCCGAAGCGAGAACTCCTTTGTTTCAGTGCTCGGATTCATGTGAGGCTCCTCGTCGAGTCGGTCGACGAGAGCGCGGGCCCTCGTTAGTGCCACGTCGAAATCATCGACACGGAAAAACAGGAGTAGCCCGTTTCCAGGTAACGCCCTGTCCGGGCTCATCAAGGACGGGTGATCGTGCGAGCCCCACTCGTGGAGACACAGCAACACGGTGCCATCCAAATCGCGGATCTGACCCCAGTAATCATGGCCCGGAGACGTTTCGGGCTGCCCAAAAAGCGACTGGTACCAATTGAAGCTGACCGGAACGTCTTTGACGCCGATGATCGTCCACGTGCGCTTCATTATGTGTCCTGCATAAACGTAACTGATAATCGAACGCCTTCCGATAGCCTAATCAGGATCGCGGGAGCACGTCCTGTCGCAGCGCCAGCGTCAAGGCGCACCTTTCCACTTCAGCATACCAAGCAGCACCGCAAGCCAACCGAAGAAGAACCCCAGGCTTTCAAACGGATGATCACGCGAATTCACGAACGGAGTGGCGGCGAGCCACACTGCCCCCCAGAGTGCGAGGGCCACACAACCTCGCCAGCTCAGCGGCGGCCAATAGCCCAAACCAATTTTCGCTCCAAACCAGTATTGAGGTCTGTCGTCCATCGTGCTCCGTGTTGTGAGCTAACTTGCCTTAGCAGTGGGCGTGGCGGCTAACGTTGCAGGTGACAAGGGGCATTTATAAGCCGGGCTTCTGCTTGCTCACCGCAGACGGAAAGTTGTTTTGCGCCCCGAAGTAACACTCGATGGCTTCCAGCTGCTGATCTTTGAGCCGCAAATACTCCACGTTCCGAAACGTCTTACCGTTGGTGGTGTGACCGATGTACATCACAAACGCATCGTTGCCAGTTCCAATCACGTGCTTCAGGTCAAGCTGCTCGATAAAAGCAATCTGCGTGTCCCAGCATCCTTTCTTGAAAGCGCTTTTACTGATGTGGTCGTCGACTGGACTTGAAAATGTGAAGTCGTCGGCCAGCAGGACGTCCACCGGGCGCCAGTCCTTTGTCTTCTCCCACGCCGCGTAGTACTTCCGGATAGTCTCTTCGTTCTTCGGACTCAGTCCTGAGCCCGTCTCCGCGTGCGCACTGGCAATCTCCGGAATGGTCACCGCTGCAGCCAGTGCGCAGGCACCCGCCTCGAGCAGTGTCCGGCGCGATATTGATGTCTTTCTCATGGCGCATTTCTCCTTAAATTTCGAGTTGCTGGCGTCAATCTGCCATCCGTCCGACAGTGGCGTGAGCATCGCGGCCCTCCCGAGTTCTCCGCTTCCTGCCGGTATCGGCATTGAACACCAATTCAATGTAGTGGCGCAGATGATCGATGCTGGCCGCAGCGACGTCCGATCCGCCTGTGGCTTTCGCGAGGATGAAGGCACCCTGGAGCACCGCCTGGGCGTGGATCGCCAAGCTGTGCGCCGACCATTTTTCTAAAACGCCGTAAAGCTTCATCGCCGCGGCGATGTCGGCCTCCACCATCGCCGCGTGGCCGCTGAGGCTCGCT
>Ga0302326_10008620_pt1 | contig 22449 bp, 16 predicted proteins | sample Palsa_T0_3_FD_202264 | JGI IMG/M metagenome (GOLD analysis project Ga0302326, IMG submission 202264) | Peat permafrost microbial communities from Stordalen Mire near Abisko, Sweden - Palsa_T0_3 | ecosystem: Environmental > Terrestrial > Soil > Palsa > Peat permafrost | place: Sweden: Abisko... | reverse complement strand
ACGCCCAAATGGACGAAAACTCGGCCACCTTCCGGACATCCTGAAAGGATCGAATCAACAAAGCGAAGGGTTTTAACCCTGGTACCGCCGTCAGGCGGGAGTTCGAGCCCTGAAAGGGCTCTTCATTCACCTCCAAACAAAGCCGGGCAACCAAACCGGATCGAGACGGCTGCCGGTCTTGGGTAGAGAACACCAGGGGCGGGCAAACGGCCGATAACGGTTGTCCCAACTCGGTTAAATTGTTTCAACACCGGTGACCGAGGCGGCGCTTTGAAGAGCCCCTTCAGGGCTCGGATTGAACGTGGGTCGGGGTCGTACCAGGGTTAAAACCCTTCGCTCTGTTCAATCGATCCTTTCAGGATCCCGGAACCTGCCCACACCCGCGCATCATGCCCAGTCCATTTTCTATGCAGGAATTGTCGTTCTGAGCCATCTCCTCGAATTGTGATCCGGAGTCCCTAACGCCTGGGCGGCGGTGGGAAGTGCAGGTGAGCTTGTGCCCAGCAGGCAGCCTACCGATTAACGAGCCAGTTCAAGGCCAAAGGTTCGTCGGGCTTGGTTCTGCTTCCAGCGGATCACCGCCTCAGCATATTCCCTGGGCACGTTTGGCCAACCCTCCCGGAACTCGTTAAGATCCCCCATCGAGAGTGTCGATCAGCGCTTGCACGGGTACGCGCGTTCCCTTGAATCGGGCGGCGCCGCTGAGATATTCGGAGTCCGCTTCGAGGATGCTCTGTAATTCATTGGGAATGGTCATTTGCTTCCCGTCATGTTGCTCGATGTTATGGCTTCCCACGATCCGTAGGCTAACGCCAATCGCCGATCCCTCACGCCCCCAACCGGTAGACTCTTAGGTTCACCGATGGCGCTTGTTCAGCCTGCCGCTTCCCTGCTCACCCAAACCCGGCCGAAGCCTCGGCGGGGGACCTATTTCATTCAGACCTGGGGCTGCCAGATGAACGAGGAGGACTCCGAACAGATGAGCCTCTACCTGGAAGGCCTCGGCTTCGAGCCGGTCGACTCCATCTTTGAAGCGTCGGTCATCCTTCTCAACACCTGTTCCGTCCGGAAGAAGCCGGAGGACAAGGCGTTCTCCGTCCTTGGCGAACTTGTGCCCCTCAAGAAGCGCGACCCCAAAATCATCCTCGGGGTCTGCGGCTGCATGGCCCAGGCGCGGGCTGACGAGATCAAGCGGCGCGCGCCGCACGTCGACTTCGTGCTCGGCACCGGCGATCTTGGCGAGTTGCCAAACCTCGTCGAGCAGGCAATTCACGAGCGGCGTTTCCAAAAGCTGGTCAACCTGCCCGACCGAAAGGGGACGGTGGTCGAGGACATTCCTCAGCGCCACCTGGGCCGGATCCCCAAGCTCAAGGCGTTCGTGCCGATCCAGTACGGATGCGACAAATTCTGCACCTTCTGCATCGTTCCCACCACCCGAGGGAGGGAACGTTCGCGACCCATCAGCCACGTAATCGAAGAGGTCGCACGAATGGCGGAGGGCGGCACGAAAGAGGTGACCCTGCTCGGGCAGACCGTCAACTCCTACGGAAAGAACCTGGCCGATGGCCGAAGCTCGTTCGCGGAGCTGCTGTGGAAGCTCGCCGAGATTCCCGACCTTCAACGCATCCGCTACACGTCGCCCTATCCGCGCGACTTCACGGACGAACTGATCGAAACAATCCGCGACTGCCCCAAAGTTATGGAGCACTGCCACCTCCCGCTACAGTCAGGCGACGACGAGGTACTGGGCGAAATGCATCGGGTCTATTCGATCGAAAGCTTTCGTGGGATCGTCGGGAAGTTGCGGGAGCGTGTGCCGGGGATCGCAATCACGACCGATATCATCGTGGGCTTCCCGGGAGAGAACGACGAGCAGTTCGAGAACACCATGAAGGTCATGGAGGAGATGCGCTTTGATGGCGCGTTCATGTTCGCTTACTCTATCCGGCCTGGAACCAAGGCAGGGGACCGGACCGATCAGGTTCACGAGCAGATCAAGAAGGAACGGCTACACCAGCTCATTGCCCTGCAAAACCGGATCACCTGCGAGATGCACGCGGGCTACATCGGAAAAACGGTGGAAGTCCTCGTGGAGGGTCCCTCCCACAAGAACCCCGAGATGCTCAAGGGCTACTCGAGAGACTTCAAAATGGTCCACTTCCCTGGCAACTCGGCCAGGGCCGGAAGAGTGGCTGCCGTCGATGTAATCGGCAGCCATCTTTGGGGCCTGTCCGGCTCGCTTAGTCCTTCAGCTTAACCGGCCACTTGGTGACCTCAACCTTCTGGAGAACCTGATCCTTGAGCGGTCGATCGTTGTCGCCGGTCGGGGAACTCACGATTGCGTCCGCCACTGGCTCGCCCTCGATCACCTGACCGAAAACCGTGTATTGGTGGTCCAGGCTCGGGTATTTGGCAACCATGATAAAGAACTGGGAGCCGGCGCCGTCCGGATCTCCGGTGCGCGCCATCGAGAGGATTCCCGGCGTGTGAAGAACGTCGTTGAACTCGTGTTTGACGTTGTAGCCAGGTCCGCCCTGTCCCCAAGTCGACGGGTCTCCCTTGATGGTGTTCGGATCGCCACCCTGAATCATGAATCCCGGAATGACTCGATGGAACTTGGTGCCGTCATAGAATCCCTTCTTGGCTAGCTTGAGGAAGTTCTTGACGTGGTTCGGAGCAACCTCCGGGAAGAACTTCACCACGATCCGGCCCTCATTGGTAGTGAGAATCGCGATCGGATCGCCGTCCTTCGGCATCTTGGCGCCCCAGCCGGCCGACTTCGGCAGCCCCGGATCGATGTGGCCGTCGGTGTTCACCAACTTGGAATACATGTCCGAGTCGGAGGACGCCTGGCCACCGGCCGCAGGAGTCGTTGCGGCGGGGGGAGGGGGCGCCGTTGCGTTCGTAATCGGTGCCGCGTCGGTTGACGCCTGGGTGGTCGAAGTCGTCGACGGGGTCGAAGGGCTTGTGCTCGTAGCCTGGTCGGGCGAGGAGCAGCCTATAACTAGAAAAGCCGAAAGCCAGAGAGCTGCGCGCATAGTGGTTATGGTACGTGAATGGAGCCGGTCGCTGCCAGACAGCCGCGTTATCCGGTCAAAGGAACTTAACGTCCATAGACGCGCCCCGGTTCCCGGGCTCTTGGCTCAATAGACCGCGACTACCTCAATCTCAACGTCCACGTTTCGCGGTAAACCCGCAACCGCGACCGTGCTCCTGGCCGGCGGATTGTCGGAGAAATAGCTGCCATAGGCCTCGTTCACGCTCGCAAAATGGTCCATCGAACTGAGAAAGATCGTCGTCTTTACGATGTTCTCGAACGAGAGCCCGGCTGCTTCAAGAAGGGCGCCAACGTTCGCCATGCACTGCTTGGCTTGGTCTTGGACGGAGCCGGTAACCAACGTGCCGGCTGGGCTCATAGGAATCTGCCCGCTGCAGAAAAGGAAGTTGCCGGACGCCTTGATTGCCTGACTGTACGGCCCGATGGCGCCAGGAGCTGCGGTGGTTGAAAGCGGTTCGCGAGTCATGAATCAGGAGGATACCGAGCCCCCTGGCGTTACATACTTGCCTCAGTGACCAACACGAGGCCAGATCCGGATGCGCTGCTTCAGAAGCTCCAGTCGGAAGAGCAGCGGGAACACCGCGGCCGGCTGAAACTGTTTTTGGGCGCGAGCGCGGGTGTCGGAAAGACCTACGCCATGCTTTCTGAGGCCCAGCAGCTTCTTAACCGGAAGGTCGATGTGGTCATTGGCGTGATAGAAACCCACGGCCGCGCGGAGACGGAACGCGTCTCGACTGGTTTGCCAGTCATCGGCCAGCGCCCTGTCGAATACAGGGGGGTCACCCTACGAGAACTCGACATCGACGCTGTGCTCGCCCGGCGCCCCTCGCTCGTATTGGTCGATGAGTTGGCTCACACCAATGTCCCCGGTTCGCGCCATATCAAGCGATGGCAGGACGTCGACGAGTTGCTGGAAGCGGGGATCAGCGTCTATTCCGCGTTGAACATCCAGCACATGGAGTCGCTGAACGACGTGGTCGCCCAAATCACCGGAGTTCAGGTCAAGGAGACCGTCCCGGACGCGTTTGTCCAGAAGGCGGATGAAATCGAGCTGATCGACATCTCTCCCGACGAACTGCGGGAGCGGCTTCGAGAAGGCAAAGTCTATGTGCCAACCCAGGTCGACGTCGCTCTGGAAGGGTTCTTTAGGAAAGGCAATCTGATAGCCCTGCGAGAGCTGGCCCTGCGAACAGCGGCCGACCAGGTCGACACCCAGATGCAGCTCTATCGAAAAGACGAGGGCATCCGAGCCTTGTGGGCGACCCGGCAACGGGTGCTCGTATGCATCGCGCCTAACCGGCTTGGAGGGAAAGTGGTTCGGGCGGCTGCGCGGATCGGGAAGACCGTTCACTCGGAAATGGTCGCGCTTTACGTTGAGAGCGACCGCCAAGCCCGGCGCTCGGACGAGGAACGCGCACGCGCCGAGGAAGCCCTGCGCCTGGCGGAGGAGATGGGAATCGAGACCTCCCGGCGGACCGCGCACGACATCGTGGGAGAGATCCTGGCATTTGCGGCTTCCAAGAATGTGAGCCTGATCGTGGTCGGAAAGCCGATCAAGCAGCGCTGGAAGGAGATCCTGCACGGAAGTGTGGTCGACGAGCTGGTTCGGAGAAGCGGAGACATCAACGTATACGTGATCTCCGACGACGCACAGGACGGCCCAACTCGGCGTCGACTGCCCAAACTAACGCCCAACACGCAAGACAATCCGATCGACTACGTGGTTTCGGTGACGGCCTGCATCGTGGCGACCGGACTTAGCGCACTTATATACGCCCATCTGCCCGACGCGAACGTCGTGATGCTCTACCTGCTGGGTATTGCTCTCGCCTCCTACCGAACCGGGATTCGGCCGGCCCTCGCCTGCAGCATCTTGAGCGTCGCGTGCTACGACTTCTTCTTTGTAAAACCGCGATTTCAGTTCTCGGTTAGCGACGCAGCGTATCTGCCCACATTTATGGTCATGCTGGGGGCAGGCCTGCTCATCGCGACTCTCACCCAACGCTTGAAAGCGGAGGCAAACCACTCCGTGGCCAGAGAACGGCGGACGTCGGCGCTTTACGAGGTAACTCGCGCAATGGCGAAGAGTCGTGGGCGCCAGGAGATAGCGGACGCGGCGGCGGACAGGATCCGGGACGACTTTCACCTGGACGTGGCGGTAATGACCCCCAACGAGCGTGGCCGGCTAACGCCTCTGGCTCGATCCCGATCCCACTTTGAAAACGATCACACCGAGTGGCCGGTGGCGCAATGGGCGTTCGACAACGGCAAGTTGGCGGGCACGACCACGGACACCCTCCCGTCCGCCAAGGGCTTTTATATCCCACTCATCTCGGGGACCACGTCACAGGGTGTCCTGGGGGTCAAGCCGCTGGTTGAAGGCGAAGCGCTCGATCCCTCATTGCAGACTTTGATGCAGACGTTCGCGAGTGGCCTTGCGGTCGCGCTTGAGAGGGCTCAGTTAGCCAGAGAGTCCCACCGGGCGAGGCTGGAAGCCGAGTCGGAAAAGCTGCGAAATGCCCTTCTCAGCAGCGTCTCCCACGATATTCGAAGTCCCCTCACCGCAATAGCGGGGGCGGCGAGCAGCCTGCTCGAGCATCGCGGGGACGCCGACGTGCTCGCGGAGACGATCTACAAGGAATCCCAGCGACTTAACCGGCACGTTCGGAACCTGCTCGACATGACTCGCTTGGAGAGCGGCACGGTCAAGCCGAATCTCGATTGGAACAACGTTGAGGAGTTGGTGGGCGGAGCGCTGGCCCGCTCGGAATCGGTGCTGAGCGATCATCCCATCGAAACCGAGTTGCCTCCCGATCTGCCCCTGATTCGAGTAGACGGGCCGCTCATCGAGCAAGCGCTGGTCAACCTGCTGGAAAATGCGGGTCGACACACCCCGCCTGGCACTCATGTCTTGGTCGCCGCCCGCATCGAGGGTCGAAACCTCGCCCTGCGGGTCATCGACAACGGCCCTGGGATCTCGGAAGAGATCGCCTCCCATATCTTCGACAAGTTCGAGAGTTTCGATCCGACGCGGCAGGGATTCGGATTGGGACTGCCGATTGTCCGGGCGATTCTGAGAATCCACGAGGGAGAAGCAAAGCTCGAAGCGCGAACGCCTGGCGCCACGTTCCTGCTCTTGATTCCGCTTTCAAACAACCCTCCCGAGGTGCCAATTGTCTAAGGTCAAACTCCTGATTATCGAGGACGAGCGTCCGATCCGTTCCTTCATCAAGGCAAGCCTCAGGGATGATGAATTCGATATCAAGGAGGCGGTCAACGCCGCCGATGGGATGGCGCTTGTGGCAACCTGGAACCCCGAGGTCGTGCTCTTGGACCTGGGACTGCCCGACAAGGACGGACTCGAAGTGACCCAGCTTCTACGGGAGTGGACCCAGGTACCGATCATCGTAATCTCTGCCCGAGGGCAGGAGCAGGACAAGATCGACGCACTGGACGCGGGAGCGGACGACTACCTGACCAAACCATTCAGCCTGGGCGAGTTAATGGCCCGGGTGCGAGTCTCTCTCCGGCACCGGCAAAACGCATCGAAGCCAGACGAACCGGTCTTTGAGGCTGGAACCCTGAAAATCGACTTTGCCTCGCGACGGGTTTGGAAAGGGCAGGAAGAGGTTCACCTCACCCCGATTGAATACAAATTGCTGAGCGTTCTCGCGCGAAATGCGGGAAGGGTCGTCACCCACAAACAACTCCTTCATGAAGTTTGGGGACCCGCCTATACAACCGAGAGCCAGTATCTGAGGGTGTATTCGGCTCAGCTCCGGCACAAAATTGAGCTCGACCCGGCGCGGCCTAAGCTCATCACAACCGAGGCCGGAGTGGGCTATCGACTCAAGGTCGACTAATTTTTATAACTTCTTTACACCCAGGTTAAAGTTCCTTACGCGGGCCTTACAGGGAATCCAAGTAGCTTTCCAATGTGGATTCTTATGCAAGGTTTCTACGCATTCATATTCCTAACCTTCTTCCTCGTGTTTGTGGCGAAACCTTTGAGCGACTGGCTCGACCGGCTCAAATACGATCGAGAAAGCGATCAAGTCGAAAAGGAATTGGAGCTCCGGAGGCAACCCGTTCGTGTTAGATCTTCTCTACGTAGCGATTACAATCGCCTTTTTCGTCGTTAGCATCGCCTACGTGCATGGCTGCGACAAGTTGATGGGTGGGGCTGATGAGTGATTACCTGTGGACGAGCATCGTGTCCTTTTTGGTGCTGATCTATCTGCTTTACGCGCTGATCAAACCGGAGAAGTTTTAGGATGACGACAAGCGCGACCCTCCAGATTCTTCTGTTTTTCGCGGTCATCGCGGCTCTCACGAAGCCGATGGGCATTTACATGCAGAAGGTGTTCGACGGCGAGAAGACGTGGTTCACCCCCGTGCTCAGGCCCATCGAGCGACTCTGGTACGCCATCTGCCGGGTCGATGAGAAGGAGGACATGAAGTGGACGACCTACGCGATCGCGATGCTGGCGTTCAGCCTCGTCGGCATTCTAGTCACCTACGCGCTGCTCCGCCTTCAGGGGTTCCTTCCGCTCAATTCTCAGCACGTTGGCGGCAAGCAGATGACCCCGGATCTCGCTGTGAACACGGCGATCAGCTTTGGAACCAACACTAACTGGCAGAGCTACATCCCGGAGCAGACCGTTTCTTATTTCTCCAACATGGTCTCGCTGGCCATCCACAACTGGATGTCGGCTGCCACCGGCATCGCCATTGCGGTTGCTCTCATTCGCGGGTTCGCCAGGAAGTCCTCGAACGGGATCGGCAACTTCTGGGTCGACATCACACGGTCAACGCTTTACGTGCTTCTGCCGATCGCGATCGTGGCTGGAATCGCTCTGATCGCCTCGGGCGTTCCGCAGACGTTCCACGATCCCATCACCGTGAAGACCCTTGAGGGCGCTACTCAAAAGATCCCCCTCGGGCCGGTCGCGTCTCAAGAAGTCATCAAGATGCTGGGAACGAACGGCGGAGGAATCTTCAATGCCAACAGTGCCCACCCGTTTGAGAACCCGACGAACTTCGCCAACTTCCTGCAGATCCTCTTAATCTTCTGCATTCCGGCAGGTCTCACTTACACCTTCGGCCGAATGGTCAAGAACACGAAGGAAGGCTGGGCCATCTTTGCCGCGATGAGCATCATGTTCCTCGCCGGCGCCTTTATCTGCGCCTCTGCCGAACAAGGCGGCACCGACGGCCTGAGAAAAGCGAACGTGATGCTTGAGAGATCCACAACTCAACCCGGCGGCAACATGGAGGGCAAGGAAGAACGGTTCGGGATCGGTTCGAGCGCCTTGTTCGCCACCGTGACCACCGACGCCTCGTGCGGAGCCGTCAACGGCATGCACGACAGTTACACTCCTCTCGGGGGCATGATTCCGCTGTTCAACATCCTGACCGGCGAAGTGATCTTCGGCGGTGTCGGGGCCGGGTTCTACGGCATGTTGATGTTCGCCGTCATCGGGGTGTTTATAGCCGGACTCATGGTTGGTCGAACTCCCGAATACATAGGGAAGAAGATCCAGAAATTTGAAGTCCAGATGGCGATGCTCGCCGCGTTGGTCTTGGCGGCGGATGTACTTCTGTTCACCGCGCTGAGCGCGAGCACGAACTACCCATCGACCAGCGACCCGAAGGCCAAAGACCAGTACGCCCAGGTCACCCTGGACCCGGTGAAGCAAGCCAAAGACGTGGCGGCCCTGCCCGCACTCGCGTCGTGGAACGCGAATCCCGGAACCGCTTACGGCGGCACGACGGACACCTACTACGGCTCGACCCGAAACAACCTGAACAACTCGGGAGCGCACGGATTTAGCGAGATCTTTTACTCCTATGCATCCGCCACCGGCAACAACGGTTCAGCCTTTGCCGGCATTTCCGCGAACACGCCGCACTACAACCTGACACTCGGGCTCGCGATGCTTATCGGACGATTCCTGATGATCATCCCATTGCTTGCCGTTGCCGGCAGCTTGGCCAGGAAGAAAGCGATCCCAGCCTCGGCGGGAACGTTCCCGACCGACAACTCAACGTTCACCGCCCTGCTGATCGGGGTCGTGATCATCGTGAATGCGCTGACGTACTTCCCTGCGCTCGCGCTCGGGCCAATCGTCGAGCACTTCCAAATGCTCGAGGGCAAGAGCCACTAAAAACATGTCGCTACAGATAAAAGATCCGAAGTCGAGCACCCCTCAGCCCAGCCAGGATGGGCACATCACGCGGCCGAAGAACGCCCCCAGGAAGCTATTCGAGCCGAGCATCGTCAAGCGCGCATCAATCGACTCGCTCCGCAAGCTTGACCCACGGATGGTGGCAAAGAACCCCGTGATGTTCGTGGTGGAAATCGGTAGCGTCGTTACCAGCTACTTCTTCATCAAGCTGCTGTTCAAGCACGACGCTGAGACATGGTTCGTAGGTCAGGTTTCCTTGTGGCTCTGGTTCACCGTCATCTTCGCCAATTTTGCGGAGGCGATGGCGGAGGGGCGCGGGAAGGCCCAGGCCGACGCCTTGCGCAAAACTCGCACCCAGACCAATGCGCGCAAGCTGGTCAACGGTAAGGAAGAGTCGGTCGGCGCTCCAACCCTTCGGAGGGGAGACTGCTTCGTCTGCGAGGCAGGGGATGTAGTCGCCGCCGACGGCGAGATCATCGACGGTATCGCGAGCGTCGACGAGTCCGCCATCACGGGAGAGTCGGCTCCTGTCATTCGCGAGTCGGGTGGCGATCGGACCGCCGTCACCGGCGGCACCAAGGTCTTGTCCGACCGAATTGTGGTGAAGGTCACCGCAAACCCTGGCGAATCGTTCCTCGATCGTATGATCGCGCTGGTCGAAGGCGCCCAGCGCCAGAAGACTCCAAACGAGATCGCCCTATCGATCCTGCTAGCGGGATTGACGATCATTTTCCTCTTTGCCACAGTCACCCTCGTCCCGTTCGCCAGATTCGCGGTCGATCAGGCCAATGCCGGTTCAGTGCCCAGTATCACGGTTATGGTCGCGCTGCTGGTCTGTCTCATTCCAACCACGATCGGCGGGCTTCTGAGCGCGATCGGAATCGCCGGCATGGACCGCGTCATGCAGCACAACGTCCTCGCCATGTCCGGCAAGGCGGTCGAGGCAGCGGGCGACGTCAACACGCTGCTGCTTGATAAGACGGGAACCATCACCCTTGGGAACCGTCAGGCAACCGACTTCATTGCAATGCCGGGAGTGACAGACGCGGAACTCGCGGACGCCGCGCAGCTCAGCTCGCTCTCAGACGAGACCCCTGAAGGTCGCTCCATTGTCGTGCTCGCCAAAGAGAGGTACGGCTTGCGGGAAAGGATTCTGGAGGGGCACAACACCCACTTCGTTCCCTTTACCGCGCAGACCCGGATGAGCGGAGTCGACATGGACGGACGTCAAGTTCGAAAGGGTGCGGCTGAATCTGTGAAAGCCTATGTAAGGTCGCTGGGCGGGACGATCCCGGTGATGCTCGACGAGATTGTCACCGACATCGCCCGGCAGGGTGGAACTCCTCTCGTGGTCTCCGACAACGAGCGAGTGCTCGGGGTTATCCGGCTCAAGGACATCGTCAAAGGCGGGATGAAGCAGCGGTTCGACCAGCTCCGGGCGATGGGTATCAAAACGGTGATGATCACCGGCGACAACCCGCTGACGGCGGCGAGCATCGCGGCAGAGGCCGGGGTGGACGACTTCCTCGCGGAGGCGACCCCGGAGATGAAGCTGGCCTATATCCGAAGTGAGCAGGCCGGCGGACGGCTGGTCGCGATGACGGGCGATGGAACCAACGACGCGCCCGCCCTTGCTCAGGCCGACGTCGGAGTTGCGATGAACACGGGAACCCAGGCAGCCAAGGAAGCCGGCAACATGGTGGACCTGGACTCGAACCCGACCAAACTCATCGAGGTCGTCGAGATCGGCAAGCAGATGCTGATCACCCGAGGATCCCTGACCACGTTCAGCATTGCCAACGATGTCGCGAAGTACTTCGCGATCATCCCCGCGATGTTCTTCGTGACCTACCCTGAGTTGAACAAGCTCAATATCATCGGGCTTCACAACCCGCACAGCGCCGTTCTGGCAGCCGTGATTTTCAATGCGCTGATCATTATCGCGCTGATCCCCCTTGCCCTTCGGGGAGTCTCCTACCGCCCGGCCGGCGCTCGCGAGATCCTGCGAAGAAATTTGCTCATCTATGGCGTCGGCGGCATTATCGTGCCGTTCCCAGGCATCTGGATCATCGACCAACTGCTTGTCCTGCTCCATCTGGCCTAAACCGAAATGAAGATTCTCGTCAGCTCCGTCCTCTCCACTCTTCTCTTTATCGTCCTGTTCGGGATCGGTTTTCCGGTCCTTCTGACCGGACTTGGGCGAGCCTTTCCCCACCAGGCGGATGGCAGCTTTGTCACGGACTCCAAGGGGCAGATCGTCGGTTCCGAGCTAATTGCCCAAGGCTTTACCAAGCCTGAGTTCTTCCATCCGCGGCCCAGCGCAGCGGGCAACGGCTACGATCCGACCAACTCCGGGGGCACGAACCTGGGGCCGACCAGCGACAAGCTGATTAACGGCATTCATAAGAAGCTGCCGGACGGCAAAGACGATCCAGGAAACTTCGACGGGATCGTCGACTTGGCGAAGCAGTACCGGACGGAGAACAACCTGCCCGCAAATGCGCCGGTCCCGGCCGACGCGGTCACCCGCTCCGCCAGCGGCCTCGATCCCCACATCTCTCTGGAGAACGCCTCGATTCAGGCAACTCGGGTGGCAACTGCCCGCAAGATGTCGGTCGAAGACATCAAGAAGCTGATCGAGGCAAACACCGATCCGGCGTTCCTTGGCCTCTACGGCGAGCCTGCGGTGAACGTGCTCAAGCTCAATCTGGCGCTTAGCAAGGGCTGAACAATGTTCCGGGGCTCCATTGCGGAGCCTTCGGCGAAGCCCTCCGTCACTTTCCTGATCATGGACCCGCTGATCCAATAGGGCTATTCAGAAATCGGAAGAGGATGTGGATTTGGCTCAGCATTCACAATAAAGCCCGAGGCCCATCCCCTCCCTTCCAGCTTGCTTTCATCGCCGTGAACCTATGCCTAAGCTGTCCCAGCGGCCCCGAAGAGCTATCCCGTCCCGTGATCCTAACGTCATATCCGACGGAAGGAACGCAATTGTCGAGATAGGGACAAGGGGCATACTCCAAGTGAAGAATTCGCTTCCTAAACCTTCCGAGCCCGGATATGGCCCGCAACACCAAGCCCGGCGCGAAGCCCGTGCGAAGGATTCTTTTGAACTCTGACTGAAAATCATAGTCCAGACCGGGTTCGGTTTCCGATATGGATCCTGGTCCAGCGAGTACCAAAAGAGCTCTCGTGGAGCGAGTTGTAACAGCTTCTCTCGATCTTGCCTCGCCACCCAGAAATCTTCCCCCATGTCGTCTCCGTCGGACCATGCAAAGTTCAGCGACTTCAACTTTGCGATGGAAAAAAGATCGGCTACGGTTATCCGTTCAAGCGGCGGACAGCTAACCGAACTGCCATCTCGCATCGAACTAACCTAGTCGCTAGATATTTGAGCACCGCAGGGGATAACCGGAGCCGTGGCGCCCCTACCCAATCCAAGAAGACTGCAGGCTAACAGGATGGCTTGAATCATAGTGATGAATCATCTTACGCCATCGCCCCGATGGCGTAACGCAACCGGGCCCGGGCGCGTTGGACGTCGGCTTTGGCCTGGACGAGGTTGGTTTGCGCGGTCACCAGCGATGCCTGCGCGTTGGTGATGTCGAGGAACTGGCCAAGGCCGCCGTCGTACAATCCCTCGCTAATCCGCACCAGTTCCTGAGCATTGAGCGACTCGGTTTGGGAAAGTTCCAGACGCTGCAAGGCTGCCGCGAGGTCGACTGAGGCGTTGCTCACATCCGCAATGGCTTGCTGGCTTACCGTGTCCAGGTTCGCCCTGGCAACCTGGGAAGCGCCGACCTGCTGCTTGATCTGCCCTGCCGTCGATCCCCCGTCGCTGAAGGTCCACGTCAAGCCAAGGCTGACCGTGCCGAACTGGGACACGAAAGGGTCGCTGACTCCCGTCCCTCCGGCGCCTGCGCTCACGGTCACCACCGGCAGGAGGCCCTTCTTTGCGGCGGCAAGCCCATATGTCGCCGCCGCGAGTTGCTCCCGAGCCGAATGGACGTCCGGTCGCTGAGAAAGCGCGGTCGTCACCAGCGCCTTCAGATTGCCTTCCTCCGCGACAGGTTGCTCCTGGGTTGCCACCGGCGATATGGGTGTTCTGGGGTCGATCCCGAGGTCCAGCGCAAGCTGAACTTGCGCCGATAGCGCCGCATTCCGGAAGGACACCAGTGAGATGTTGGCCTCTGCCTGGTTGGTCTTCGCCTGGACCAGGTCGGACGGCGCGCCAATCCCAGACGTCACCCTGGCACTTGCCTCCTCCAACTGGCGTTTCCGATTCGCCACATCCGCCGCTTCCAAGTCCACGTCGTCTTTGGCTTGGAGGAATGAGTAATAGTCCTGCTTGACCTGAAGCGTGACCGACACCATCGTCACGCTCACGTTTTGCTCCGCCGATCGCTGCAGCGCCTGCTGCTGCCGAATCTGGTCGCGGGTCCGCCCAAAATCGTACAGAAGCTGGGTAAGCGCGAGACCTAGCGCGACCGCGCTGGGCTGGTTCGCATATCCAACGAAGGTGAACGTCTGCCCGGCGCTGGCGGTGGCGCTTAACTGCGGACGAAGCGCGGACGTACTCTGCTCGGTCTGTCCTATTGCAATGGTCAAGTTCCCTTGGGCCGCCAGCATCTGCGGCTGCTTACGTAGGGCAATGGCAACCGCCTCGGCGAGAGTTAGCGGTTTTGCACCGATCTCCACGACCGACGGGGGCTCCAACGACAATGGTGGAGGCGCTACCACGTCCGGGGTCTTCGGAACGACCGGCGCCGCTTGGCCGTTGATCGGCGTCTGCGCCAAGGCTCTTCCCGCCAATAGCAATAGGAACAAGCCGTACCTAGTCGACAAGCTCAACCTCGAGTGGCGAACCGCCCATGGCGCCAACGGACGAATCGACCCCGATCGGGGTGGCCAGATCGCGAGGGGTCCTGCGAATCTTCCGAAGGAGATCGTCGAACAGTGTGTAAGCGACCGGTACCACGATCAGCGTCAACAGGGTTGACGTGGCCAGCCCACCTACCACCGCGGTGGCAAGCGGAACGTACATTTCCGACCCCGTCCCGTAGCCGATCGCAAGCGGCAACATTCCCAAGATTGCGGCAAGGGTGGTCATCAGAATGGGCCTTAGGCGAGTTGGCGCAGCGGTGGTCACCGCCTCATCGCGAGGCATACCGGTGGCCCGCAAATGGTTGATGTAATCGACCAAAAGAATCCCGTTTTTCACGACGATTCCCACCAGCATCAGAAGTCCGATAAAGGCGGTCAGGCCGAACGAGCGACCGGTGAGGAACAGGCCAAGCACCAGACCGATCGCGCATAGAGGCACGGAGCAGAGGACGATCAGGGGGTACACCAGCGACTCGAACTGGGTCGCCAGCAGCATGTAAACAAGGGCAACCGCCAGGAAGATGGAAAGACCAAGCCCCGACTGGTCCTTCTCTGCCTGAAGCTCGTCTGGGCTATAAGACCAGTGGCTGCCCGCCGGAAATTGGACCTTGTCCAGGGCTTTCTTGACGTCAGCCTGCACCGCGTTCAGCGGACGGTCAGTGATTCGGCCTCCGATGTCGTTGTATCGCTGACGGTTGAGCCGCTGAATCTGCCGGGGACCGGGCGCGACGTTGACCTTCGCCACCTGCCCAAGCAGAATGGCCCCGCCCGGACGATTCTCGGTTCCCGCGATCGGCAGCCGGTAGAGCTGCTCGACGTTCATTCGGAGCCGCTGAGGTACCTGCACCATGATCGGAAACTGGAAACCCTTCTCCTGGTAGTAGGTCGAAAGCTGGCCGCTGGTCGCCGAGGTCAAAGTATTCGCAACGTCCAGGAACGAGATGCCCAGAGTCTCGGCTGCGTTTCGATTGATCTCCATGTGGAGTTCGGGAGTCGTGTCCTGAAGCGACGTGTCCACTCCGTCCAGTCCCGGAACGGTTTCAAGGGCAGTCTGCACCTTGTGCATCGTCACCGACAGCTCGTCCAGATCCTGGCCGTACACGATAACGTCCAGCCCAAAGTTGTTCCCGCCCAGAATGTTGGCCACCACGTCGAACGGATAGACGCTTATCCTTACCCCCGGCAGCGTCTTGAGCTTTGTCTGCAGCCGCTTGATGACGTCGTCGGTGGAGCTCTTTCGGTCCGCCTTTAGCTGCACCGTCGCCCCGCCGTTGTTGGGGCTTGATGGACCACCGCCCCCAGAATAGAAGCCGAAGCCGGCGCCACTCAGGTACGTCTCCACATCCGGATCGGCCGCCAACATCGCGTCGACCTTCTGCATGAGCATGTTGGTCATCTGGACGTCAGTGCCTAGCGGCAGCCGGACGTTCACCCTCAAATTGCCGGTGTCGGTCTTCGGCAGGTTCTCCTTACCCACGAAGGGCCAGAGCGCCGCCGCACAGACGACGGCACTCAGCGCCACCGCGATCACCGCCGGCCGATGCCGGATCGCCCAAATCAGGATTCGCCGGTAGGACGCATCAAGCCGGTGGAACCAGTCGCCAACCGCATCGAAGGCTCGCGAAAGCGGGCTCGATTTGAACCCTAACTCCCCTCGAAGCTCCTTGTGAGCCTCGACCATGATGTCCCGCTCGTGGATCATCCGAGAAGCCAGCATCGGTACAACGGTCGCTGCGTCCAGCAGCGAGACCGCCATTGAAAAGATCACCACCAGGGCGAACTGGATAAACGTCTGGCCCGCCTGCCCCTTCACGAGAAGGAGCGGCAGGAACACAATCATCACCGTGAGGGTGGAAGCGAGGACGGCCGGAATGATCTCCTGGGTTCCCGAAACGGCGGCGTCAACCGCCGACTTTCCATCCCGTTCGATGTGCCGGTAGATGTTCTCCAAGACGACGATGGCGTCGTCCACGATTAGGCCGCTCGCCAGCGCCAAGCCGCTCAGGGAGATCGAGTTAAGGGTGAAGCCGCAAAAATACAAGAGCGAAAACGTGGAGACGATCGAGATAGGAATCGAGAGTCCCACCACGAAGGTGCTCCGCACGTTTCGCAGGAACACCATGATGATCAGGATCGCGAGCAAGCCCCCGATGATCGCGGTCTGCTTCAAATCTCCGATCGATTGCTCGACGAACTTCGACTGGTCGTACACCGGGTGAAACGTCAAGTTCGGATACCGTTTCTCGATATCGGCCAGCTTTTCCTTGATCGTATTGGCGGTCTCGACCGTGTTCGCATCCGACTGCTTTTGGATGCTTAGACCCATTCCCGGTACCCCGTTCACCCGGGTGTAGTAGTTGATGTCCTGGTGCGAGTCCCGAACTTGCGCGACGTCTGCCAGCGTGACGATTCGGCCGTTTTGCGTCGTGAGCGGCATCTTCGCAATCTCCTCGACACTCTTAAAGTAGCCAACGCTTCGAATGCTGTACATCGTCCGCCCCTCTTTGGCGAAACCAGCCGGCTGCGCGATGTTCTCTTGGTTGAGTCGGGTCGATATCTGGGCCATCGAAACGCCGAACGCCTGCAGCCTCGCCGGGTCCACGTCGACCACGATCGCACGATCGTATCCACCCGCCACGTTGACTTGGGCAACCCCGTCCGTCGATTCCAGCTCGGGCGCTATCTGGTTAAGGAGGACGGTCCGCAGATGGACCAGATCTGGGTCACCGCTGACGCCATAGTTGAGGATCGGCAGCGAGTTTGGGTCGAACTTGTAAATCCCTGGCTCCGAGATGTTCGGATCGGTTGGAAAGCTCCCGCGGGCGCGCTGGACCGCCTGCACCACGTCCAGTGCGGCCTGGTTGATATCGACGCCATAGTTGAACTGTACGCTTACCCACGAGCTGCCGAGGCTGCAGTTGGAGTTGACGCTGTAGATGCCCGGTACGGTTGAAACCGCTTCTTCGATGGGCCGCGTGATCTGCGCCTCGATGTTCTCGGGCGGCGTGTTGGGCCAATCGACGCTGACCGAGATCGTGGGGATCTGAATCTTTGGAAGCAGATCGATAGGGATGCGCTGCAGGCAGATAAAGCCCAACAGAACGAGTGCGGCAATCCGCATCATCACCGCCACCGGCCGGGTTACCGAGAACTTGCCGACGTTCACGGTGTAACGGCGCCTTGTTTAGAACCTGGAGACCAGGGAATCTTGCTTGGGCTTAAGGTCTGGCCATCTTTGACTGGATTAAAGCTGAGAACCGAGACGCGCTCCCCGGGCTTCAATCCGCTCAGGATCACGGCTCCGCTGTCGTCCTTGGCTCCCAATGTCACCGTCCGTATATGCGCCACGTTGGCGGCATCAACCACCGCGACGCACGTCTCGCCCGAGGAGCTTATGGTGAGTGCCTCGTTCGGCACGACCACCGCCTGATGACGGTCCACCACGATCCTCACGTTGGCAAACATGCCCGGCCGGATCTCATGCTTGGCGTTGTCAAGACGGATGTTGACGCTGAACTGCCGGCTCTGCGGATCTGCCGCGCTGTTCAAATTCTCGATCGGTCCCCTAAAGACTTTGCCGGGAAGCGCATCGATCCGCACCTCCGCCCAATCTCCTTTGTGTACCTTTGCGCCGTCCTCCAGGGGGAGGCTGGCGTCCACGAACAGCCAGTCCAGAAACTGAACCTCAAGAACCGGCGCACCGGGCGTCGCCAGACCGCCCGGATCGGCCTTTCTGGCCGTAACGGTTCCGGAAATCGATGACTTCACCTCCGTATCGGCCAGTCTCGCCTTTGCCTGGCCGACCTGGGCGAGCATCGCATCCAGTTGACTCTTGAGGGCGGCGATGTTTTGCCGATAGGCGGGAGATTGGGAGCGGTTGGCACTTGCCACCTCAAAGGAGGCGTTTGCTTGGGCTAGCCGGGCCTTGCTGGCTGCGATATCGGCCTGGCCCTTCTGGCGCACGATTTTCAGGTTCTCGTTCTGAACGTCGCACTGAGAATTCGCGGAAGACAACTGGCTCTGGGCGACGTTGACGGCTGCCTTCTGAACGTCCACCGCGGTGCGCGCATCGTCCAAGTCTTGAGCCGCCAGGAAGCCCTTCGAGTAGAGGTTCTCCGTCCGGCCAAGGTGCGACTCCGTGCTGTGCAGGGTGGCCTGTTCCTTTTCCACCGACGCCTGGGCACTTTTCACCTGCTCCGCCGCGCCCTTCAACTGGGCCTCCGCCGTCGCCACTTGGGCGTCGTAGTTCTTCTCAGTCTGATCCAGGTCGGCTTGAGCGCTTTGGAGCCCGGCCCCTTGTTGATGGACCTGGCTGTATACCTGCACGTCGTTCGCCCCGCTCGTCAACTGCGCCTGCGCCAGCCGGGAGCGAGCCTCATCGACGGCCGCCTGCTGCTGCAGCACCGCATCTTGCAGGTCGCTCGGATCGATCTTGAGCAGCAGCTCACCTTCCTTAACCGAGTCCCCCTCGCGAGCGGTCAGGAACTCGATCTTTCCTGCAATCTTGGGCGAGATCTCCACCTTATACGGAGAAACCACATTCCCCACGCTCTCAACCAATTGCACGAACTCGCGGCTGGTGACGGGCGCCAACATCACAACTGGCGCCTTACCGGCGCCAGGTTTGTCGCCATTTGCCGACCCACTGATTGCAAATCGCCACCCGACCAAACCCACCAACGCCGCCCCCACCAGGGCAGAGGCAAGCTTCATCTTCGTGTTTGCGGTCATGTTGAGCCACTTCGGCGTCTGCAGGGAGTGAACAAGTTTATCCAACCCTCCCTTCAAACTTCGCCTGTCGCTATCTTTGGCGGCCGAATCCACCGGAAAACAGCTCCAGGGCCTTACAATAGGGCTATTACCAGGAGCGCCATCAGCAGTTTCTTAAAGACGCCGATAACCGCGAGAATGCGGTCAACTTGCTCAAGCTCAATCTAGCCCTTACAGACCCTGAAGCGCGACTGGAACTCTAACCCGGTAAGGATCTTGTAGTGACCGGGACTTATGCTTCCGATAACTTGATAGGGGAGATCGGCATGATGAAGCATGCCGAACCGGGTTCCAAGTGCCAAGCAACGACGCGAACACGATTCAGCAGCCGCTGCCCGACGGTCACTTTTCGATCGTCGAGCAGTTGGCCGTGTTGGTTGACCAGCAGCAGCGACTTATGGAGTTATCCGCTGCAGTCAGTGCCAACCAAGAGCTCGATGTCGTCCTCAAGCTCGTTCGCGATGCAGTTATTGAAGCAGGTAGGGTGGACCGGGTTGGTGTTTTCATCAAAGATGGAGAACACCTCCGAGGCACCTTCGGGACCGACGAATCGGGCCATGCCACCGACGAGCGCGATGTTCTACTTGTAATCGACGAACTTATTCCCGCCATGCGGGAAATGGTGCTCTCCAAGACCACGTACGCTATCTCCGAACTGCCCGAGCCACCGGTAATGCCAAATGGAGAGATCCGAACGCGCGTCCCCAATGCCGGCCTAACCCTAATTGCCGGCGGCGAGCTCCTCGGGGTCGTCTTCGTCGACACTCTGTTCACGCTAAAACCAATCACCGAGCAGAACCTGAAACCGCTAATCCCCTTCATTCACCAGGCGGCGGTGGCAATTCAAAACGCTCACCTGTTCAGACGAGTCAAGGCGGAGTTGCAGGAGCGGGAAAAGGCGGAGGCTGCCTTGCGCGAGCAGGCAATCGAGCTCCTTCACGTTCGGGACGCGGCTCTGGCGGGCACCCGCGCCAAGAGCGAGTTCCTCGCAAACATGAGCCACGAGATCCGCACGCCCATGAATGGCGTGATGGGGATGGCGGAACTCCTCCTGGGCACCTCGCTAAGCGAGCAGCAGCGGGACTACGCGAGGATCATCTACGGCAGCGCCGAATCGCTGCTGAACGTGATCAACGACATCCTGGACTTTTCCAAAATCGAAGCTGGGAAGCTCGCTTTGGAGGTTCATGAGTTCAACCTCCGTCTGGTGCTTGAGGAGGCCGCCGGACTGCTCGCTCCGGGAGCTCAAGAGCGAGGCTTGGAGCTTAACTGCGATATTCCTTCCGACATGCCGGAGAACTTCAAGGGCGATTCAGCCAGACTCCGCCAAATCGTCATGAACTTCCTCGGAAACGCGATCAAGTTCACCAGCAAGGGAGAGATCTGCATCGAAGCAAAGTGCCTCCGCGAGGGCCGGAAGCACGCGGTTGTGCGGATCGCCGTCACCGATACCGGAGTCGGCATACGCGAAGACCGGTTGGACGCCGTCTTCGAAAGCTTCACCCAGGAAGATGGGAGCACCACCCGTCGGTACGGGGGCACTGGTCTTGGCCTGACTATCTCCCGACAACTCGCCACGATGATGAATGGACGAATCGGAGTGGAAAGCAAATACGGGGTCGGAAGCACCTTCTGGGTCGAGTTGGATCTCGTCAAATCGGCCGTTCTGCAAGCCAGCCCGACGTCGATCGTTGACCTGGTCGGCAAGCGGGTGCTGATCGTGGACGATAACGCCACCAACCGGCATATTCTGCGCGACCAGATGCTGTCCTGGGGATGTAATCCGTACGAAGCCCGGACAGGCCCGGCCGCACTGAGGATGGCGGGACAAGACGTATACGATCTTGTTCTGATGGATCTCCAGATGCCGAACATGGACGGCTACGAGACGACCAGAAGGCTGCGCTCCATTCCCGCCTACCAGGAGATTCCCGTGGTCCTGTTGAGCTCCGCCTGTTGGCAGAACAGCGCGTTCGCGGTGGAATTCGACTCAGTGCTAAGCAAACCAGTGCGTCAATCGCATCTCCTGGAAACGGTGATCCAGCTCTTCTCGACCCACCCGGCTGCCCAGCGAACTGCCTCGGCGCCTGCCACCGGCTCCGACGCCGGTCTGCCGTCGGGCCTGCGGGTCCTGGTCGCGGAAGACAATCGAGTGAACCAACTGGTCGTGACGCATCTGCTTACCAAATGGAAGTGCCAGGTAACGATTGCGGAAACCGGAATCGAAGCGATTTCTCATCTCGAGAAGCAAGAGTTCGACCTTGTGCTAATGGATGTCCAGATGCCGGAAATGGATGGCTTCGAAGCCACCAAGATCATCCGCCAGAGGATGAGAACCAGACGGTATATCCCGATCATCGCCACCACCGCGCACGCCATGGAAGGCGACCGGGACCGCTGCCTTTCAGCAGGGATGGACGACTACGTCACGAAACCGGTCAAGGCAGATGAGCTCCTCCGAAAACTCCAGCGCTGGGCTCTCGAACCGACCGAATTGGCCGCCTGATCAGGCTCCCCGAGCCGCTTAAGTTTGATTGCAATAGGCTATCATCTGACGTGGCCCAGGTACTTGTCCGCCAGCTTCCCGAAGACACCGTGGAACGGCTCAAAAGAAGAGCAAAACGAAACTCTCGCAGCCTCGAGCAAGAGCTACGAGCCATTCTGATGGATGCCGTCATGGAGCCCAAGGAAGAGCTCGCAAAAATACGGGAAGCCTTCGGCCACAAGAGGTTTTCGGACAGCAGCGATCTGATGCGTGAGCGGTAGGTTGCTCGTCGTTGACGCGTCTGTTCTGATCAAATGCTATCTCCCCGAGATCTACTCGGAAGAGTGTCTCCGCCTACTTAACCGCGAACTACCGACCAAGACCTGTGAGTACGCGCTCAATCAGATCGGAGCCTCGCTCTGGAAGCGGTCGCGAAGCGGCGAAGTCAAGGTCTCCGACGCCAAGCGCATCCTCCGAAGCCTCGCCCGCCTTCCCATTGAGTTCGTGCCGACTTCTGTCTTGGCGGAGGCGGCTTTGGAGCTGAGTTCGTTCAGCGGCAGAACCTTTTACGAGGCTCTCTACCTCGTCCTCGCGCTCCGGGAGGAGACGGCCCTGATCACGGCTGACCACCGCTGGCATGCGCTCTTAGCAACCGGCAAATTAAAGACTTATGTGGACTTCGTCGCAGACGTCAATATCCGCCTGGATCGCGAGCCTCTTACGGTTTAATGCTTAACGTCGTCTGCGTCAAGTGGGGAAACTGGTGCCAGCCCTACGGCGCCGACTACGTCAACGCGCTCGCCGACGGGATCAAGCGGTTCCTGACCCTTCCCCACCAGTTCATCTGCTTCACCGACGACACCGACCGGATCAACCCATCCGTCGAGACCCGGCCGCTCCCGGAGAACCTTCGCGGCTGGTGGTGGGAAAAGGTATATCCCCACCGAAAGCTTCGCCGGTACCGTCCGCTGCTGAGTCTTCCCTATTTGGTCCAGCGACCGCGAGACCACCGAGACCTGATCCAAGATGACATCAACTTAACGCGCTATCCAATCGATCTTCGG
>Ga0302326_10008618_pt1 | contig 22450 bp, 20 predicted proteins | sample Palsa_T0_3_FD_202264 | JGI IMG/M metagenome (GOLD analysis project Ga0302326, IMG submission 202264) | Peat permafrost microbial communities from Stordalen Mire near Abisko, Sweden - Palsa_T0_3 | ecosystem: Environmental > Terrestrial > Soil > Palsa > Peat permafrost | place: Sweden: Abisko... | reverse complement strand
CTGCCCCGCTCGTATCCGGCCTGGTACTCGGTGGTACCGGCGGCCGACCGCCCCTGTGTGCTCATGTGCTGCCTCCCTGACGCGAACTGAGACAGTGCCCCTGCGTCTTCGACGCTACGGACGGCTGTCCTGGCGTGGCATCATCCGGGTCGGGTGAACCTAACTGCCCCGGTTGCGTCCGGCCGGGCGCCGCGGTGCCGGTCGCTGCTTCGGCGGCCGCGGAACCTTGCCCTGATCTGCCGATTTACCCTGGTCGGCCTCATCGCCGTGGCCCGGTGTCTCGGCCAGCCCTGCTGCCTCCTCGAGTTCGGCAGCCAGCGGCTGGTACAGGTCCCGCGCCATGCCGACGGCTCGGGTGGTGTAGGCGCGCTCGCGGCGGAGGTCCAGGGTGAAGGCCAGCCACCAGGTCAGGACCGCGCTGAACCGGTTGCGGAAGCCGGTGAGGAACCCGATGTGGATGAACAGCCAGGCCAGCCAGCCGGCGAAGCCGGACAGCCGGACCGGGCCGGCCGACACCACGGCGCTGCCGCGGGAGATATAGGCGGCCGAGCCGAAGTCGCGGTACCGGAAGGACCTGGCGGTCACCTGCCCGGCCAGCTCGCGGCGGATCCGGCGGCCGGTGTAGTAGCCGCTCTGCATGGCAACCTCGGCAACGCCCGGCAGCTTGCGCAGGCTCATCATGTCGCCGATGACCGAGATCTCCGGATGGCCAGGAATTGTCAGGTCGTCCTGCACCACGATCCGGCCGCACCGGTCCTGCTCGGCCCCGGTGGCCCTGGCGACGGCCGCGGCGAGCGGCGGGGCCTCGACGCCGGCGGTCCACAGCACGGTGCCGACGCGGTGCCTGACCTCGTTGCCATCGCTGTCCCTGACGGTCAGGCCGTCGAGGTCGATGTCGGTCACGAGTGATTTCATCTGGAGCTCAACGCCCAGGCCGCGGAGGGCGTCGGCGGCCTTGCCCGACAGGCGCTTGCCGAACGTGGCCAGCGGCGCGTCGCCACCGTCGAACAGCAGCACCCGGGCATCCTCGGGCTGGATCTTCCGGTATTCCGAGCGCAGCGTCTTGGTGGCGAGCTCGCGGATCTGGCCTGCCAGCTCCACGCCCGTCGGCCCGGCGCCGACCAGCGCGAACGTGAGCCATCGGCGCTGCTCGTCGGCATCCGCGGCCGTCTCGGCCATCTCGAACGCGCCGAAGACCCGCCGCCTGATCGTGAGGGCGTCCGAGATCGTCTTCATGCCGGGCGCGAGCGCCGCGAAGTTGTCATGACCGAAATACGACTGCCGGACCCCGGCCGCGATGACGAGCTGGTCATAGCCGACCTCAATCTGCTCGCCCATCGGCCGACGGCAGATGAGCACGCGGCGGTCGGCATCGATATCGACGACCTCGGATGCGATGCAGTCGACGTTGCGGTGGTCGCGCAGGAGCTGCCGCAGCGGAGCGGTGATCTGGCCCTCCGACAGGATCCCGGTCGCGCACTGATATAGCAGCGGCTGGAACACATGCTGGGCGGTTCGGTCGACCATGGTCACCGAGAACGGGCCTTCGCCTAGTGCGCGGGCGGCGAACAGCCCGGCGAAGCCGCCGCCGACGATGACGACGCGCGGCTGCGTGTCCTGCTCGGTCTTGGGCTGTTCTGTGTCAGGCACAGGTCCTCGTTCCCGCTCGCGGTGCGCTCAGGGTGCTCAGGCCGCCGGGTCGTGCCAGGGCACGTGGTCGGGCAGCAGGGCGTCGGCTTCCTTGGGTCCCCAGCTGCCGCGCGGGTAGCTGTGAACGGGAACGACGTTGCCGAGCACGGGGTCGACGACACGCCAGGCGGCCTCAACGGTCTCCTGGCGGGCGAACAGCCAGCGCTCGCCCGACAGGGCCGCGCCAATCAGCCGGTCGTAGGGCCGCATGTCGGCGCCGGGCTGTTCGGCGAAGGACAGATCCTCCTGCTGCGGCGCCCAGCCGGCTCCCTGCTTCTTGCCGACAAGGCTGAGGCCAACCCCGGCGTCAGGCCAGATCCGGAAGCGCAGGCTGTTGGATACTGCCGACGGGGCCAGGCTGAACACGTCATGCGGCGGGCGGCGGAACCGGAGGCTGATCTCGGTTGCCGTGACTGGCATGCACTTGCCGGCCCGGATGACGACGGGGACGTCCGCCCACCGCCACGAGTCGGCGGCCGTGCGGAGCGCGACGTAGGTCTCCGTGCTGGATTGCGGGCTGACCCCGTCGACCTGGAGGTAGCCCTCGTACTGACCGCGGACGGTGTCCTCGGCCCCGAGCGGCCGCAGCGCGCCGATGATCTGTGACTTGGACTCCCGCCAGGCGGTCATTCCCCGGCCGTCCGGCGGGTCGGCCAGCACGCTGGCCAGGACCTGGAGCATGTGATTCTGCACGACGTCCCTGATCGCGCCGGTCTTGTCGTAGAAGCTGCCGCGGTCGGCCACGTCGAACGCCTCGGCCATGGTGATCTGGATGCTCTCGACGTAGGTCCGGTTCAGCAGCGGCTCGAGCACCGAGTTGGCAAACCGGACGAAGAGCAGATTCTCCACCGGGTCCAGCCCGAGCCAGTGATCGACCCGGTAGATGTCGTCCTCGGCGAAGTACTGGTGCATGGTCGCGTTAAGCTGCTGCGCGCTCCGCAGGTCGGTGCCGAACGGCTTTTCCACCATCACCCGCGCGCCGTCAGCGCGGCCCGCGCTGGCGATGCCCTGCGCGATCCGGCCGAACAGCGGCGGCGGGACCTCCAGGTAGAACAGGACGCTGCCGGCCTGACTGCCGACCGCATCGGACATGGCCCGGTACGTCGCATCGTCGCCGAGGTCGCCGTCGACGTACTTCAGCAGGCTGAGCATCTTGGTCGCCGCCGGGCTGCCCGGATCGATGCCGTTCAGCTTGAGCGAGGCCACAGCGTAATCGCGGAACTGCTGCAGGCCCCAGCCGCTCTTAGCAACGCCGATCACCGGCATGTCCAGTACCCCGCGCTCGGCCAGCCCGACCAGCGCCGGGAACGTCTCCAGCTTGGCCAGGTCGCCAGTGGCGCCGAAGATCACCAGTGCGCCCGCGCGATCGTCTGTCATGTCCGCTCCCGTCCCGGCTGCCTGCAGAGTGGTCCCCTAGTCTCATCTGACCCCGCCGGCCCGGCTCGCACGCCACCCACTCCGGGTGATGCTGGTCCGCGGCAGGTCACCCGGCCTGCGCCGGGGGTATGCGGACAGCCGTGACGGGCAATGCCGCGGTGGTGCAGAGCCGGGTTGTCAACCTGGCCGGGCTGGTCCAGGGCATCGTGCTGGTGACATTCCCGGCCGCGAGCACGATCTTCACGAGCAGCCGCTATTACGGCCTGTCGAGCAGCCAGTACGGGGACATGTTCCTGCCGCAGGTCGTGACCGCTATCGCAGCGGCGCTGCTCGGTGCCGAGCTTTCCCGGCGGATCACCATGAAACGGGTGTACCTGCTCGGGCTGACGGCCAGCCTCACCGCGATGGTCCTGCTGATCGTCAGCGTGTTCGTCAGGACCGACCAGGCGGCCGCCTATCCGCTGCTGCTGGTGGCAACTGCGTTCCTCGGCACCGGATTCGGTCTGACCGTGCCGGCCCTGAACAGCTACGCCTCAGCCTTCCATCCGGCGGCTGTCGACTCCGCCGTCCTTGTGCTCAACGCGCTGCTTGGCCTCGGCACTGTGCTCGCGCCGGTGTTCGTGGCGATCTTCGTCGGTCTCGGCATCTGGTGGTGCCTTCCCCTCCTGTCGGCGGTCCTGCTCGCCGGGCTGCTGCTGATCAGCATCAGGCTGCCGCTACAGGCCGGAGGGGCCGGGGCGAAGCGCGGGCGTCAGCCGGTGCCGCGGCGGTTCTGGCTGTATGCGACCTTCATCCTGCTCTACGGAGTCTGCGAGACGATGAACGGCAACTGGTCGCAGCTGGAAATGACCAGGCAGCTGGGCGCGTCAGCTGCCCAGGCATCCATCGCGCTGGCCGCCTTCTGGGGAATGGTGACGGTCGGCCGGGTCGGATTCGCCGCGATCGACCGCTGGCTCTCGCCCCGGCTGGTCTACCGGCTGCTGCCGGTGGTCCTGATCGCCGCTTTCCTGCTGACCGGCCAGCTGTCGCGCGGTGACGCGGCCCTCGGGATCGCGGTGTTCGCCCTGGCGGGCCTTGGCTGCTCCGCGCTGCTGCCCCTGACCATCAGCTTCGGTGAGACGGAGCTGACCGCGATGTCCGCAGCGGTGGCAGGCGGCATTATCGCCTGCTATCAGGTGGGTTACGGGATCGCGGCGTTCGGCGTCGGCCCGCTCGCGGCTGCCGGGCTGAGCCTGTCGGCAGTCTTCCGCGGTACCGCGATCGTAGCGGCGGTCCTGGCCGGCCTGTCGCTGCTGGTCGTGCCGCGGCGGCGGACCGCCGGCGGCTCAGAAGATGGCGATCGGGTTGACCGGCGAGCCGGTGCCGTCGGGCAGGCGCAGGGGCGCGATGACGCACAGAAATGACCAGCGTCCGGCTGATTCGCACACGCTGACGAGGTCCTCGAACTGGAGGTAGTCAAGCAGCATGAGGCCGAGGGCGGGGAGCGCCAGCACGTGCACGGGGAAGTCGACGCCCTCAGCCGCGCTCGGCGCGGTGTCGTTGTTGCTGTCACTGCCGAGTATCGCGATCTGGCGCTCGCCCAGCAGCTCGAGCACCGAGGGGTGCAGCCCGGCGCGGCTCGCCGCAGCGTCCCAGGGGCCGAGCTGATTGCGCCTGCGCCGGTGCCCGACCCTGATGAAGAGCAGGTCGCCAGGGCCGACACTGATGTGCTGGGCCTCTTCGGCGCGGGTCACGTCCTCGACAGTGACGTGATCGCCCGGCTCCAGCCACTCCACGCCGCGCAGCCGCGGGATGTCGAGCAGCACGCCCCGTCCGGCGATGCCCTGGCCAGCCAGGTCGACGGACAGGTTGCCGGGATCCGGCGCGACGCCGTTGTACAGCACGCCGTCGTAGCTGACGTGACACAGCGCGTCCAGGTGGCTGTCGGCATTGCCGTGCACGTGCAGGAACAGGGTGTCCATGGCGAAATCGAGTCCGTGGCGGCTGCCTGGCCTGGCGGCGGGATGGGTGAGGTCGTCCACCCAGGGCTCCGGGTTATCCGCGGCCGCCTCGCCCTCGACCGGGGCCGCGAGTGAGACGGTCCGCCCGTCGCGCACGCTGCTCGCGGCTGCCGCTATCCGCTGTGGTGTCAGGTAATTCAGCGCGCCGCGCCGGTCATCGGCAGCCCAGGGTGCCAGCGCGCGGACCCGCTGGTAGAGCGCCCGGAAGTCCGCGGCGCTGAGGCGGAGATCAGGTGGGGTCAGGCGAGCAGCAGCCGGGCGGCCCTCATGCGGACCGCCCGGCATGCTGCTGCTGCCAGGTTCTGCTGACGACACTCAGGCGTGCGCGTGAACGCCGTTGTGGTGGTGCTGCTGCCAGGCGCTGGCGCCGGCGACAGTCGCTGCCTTGGTCTGGCCCCACTTGTGCTTGACTACCTCGCTCGGCGGCACTTCCAGCTCGCGGAACCACTGCCGGGTGGCGGAGAACATCGCGGTCCCGCCGACAATCATGCCGGTGATGCCGATGATGCTGCCGGCGCCGATCAGGCAGGCGCCCACGATCATCGGGGTGCTGTTCAGCTTGAACCCGTTCGCTGTGTACTGAAGACCGTTATTCATTGCGTCCTTCCTGGCGTTTGTAGGAGACCCTGTCCGTTCCCGCACCGCGGAGGGCAGCGTCATCCCTAGCGGGTGATTGACTAGGCGAGACGGTCAGCGATGTGCTCGCCGACCCGGATGGCGTTCGCCATCGCAGTCAGCGCCGGGTTCACGGCGCCGATGCTCGGGAAGAAGCTGGTGTCCGCCACGTAGAGGTTGTCGACCTCGTGGGCGCGGCAGTTGACGTCGAGTACAGAGGTGGCGGGATCGGTGCCGAACCGGCAGGTCCCTGCCTGGTGGGCGACGCCGGCAATCGCCACGTCCATGTCCATGTAGAAGTTCTTGTGCAGCACGTGGTGATCGGCCATGCCGATGTGGTTGAGGATCTTCCTGAACTCGTGATAGAGCCCGTCGGCCTCGTGGTCGTTGGTCGCGGTGTAGCTGAGGTGCACGTTCCCGCCGGAGTCTATGGTGACGCGGTTCTCCGCCCTGGGCAGGTCCTCCGTCGTCAGCCAGAAGTCTACCGCGTGCCGCGCGACCTCCTCCAGGCTCATCTTCGGCGCCAGCTTCGTCAGGTGCGGCTCCTCGCCCTTCATGGCCATGGCGTTGGACTTGCCGAGCATCTGGATGTTGCCGAGCGGCCACTCGTTGTCTGCCCCGGCCAGGTAGAAGTCATTGAGCGCCAGAGTCTTCTGGAAGACCGTGTCGTTGGGCTCCTTGCCCAGCGCCACCGCGGCCTTGCTGTTGTGGAACATGTAGTTGCGCCCGACCTGGTCGGACCCGTTGGCCAGGCCCGCGGGATGCGCGTCTGACGCCGACCGCAGCAGGATCTTCGCGGAGTTGGCGGCGCCGGCGGCGAGCACCACGATGCTGGCCCGGTAGACCTCCTGCTGGCCGTCGCGGGACACCACGACGCCGGTGACGGTCCGCCCGGACGGATCGGTCTCCAGCCGGATGACCTCCGAGTCCACCTGCAGCGTCACATTTGGCTGGCTCAGCAGCGGCCGGACGCTAATCACGTCGGCATCGGCCTTGGCGTGCACCAGGCACGGGTACCCATCGCAGGTCGCGCACCGGATGCAGTGGCTGGCGGGGCGGTCGGCCTCATTGAGCAGGATCCCGCATGGCGCCGGGAAGGGCTGGTAGCCGCCGGATTTCAGCGCATCGGCGATCTGCTGGATCCTCGGCTCGTGCGAGACGGCCGGCCACGGATACTGCTTCGACCAGGATCCCTCGGTCGGGTCCGTGCCGTGCTCGCCGTGCACCTGATACAGCCATTCGGCCCTGGTGTACCACGGCTCGAAGTCGGCGTAGCTCAGCGGCCAGCCGGGGGAGGGGCCGTCGGCGTGCCACAGCTCGCCGAAATCGCACGGCCGCAGCCGGTAGAGAGCGGCCCCGTAGAGCTTGGTGGCGCCGCCGACAAAATAGTGCACCTGCGGCTGAAACGGCTTGCCGTCTCCGTCGTACCAGGTATCCGGCGATATGTACCGGCCGTCGACGAACACCGGACCCGGGTCCCAGTTCTCCATTTCGCGGGTCAGGAAGTTGCCCCGCTCTAGCAGCAGGATCCGCTTGCCGGTCGGCGCGAGCGTGTGGGCGAGCGTGCCGCCACCAGCGCCGGTTCCGATGACGATGACGTCGTACTCTTCTGGCACTCGTCCCCCCAGTGGTGCCCGGTGCGTGGCCGGTACGTGCCACGCTCCGCGTCTGTACCCGCCCTGGCGTCATCCGGGCCGGGTGATTTTGCCCGGCTGGTGCCGAACGCGAGGCCGGCTGGGCGGGCCGCCAGGCTGATCACCCGGGCCGGGTGAGGTAATCCCCCTGCCGGCGGCGAGACCATGACTACGACTGCGGGGGAGGGAGCTGAACCATGCCCACTACGGCCTGGCGATTTCTCGGTACCGAGGGTGCCGACAACGCTGTACTCAAGATCAAGCAGCTGAACGACGCTGACCTGATCAATGTCATGGACGTCGCGGTGATGCGGTGGCCGGAGCATTCCTCCTCGCCCATCACGCAGGAGCACGTCACCGAGGAGGGCGGCAAGGTCGCCGCGATGGTGCACAAGATGCGCCACGGCGCCATCGACGGCCAGATGCTCGACACGGTCAAGGGCGACATGCGGCCCGGCACCTCAGCGATGGTGCTGCTGAGCTCGAACGCCGAGATTGATGCCGTTGTGCACGCCTTCGAGGGCCAGCCTATGGAACTCATCAGGACCGATCTGTCGGTACCTGACCAGGACCGGCTGCGGCTAGCGGTCAACCAGTTCCGGGCGCAAGAGGGCGGAGACAACATGATCTGACCAGGCCCCGGTACTGCTGAATGCTCCATATCCGGGTGGTCAGCCCGCCCGACGTGACCGGGCGCCTGCTCACGCTCCTCCGCGCTGATGACGGCGTCATCAACCTGGTCGTGCTGCCCGCGGCCGCGCCGGGTGCGGCCGGCACGCAGGCGGCCGACGCGGTGCAGTTCGACGTCTTCAGCGCGGGCGCCAACGCCGTGCTGCGCCAGCTGCGGGACCTCGGCCTGGACCGGACCAGCTCGATCATCATCGAGACCGTTGACGCGGCGATCACCAGCCCGGCGAGCCGGGCCGCCCGGCGGCCGGCCTGGCACGGTGAGCAGGCGCCGGTCTGGGAGCTGATCGAGGCACGGATCGCCGGCAACGCGCGATACCCGCCGAGCTTCTTCGTGCTGCTGGTCCTGGCTGCGCTGATCGGAGCCTGCGGCATCTTCACCAACTCGCAGACGCTCATCGTGGGCGCGATGGTGGTTGGGCCCGAGTACAGCGCCATCATCTCGGTCGCGCTCGGCCTGGAGCGTCGCAATACCCGCGCAGTCGGCCGGGGGCTGCTGGTCCTGCTGCTCGGATTCCTCGGCGCGATCGCGGTGACGCTGCTCTTCGCGCTCTGCATCCGCGGGCTGGGCAAGGCACCGGAGCCGTTCCTGCACGGGGTCAGGCCGGTCTCGGACCTGATCAACTCGCCCAACATGTTCTCCGTGATCGTCGCAGTCGTGGCCGCCCTGGTCGGCGTGGTGTCGCTGACCCTGTCCAGGACTGGTGCGCTGATCGGAGTTTTTATCTCAGTCACCACCATCCCGGCCGCTGCCGACATCGCCCTCTCGACCGCTTTCGGGGCCTGGCACGAGGCCGTGGGGTCGCTCATGCAGCTGCTGCTGAATGTCGGCGTGCTGATCGTGGTCGGCGCGCTAGCTCTGCGCGCGCAGCGCCTGATCTGGCGCCGGTGGACGGCGCGCCCGCCCGTTCCGCCCGTGCCGCCGGTGCCCGCCGCCGACTAGCCGGACTGGTCCAGCAGCTCGCAGTAACGGCCGCCGGCCTCGATCAGCTCCTGATGGGTGCCGCGCTCGGCGACCAGGCCGCGGTCAAGCACGATGATCTCGTCCAGCTGCTCGAGGCCGGTGAGCTCGTGCGTGATGAGCAGAGCGGACCGGCCGGCGGTCACGGCCAGCAAGTCGGCCATCAGTGCCGTGCTGGTCTCCTTGTCCAGGCTGGCTGTCGGCTCGTCCAGGATCAGCACCGCCGGATCAGCGAGCAGTGCCCTGGCCAGCGCGATGCGCTGCCGCTCGCCGCCGGAAATGGCCGCTCCCCGTGCGCCGACCAGGGTCTGCAGGCCATTGGGCAGCGTGCTGATCCAGGGCAGCAGCCGCGCCCGGTCGGCGGCATCGGTCAGCTCATCGTCGGTGGCGTCCGGCCGCGCCAGCCGCAGATTGGCGGCGATGGTGGTGGCGAAGATGTGCGGGTCCTGGGGGCAGCCGCCGACGATGGTGCGGACCTGGTCGGCGCCGAAGCTCGCCAGGTCCTGACCGCAGAGCGTGGCGCTGCCGGCGGTCAGGCTGACAAACCGAAGCAGCACGGCCGCGGCCGTCGACTTGCCCGCGCCGTTCGGCCCGACGAGTGCGACGCGCCGTCCCGGCGTCAGGTCCAGGTCCAGGCCGCTGAGGGCGAGCGGGCCGTCTGGCCGGTAGCGCACGCAGGCACCACGCAGCGCGACGGTCACCGGTCCGGCCGGGACCGGCCGCGGCCTGGCGGGCTCGGCGACCGGGTCAGGGGAATCGAGGACGGCGCAGATCCGGCGGCCGGCGGTGCGCGCCTGCCCGAGCTGCAGCGCGGCGGCCGGGAGCGCGGTAACCGCCTCGAACGCTGCCAGCGCGGTGAGCGTGATGACAGCGAGCGGGACCCGGCTGAGCGTGCCGGACCCGACCGCGGCGACGCCGGCGACCAGCACGCCCCACAGGGTCAGGCCGGCGGCAAGCGAGCCCAGGCCGGCGCCGAGTCCGGCGGCACGCGCGGACCGGCGGGCGAGCGTGGTCAGCTCGGCGTCGGCGGCGCTGACCCGGTCCAGCGCCGCCTGCTCGGCGCCGAACGCGTGCAGGTCGGCGGCGCCGGCCAGCAGATTCGCCAGCGTGCCCGCCAGCGCCCCCCTGGCCGGGCTGGTGCGCCTGCGGGAGCGACGGTCCACGGCAGCGCCGATGGTGGGGACGGCGATCGCGGCGGCCAGCAGCCCAGCTGCCAGCACGCCGCCGGCCGGGACCAGGATGAGCAGGCAGGCAGTGACCGCGCCCGCGCCGACCAGCGCGGCCGTCAGCGGTGGCGAGATACCGCGGATGAACAGCTCCTGCGCGGAGTCGACGTCGCAGACCAGCCGGGCGAGCAGATCACCGGCCGAGAACGCGCGCAGGCCGGCCGGCGCCAGGCGCTCCAGTCGCTGGTAGACCGTGACCCGCAGGTCGGCCAGCACGCGGAAGGCGGCATCGTGTGTGCCGACGCGCTCGCTGTAACGGAACACGCCCCGGCCGACGCTGAACGCCCGTACCGCGACCACGGCCCCGGTGATGGCCACGATGCTGGGGTGCTGTGACGCGCGGGCCAGCAGGAAACCAGAGGTAGCCAGCAGGGCGACCGCACATCCGGTGGCGGCAGCCCCGGCGGCAACCGCGAGCGCGAGCCGTCCCCGCATCGGCCGGGCGAGCCGCAGCAGGCGCAGCAGCGGCTCCGCGTCAGGACCTGACCGGCGCAGTGCGCGCCCGGCCGCACTGGGCACCTGGGCCTCGTGGGGCATGCTGGGCAGACGGGGCGTCCCGTTGTCAGCAGGCCAGCTCACCGCGCGCCGGCTCGCCGGCCAGCTGAGCGGGCGGCTCACGACGTGGCCCCTGGCACCGCGAGCTGCGCGCGGCTGAGGTGCCCGTCGCCGGGCTTAACCTGGCCAGGCTGCGCTGGGTCGGGCCGCGCGTGCCCGGACTGCGCGGGGTTGAGCCGCCCGTGGTCGAGCCGCCCGTGGTCGAGCCGCCCGTGGTCGAGCCGCAGCACCTGGCCGGCCGGGAGCTGAAGCCGGTGGCTGATCATCACCACCGTGCGCCCGGCCAGCGCTGTGCCAAGCACGTCCAGGATGTCTCTGGCGGTCACGGGGTCGAGGTGCTCGACCGGCTCGTCGAGCAGCACCAGCGGCGCGTCCCGCAGGAACGCCCTGGCCAGGGCGAGCCGCTGGCGCTGGCCGGCGGACAGCTCGAGTGCGCGTTCGCTGAGCAGGGCGCTGAAGCCGCCGGGCAGCGCCGCGATGAAGTCTTCGGCGCCCGCCAGTCGCGCGGCCTGCGCGATCGCGGCTCCGGTAGCGGCCGGCGCGCCGAGCGCGATGTTCTCGGCGATGGTCCCGGCGAACAGGTACGGATGCTGCGGCACCCACGCGATCTGCTGCCGCCACCAGCCGGCCGGGATCGCGGCGATGCTGGTGGGGCCGGCGGTGATCTCGCCGGAGGTGGGCTCGGCGAAGCGGAGCAGGAGCCCGAGCAGCGAGCTCTTGCCCGCTCCGCTGGCCCCGGTCAGCAGCACGTGCTCGCCCGGCCTGATGGTGGCGGTCACACCGTCCAGCGCGGGAACGTCCCGGCTCGGGTAGCGCAGGCTCACCGCCCGCAGCTCGATGGCGTCGCGGGCCAGGTCGGGCTGGCGCACCGCCCCGGTTGTCCGCGCGCCCGCCGCAGACAGCGATGACTCGGGGAGGGGAGTGTCCAGGATCTGCAAGGCGCGCCCGGCTGCCGTTGTCCCCTCGGCGCTGGCGTGGAACTGGGCGCCGACGTTGCGCAGCGGCAGGTAGGCCTCGGGCGTCAGCAGCAGCACCAGTAGCGCGGTGTCGTAGCCGAGGTGGCCGGCGAGCAGCCGCAGTCCGACCTCGACCGCGACCAGCGCGGTGGCCAGGGCACCGGCCAGCTCGAGCACCAGTGCCGACAGGAAGGCGACGCGCAGGGCGGCCATCGTGGCGCTGCGGTGCTGGTCGGTGGTTCTGCCGATCGCCGCGGCCTGTGCCTTCGCGCGGCCGAAGAGCTTGAGCGTGGGCAGCCCCTCGACGACGTCGAGGAAGTGGCCGCCGAGTGCGGCCAGCAGTCGCCACTGGCGGTCGGTGTGCGCCCTGGTGTACAGCCCGATCAGCACGCCGAACACCGGGATCAGCGGCAGCGTGACCGCGATCACCACGCCGGACAGCCAGTCCGCGGCGGTGATGCGGATGAGCACGGCTACCGGCACCAGGCAGCCGAGTACCAGCTGCGGCAGGTAGCGGGCGAAGTACGGGTCGAGCGCGTCAAGTCCCCTCGTGGTCAGGGTGGTGATCTCGCCGGCCTGCTGCCCGGTGAGCCAGGCCGGCCCGAGTCGCAGCGCGTGCGCGGCGAGGCGCCGCCGAAGCTGCGACTTGACGGCCGCTGCGGCCCGGAGCGCGGCTGCCTCACCGCCGTAGGCCACGGCCGCCCGCGCGGTCACGACGAGCAGCAGCGCGAGCACGGTGCCGCGCAGGGCGGCGAGCCCGGTTCCGAGCGCCGCTCCGGACAGCGCACGCGCCAGCAGCGTTGCCTGCGCGAGCACCAGCGCCGTGGTGACCAGGCCGAGTGCGACGGCGGCGATCAGGTACCCGCGAGCTGCGCTGGCGTGCCGCAGCAGCCGCGGGTCGAACGGCCGCAGCCGCGCGCCGGCCTCCGGGCGCCGCCGGGCGCGAGCCCGCCGGGGTGCGGCCGGCTCGGCGTCCTGACGATCAAAGCGCGCCTGCGCGGCTGCCGGACTCGTCACGATCAGGCTCGCCCGCCGCGCCTGCCCTGCCCTGCCAGCAGCCGGCGCCAGCGCCCGCGGCTACGGCCGCGACCGCGGCCGGACGACGGCGGCGGCGGCGGAACGACGCGACCAGTCTGCGTCGCGCCCTGCCCGGCCTGCTCGCTGGCCATCGCAGCGGTCGCGGACACTGCGGGCCGGGTGGTGAGCGACGGCCGGAACGACTTGTCGCTGATCCGGCGGCGGAACACGAAGTACGTCCACGCCTGGTACGCCAGCACGATCGGCAGGAACACCAGCGCGACGACCGTCATGACCTTGAGCGAATACGGCGTGGAGGCGCTGTTGTACACGGTGAGGCTGTAGGCCGGGTTGGTACTGGACACCATCACCCGCGGATACAGGTCCACGAAGATCGTGATAATCGACAGCGCGATCGCGAAGGTCGTGGCCGTGAACGCCCAGCCCTCGTGGCTGCGCACGACCCCCCAGGCGAAGAGCACCGCGAGGATGGCGAGGAACTCGACCGGGTTCAGGAAGGCGCCGCCGCCAGCCGTGACGTGCGTCCAGGAGATGAACGCCAGCACGAGCAGCGCGGTCAGCGGCGCGATCCGGCGGGCGAACTTCGCGGCCCGGTACCGCAGCGCGCCCTCGGTCTTCAGCGCGATGAACGTGGACCCGTGCAGCAGGCACAGCGACACAAGCGCGACGCCGACCAGGATCGAATAAGGCTGCAGCAGGTCCCAGAAGTTGCCGGTGTACTCGTGATTCGCGCCGATCGGCAGGCCGCGCAGCAGGTCGCCGAGCGCGATCCCGATCACGAGCGGTGCGACGAAGCTCGCGACGATCAGCAGCCGGCTCCAGGTGCTGCGCCAGCGTTCCGCCGGGCTCTTGCCCCGGTACTCGAACGACACGCCGCGCACGATGAGCGCGACGAGCAGCAGGACGATCGCCAGGTAGGCGCCCGAGAACAGCGTCGCGTACCAGCCGGGGAACGCCGCGAACATGGCCGCGCCGGCGACGACGAGCCAGACCTCGTTCCCGTCCCAGAGGGGTCCGATGGTGCTCATCACCGCGCGCCGGCCGGCCTCGTCCTTGCCGAGGACGCCGTGCAGCATGCCGACGCCCATGTCGAAGCCCTCGAGCACGAAGAAGCCTGCCCACAGGACAGTGATCAGGATGAACCAGAGCGGGACGAATGCCATCAGTACTCCATTGCCGGGACGCGATCACCGGACGGGGCTGGTGGTGGTGCTGGCGCCAGTTCCTTGCGCGAGTACCGCAGCATGAGCAGCAGGTCGACGGTCCCGAGCGTGCCGTAGAGCAGCACGAACACAGTCAGGCTGATGATGAGCTGGGTTGTGCTCACGGACGGCGAGATGCCGTTCTTGGTCAGCATGATGCCCTGCACGATCCACGGCTGCCTGCCGCTCTCGGTCAGCAGCCAGCCAGCCGTGTTGATCAGGAACGGCAGCACGACCAGCCAGGTCGCGACGCGAAGGAACAGGCTGGACGTCGCCAGCTTCTTGCGCCGGTTCAGCCACAGCCCCCACAGCGCGACCAGCACCACGATGACGGCCAGGTAGGCCATCACCCGCATGCCCCAGTACTGGATGAACACGTTCGGAACGTAGTTGCCGGGCCCGTACTTGGCCGCGTACTGGGCCTGCAGCGGGCTCATGCCGATGACCTTGCCGTTCCAGTGGTTGGTGGCCAGCAGGGACAGCAGGTGCGGGATCTCCAGGATCTGGGTCGGGGTGTGGTCGTTGTTGCCGCCACCGATCTGGAACAGCGAGAACGAGCATGGCTGGCAGGTGGTCCACTGCGCCTCGGCGGCCGCGATCTTCATCGGCTGGTACTTGGCCTCGATAACGCCGAGCTCGTCGCCGACCAGCATGGCGAGCAGGATGGCGGGCACGAGCATGACCAGCGAGAGGCGGGCCGACCGGCCGAACACAGCCGAGTCAGCCCCCCGCCGCAGCTGCCACGCCGACACCGCGAGCATCACCCCCGCGCCGGTCGCCAGGGCGGCCAGGATGACCTTGCTGTAGCCCCAGACGAACACCGGGTTGGTGAACAGCGCCCAGATGTCGTTGAGCTGCGGCTTGCCGTGGACCATCTGGTAGCCGACCGGGTGCTGCATCCAGGAGTTGGCGGCCAGGATGAACGCGGCCGACAGTATCGACCCGAGCGCGACCAGCCAGATGGTGGCCAGGTGCACCCGGCGGGACAGCTTGTCCCAGCCGAACAGCCACAGCCCGAGGAAGGTGGACTCCAGGAAGAAGGCCACCAGTCCTTCCATGGCCAGCGGCGCGCCGAAGACGTTTCCCACCAGCCGCGAGTACGCCGACCAGTTCATCCCGAACTCGAACTCCTGGACCAGGCCGGTCACCACGCCGATGGCGACGTTGATGACCAGCAGGGTGCCGAAGAACCGGGTGAGCCTGAGGTATTCGGGGCTCTGCTTGCGGTACCACGCGGTCTGCAGCAGGGCGGTAAGAACGGCAAGACCAATAGTGACGGGAACGAACAGAAAGTGGTTGATCGATGTAAACGCGAACTGCCACCTGGCCAGGTCAGCTCGCATCTCGTCCCCTCAGCACTGGTTACCACCACGTGTAGTGCTGAGGGTTTGCCCGCGCACATGCCAGCCGCTGTCACCCGTTCCGGGTGATTGACCCCTGGCGGGCTAGCCCAGATCAGTGATCGCGTCCTGCGCGGCGCGGTGGAATGTCGGGTAGGCGCAGATCAGCTCGCTGTGGCGGTGTGCCGGGATCGCGGCGTGCGGCCGGTACTGGCTAGGGCCATTCCGACGGTCGCTTCGGCGAGGCGAGAGGCCAGCCGCCGGCCGCCAGGCGGGCGCGGACCCGCGCGAAGTCGGAGTCCTTCGCGTGCTCGTGGGTGACGGACTTGATCGCGGTGCGGATCGTCTCGGCCGAGTCGGGATCGCTGGTGCTGGCCAGTTCATCCGCGATGGCGATCACCTCGTTCTCGGTCAGCTGGCTGCCGAGCAGCGCGAACAGCGGGACGTAGTCGACCGGCGGGACGCCGTCGGGGTAGCCGGCACGCAGCCAGCCGATGATCGTGCCGAGAAAGGCCGGCATCTCCATAGCCAGGTGCCGGTTCCGGCGACCAGCGCGGCGATGATCGGGGACAGGCCGGCCGGGATGATGACCTTGGAGATCAGGTCATGCCACTGAATCGCGTGGCCGCCCGCCGATGAGCGCGTGCGAGGAACTGGACGGGATGCCGAGCAGCCACGTCAGCAGGTTCCAGGTGATGCCGCCGGCAAGCCCCGCGAACGCCACGGTCAATGTGACCAGGTTCGTGTCGACCAGGCCGCTGGCGATGGTGGCCGCGACGCTGAGCGACAGGAACGCTCCCACCAGGTTCAGCACGCCGGACAGGCCCACGGCGACGCGGGGATTCAGTGCCTTCGTGGCGATCGAGGTCTGACAAAACCGGCTGGCTGCGCCCGGCGCCGTCAGGCCCGGGGAACGCCGTGGGATGTCTAGGCGGCGCCAGCCGGAATACCGCGCTCGACCGTGGTGACGCGGGGATTTTCCAGCCGCAGCGCGGCGGTGAGTTCGGCCAGCACCCGTTCCCCGTCGATCGCCCCGCAGCTGAACAGGTCGATCGCGATCAGGCTTTCCTCGGGCCAGGTGTGAATCGACAGGTGCGACTCGGCGAGGATGAGCACCAGCGTGATCGCGCCGTTCGGGAAGATCACGTGGCTGGTGTCCAGCACGTGGCCGTCACCGGACCTGACGGCGGCCGTGGCGAGTCCGGTGAGCACGTCGATATCGGTCACCGGCGACGCGGGCGTGCAGCGGGCATCGATAGCGTAGAGACGCTTGGCCGAAACGGCCTCCTGGCGCCGCAGGTCGGTATAGCTGCTGGCCGCTTCCATGCTCGGCATGATGTGCGAGGATACCGTACTGCCTGCTGGTCTGGCCGGACCGCCGGCCCGGACCAGGGTGAGAAGACACAGCTGATGGACATCGACGAGGTGGTAGCGCAGGTTGCCGCCGCGGTCGGCCTGGCCGAAGGCGAGTCGGGCATCCGTGACATTCTGGCTTCCGTGCTGTCGGCTGAGCCGGCCGCCGTGCGAGAGATCGCCCGGCTGGCTGAGCTTCCGGTGCCGATTGTGGCCGCAGCCTGCAACGAGCTGCGCAAGCACGGCGTCGTCGACACTCAGCGACCCGTCCGGTTCACGGAGGCCGGGCGCGCTGCGGTGTCCGCCGCGACCGGGGGAGCGGGGCCGTCTGGTATCTGCCCGCACTGCGGCGGGCGGGGAACGATCATCCCCGGCGAGCTGGCCGGCCTGGAGGAGAAGCTGCAGACGGCGGCTGACGGCGCGCCAGGCGCGAAGACCGAGCTTGACCAGACTCACTGCACGGTTGCCACGAAGCTCAGCCGGGTGCTGCGGCTGCACGAGGCGCACGCGCTGGCCGGGCAGCGGATGCTGCTGCTCGGCGACGACGACCTGATCTCGGTCGCGATCGCGCAGTTCGCCGCCTGGACGGGCAGTCCGGCGATGATTCGCCGGCTGGCCGTGGTCGACGCCGACCCGGACGTGCTGGCCTGGATCGGCGAGCAGGCAGCCGGCACCGGCGTGGCCGTCGAGCTGGTCGAGCACGACCTGCGCCAGCCGCTCCCGGCCGGGCTGACGGGCGCGTTCGACGTGGCTATGACCGACCCGCCGTACACGGTAGCCGGAGCCGAGCTGTTCCTCAGCCGGGCCGTGTCCGGGCTGGCCGCGCAGCCGGGCCGGCACGTGTTCTTCTCCTTCGGTGCCCGGCGGCCGGCTGAGACGCTGGCCGTCCAGCGCGCGATGACGGACATGGGCCTGGTCCAGCGAGCCCTCATTCCCGGCTTCAACGAGTACGTCGGCGCCGGCGTCCTCGCGGGCACGAGCAACCTGTACCACCTGCGCACTGTCGAGGGCGCCGCGCCGCTCATCAACGGGGCATACGACGGGCCGCTGTACACCGCGGACAGCAGGGCGGCTGTGACCCGCCCGTACCGGTGCGCGCAGTGCAAGACGGTGCAGGCAGTCGGGCCCGGCAGCCAGTGGCCGCGGATCGCCGCGCTGCAGGAGGCCGGCTGCCCGGAGTGCGGCGGCACGACCTTCCGCCCGATGCCGCTGGTGGCCCGATGAGCGCGGCCGCAGCTGCGGGTTACCTGGTCAGGGCCGCCACCGAGAGCGACCTCGAGGCGCTGGTCGGCTATGAGATCGAGATCGCGGTGATCTCGTTCGGCGACGAGGCCATCACCGATCCCGCCCTGCATCGCAAGCGGGTGTCCGGCGCGCTCGGCAAGGCGGGTGAGATTACCCTCGTCGCAGCCGCCGGGCAGGCGCCGGATGTGCCGCTCGGCTGGGCCTGGCTGTCCGCGCGGCGGAACTCGCTGACCGGCGACCGGTACGGCAACTTCCGCTCGCTGGCCGTCTCCGATGTGCCGGACCGCAGCCTGATCGGCGAGCTGCTGATGGCGGCCGTCCTGGCAGCAGCCGACGATGGCGGGATGACGCAGCTCACCGGCAAGGTGCACGCCGCGAACCTGGGCATGCGGTCGCTGTACCGGAAGTTCGGCTTCACCGCCACGCACATCACCATGGAGCGCAAGGCGGACGGTCCGTGACCAGCGAGCCGGCCGTGATCAAGTGCGTGATCTGGGACATCGACAACACCCTCCTCCACGGCGTCTACCTGGAGTCGGGAGAACGGCCGCCGGAGGCCGACCCGCAGCTGGTTGCAGTGCTGCACGAGCTGGCCGGCCGCGGCATCCTTAACGCGCTCGCCAGCCGGAACCCGCCCGCCGCCGCCGACTACGTGCAGAAGCTGACCGGTGCCGACTTCGCCGCGATCGAGTGCGGCTGGGGGAGCAAGGCCGATGCTGTCGGCCGGATCGCGGCCGGGCTGAGCCTGGCACCGGACGCGCTCGCGTTCGTCGACGACGACATGATCGACCGCGCTGAGGTCGCGGCCGCGTTCCCTGACGTGCTCGTGCTCACTCCGGAGGACGCCGCGGAGGCACCCGACTGGCCCCAGTTCAGCCCGGCTGTGATCACTGCGGAGGCCCGCCGCCGCGGCCAGATGTACGCCGAGCGCCGGCGCCGGCAGGCCGAGGCGGCCGCGTTCGGCGGCAGCAGGGACGAGTTCGTCCGGCACGTCGGGACACGCGTCACGATCGCGCCTGCCGAGCCGGCTGACCTGCCGCGACTGCACGAGCTCTCGGTGCGGACGCATCAGCTGAATTCCGCGGGCGAGCCGGTCTCGCAGGACGAGCTCGCCCGCCACCTCGCCGCCCCCGGCGACGCGGTGGTCCAGGTGACCCTGGCCGACGACTTCGGCGACGACGGCCTGGTCGGCGCTGCGATCTCGACCGGGAACGACGGTAGCCGGGGGTCGGTCGAGAGCGTTCCCGCCATGATTGTGGTTACTGTGCCGCTGATCATGATGTCCTGCCGGGCGCTCGGCCGCGGTGCACTCGACGCCCTGCTGGCCTGGCTGTGCCGGGCGGCTGTCGCGAGCGGGGCTGCTGAGCTGCAGATTCCGTGCCTGGTCAGCGAGCGCAACGTGCCGATGCGGCTGGCGCTCGCTGCGGCCGGCCTGCGGGCTGAGCCCGGCAGCCTGGCGGCGGACGGGAGGGCGACCTTCTCGCGCTCGCTGACGGGCGAACTGCCCGCGCTGCCGGACTGGGTGAGCGCCGGGTGAGCGCCGGTCAGTCAGCTGCGGTCGCGGATCAGTTGCGGGCGCTGCTGGCCGAGATCACGGGCCGTCCGGACCTGCTGTCGGTGCCGGATGAGGTGGCGCTGTTCGGCGCGGGCATTGGCCTGGACTCGCTGGGCGGGACGCTGCTGCTGCGCCAGGTGCAGCGCCGCTACGGCGTCGATGTCGCGGCCGAGGATCTGAACCTCGACTCGCTGGAAACGCTCGGGACGCTCGCTGCCTTCATCGCCGACCGGATCTGACTGGTCCGGCAGCCGCCCAAGTGCTGCCAGACGCTGGGCGGGTCCGGCTGCGGGGCACGTCCAGTTCTGGGCTCTCTGGGCCGGGTCAGGGACGGTCTGTTGTCCCGCTGCGTGCCATCCACAGGCTGGCGTAATGGCTCGTGGATTGTCAGTGCCGGGCGGTATTATCGAACATGTGATCGAGTGAGGTAACGGGCTGTTGTCCGGTGGCGGAGGGAGGCCGGCGGTGAGCGATCCTGGCTGGGACATTCCCGGGGTTGACCGCGCGGGTTCTGACGGCCCCGGCGGTGACGGCGCTGCTTGCGTCGCTGGCGGCACCAACGCTTCGCGGCCGGCTGCGGCTGGCGGGAAGCGGTCCCGGAAGGCCCGGCGGCTGGCGAGCGTGTCGGCTCTGGGCGGCCCGTCGGCGGGCGCGTTCGCGCGCCCTGGCAGCACTGGCAGTCACGCCGGTGCTCCTGGCTCGGCCGGTCCTGGCTCGGCCGGTCCTGGCCCGGCCGCTCCTGAGATCGGCTCGTCCGACTCCTCCTCACACGGTTCCGGGTCTGGTTCGTCCTCGCCGGTTCCGGCGGATGCGGGGCAGGCGCTGGCGTGGCTGTCGGGCGGCCTGGATTTCCTGGCTCATGCAGATGCGTCGGAGTGGCCGGCCGGGTTGCAGGCCGATTGCCTGCGGGCGCTGGCGGTGGCCGAGTCGCGGCAGACGGCGGCGCACGCGAGGATGCTGCGTGCCTTCAGCGTTCCCGGCGGAGGCCTGCAGGGGGACGGGCACCGGTCCCCGCGGATGTGGCTGTCGTGGCAGACCCAGGCGACCGGCAAGGCCGCGGCTGCGAAGGTCGCGTGGATGCGGCGGCTGGAGGCCCACCCGCTGATCGCCGCGGCGCTGGCGGACGGGCGGGTGCCCGAGTCGCGGGCGCGGCTGTTCTGCGACTGGTCCGACCGGCTGCCCGAGGCCGTCCGCGCCGACGCCGACGGCCAGTTCCTGGCCGCCTCGGACCGGGGCGCGGATCTGGTGGATCTGGCCGCTCTGGCCGAGGACCTGCACCGCCGGCACGCCTCCTGCGATGAGGATCAGGACGGTTTCGCGGACCGGGCGGTGCGGCTGGGGAAGACCTTCGGCGGCGCAGGACGGCTGGAGGGAGACCTGACCGCCCGGTGCGCGGCGGTTGTGGAGGCAGTGCTGGACGCCCTGGGCACGCCGGCCGGCCCGGAGGATGACCGGACCGTGGCGCAGCGGTACCACGATGCTCTGGAAGAGGCATGCACCCGGCTGATCGCCGCCGGGCTACTGCCGCAGCGGGCTGGCCAGCCGGTCCGGCTTGAACTGGAGATCACGTTGGCCGAGCTCCTCGCCAACGCCGACGGCCTCGGCTGCGACGCGCTCGTCCAGCCGCTCATCACCGGCCACGTCGACTACGACCTCCTCGCCCAGCTCACCAATGCCGACAGCGACCCGGATGACCCGCCGGCCGGCCCTGACGACCCCGGACGTGACGGCACCGCCGGCCTTGACGCCGATGGCGACGACGCTGACTGCGTCAGCGGCGCGGACACCGGCCCCGGCAGCGACGCGGACGACGGCTGCGTTGGCGACGCGGACGCCGGCCCCGGCAGTGATGCGGAGGCTACGGCGGAGGCGGCGCGGGCGGCGCTTGCCGGGGCGTGCGCGGCGGCGGTGCGGGACGGCCGGTTCGGCGACGTGCTGGCCGCGGCGGTGGCTCTGCTGTCCGGCCCGGCTGGCCGCGCCGCCGCGTTGCGCCGGAAGCTGGCCGGCGGCCCGGCGGTGCCGGTGTCGCTGCCGCTGGACATTCCCGGCGTGTTCGACACCATCCCGGTTCATCTGCGCCGCGCGGTCCGCAAGCGGGACCGGCACTGCCGGTTCCCCGGCTGCGACCAGCCTGTCGCCGCCTGCGACGTCCACCACATCGTGCACCGCAAAGACGGCGGCCGGCACGCCCTGACCAACCTGCTGCTGCTGTGCCGGTTCCACCATCTGATCGCGATTCACCGGTGGGGCTGGAGGATCACCCTGCACGCCGACGGCACCACCACCGCGGTCAGCCCCGACGGGGCCAAGACCCTGCACAGCCACGCACCCCCCACCCGCGCCGCCTGACCCGCCCCGAACAGAACGCATGCCGTCTGCCCGCACAGCACCATGCGGTCAGACGGCACGCCCGCGCGCGCAGTGCGCGCCGCGGGCAGGGTGCTGCGGGTGGACGGGCGCGCAGGCAGCGCGGCCACAGACGCAAGCGGGGAGCGGCTCAATCGGGCAGCTGAGCGAGGTGCTCCTCGATTGTGCCGATGACGGCGGGATCGCCGTCGCCATCGAGAAGCTGAAGCGCGTGCCGGATGCGGTAGGCAGTCTCGAGCGGGCGCGAGTCCGGATCGAGCCCGCGCTTCCCGGCATAGGCACGCCAGCCCCGCGTCCAGAGGGAGCTGAAGTCGCGGCGGTGGCGGCGCCACAGCCCGGTACCCCACTCCCCGAAGTCGAAGTCGAAGAACGGGTGGTCGATGCGGGCCGTTTCCCAGTCGATCACGCCGGTCAGCCGGTCGCCGTCCGCCAGCAGCTGGTCTTCGTGGATGTCGCCGTGGACCAGGACCGGCCTGAGCTGAGCGGCACGGCCAAGCAGGTCCGCCCAGGCCGGAGCGCGTCCCGGCTGGCCAAGGCGCTCGGCTGCCTCGGCCGCCGCATCGGCGCTGGTGGCCGGGTCGAGCGCCCGGCGCAGCCAGCGCTGATGAGCAACGTCGTGGTGTGCGGGGGGTCGTGACCCGGCAAGGTCG
>Ga0302326_10008615_pt1 | contig 22454 bp, 21 predicted proteins | sample Palsa_T0_3_FD_202264 | JGI IMG/M metagenome (GOLD analysis project Ga0302326, IMG submission 202264) | Peat permafrost microbial communities from Stordalen Mire near Abisko, Sweden - Palsa_T0_3 | ecosystem: Environmental > Terrestrial > Soil > Palsa > Peat permafrost | place: Sweden: Abisko... | reverse complement strand
ACCCGCTATGAGCAGTTAAAAAGAGGGAATATTTTCACCCGCTTCATGATTGTGGGTTTCGCTCTATATCGCGCGCTCGAACGAATCGGCGCGGAGGCCGTCGAGGGCTATCCTGATCTCCAATTCCGGTTGTGCCTCAATGGCCAGCCGCTCGCCGCCAAGGGCGTGGGCCGCGCGGCCGCTCTGGAAGCTCGTGCGCGGATAATTGCGAATCTTGCGCGGAAGCTCGGGTTGCGGATGCCGACGCCACCGACGCTCGATGCGGCCGATGCCGCGGTGCTTGCCCTCGGCGTCGCCGCCGCTTCGGCGAACGGACATGCGATCGAATTGCGATCGCCCCGTGAGGGCCGCTTTATCATCGCGATACCCGATTCGCCCCGGATATCGACCGAGGCGTCGCGCAAGGTTTTGCGCAAAGTGTCTCGCAAAGTTTCACGAACGAACGGCGATGGCGTTGCTTGACAACCCGCACGCTTAACCGCTTGAAAGATACGATCCGCGCGGCATCTGTTCGGCCGTGCGCCGGGAGTTCAAGTTTTGGCCGGAAGTGATTTCAAAGCCGTCTTTTTCGATCTCGATGGCACCTTGGTGGATATTCACGGTCCGCTCTACGCGGCGGCTCGCACCGCAATAGAGTTGCTCGATGCCGATCCGCCGCTGACGCCGGAGAAATATCAGGCCGCGCTGACTCAGGGCGAGGTATGGTTCGGTGTACCGCCCGAAATCCGCCGCGATTATATGCAGCTCTCTTACGCTTACTTTCTCGCCGAGGTCGACGGCACCGAGCGGCTCGAAGCCCTGCCGCGGGTGGCCGAAACGCTGGCCGAGCTCAAGCGGCGTGGCTACGCGACCGGCGTCGTCACCAGCCGGCCCGGCGATCCCCAGACACTGATCGGCAAGCTCGCGATGGTCGGTCTCGCTTGCCATCTTGATATCGTTATTACGCAGCCCAGTGCGTCGATTGAGGCGCTCGACAAGACCGCGAGCCTGCGGGAGGCGGCGGCGCGCGCCGCGCTCGAGCCGCACGAATGCCTCTATGTTGGCGACGAGCCGCGCGACGCGATGGCTGCCCGGCAAGCCGGTTTTGGCGCGATTGCGGCGGTGGCGACCGGGCTGGCGAGCTTTGAACGGCTGCGCGATCACGATCAATATCGGGCCGATTTCGTCATGCGATCGATAGGCGAGCTGCCGGCCCTGCTCGATCGGTTGCGTATCGAGGGAGGTAGATGACCATGAGCTCGCAGGCCGCAACACTGACGGGCGGTAGCGCGCGTCCGGGGTTTGTCGCCCTGTGGCTGCAGGCAATCCGCGTTCGCACGCTGGTCGTGATGCCGCCTGCCGCCGCGCTCGGCTCAATAATCGCGCTGCACGACGGCTTCTGGTCGTGGCCGCGGTTTCTGATGGCCGTGGTCGGCACCGCCGCGATGCAAAGCGGCACCAACCTTATCAACGATTATTACGACTACGAGATTGGCACCGATCCGCACGAGGCCGCCGCGCCCGATCCATTCGGGCCGAGCCTGTGTATCCAGAACGGCCTGCTGACCGCCGACCAAGTCTGGTGGGGCGGAATCACGGCGTTCGGAATCGCCTCGATTCTCGGATTAATCCTGACCTGGCTGTGCGGATGGCCGGTGCTCGCGATTGGCGTCGCGAGTGTCGCCGGCGCGTACTTCTATACGGCGCGGCCGTTGTCGCTGGCCTATTACGCGCTGGGCGATTTGACGGGTTTCATCTTCATGGGACCGGCGATCGTCAACGGCGCCTATTATGTCCAGGCCCGTCATTTCTCGGCCGATGCGATCGTCGCTTCGATCGCGACCGGTTTTCTCGGCGCGGGAATTCTGCTCGCCAACAACGTGCGCGATATCGAAAGCGATCCGTCTCACGGCAAGCATACGCTTGCGTCTCTGCTAGGGCGGCGCGGCGCGATTATCGAGATAGCACTGTTCGACGCCGGGGCGTTTGTTGCCGTGACGATCGGCGTGATCGTTCACGTGCTGCCGGTGTTCGCACTCCTGGTATGGTTCACCGTTCCGCGTGCCATCTCCGAGATCCGCATTCTGGTGCGCGAACGCGACTGGGGCGTACTTAATCTTGCACTCAAGAGATCGGCACAACTTCACTTCGAGTTCCTGATGCTCCTGATGGCGGCCTATCTGATCACAATGGCAATGGGTCATTGATGATCGATGATTCACTTGGATCCACTCGACCCGAGCTCCAGGCGGTCTTGACCCGGCAGCAGGCATGCTGTTCACATGGACCGCATAGCCGAAATTGGCGCCGGGCCCGTTGGTCGGCGAAAATCCGGAGAGCTGTAACCTCAGCAATTGATTATGAATTACCGAAGGCCTCGCTCCCGCACGATACTGCTGGCGATTGTCGCGGTCTGGTGCTTCGCCATGGCTGGATGCGCGACCAAGGAGCAGCCGCCGCAAATCATGGTGACCCAGCTCGCCAACTATCCGCGCGCGGCGCTCGGTCCGGGTTGCACCATGCCAATTCTGATGACGGAGCCGACGCGAGGATTCCATCAGGTGGCGATCGTCGAAGGATGGGGCGCGCTCGATCAGCAGCCCCAGGTGGATTCGGCCGCCAAGAGCCAAGCCTGTGAAACCGGCGCCGACGCGCTAATGGTCGTCAGCAAGTCCAGCCAGAAAAATTACAAGAACCTCTACGACGAAGGCCCCAACGAGAGCACCGAGCAGGAAAGTGGTGGCAGTGCCTCTAACGCGCACGGCTACCATCTGCATCAGCAGGAATATAATCCGATTCCCGGCGAGGCCGGCCATACCGGTTACTATCTCGACACGGTCGCGATCGTTTATGACGACAGCGCCGGCCAGGTCGCCAACGGATCGGGGAACTGACGGCGGCCCCGCCGGCTTCGCGATCAATCCTCGGCTTCGGCGCCGCGCCATCCCGCCCGGCGCTCGAGCGCGCGCACACGGCGTACCAGCTCCGCCAGTCGCGGCACGATCGCTGAACTACGCCGCCACGACCTGATATCCATCGCCGGCGTGCCGCCGATTACCGAGCCCGCCGCGACGTCGTGCGGGATGCCCGACTGTGCGACGACCATCACGCGGTCGCCGATCGTCGCGTGATCGGCGCATCCGGTCTGCCCGCCGAACTGGCACCATCGGCCGATTCGCGTCGATCCCGCCAGACCGCTTTGCGCGGCGAAGCGTGAATACTCGCCAATCTCGCAGTTGTGGCCGACGTGGACGAGGTTATCGAGCTTCACGCCGCGCCGGATAATCGTCGCGCCCATCGTGGCGCGGTCGATCGCCGTGCCCGCCCCGATTTCGACATCATCTTCGATGGTCACGCGACCGACCTGCGGGACTTTGGCCAGCCCACCATTATGCTCGACGAAACCGAAGCCGTCGGCGCCGATCACGGCGCCATTGAGAATCGTTACACGGCTGCCGATCGTCACGTTCTCGCGAATCGACGCGTTGCTATGGCATACGAAGTCGTCGCCGATACGCACGCCGGGATAGATCGTCACGTGCGGATGGATAACTGCGTTGCGCCCGACTTCTACGTTCGCGCCGATGACCACGTAGGCGCCAACGTGGCTGCCCTCGCCGATACGTGCGCCTGGCGCAATCCGGGCGGTCTCATCGATTCCTGGATCCGGCCGCCAAGGCGGGAAAAAAATCTCCAGCACACGGGCGAAGTCGAATGACGGATTGGCGCTCACAATCGTCGCGCTGTTAGCGCGTCCGGCCAGATCGGCCGGAACGATCGCGCACGAAGCGGTCGTGGCTTCCAGCGCATGGGCGTACTTGGCGCCGGCAACGAAGACAATCGTGCCGGGCCCGGCGGATTCGATCGGTGCCGGACCGCTGATCTCGAGTTCGCCATCACCGCGCAGCTCCAATCCGAGCCGCCGTGCGATTTCGCCGAGCTTCATAGGTATTACTCCCCGCATCCCGCCCCATGATGGGTCGGGTTTCATGGTCGCCAGCATATTCCATTTCGACCCGATGGTCCGACTAAGCGACCGGCCTGCGAGACCGGCCAAACGCGCCGGTCGACGCCAGAGCCGCCGCCACTGCGACCGGAGCGATTTCGCCAAGGCAGCGATAGTGACCGAAGCGGCAAGTGCGCGCCAGGCACGGACTGCAATCGAGCGGATTGCTGACGACGGTCGCGCGCGGGCCGAACGGCCCGGTGCGGGCAGGATTGGTCGATCCAAATATGCCGACGGTCGGGATTCCGAGCGCGCTCGCCAGATGCATCGCGCCCGAATCGTTGCCGGCGAAGCCGTCGCACACAGAGAGCAGGGCGATCAGCTCGCCGACCGCGGTCTCCCCGGCCATCGAGAACGCCGCGCTGGGGCTGGCGGCGGCAACGATGCGTTCGCACAGCGCCGTCTCTCCCGGCGCGCCGACTACCACGGATTCGGCGCCATAGCGGTCGCCCAGGAGATCGACAAGCGCGACGAATCGATCGGCGGGCCATTCCTTGGCCGGGCCATAGGCGGCGGCGGGCGCAATCGCTATCAGCGGCGCGCCGGGCCGTGTGCGCCGAGCCTCGATCGTCGCGGCGATTCGCGTCCGATGGTCCTCCTTGGCGGTCAGGGCGACGTCATCGGGCAAACCGGCAGCCGCGTACTCGGCATCGACGGTCGCGCGTACCATCCGGAGCCAGTAGTCCTTCTGATGGCCGGCGAGGGCGTCTTCGTCGGGGCGGGTGCGGTCGGTCAGCAACAGGCCACGGCCATCGGTAGAATAGCCCGCCCGCCGTGGAACACCGGCTAATGTGGCGATCAGGGCCGATGAAAAGCTGTTGGGAAAGAGAATAGCGAGGTCAAAACGCCGCGACCTGATGTCATCGATCAGGCGCCGATTCGTACCTATCCGCCAGGCCCCGCGCAGCGTTTGATAGGTGATCACCTCATCGATCCAGGCGATTCCATCGAAAAAGCCCGCTAGCTCGGCCCGAATCACGACGGCCAGATGGGCGCCGGCGTAGCGGCGACGGACCGCATGCAGGGCTGGCAGGCTGATAACCAGGTCGCCGAGCCAGTTGACCTCTTTGACCATGATCCGGAGCGGATCGGACGCCGGATGCCGTGAAACGCCGCCTACCGCCGGGCTGGATAATCGCGCCGCCATTTGCGACATCGACCTTAGCACAGGTAGGACGGCCGTTCGGCCGGGGCGGATCCCCCGATAACGGTAATTCCCGTGACATCGGGGCATCTTGTCTCGCAACGGTTTATGCAATACAGAGGGGAATGTGACCGCAGCGGGCGCACGCTACCGATTAATGGTTCTTTATTGCACCGCCGACCATTTTGAGGTCCCAGGTTTGGGGCCTCAATCACCGCTATGACCTCGCGATCGATTCGTCGGCGAGCTGGTCGCGGTGCGATGGCGGGTCGGCTGTCGCTCGTAATCCTTATGTTGATGCTGGCGATAGCTCGGGCCGCGCGCGCTGCCGAAGGCGTTATCGAAATCAATCAGGCCGTCATCGAGCAGGCGGGCGGCTTCCCGTTTACGATTAATACGGCTGGCAGCTATCACCTGACCGGCAACGTCGCGGCCAGCGCGGGCGCCGATGGGATCGACGTGGCGGCCAATGGCGTGACGATTGACCTTAACGGGTTCGTGCTGAGCGGCGGTGCCGTCGGTATTAATGGCGCTGCCGTGAGTCAGGTGACGGTGCGCAACGGTACGGTCACCGCGATGAGCGGGAACGGAATCCATCTGGGCGCCGGCTCGATCGTGCAGGACGTTCACGTGACCGGCAACGGCGCGACCGGAATCCTCGTCGGCAGCGGCAGCCTGGTCAGTAATAATACGGTCAGCGGCAACGACGGCGGAATTTCGGTTGCGGGCGGCGGCGCGACGATTCTGCAGAATTCGATCACCAGCAATAGCGGTGTTGGACTACAGATTTCCGACCAGAGTACCGGCTACGGCGGCAACGTCATGTTCGGCAACGACGGCAATTCGGGGATCGGCACGTACACCGGGCAAGAGGTCGGCGGCACGCAGATAAGCCAGAACCTCTGCAACGGCAACGTCTGCCCGTAAAGCATCCGGTCCGGACGGCTCCCGCTTTTACGGATTGCGCCAGCTGCGGCCGAACGCGCGCACGAGTTGATCAGCGCTCTCCGGACCCCATCCGCCCGCCGGGTAAACGTCCATTGGAACTCCCGGATCGTCGCGCCATTCGTCGAGCACGGCCTGGATAACCTGCCATGAAAGCTTCAAGTACTCATCGCTGATGAACAGTGTATGGTCGCCGATCATGACGTCGAGCAGCAGGCGCTCATACGACTCCGGCGACGACGCCCCGTCGAACTCGCTCGCGTAGCTCAGGTTCATCTTTACCGGCCGAATAGCGACGTCGAGCCCCGGCTGCTTGGCGAGCACCTCGAACGAAAAGCCTTCGTCGGGCTGAATCCTAATCACCAGCCAATCCGGTCTGAGTTGGTGGTCGCGATTAAAAAGAATCGTCGGAACTTCTTTGAACTGCACGAAGATGGAACTTGCGCGACGCGGCATGCGCTTGCCGGTCCTCAGGAAAAACGGGATGCCCGACCAACGCCAGTTGTCGACGAACAGATTCAGGGCGACGAAGGTTTCGGTGCGCGAGTCGGGGTCGACGCCCGGCTCTTCGAGGTAACCGCGCACCGGATGGCTTTCGATCACGCCGCCGGCATAGCGGGCGCGCACCGAGACATGGCGCGCGTCACCCGGTTTGATCGGACGCAGCGAACGCAGCACGTCGAGCTTGGCCAGGCGCACCGCGTTGGCGTCGAGCGAGACCGGCGGCTCCATCGCGATCAGGCACAGGAGCTGCAACATATGGTTTTGCACCATGTCGCGCAGCGCGCCGGCCGCGTCATAATAGGCCGCGCGGGTGCCCACTCCCTCCGACTCGGCCACCGTAATCTGGACGTGATCGATCTGCCGGTTGTTCCAGATCTGCTCGAAGATGTTATTGGCAAATCGCAGGACCATCAGGTTCTGCACGGTCTCTTTGCCGAGGTAGTGATCGATACGGAAAATCTGCGACTCGTCGAAATATTCGCGTAGCGTGCCGCTGATCTCGACAGCACTCTTGAGGTCGTGCCCGATCGGCTTTTCGACGACCACGCGGGTGAAATGCGGATCGTCGGGTGGATTGATCAGCCCCGCCTTTTGCAGACCCACTACCGATTCGCGGAACGCCTGGGGCGGAATCGACAGGTAATAGATTCGGTTGGGCGGCAGCCCGCGCTCCTTTTCGACCTCCTCGATCTTTTTGCGCAGATTCTCGAAGCCGTCCGGATGGTCGAGCCCCGAAATATAATCGAGGTTGTTGGCGAACTCGGTCCAACTCGCATCATCGATCTCCGCGCGCGAGAACTTCTTGGCGGCTTCGTGAGCCGACGCGCGGAACTCCTCGGTCGTCAATTTCGATCGCGCGAAACCGATTACTACTGTGCGCGGATCCATTGATCGATCGGTCTGCCGCAAATTGTAGAGCGCCGGCAGCAACTTGCGCCGGGCGAGATCGCCAGAGGCGCCCAGAATCACAATGGTGCATGGCGGCGCGGTCTGAGCCTTGGATATCGTCAGGATTTCGTTCATAAGCATTCGCCTGGTTGCGCGGGAAGGCCGGCGGCGCGCCCGTCCGTCGGGTGGATGAACATCATTTTTCGATTGTGGCAGCGCGCCGCCAAGATTAACAGTCCGGAATAAGTTAACAGTTCGAAATTGGTGAGGAGATTAAATCGGAGAGCGGATTTGTGAATACGCGCGCGATTCAACCGGCCGGCTCGGGAAGCGCCGACAGCCGATCCATCCGGCCGAAAAACGCAACGAGATTAGGTAATCCAGCGGGGATCTTGAGTTCGCCCGTAAACGCCAGCATGTAGAGCTGTCCGTACAGCGAAAAGTCGGCAAGGCCGATTCGCCCGAGGATAAACGCGCCGCCACTGAGCGTGTCTTCGAATGGAGCGAGCATCGCATGCACGGCGGCCTGGTTGGCGGCGGTTTCATGCGCCATCCGATCGCAAAAGCCGTCGCCGTATCGGCGATCGCGTATGTACTTCCAGAGCGCGAGCCGATCGCCGCCGCGCCGCCGCCAGTACTCCGCCATATCGGGAATCGCCAGGCGAAGTATCGCGTCTTTGACCACGCCATCGATATGGCTCGCCAGCGCAAGATGGAGTCCGCGCAGATCGGTCGGCAAGATGGTCGGATTCGGATGGAGTTCTTCGAGCCGCAGCGCAATCCGCGCCGAATCGACGATCGTCTCGCCGTCGGATATCGTCAGCGCCGGCGTTTTGATCTGTCCCGAGGCCGCGATCAGCTCTTTGCGCTCGACGTAATCGACCTCGATCGTGTCGAATTCGACTCCCTTGTAATGGAGCAGCTTGCGCACCTTCGCGGATCCGGGGCTATAGCTGAACTGGTAGAGCCGCGCCCTCATGATTGGTGTCGGTCGTTCCATCGCCGGATGCTCCGCCTTATTATTAGTTGCCGGCGAATCCACGCAAGATCGCGTCGAGATCTATTGCGCCGATCGATTCGCATACGACATGCGCCGCGCCCAGCACCTCGGGACCGGCTGTCTGGCATACGGCGACCACCTTCATGCCAGCGGCCCGCGCCGACGCGATTCCGGCGGCCGTGTCCTCGATCACCAGGCAATTGCCCGGCTCGATCGGCGGATGGGGCCGCAGAATAAAGCTCAGTCGGGCGAGCGCCGCCATCATGCAGTCGGGCGCGGGCTTGCCGTGCTCGACATCTTCGGCCGCCACGATATCGGCGAACAGATCGCGGAGATTGGCTCGGCGCAGGATCTGCTCGGCTTCGACTCGCAGCGTGCCGGTCGCGATAGTCAGCGGAAAGCGGCCGAAACAGCTCCGCACAAACTCGGCGGCGCCCGGATAGAGCACGTCGCGCTCCGCAATGAACTTCTGATAGATAGCGGCCTTACGCGCGATCAGGCTCGCTAACTCGTGGTCATCCGGCGGACGCCCATGCTCACTCATCACAGCAGCGAAACACTCGCGATCGTCAAAGCCGATAAGCCGGCTGTAATAATCGTCGCGGCCCAGCGCGATTCCTTCGGCTTCGAGCACGCGCGAAAACGCCGCGAAGTGGAGCCCTTCGGTATCGGCCAGCGTGCCGTCGAGGTCGAATATAATCGCACGAATCACTGGTTGCTCTGGATACGGAGAATTCAGAACGCGCGCATGATCGGAATGATTTCGGCTTGCATCGCGCCCGTGGTGACTTCGGCGCGGCCGTTTTCGATCGTCAGATCGATTTCCGTGCGCAAGCCGATGCGCCCGGGAATATATATCCCCGGCTCGACCGAGAAGCAGGTCATGTCGATGAGCCGGCGATGGTCGCGGGTCTCGAGCGAATCGAGGTTGGCGCCGTTGCCGTGCACTTCGCGGCCGATCGAGTGGCCGGTGCGGTGGACGAACCATTCGCCGAAGCCAGCATCTTCGATCACGCCGCGCGCGACCCGGTCGGCCTCGTTGCCAGCCGGCGGAGTGCCCTTGGCCACACGATCGATAACGAAATCGGCGGCGGCGTCGCGGGCGCGCGCGATCACGGAAAAAAGGCGCGCGGGTTCTGCCGGCACAACCTCGCCCGCGTAAGCCATCCAGGTGAAATCGGCGTAGATGCCGTTGGGTTCCTTCGCCCACAGGTCGAGCAGCACGAGATCGCCCGGACCGATCGGCGCGTCGTCTACCGGGGCGGGCGTAAAGTGCGGCAATGCGGCATGGGCGTTGACCGCGACGATCGGCGGGTCGCGGGTTTCAAGACCGCGCGCCGCCATCAGCTCGAGCACGAAAGCCTGCGCGCTCAGCTCGGTGAATCCGGCGCCGGCACGGATACGCGCGGCCATCTCGGCAAAGGTCTCGTTGACCACCTCGAGCAGCGACGCGCCGGCGCGACGATGGCTCGCGAGTCCGTCGGGCGTCAGCACCGCCTCGAAGCGCTGGATCAAGTCGGCCGCCGAGACTACTTCGACGCCACACCCGCGCACCATCTCGACCGTGCCCGCATCGACCCGCGAGACATAAGGAATCGCACAACCCGGCGAGTAGTTCATCGCGACGCGGCTCATGCCGGCGAGCATCGCGCCGAGCCCCGCCGTCATCTCGCTTTCCGATCGATAGACAGTACGGCGGCCCCCGAGTGCGTCGAGCCGGTTCGGTTCGACGGCGGAGACCAGCGCGTGCGGCTCGCCGGTGGCCGCAATCAGATAGAACCAGCGGCGCGTCGAAAGCTCGTCCGGGTCGAGTCCCAGAATCCGATAAGCGAGCGGATCGCTGTGGCGGAAGTCGTAGAACAGCCAGCCGTCGATCTCGGCCGCGGCGAGCGCCACCGCGATTTCGGCTGAACTGCTCACGACGCGGACGCGGCCTCGAAGCGCCGCCCCCATGCATGCGCCCGTTCGGCGTGGATTCGTACGACAGGGTTATCGGCGGGCGCCAGTGTCATGTTGCGATATTGCGGATACTTGTCGCGCAAATTGCGCAACGCGAATAGATACTCGTCGGATTCATCGACCACCCGCGCGGCGCCATGAATGAGCACGTAGGCCAGATGGTTCCAGTCGTCTTCATAATGGTCAATGAGCAGCGCGACGTGAGGATTGGCGATTATGTTGCGCATCCGTTTTATCGCGAGCCCAGTCTGGCGCTTGGGCTTCTGATCGATCACGAAATAGAAACGCGCATCGCCGAACCAGAAGCACAGTGGTATCGCATGCGGCGCGGCCTCGGCGTCCGCGGTGGCGAGCGATCCGACGCGAGCGCTGGCCAGAAAGTCGCGCACCGCCGGTTGCTCCAGAATTTTCAGTGTTGCCGATTCCGTGCGCGCCGCCATCTCAGCCCTATTCCCGCATGACCATGCGTCTTGCGCAATTGCCGCCGCCACCACTTTATTAGCGTTCCTCGTTTCTAACGTTCCTCGCCCACCAGGAAAAGCGAGAGCGCGATTATCGCGAACAGAAGGTTGGGCGTCCACGCCGCGACCCAAGCCGGTATCAGCCCTGAATGTCCGAGCGACGACGTCACGCCGAGCGCCAGCCAGTAGCCGAAGCCGATCGAGATTGCCAGGCCGAAGCTGCGGCCGAGGCTCAGATGGCGCGGCAGCGGATCGAGGCTCAGCACGACGCCGAGCGCCACCATGATCAGGCACGACAGCGGCATCGCGTATTTCAAATCGCGGTCGACCACGTAGCCGCCGGGATCGAGTCCCTTCTCGTGCAGGCCGTCGATATAGCGGTCGAGTTCCCACAGGCTGAACTCCTCGGGGTCGAGTTGCAGCAAGCCGAAATCAGCCGGATCGAGATCGACCCGGAAGGCGCTGCTCGGCACCGGCTGCACGTTGCCGTGCTTGAGTTCGATCGTGTCGAGCTTTTGCGGCACCCATGAGTGGCCGTTCCACACCGCCGTCTGCGCGCGGACGATATCGTTCAGACTGAAATCCGGCGCGATTTTATAGAGCGTCACATCGTGCAGCGTGTGATGGCGATGGTCGTAGCTGTCGGCCGACAGAAAACCGTCGCTGACGCGCACCCAGATGTGCTGATTCGCGAAGATACTGCGCAGCGTGCGCCGCTTGAGCTCGACCTCGTACAGATAGCGCGCCTGGCGGGTCGTATAGGGCACGACCGTCTCGCTCAGCATGAAATTGGCCAGCGAGACGACGATCGCCACCATCAGAATCGGCGTCGCCATTTCGAGCCGGCTGATACCGAGCTGCTGACAGGCGAGCACCTCGCCGGACCGGTTCAAAATCGCAAGACCCAGCAGGACGCCGGCCAGGCATGCCACCGGCATCAACTGCGAAACCGCCAGGGGCAGCTTGAGCGCGAAATATTCGGCCCCCAGCAGGCCGAAGCCGCCGTAGTGCATCAGGTCGTCGAAGCGGTCGAAAACGTCGCCGATCAGGTAGGCGATCGTGAAAGCGGCGAGGCATACGACGAATGGCGCGAAAAAACTGCCCGCCATGAAGCGGTCCATCGTGGGTGAAAGACGCGGGCGCATGTCAGGCCGCCTGCCGCGAACGCTCGAAGCGCTCGACCCAGTCCCACAGCAGATCGCCGGGCCCGCGGCCCTGGTCGGCGCGGTCGGCGGCGCTGCGCGTGAATAGCCAGATTCCGAGTGCGGCGAACAACAGGTCGGGAATCGCCATCGCGGCGAAGGCGTTTATCCGTCCGCCGTCGGCCAGGTTTTCGCCCACGCGCAGCAACGCGTAGTACGCGAAGAACAGTGCGATACTCACGCCGAAGCGTTCGGATTGGCCGCCGCGCGCCGGTTTCAGTCCGAGCGAAACGCCGAGCAGCGCGAACAGCACGCTGGCGAACGGCACCATGTACTTGCCCGCCAATTCGGACTCCGCAACAAAGTCGGGCTTGCCCGCGTGCCGCGCCGCGGCGATCCGCGTCGCCAGGTCGCCGTAACTGAGCGAATCCGGGTCAAGGTCGGAGAGGCTCGCGATTCCGCTCGATTTCAGGTTCAGGTCGTAGATACGAAAGCTGGTGACGTGGCTCGCGCCGTTTTCGATGTCGTTGCCGAAGATCGCCCCGTCGTACAGCCGCAGGGTGACTTCGTCGCCGGAGCTGTCGGGCAGCATCAGGCCCCGCCGCGCGATAATCGTGCTCTGCTGTCCGCGCGCACGTGCGTCGGAGATCATCACCCCGCGCAGCGTGCCATCAGACGGCGAGATGTGATCGACATAGAGCACCATCCCGGGGAAGGTGCGGTTGAAGATTTTTTCCTTCAGCCCGGCGGTCGAGCGGGTCTGGGTGATACGATAAATCAAGTCGGCGAAATTGCGATTTGCCCACGGCCGCACTGAAAACGCGAACCAGCTCGAAATGATCCATACCAGCGCACCGATAAAGATCACCGGCACCGCCAGCCGGTAGAGGCTGATTCCGCACGATCGCGCCGCCGTTATTTCGCGCTCTCCCGACATGCGGCCGAAGCCCAGCAGCACGCCGAGCAGTACGGCCATCGGGAACGTCAGCTCGAGGAAGGCCGGCATGATATAGCCGATCATTTCGCCGACCTGGGCCAGGCTGACACCGCGGTTGACTACCATCTCGGTGAGCTTGAGCAGCCGTCCGGTGACCAGCGCAAAAGTCAGCAGCCCCACGCTCATCGCGATGGGCACGGTCACTTCCCACGCCACGTACCGGTCGAGAATTCTGATCCGCATAGATTCCGCCTGACCGCTCCTCCACCCAACCCTCACCTCTGAGCGCCACAGCGAAGTCTAGCGGCGGGCGCCGCGCAAATAAACGTGCGGGCTGCCGGAGCCTCGCGCAACACGATATCATCGGGAGAGACATGAAGAAGAGAAATCCACCCAGACCTCCCCGTCCTCTCCAAGATAGGCGCCGTAATCCGACGGGAGACGGGCGGGATCGGCGAGACGACCAGCGTCCCGGGGATCAGCGTGCCGGAGACCGGCGCGATCAAAGAACTGGTCCGCCCAGAGGTCCACGCCCGGACGCGCCAAGAAGCTATCCAGCCGGCAGTCCGACGGCAAATCAAAGGGCCAAGCCCGCGGCAAAACGATGGACCGGTCCGCCAGGGAAGCCGCGGCCGGGTGGGCAAAGCGATCGCTATCAGGGTGCCAAATCCGGCCAGCATACGACGATCGGCCAACATACGAAGTCCGGCAATCATACGAGTCGTCAGGACGGTCCTTATCCGCGCGATACGCGCAGATCCGCTGGCGATACGCGCGGGTCCGGCGGCGACACGCGTGGGTCCGGCGGCGACACGCGTGGGCGCGGCACTGATATGCGCAATCCCGATCCGCGCGATATCCGGAATCGGCGCGCTCCGGATTCGCGCGATTCGCGTGGTCTGGCGAACCCGCGCGACGCGCGAAGCACCACTAACGACAACCGCGGATGGCGGAAGTTCCCTGATCGACAGGCACGCCGCAATGGTCCGCCTGATCGACAAAATCAGGCGCAGGCACGGCCTCACGATCCGCGGCACGATCGTCAGGCGCCTCGCGAGTTTGCTCGCGATCAGGGTGACAGTCGCGATTCTCCTGGACGTCGCAACCGCCCGGAACAACGGCGTTTTCCGGATCGCGGTCTTGCGGATCAGCGCGGTCGCGCCGATCAGCGAAATCTGCCTGATGATCGTGATCGTCGTGATCGTGGCGATCGGCATGATCGAGACGACCTTGTGTTCGGCATCGAGCCGATTCGCGAGCTGGTCGCTGCCGCCCCGGCGATAATCCGCGCCCTCTATGTGCGCCATGGGATGGGCGGCCGGCTCGCTAGCGAGATTGCCGCCGTTACGACGGCAGGCGGCGAACTGCGCGAGGTCGACGATAACACGCTGGTCGCGATGGCCGGCGCACAGGCGCTCCATCAGGGTGTCGTCGCGCTGATACGGCCGCCGCAGCCGATCGCATTTGAAGACATTATCGCCGCCAGGCCCGATCCGGTTCTGGTCGTCGACGGTGTGACCGACCCGCGCAACCTCGGCGCGCTGCTGCGATCGGCCGACGGCGCCGGCGTCGGCGCCGTCGTGATCGCGCGCGATCGCACGGCCCATCTGACGCCCGCCGCAATCAAGGCGTCGGCTGGGGCGTGGGTTCATCTGCGCATCGGCGAATGCGGCAATGTCGCGCGCGCCCTTGATGATCTCAAAGAGGCCGGCTATTGGGTGGCGTCGCTGGCCTCCGACGGCGGCAGCACGATTTATGATCTCGACACGACGCGGCGGCTGGCGATCGTGGTCGGCTCGGAGGGCGAGGGTATCCGCGATATCGTGCGCAAAAAGTCCGATTTCGTGGTGGCGATTCCGATGCGCGGCAAGGTCCAGTCGCTCAATGTATCGGTGGCGACGGCCGTCGCGCTGTTCGAGGTTGCGCGCCGCCGTGCGCCCTCGAAGGCGGTCGAAAATCCGGTGCGCGAAGCCGGCGAGGTCGATTCGTGATCGCCGCGCGGCAGGTCGAAGGTCAGTTACAAACCTAATCAGATACTTCAAGTTCTGATTAACCCTCGCTCCGGCGCGGTCCGATCGGCGCCGACCAGTCGCGCTTCCCGGCCTCGTCCCACACGGTCTCCGTCACTTCGCGGCCGCCGGCGGCAAGCAGATAGGTGCGTTGACCGCGAATCGCCAGGTAGGCGTATGCGTCATCGCCCGGCGTGCCGATCTCGATCCGGGCCGCGCCCGCCGCGTCCATCAGGGCCAGCTCGCTGAAGCCATCAGCGCCGACGGCGAGATTGATCCGTCGCCGCCCGGCGCGGTCGAGCATCCGGAGCGTCGCCGCGCCCTTGCCGTCAACCATCATGGCGGCGCGTTCGCGCCCTTCGCGATCGATTAAAACAAAGCGCTCGGCGCACAACACGGCGCGCTCAGCACGGACGAAACGCTCAGCGCCGACGGGCGGCTCGTCGCTGTAAGCGTCGACGAAGGAGCTCTCGACAGGCTGGTCCGGCACGATCACCGTCGACGTCACCTGGGACAATGGCGGCGGCGACAGCGATGGCGGGTAGATGTTCTGGATAATCTGCGGCGTCGCGGTAACTTCGGTGGTGACCGGAATCACCGGGGCCACCGAAACTTCGGCCCTCTTGGCATCCCCGTCGTCGCCTGATTTCACGCCGATATATTCGCGCCAGAAGTAGAGCGCAGCCATGACTATCGTGCCGGCGCCTTGCGACAACGGTTGCGAGAGTTGCAGGACGGATTCGTGCTCTTTGCCGAGAAAAATCACGCAGGCCGTAACTAACGACGCGCCGAGCAGCAGCCCGATACCGAGCGAGAACAGCCATCGGAGCCAGAGTTTACGACTCATGCATCCTCCGTGCGGAGGCTTTTCGCAATCAATCGTGGAAACGCCGCGCGCCGACGACCTCGGCACGCCTGGGAAGGTGGGCGGTTTCATGATTTTGCGACCGCCCGCTCAACTACAGTAGCATAAATTCGCGCTCGGCACATCCCACCTGCCGGACTTCGCGATCGCGCTTAAGATTTTGCCTCAATCATGCTACCAGTCGCGGCTGAAGCGATCTCGCGCGATAAAAGAATCCGCCTGTTCGGCCGAGTCAGGAGGGGCAATGTCTGCCAGATCATCAGCAGTCATGATAGCGGCGATTATGACGATCACGATGGCTCTCATCGCCATCCGTTTCGCTCGGGCCACGATGCCGCCGCCGCTGCCCGGTCCGCTGGCCGAGCCGAAAAGTACTCATCAGGTCGGCTATCCGGCCAAGCTGTCGGAGTGGGTGACGCCCGCCGACAATCCGGCGAGTGCGGCCAAGATAGCGCTTGGCAAGTCGCTCTTCTTCGATGATCGGCTGTCGGTCGACAACACTGTCGCGTGCGCGAATTGCCACGATCCCGATAAGGGTTTTACCGATCAGTTGCCGACCGCGATGGGTGTGCACGGCAAGTTCGGCAAGCGCAACGCGCCGTCGGTGCTCGACTCCATGTTCAATATCGAGGAGTTCTGGGATGGCCGCGCCAAGACGCTCGAGGATCAAGCCCAACAGCCGATTCTGAATCCGATCGAAATGGGCATGCCCAATTCGGCCGCGGTCGTTAGCAAGCTAAACTCGATTCCCGAGTACAAAAAGGGCTTTCAGGAGGTCTTCGGCGAGCCGCCCACCTATCTTAACCTCGTCCGTGCGATTTCCGTCTATGAGCGCACACAGGTGACCTTCGACTCGCCGTTCGATCGCTTCATGGCGGGCGATCAAACCGCGCTGACTGCGCAGCAACAACGCGGCTGGGCGATTTTCAACGGTCAGGGCCGATGCATGTCGTGCCACGGATGGAATCCGACGCGCCCGATGTTCACCGATGATCGCTTTCACAACATCGGCGTGTCGGCCCATTCGGCGAACTTCGTGCCCAACGCGCGCAAAGCGCTGGCGCTGCTGGCCGAGAACAACAATGCGCTCTCGATCGACAAGCTCGCCATCTCGAGCGACCTGAGCGAGCTCGGCCGCTTTCTCGTCACCAAGCAGCCGCACGATATCGGCGCCTTCCGCACGATGAGCCTGCGCAATCTTTACGTTACAGAGCCGTACTTCCATGACGGTTCGCAGGACACGATTTGGGACACTTTGGATCACTACAACAAGGGCGGCGTGCAGAATCCGTTCCTCGACGGCGGTATCGTGCCGCTGGGTTTGAGCGGTCAGCAGGAAGACGATCTGGCAGCGTTCCTGCTCTCGCTGACGAGCCCGCTGTACGCGGCCGAGGCGAAAAAGGAATACCAGGTCCAGTTCACGATCTCGCGCACCAAGCGGCCGCAGCGCGACACGGCGGCGGCGCTGGGACTGGCAGGGCGCAACGGCCCGGGCTTCGCGGGACCCTTTGGCGATATTGGACCTGGCGAGGCCTCGATGCAGGATGACCCGGCGCGGCTGGGCGGCGACTGAACGGACGAAACCCTACGGAGAGTGGATCATGGCGGTCCGTCACAAGAGCGTCGAAACGAAATATTACGAAGATCGCGATCGCGTGATGAACGTGCTGCGCAATTGCGACCGGCGAACATTTATCAAGCTGGCCGCCGCCACCTTCGGCGCGGTGGCCGCCAAGGGCCTCGTGCCGCCGCACAGCTTCCAGCTAATCGAGATTGCCAATGCCGCAACCGCTCCCGCGCTCGGCGGCGACTTCGACAAGCAGGGCATGGCGGGTTCTCCACCGTTCCGAATCGCCTATATTTCCGACGCCCATCTGTATGAGCGCACGCTGAATCAGCGCTTCATTCGCGCGCTCGTAAAGGCCGTCGATGACGTCAACGCGCTCAATCCGCAGCCCGACTTCGTGCTCTACGGCGGCGACCTTGCGCAGCTCGGCACCGCCACTCAGCTTGAACTGGGCCGGCAGATTCTCGGCAACCTGAAAGCGCCGGTCAAAATGATGGTCGGCGAGCACGACTGGTTTCTCGATCTGGGCGCTAAATGGCAGGAGCTTTTCGGCGAGCCGACTTACTCATTCGACTGGAAGGGTGTGCACTTTATCGTGCTCCAGAGCGTCTACGAAAAGGATTTCTGGACCGCGCGCGGCATGACGCCGGCCGAGCGGATGCAAACCGTCGCCGGACTCGACAACGGGATCCAGTCGCGCTTCGAAGTCGGCGATCCGCAACGCGAATGGATGAAGAACGATCTAGCCAAGGTGCCGGCCACCACTCCGGTCGTCGTTTTTTCCCATTCGCCGCTCTACAAGTACTACCGCAACTGGAATTTCTGGACCGAGGATGCCGACGAGGTGCAGGCGATTCTCAAGCCTTACGATCGTGTCACCGTCATCCACGGCCATACGCATCAGATGCTCCAGAATCAGATCGGCAATATCAGTTTCTACGGGATGCTCTCGACGGCGTGGCCGTGGCCATATGCGCCCGAGGGGCTGCCGACGCTGACGGTCCAGATGAATCGCGCCGATCCGTTCGATCAGTTCGACGGCTGCGGCGACGGCGCCTTTACCGTGCGGCACGAAGGGCTGGTCGACACCGTCTACAACTTGTGGGATCGGAATCCGGTTACGGTCAGGGCGGAATACCTGGTCTCGCGCGGCACGACGGACCGGCCGCCCGCTCCGCAATTCCCGAGCTACTGACGAGCCTAGTGAGCCGATGGCAACGATGCCGAATCACCTGCGGGGTAACCCATCATGAAGACCCGGGCAAGAATTGTCGCGATCATGATTGCCGGATGTGCCGCCGGCGCGGTTGCGCTCTATCTCGACGGCCACTGCCGAGTTTCCGTGGCGAGCGCACAGGCGCTGCCGGCCCATCAGTTGCCGTCCTCAAACGATGGCGTGGTGGTCGAATTGTGCGATGGCAAGACGTCGACGGTGGTGAAGGGACTGAAGCCGGGCGATGCGATGAGCCACGCGCAGGCGCTTGCGGTGACCAGCGGACTGATGGCGGAATGGCAGCGCAAGCATCCCGATCAACATTGGGAGATGGCACAGGCCGATAGCGGGGTCCCATCGGGCGTGCCGACGTTGGCGCCCGCGCCTGGCGCGGCGAACTCTGCGGGCTCGATGGCGCTGGGCGGCCCGGCAGCGCCGGCGGGTTCACAGCCGGCGACGAGTCAGCAGGGCGATACCTACGCCAGCTTCCACGAGCGCGACTACAAAATCTGGCAGGCGGAGACCGACGCCTTTGTCGAATACGGCAACCAGGTATTTCATTCGGCAAAACTACTTGGCGGCACGATCGGTGTGAGCTGCGACATGTGCCATCCGAATGCGGCCAATACTCATCCCGAAACCTATCCGAAGTACCAGGAGCAGCTTCAGCGCGTGGCCCTGCTGCGTGACATGATCGACTGGTGTATCGAAAATCCCGTCAAGGGCAAGACGCTGGACCCCAACGATCCCAAGCTGCGCGCGCTTGAGGCCTACATCCTGGCGCAGCGCAAAGGCGTGGCGTTAGACTATGGAAAACACTGACCCGCGGCCTGATTCGAGGCCCTTTTTCGTCTTGCAAGTTCCACCGAAACGGTGCAGATAATTACGGCGCCGCTATAGGAGCGCTTGTCGCCGGCATCGACGACGGGGTGGTCCGTCGATGGATTGCGCGCGAGCGGCCAAAACAAACAGGGGATTCTGGTTCCGATGGCTGAGTCTTATCGGGCATAGCTCGATATTGCCAACCGCGGTGTTCAGGCATTCGCGCGGGCGGATTCCTTGCGGCATCGCACAACCTAACCACGTCTGGTCGAGGAGAGAATTGAGATGAAAAAAGCTGAAAAACCGGTTCTGTTGATCGGCGGCCTGCCGGCGTCGACGGCCACGGAAAACTTCAAGATGGTCGCCAAGGAGCTCGGGGATTTGCCGATCGGATACACCGACGGCGAGTTCAACGAGCGCCGCTTCTGGGTGCTGTTCGTCGCGATTCGCGCGTGGGAGGCGCATCCGGATCTCGAGACCGTACGCCGTCCCAAGGGCGTTGCCGGGATGCCGCGGTTTGTTCCAAGCGGCTATGGCGATTTCCACAAGTTCAAGGTGCGCGAAGGCGTGACGAGCATCACCGTCCCGAGTATCACCTACCCAATCGAAACCCGTTCGTCATACCTGATTTTCCGCAACCTGCGCGACAAGGGAATCATTCCGAAGAACGAGCGTTTCCAGCTTTCGATTCCGTTTCCCGAAGACGCGGCGCGGCTTTTCTCGGCTGACGCCCGTTCGCAGGAGATCATGGCAAACGCATACGCCGACGCGGCTTTGCGTGACGTGCTCGAAATACTAAATGACATCCCGCCCGATGATTTCGTGCTCCAGTGGGATATCAACTGGGAAACGCTGGCGATCGCCTTCGATGATTTCGCCGGCGAAGAGCCGATGGAATACAAGTGTATCGGCGATCCGCGCGAGCGCTACGTCAATTTCATCCGCCAGCTTTGCAAGCCGATTCCCAAGGAGGTCAAACTGGGCCTGCATCTATGCTACGGCGATCTCCACCATCGGCATTTCCTCGAGCCCAAGACGCTGGAAACCTGCGTTGAGATGTCGAACCTGGGCGTCAAAGAGGCCGGAAGGCGAATCGATTTCGTACACATGCCGGTGCCGCGCGCCCGCCACGACGACGAATACTTCGCGCCGCTGAAGGGTCTGAAGATCGGCGACACAACGCTATACATCGGGCTCGTCCATATCACCGATGGGGTCGAAGGCACGCTGCGCCGGTTCGAGACGTTCCGCAAATATTTTGACGGCACCGTCGGCGTCGCCACGGAATGCGGCATGGGCCGGCGTCCGGCCGAGCACAGTATCGAGAAGCTGCTACAGATCCATCGCGACGTCGCCAACGCGATCTAGCAATCGCGCCGCCGCGCCTGTGAAGGTCAGACCTGGCCGGGATCAGGCGCGGCGGCTTCCAGAGCGGGCCCGGGAGATCGGCGCGGTCTTCGAAGACTTGCTGGCAAGCGGCTCGCCAGATTGCGCGGGCGGCGTCGCCGCGGATGGCGCAATGTCGTCGAAGTTCGGCGCGAAGCTTTCCACGGGATTGCCCGGGCTGCGATTGAACATCAGGCGCGTCACGTCTGGCCGCGAATAATGGCCGACGGGATCAGCCGCGGCTTTGGCGATCGAAATCAGGCCGAGATCAACTTCCGCGTAGATGATTCCCTCTTCGGCTTCGGGTAGCGGAGCGGCGAGCGGGCGACCGTCGGGACCGAATATCATCGCGAAGCCGCCGCCGACTCGCAGCAATTCGCGCTTGGCCGGCGTGTCACAGAGTATCTCCTGCATCGCGGGCGAGACGACCGCGCAGGGCGCAACGACGAAGCATCCGCCCTCCGCCGCGTAAATCTGGCTGGCCGCGTTGTTGAGCTGCGGCCCGAGCGCGAAGGCCATGTCGGAGTAGAGCGAGAAGCTGGGCCACGACGCGACATGGACCTGCTCGTGCATCGAATACATCGCGTATTTGGTGAGCGGTTGCAGATGCTCCCAGCAGCACAGCGCGCCGAGACGGCCTAGCGTCGTTTCATGCACCGCGAGGTCGCTGCCGTAGCCTTCACCGAAGACCGTGCGCTCGACATGGGTGGGCTTGAGTTTGCGCCGATGCGCGATAACTCCGCCGTCCGGCGCAATGATGCTCTGCCCAAGATAGAGCGATCCGTGATCCTTTTCGCTGGTGCCAAGGACGACATGGACATGATTGCGACGGGCAGCGGCGCGAATCGCGGCCATCTCGGGGCCGTCGGCGACGATCGAATTATCGTGATAGCGCTGGACGAATCGCATTCCCCACGCCGGCGAATCGAGCCATACCCACCAAGGATAGCCGGGAATCCACGCTTCGGGAAAGGCGACCAGGGTGGCTCCACGAGCGGCCGCCTCGTCGATAAGCGCGATTGTCTTCGCGACCGATCCGTCGAGATCGAGAAACGCCGGAGCGGCCTGAACCGCCGCGGCAATGAACTTCGGATGTGTCATTTGATATCTCCGGATGCTTCGCGGAATCTATATGACTCGCGGGAAACCTTCTGGCGTCAGGGCAGAACACTAATCCCGCTCCGCCGCCGTTTCCACCGACGCCGATTGTTCCTGATAGTCGCGCTCGCTAGTCTTTTAGATGAATCGCGGGCGATTCAAGGGAGCAGCCGATGGCGCGAGAAGACGGCTCGTCAACGAACGATCGCAACAGCTCGCTCAACAGCTCGCACTGGGGCGTCTTTGAGCCGATCGTCGAGGACGGCCGGATGGTCGGGGTGCGCCCGTTCGATCGCGATCCCGATCCGTCGCCGATTCTTAATTCCATTCCCGCGGCGCTCGTCCATCGGAGCCGCGTGGCGGTCCCCGCCGTGCGGGAAGGCTGGTTGCGCGACGGGCCGGGGCAAACCAGCGATCGCCGGGGCGCCGATCGTTTCGTCACCGTCACCTGGGAACGCGCGTTGGAGTTGGTCAGCGGGGAGCTTGCCCGAGTAATCGCGGCGCACGGCAACGGCGCCATATTCGGCGG
>Ga0302326_10008612_pt1 | contig 22457 bp, 20 predicted proteins | sample Palsa_T0_3_FD_202264 | JGI IMG/M metagenome (GOLD analysis project Ga0302326, IMG submission 202264) | Peat permafrost microbial communities from Stordalen Mire near Abisko, Sweden - Palsa_T0_3 | ecosystem: Environmental > Terrestrial > Soil > Palsa > Peat permafrost | place: Sweden: Abisko... | reverse complement strand
CTGGCGGGTCCTTTCTACCCCCCCCCCCCCCCCCCGAGCGACCGGCCACGACGATTCGTTCGCTCTCGGGCGGCGGACCTCGTTCGGTTGCCCAACCCGGCAACCCGGTCCTCGAGCACGCCGAGGGTGTGCAGCTCTACGGGGCACGTGGCGAGCAACTACTGGACGCCGTCGCCGGCTACGGTGTCACATCGATCGGGCATAGCCATCCGCACTGGGTCCAGGCGGTCGTCGGGCAGGCCGCGAGGCTCGTCAACACTCCGCTTGACACTTGTGAGCTCGCTGCCTATCTGAAGGCTCTCGCTGCCGTCCTTCCGCCTGGGATGGATGGCATCTCGCTCGCCTCCACAGGAGCCGAGGCAATCGAGATCGCGCTGCAGCTCGCACAGACGGCGCGCGGCCGCCCGGACATCCTGACGTTCACCGAGAGCTTCCACGGCCGGACATCGGGCGTGCGTTACACGCGCGACCCTTCCACAGCGGAGGCCCGCCTGTTGGGGCCGAGCTGGTTGCGAAGCGCTCCATTCCCTGCGTGCCAGGAGCACGACGCAGTCAGCTATTCGGCGTGCCAGGAGCCGGTGGACGAGACGATCGCGACGCTAGCCACGCGTGGCGACCTCAATGACGTCGCGGCCGTACTCGTCGAGCCGGTGCTCGGCACGGCGGGCAACATCCTGCCCCGCGGCGGGTTCCTCGCCGCACTGAGTGAGCTGTGCCGCACACGCGAATGGCTGCTCGCGTTCGACGAGTCCATCACCGGCTTCGGGCGCACGGGCGAGCTGTTCGCCTGGGAGCTGTTCGACGTTCAGCCCGACATCCTGATCCTGGGCAAGGGCATCGGTGGCGGGTTTCCGCTGAGCGCGGTCTGCGCCGCCAAGGCACTGTGGGACGCCTCGCCACTCAGCGGACCCTCGGGAACATCGAGCAGCTATGGCGGTAACCCGCTCGCGTGCGTCGCTGGTCGCGCCACGCTTGAGATCGTCACCGGCGACGGTTTCCTAGCGCAGGTGCGGGCATGCGCGGAGCGCGCCGCTGAGCGGCTACGTGAACTCGCGGACGGCTCGCCACGCGTCGCGAGTCCCCGTGGCGTGGGCCTGATGCTCGGCTTCGACATCGTGTCTCCCGACACGGGGACGCTTGCGTCCCGATCCGAATGCGAGGCCGTGTTCCGTGCCTGCCGCGACAGCGGAGCACTTGTCGCCGCGACTACACCCAAGGTGAGGCTGAATCCGCCGCTCACGATCACGCTGGCCGAGACCGACAGGCTGTTCGACATCCTCGGCGAGGCGCTCCGGTGAGGATCGCGCTCGTGGGACTCGGCAGCGCCTGTGCGAAAGGCCACCTGCCGGCGATCACTGCGCTAGCAGGTGTACGGGCCGTAGAGGTCTGCGCCCTAGCTGACCACGATCCCGAGCGCCGAGCACTGCTCTCCATGCAACTGCCGGGCGTGCCGACGTATGCGAACGCCGAGGAGCTGCTTGCGTTGAGCCTCCCCCACGTCCTGGTGATCGCGACCGACCCGTTCCTTCACCCCGAGCTGATCTGCACCGGCCTCGCGCGGGGGATCCATGTGGTGTGCGAGAAGCCGCTCGCGCTCACTGCGCACGGGCACGCCGCGATCACTCGCGCCTGTGCCGAGCGGGGTGATCGCGCGCTCGTCCCGGTACATCAGTACCGCTTCTCACCCGAGTGGCAGCGTGTCCGACGATGGGCACGCCTGCTCGCAGCGCTTCGTATCCCGTTCACGTTGGCATTCGACGTCCAGCGCCCGGGATTTGACGCCGACGCTGTCTCGCCGTGGCGCGCGGCGAGGGCGAGCGGCGGCATGCTCGCCGATGCCGGCGTGCACTTCCTTGCGCTTGCCTGGACGCTGGGCCACGGACTCAAGACGGACAGCGTTCACCGGCGGGAAGGCGAGTCCGGCGGGAAACGAGTCCAGATCGATGCGAGCCTCGGCTGTGGCACGCTTCGGCTTCGCCTATGGAGAGGCGCCCCAACGCGTAGCACACGGATCGAGCTGCGTGGTGGCGGAGCGGCGATCACCTGGACCGACCGGACGACGCAGACGAGCCTCGGTGGAATCGGGCTGCGACGCCGGCCGGTCGCGGCGCTGAGCGACCGCGCTCACGTGGACGCGCTCTATCGGCCGCTGTACCGAGACGTCGCGCGGCGAGTGGCGGACGCCAGCTGGGGTGCGCGGCGAACGGAGGAAGCGCTCGGGGTCAGCGAGACTCTCGTCGGCCTACTCGATCACGAGCATTGGAAGAGCGAGGAGGCGCGGCTTTGCCCATGAGCGCGCGTTGCGACCCTCGCCGACTCGCGATCGACGGCGGCCCGAAGGCACGCACCCGACGGCCGCCGCCGATGTTCCCTGGAGGTCTCGAGCTCGGCGAGGACGAGCAGATTGCCGTGCGCCGGGTGCTTGCGAGTAGGCGGTTGATCCGCTTCTACGGCGCCGACGATACGGACGGCGGCGATCAAGCCTCCGAGGTCGATGAGTTCGAGTGCGACTTCGCACAGCGTATGGGGTGCGCCCATGCGCTCGGCGTAACCTCGGGGACCGCCGCCCTGATCACGAGCCTCGCGGCACTCGGCGTCGGGCCAGGAGACGAGGTGGTCGTCCCGGCCTACACGTTCATCGCGAGCGCCGCCGCGACCCTCGCTGTAGGCGCTATCCCGGTGCTGGCTGAGGTCGACGAGAGCCTCACACTCGCGCCCGAGACGCTCGATAGCGCGATCTCCGAGCACACGCGGGCGATCATGCCCGTGCACATGCGCGGCATGCCGGCGCGCATGGACGAGCTGACGCGGATCGCCCACGAGCTAGGTATCGGCGTCGTGGAGGACGCGGCACAGGCGACCGGTGCCTCCTACCGCGGCAAGCCTGTCGGCTCCTTCGGCGACGCCAACGCGTTCAGCCTGCAGATGCACAAGATCATCACCACCGGCGAGGGTGGGGTGCTGACGACCAACGACCCGGATCTCCTGTTCCGTGCGAAGTGCTTCCACGATTCCGCCAGCGAGTGGCGCGGTGCCGCGTGGCAACACGGCGACCCGCGCGTGCGAGCCACGTTCGTCGCGTTCCCTGGAATGAACTTCAGGATGGCGGAGATCACCGGCGCGCTCGGACGGGTGCAGCTTCGCCGGCTGGACGCGCTGCTAGAGCGCATGCGTGGCCACAAGGCGGTGCTGCGCGACGCCGTGGGGGGAACGGGTCGTGTGCGGTTGCGGACGGTCACCGACGCCGGCGAGGCGGCCACCGCGCTGGTGTTCTTCACGAAGAGCCCGTCTCATGCGCGGCGGGTAAGCGACGCATTGCGCGCGGAGGGTGTCCCCGCGCGAGTGCTCTATGTCGTCGGCGAGCACGACTGGCACGTGTACGCCTCCTGGCGCGACCTGATCGCGAGACGTACGTGGAACCGCCAAGGCTACCCGTTCTCGCTGGCTCGACGGGAGGTCGACTACAGCACGAACGCGTGTCCGCGCACACTCGACCTGCTGTCACGGGCCGTGCACCTCGACGTCCCGCCGCAACTGAGCGAGGTGGACGTCGAGGAGACGGCACAGGCGCTCGTGAAGGTCATCACTGCGCTGTGTTGATCCGGGCTGGGATCATCGGCTCGGGCGGCGTCGGACGACTCCACGTCGACGCGCTGCGCCGGATCGGCATCGAGATCGCGGGGATCACGGCGGCTACGCGCCAGATCGCCGAAGGGGACGCCGCGCGACTTGGAGTGTCCGAGGTATTTGCCAGCGCCGAGGAGCTGATCGCCAGCGACGCTGTCGACGTCGTCCACGTATGTACCCCCAACATGCTGCATTTCCCGCTGTGCCGCGCCGCGCTGTGTGCCGGCAAGCACGTCGTCGCGGAGAAGCCGCTGTGCACGTCGTTCGCCGACGCCGAGGTGCTCCTGCGGTTGGCCGAGGAGCGTGGACTGATCCATGCACTCTGCCACGGATATCGCTACTACCCAATGATCCAGGCTCTGCGTGAGCTGATCTCGCGCGGGCAGCTCGGCCGGGTGAAGGCAGTGAGTGGAGTGTGGCTGTGCGATGAGCTGCTCGCTATCGATGCCGGCCATTGGATGCTCGACCCGCAGCAGATGGGACCGTCGCTGACGCTCGCCGATGTCGGCGTCCACTGGTGGGACCTCGTTGAGCACGTCACGGGAACACCGATCGTCGAAGTCATGTGCGAGACGCACGCGATGCGACCTGCGGCAAGCGCCGGGGAGGACACCGCCATACTGATCGCGCGGCTCGACGGCGGAGCGATGGCGAGCGCGACGATCTGCCAGGTGGCGCCCGGCCACGGAAACACACTCGCGGTCGAGGTCGTCGGTGAGCACGCGAGCGCCGCGTGGGACATACGGCGCGCTGAGATCTTGACCGTGCGCGAACTCGGCGGCGGAGGCAAAGTCCTCGAGCGCGCGAGCAGCGCAGCGGCGGCAATCGGTGTGGAGGCCTTCCTGCCGCGCGGGCAACCGGAGGGCCACTCGGAGGCATTGCGCGCCCTCTTCGACAGAGTCTACGCTCATATACGCGATCATGGGACCCGTCGAGACCATCCGACATTCGCCGACGGGGTGCGTGGCCTGCGTGTACTTGACGCGGCGCTGCGCAGCGCGGCGAGTCGCGCTTGGGCGTCGGTCGCCTGAGTGCTCTAGTCGCCCGCGACCGGCGCGTCGGTGAGCCTCAACGGACGCCGCGAGATGTAGTCCTCGAGCGTGGCCGGGGAGCTTCGGCAGAGCCGTACCATGTGCTCAAGCGCCCGGGCCTCCTGTTCCTCTGGCGGCAGCCACAGCTCCTGCGCCGCGTTGGCAGCTCTCGTCACCGCGAGCTCGGCGTCGTCGAGCCGGCGCTCCAGCAGGCTCAGCCGCGCTGTCGTGATCGAGATGCGCACCGACTGGCGGCGGTCACCATAGGACATCGCGAGCGACTCGGCGCGCTCGAGCAGTTCACGCGCTTCAGCGGGATGGTGGCTTTGGATCGCGACCTCTGCCAAGAAGCGCATCGGAAATGTCTTCGCGCGTTCCCAGCCGATCTGCTCGCACAGGGTCAGGCAGCGCTCGGCACCAACTTCACAAGGATCAAGCTCACCGAGGTATAGCTGCGCGGCGCACTGCGTGTCGAGCACGTTGATTACCGTCTCGAGGTCGTTCGCGCTTAGCGCTCGCTCGTCGGCACCCGCAAGCGCAGTGAGGGCGGCGCGCGGATCGCCCGCCCTATAGCGCAGGAACGCTTCACAGTACATCTGACGCGCGATCTCGCCGGTGTCGCCGGAGCGCTCGGCGGCGAGCCAGCCGTGCGCAAGCACCGACTCAGCGGCCTCGAACTCGCCGCGCAGCCCGTGCGTGCCGGCCAGTACCTCACACGCCAGTGACGCGCAGCGGTGCTGCTGGGTGCGAACTGCACTGTCATACGCGTGGCGCGCGGCGACGATCCGATCGTCGAGCAGGCCAAGCGTCAGGAGGATGTCGAGCGTCGCCCTGAAGAGGTTCTGTAGGTCGCCCTCGAGCTCGGGGTCCTCAATGCCATCGAGTTGCTGGCGCGCGAGACCGTCGAATACGGCTCGCAGGGCCTCGGCGTGCGGCTGTAGAGCCTGTGCGTTCTCGGGATCAGCCGCCACCGACGAGACGTAGTACCTGGCGAGACGTCGCAGGTATTCGTAACGGACGACGATCGGCGTCTTTCCCGCGACGAACAGCGCAAACGCCTGCGGGCACGTGAATGCCGAGCGGTCAGCCGAGCGCATGACGCCGAGCAGGCCCTCTCCGAGCAGCCGCTCGGCGAGGCTGCCGGCCTCCTCGCGAAGAACCTCGCAGGCGATCGCGAGCTGCTCGGTGCTGGCGCTGCCACCGAGGCACTCGCATGCTGCCAGCAGGGCACGCTGCTGTCCGTCGAGGTGATCCCAGACCGTCGCAAACAGCTGATCGAGGCCCGCTCCCCGCGCGAGCGCTTGCAGGCGCTCCTCAAGGGTCTGGCCGCTGCTCTTGTATGCACGCAGGAACCAGGTCAGCGTGGCGGGGTGGCCACCCACGAGCTCGTACAGGCGGTGCGCGAAGGCCTCGTCGAAGTGATCTACAGGCCTGAGTTTCAGCCGCTTGACCTGCGCGTCGATTAGCTTGCGCACGTCCTGGAGGTCGAACTCGTCGAGCGGGACGCTGAATGCGTCGAGATCTTCATCCCGATTGACCGCCGCGATCACGATTGATCCCTCCGGGACCGTCGCGAGCAGCTCGCGCAGGTCTTCAGAATCCGTGTCCTGGGAGAGCCACAGATCGTCGAGGACGAGTGCCGTCTTGTGTCTGGCGAGGTGTGCACGCAGGCTGTCGAGCTTTGCGGTGTCGGCGCCCGCCGACACGGATTGATCGCCGGTCTCGAGCGAGAGCGAGCGTCCGATGTCGGCAACGGTCGTGCAGCCGTTGTGTCCGCGGACCCAGATGAACTCGTGCTCGCGTAGGTCGACGGCTCCGTAGAATGGGTCCTCTAGCAGGCGGTGCGCGAGCTCATTGGCGGCCACGCTCTTTCCGATCCCGTGAGCTCCCTCGAAGGCGAGCACCGACTCGCGGCCAGTGCAGATCTCGGCGATGGCTTCCCTCAACTCCGAGTCGCGGTTGACAAACGGGCGATAGCGCCGTGGCAGGTTGCCGTCGCGCTGCGTCGAACTCGCCCGCACGGGCAGCAGTGCGGAGTCGTCCGGAGCGACAGGGGCGCTCTGGACAGCGTTGCGACGCGCGAGTCGGAGCTGGATGGCGTTGGCAACAAGCGTCGCGACGCCGCCCGCCAACGCCACCCCGGCGGTCACCACCCCTATCCAAACTGCGGATGCGAGAATCAAAGTATCACCGGCGCGGATTGTCCCGAACCTCGAAGCTGCCCGCCACGACGGCCATTAGACTTGCAATCTGTGAAGGTGACGTGCGCGCCGACGTCCGGGCTCGACCTCCCCACGCTGGCGGATGTCCGGGTACTCCTCACAGACGCGTTCGGCGAGCGCTTCACGGAGCAGGACTGGCAGCACGCGTGCGGCGGGCTGCACGCACTCGTCTGGCTGGGCAGCGAGCTGATCGGGCACGGGTCGGTGGTCCCCCGACGGTTCCTCTACCGGGGGAGGATGCTGCGAACCGGCTACGTCGAGGCTGTCGCGGTCCGCCGCGACCAGCGCCGGCAGGGGCACGGCGCAGCGCTGATGGGGCGACTGGAGGACGTATTGCACACTAGTTATGAGCTCGGTGCGCTGAGCTCAAGCGTAGAGGCAGAGTCGTTCTACGCTTCGCGCTCCTGGAGGGCGTGGGAGGGGCCGCTGTCGGTGTCGACCCCACATGGTGTCGAGGAGGCCGAGCCCGAACGCGAACTGTACGTATTCGTCCCCCGCGCGGATTCGATCTATCCATCTGACCGGCTGACCTGCGACTGGCGGGAGGGAGATCTGTGGTGAGCGCTGCGTGGATCGATAGGCGCACCGCTATCCCGAGTTGAGAATCCATTCGAGACAACTGTATGCCGGCAGCGGGCGATCCGCCTCGACAGCCGCGACGGAGCGCAACTCGGCCGGTGCGGGCGGCGAGGACCGATCTTCGCTTCCGCATCGCGGGCGAAGGCAGCAGCACACCAACGATCTGGTCGTGCTCTCGCAAATCGTCCAGGGCGGCACAGTCATCGTCTCGGTGTTGGGCTCCCGCTTGCGGCCGAGATGCGGTTGTCCCGAGCCCCCTGTTTGTGGCGAAACTCAAGGCTGGCGTGCGCCGACCCATATGGGTCCTGCTTCAATGTTTCCGCGAGTATCGCGGCAGTCGACCTTCGGGCGCGCAGGGCGAGTGCAAACGCGGTGGGGCTCAGGTGGTGCCGGCGATCGGCACCATCGAGACGTCGCCGATACGGTCGCGCGCCGAAGCCGCTGTCGAACGACAGCGATTTCGTGTTAGGCTCGCGCGCATGTTCAGGGGATGGCGGTGCATCTTGATCGCTTTCGCGTCACTGATGATCGGCGTCGGCGCAGCGTCCGCACTGACGACGATCACGGTCAAGCGCTGCGGATACGCGGCCAGAGGCTTCTATGGCAAGGACGCGATCTATCCGTGGCACATGTCATGCGCGCGGGCCCGGACAATTCTTTCCGGCGCCATCAACCCGCACGCCAAGCACATCAACCTGACCGCGGACGGGGCCGCGACCGGCGACGCCGGGCCGGTACTCATTGACGGCCGCTGGTGGGTGTGCGGCGGTCGTATGGGGTTCTACTTCTGCGGCTATCCCTACCGCCCGGCATACGTCTCAGGGACCGGCGGCGGAACCACTTGGAAGGGGCCCTTCACAGAAGAGTCCGACTACAACGCGTGCTCGGCCGGGGGCACCTGCGGTCCCCGAGATGTTGTCTATCTGCCGCACTGAGCGGCATTGCGCTGGCGACGGGTCGCCGAACACAGGACAGTCAGTCCACGAACCCGACCTGGGGAAATCCCGCTGGCTGGGCGACGCCCGGTGTCGTCCGCAGCACTAGCATCGACAGGCCAACCACTGCTCCTGCTCGTCGCGCGATTTGCGATAGCGAGCGACCGCATCATCAGCAGCCTTTCCGCAGGAGGGTGGTGCCGCGCAGTCGTCCGTCGTGCGCGGCACACCTATCCCGTCAGCTCGAACGAGTCGCTTCGGCGACCTCCCGCCTAGCGGCGAGGGCACTCGGATAGCGCCGGGCCTTTGTTGTCAGACGTTCATCGAGAAACTTTTCAAGTCCTTCGAAAGCACGCTCTGCTCGCTCGGCGTTTCCGTCGTGCGGCAGGTAGCCGCTGTGGACAACCTGGATCCTGAGTTCGTAGAGGTCGTTCCAGTAGCGGCCAACGGGAGTTCCGGAGCGCGTTGTGTCCCACGACCCACCCAGTCGCCGACCAAGCTCGGTCTTTACGAGCGCCGCAAACGACATGGCCCGCCGAAGGTCCTGAATCTCCGTCGAGCTCCGGCCATCATCGATCAAGAGCAGTGCCCAAACCTCGAACAGGAGCACCTCCGCGGCTATCTGAAAGCTCACGACTGCATCTGCGTTGTCGCCCTCATGCCGGCGCCGCTCGGCACGGGCCTTCCACTGCCAGCTCCGCACAAACGGGTTCCCTCGCAACATAGTTTCCAACGCCCGGTTGAGACTCTCGGCGTGCTCGGCGGCAGATCTCGATGAGAGCGGTCGGGCTTCGGCATCGGGATGCATCAGCATCGGACTCTGGAGGGTCCAGTCGCCGCCAAGACTCAGCGCACCAACGATAACTATGGGCCGTAGCTCCCGCGCACTGATCGGACGAACCAAGTTGTCATTGCGCGCGAGGGCAAATGCCTGCAGATATGCGTTGAGAGCTGACAGGCAACGGTGAAACGCGTAAGCACCGTCCGCTGGATCCTCCTCGACCAGCAATGCGGCCGGCGTTTCTAGCGAAACCCACTGCTCATATAGGTGGGGATCAACCTCGTCGGGTGGACCGAGGTCGTAGTCGCAGCCGTAGAATCGGTGTACCGCTGCCGGCGCATTCGCAGGCGAGAACTTCCTATCCGGGACTGCGGCGTTGAACAATCGCAGTCGCACGAATGGCGGCTTTGCAAACGCCTGCGCGTCCTCGGCGTTCTGGTATTCGCTCGGCCAAGCGATCTCCTGCTCGAAGTTGTCGGAAATGCTCATTCTGAATGGGAGCCGAAGCGCGAACGTGTAGACAAACGCGCCCGTTTCAGCGGAATCTCCTCGCCAGTCGGGACGATGCGGACCAGCTTTGATCTTCTCGGGACGCTTCTTGCTGGAGGTCAGGTCACAGGGATATCACTCGCCTCGGACTGTCGCATCGTGGCTGGTAGAGGCCGACTGCTCAGCGCTCTCCCTGTCGCGTGAGTCCAGGCGTCTCGATCTGCCCTCGTGAGGCTGCCGCAATGGACGACGTCCGATCGCGCCACGCGACAGGGTTCTGACGCTCGCTTCCTCCAAGTGAAGCAGCGATCGGCGCGTAGCATGGCCGCGCTGTCGAGACTCGTCCGATCCGGTCGTCAGCGCGGCCCCCTTCTCTGACGCTCGCTCGCGTCTGAGACCAACAGTCTGGAACTGTCGCTTGGCGGCGGCGCGTAACGCTTTCCGTCGTTGCCCGACTCGCCGGAAGCCGGCGTTTAGAGCGCCGAATGCGCTCCCGGATGAGTGCAAAGGCCGTTGGCGGCCTATGGCATGGAGTCTGTGCCGGATCGAGGTCCGTCAGCACGACCAGTTCGGAGCTGCGCCCAGCCAGCCTAGGCCTCAATCTGGCGGGCGACTGGACTATCCGCTAGTGGCCGCCGCAGGTTCTCGCATGAGTTCGGGGCAGTTGCTCGCGACGGCAATGATCGCGCCGCCGAACCCGACTGCGGCTCCACCAAGGGCGCCGAGCAATGGCACACCGAGCGGTAGGCCCGCCAAGGCGCCTAGGATTGTCCCGCCAACGACAAGGCCAACAGCCCCGACCAGCGTGAGCTTGCACTTGAAACTGAGCTTGAGGTCGCCCGCGACCGCGTAGTCGTCGAACATCGCGTCCAACTGTTTTTGGAGGTCCCCCGCTTCCTCAGAAGCATGGGCGGCTACATACTGGCAAGTGTCGACCGCAACGTCCGCAAACGACTGGTCGCCAAGGAGGCGACTCATGGCAGCCTGAACCTCCTCCCTTTGCGGGGACTCGGCGATAAGAGCCTCGACCGTGCGTCCGATCGCCTCGGCGCCGACCTGTTCGACCAGGCTCTGAAGCATCGGGAGGTTGCCCTGGAGGCTCTCGAGCTGGACCTGCATGTCCGCGACGAGGGCATACAGAGCGTCGCGATCTTTCGTAAAAGGCTCTCTTCCGGGGTCTCTGATCTCGGCGTACGAGGTCCAGAGGTCGTCTAGGAGATTAAGTCGCTGTGCAGCCCCCGCTACGTCGAACGCTGCCCGAGCGTTTGCAAGATCCGCGTAACCGGCCGCCGGCTCACCCATAGCAAGCTTCCTAGCTGATTCGTTGCCCCGTGTCAATAGGGGCACGCGTCCACCACGACCAGCATGCCCCTGGGTTGTTGCCTCCGGCGCCCAGTGTCAGGCTGCTCTGCCTGGCACCGACCCCTCCGAGAGGGGCAGCCCGATATGCTTCACGCGTGCGTTCAGTTGGCGTCGTGTCGAGGGTCGGAATGATCGCTCGTTGTGCATAAGCGACGGAACTGCGCGCGGCACGAAGCAACTGAGAGTCCGCGTCGAATCCTATCTGGGCTCAACGGCTCCCGGGCACCCTTACCAACCCGAACTGGCACCGAAAGAGCTGACGGACCTGTAACGCCCGCAGGGAGCGTGCCCGGGGACCCCGACGACGGTCAGCCCAGGGTGCTCCTTTCGACCGCAAGCGAGCGCCTGGATCGCCGAGCCCGACGTGCCAGCATGGAACGACAAGCGGACCGAACGTGCCCCGCGGCAAGCAGTTTCGCTTCGCCCGGTGTGAGCGGGCGTGTACCTCAGATGCCTGACTTCGATCAACGCAGCCATGAAGGCCGCCAAGCGACGCTGGAGCTGTTGAACAAGAGCGGCGAAAGGAACTTCTCGTACGCACAGTCGCTGCTCATCGCCGAGTCTTGACAGCCGTCCGCGGGGGCGCGCTCGCGCTCAAGCGGCACGTCGTTGCGCTTCGTGGGCAACGTACGGGCTCAGCGCAAGTACATTTAGGAAGGCAAAGAGGCGCGCCGGCCCAATAGAAGACCATGACCAAACGTACCAGCGCGCCCTAGCCAGAAAACCCTCGCAAATCGCGAGGGTTGAAGGGTTGAGGGCTCTCCACGAAGTCTAAATTATCGGGGCGACCGGTTCATATTGGCTCTGTAGAGCCAATTCTAAGGGATTTGCTACCACGCTTGCTACCCCCGCGGAGCCTCAGCGTCGCTCATTTGCTACCCCTGCGCTGACAGACGCTCGGCGAGCCCCTGGGTCAGATGATGCCCGCCAATGTCGTCAAGTAGGCCGCGAAGTGCGACGAGTGTGTAGGCGGTCCAGTCGCGTTGGAGATCAGCTCGCCTGCGGTGTCTAACGCTGTGCCCGTGGCCGGCGAGCAGCCGGCCGGTGAGAAACTGGCGCAAGCGCTGGGGGATCTCCAACCCAGCGTCGGGATGAAGCATCCCGTTGACCGATCGAACGGGCCGCCCGTCACGGTCACGCGGCTTGCCTTCGCAGTCAGGCACCGCGATCTCACGGGCCTCTGCGAGCTCCCAGATCATGCCCTCGACCCCGCCAAGCAAGAGGTCGCATGGCACGGCCCACGTCATGCCGGGCTCGCGCAACGCGGTCAGGCCAGCCGATATACGCTCGCGCTGCGAGTCGCTCACCATGCTCGCCTCGAGCGCAGCAACAATTTCGGCTATCGCATCGGGATCACTGTGAGCGCGCAGCACGCTGTCAACAATGATGCTCAGATCGTCCGCACGTCGTGCGAGAAGCGCATCAGCAGCGTCCGCCGACATGTCGCCATATACGAGCAGGTCTGGATCAAGCTGCGCCCGCTCGACCTGGCCGCGGAACTGGTTCACGAAATCCAGGAAGATCTCGCGCGCCTCGTCTTCATCAGCGTCTGCGAGCGTCTGGTGAAGCCCGCGCACTGCATCGCGTCCTCCAGGACCGATTCCGTCCCAGATCGCGGTCAGGGCACGATTCAGCAGCTCACGCACACCGTCAGGAATCCTCGACGGATCCTTCACGGGTTCGGCGCGGGACTGAGCCGACTGGAAATTAGACGGTCCGGTCATGTGCCCATCAGTGATGTCAAGGCCGGTTGAAAGTGCACCCCTTTTCGCCGGTTGAAAATGCACCCCCTTTTGGGGGTTCGCCGGCTGCGCGTGGAGCGAGGCGCGTAGCGCCGAGCGGAGCGCGCTGCCGGCGGTGGTTTCGCTGTCTGGGGGTGGTTTCCCCGGGTCGGGCCAGGAAAGCAGGCCTTGTAGCGGCTTCTGCGGCGCTGCGCGGAGCGGGCCCTTGTGTTTGGTCAGGTCGTTTCGGCGGCTTGGCGGGCAGGGTGGGGTCCGAGGTCGCGGTCCTTGAGGCGGTAGCTGTCGCCCTTCAGCGAGAGGATTTCGGAGTGGTGCACGAGCCGGTCGATCATCGCGACGGCGACAGCGTCATCGCCGAAGATCTCACCCCACGCGGAGAACGGCTTGTTCGAGGTGACGATCAGGCTCGCGCGCTCGTAGCGGCGGGAGACGAGCATGAACATCAGGTTCGCTGCCTGCGGGTCGAACGGGATATAGCCAACCTCGTCGCAGACCAGCAGCGGAACGCGTTCGAGTCGTTTGAGCTCGTCCTCGAGGCGGCCTTGGCGTTGGGAGTCTGAGAGCAGCGCGACCCACTCGGTGGCGGTGCGGAACAGGACGCGCTGTCCGGCCAGGCACGCACGAATGGACAGCGCGATCGCGAGGTGCGTCTTGCCAGTCCCTGGAGGACCGAGCAGCACGACGTTCTCGCGAGCGTGCAGGAAGTCGAGCTGCCCGAGATGCTCGATCACCTGCTTCTTGATCGAGCGCTGGAAGGTGAAGTCGAACTCCTCGAGGGTCTTTCTGGCGGGGAACCGTGCTGCGCGGATGCGGGCCTCTCCGCCGTGAGCATCACGGGCGTTGGTCTCTGTGGAGAGCAGCGCCTCGGCGAAGCGCTCATAGCTCCACTCCTCTTGGCGGGCGCGCTCGGCGAGCTTCGGTAGTGCCTTCGCGGCCGCCGGGGCCTTCATCGCCCGGAAGAGGTGCTGGAGCTCTGAGGTGGCGCTCACGCGATCAGCTCGTCATAGACAGCGAGTGGGCGTTCTTCAACGACGATCTCGCGGCGGCGCTCTCCACGGAGCTCTTTCACCGACCTGGCGTGCTCGAGCGCGCTGATCGTGCGATTCTTGGCGAAGCAGCGCTCATGCCGACACGCTAGCGCCCCGCTGTCGAGCGCCGTGGCGGTGATCTCCCGCTGGCTGACACGAACTTCCACACGGCGCCCGACGAGAGCGGGATCGAGCGAGTAGTCGTTAGTGTCGAAGCGCAGATACGGATCCGGGGGCACCCGCGTGACCCAGCAGCGGTCGGTGTCCGGCGGCCTTCCCGCCAGCGGTCGCATCACCTGGCGCTCCTCGATGAGCCGGTCGATGGGGCGGGCGCGGATCGTGCGGTGCCCCCGGCCGTTGGCCTTCTCGAACCACGCGTCGAGCTGCAGCTGGAAGTCGAGGTGGTTCGCGAACTGCCGGCCGGGCTCGAAGTTGCTCTCCAGATAGAACTGCAGCCGCTCGACGACGCCCTTCGCCTGCGGGTCTTTCGCTTCGCAGAAGTACCAGTCGACCGGGAGCTGTCCGCAGAACGCCGCATAGGTCTCGGTCGGGCGCCCACCGCCGGCGTGCAGGCACCCCTCACGGTCCCACACCAAAAGCTCCGGCAGCGCCCCGAGGCTCCACAGGCAACGGGCCATGCCCCACAGCACGTCCGGAGCCTCCTTGCTGAAGACCAGCGCGCCCGCACCGGCGCGAGACCAACCCATGCAGGCGACCACCACCCACGCTCGCCGCAGCTGCCCATGCCCGACCGGGATGAGCTCAGACGGCTGCCAAAGATCCCATTGGCAGATCTCCCCCGGCCGATACAGCGTCCGCTGAAACGTCCGCGCCGGCGCAAACAATGGACGCACCTCGCGCAGATAGTCGTCAACGATCGTCTTTCCGCCCCGGAAACCCAGCGGCTCGATCAGCTCCCTGACCCGCACCCCCGGGAGCTTCGGATCCCGGCGCAGCAGCTCGCGGATCTCCTCCTTGAACGGGTCGAGCTTCGACGGCGCCGCCTCACGCGCATACCGCGGCGGGGACTCCGAGCGCAACGCGCGGCGCACCGTGCCGCGGTCGATCCCATACCGCCGCGCAAGCTCCTTGATCGACACACCACGAACGAAATGCTCCCGGCGCAGCTCCGCCCACCGCTCCACGTCCAACACGACCCTTCTCCCGGTCTCGGTGACATGACCGGACCAGGCTCGACAGCCCCCCCGCCGCCTCCGCCACCACCCGAGGGGGGTGCATTTTCAACCGGCAGAGGAGGGTCAGTTTTCCACCGGCGCCGACACAGTGAAGCACGTGACGCTTGACCTCCGCCGCGGACGGTCAGGCCCCACTTCCGAGTCACGGCGTCTGCAGCCAGAAGCACTCAGTCCGCTTCGGCGTCCTAGGTAGCGTCGACTAAATCGAATAGTTCTGGTTTCTGCAGGGCATAAGCAGCTTGGTATGCTTTTCGACCGTTCTAGAGCAAGGGTCGAGGCGTTGGTGCTTGATCAGGCTGTTTCGTGTTCGGGCCGCGCCCCGACCATCGACCCGAGGGAGAAGACGTGGGGGGAAGTTCTCAGCCATCACGACACACGCCGACCGGCCCCAGTTCGCCGCGATCGACACCACCGGACGCGGCAGCGCAGCAGTCGAGAGCGGCATCGAGCGGACCCCGGACCGGTCAAGGCGGGGAGGGTTCTGGCCAGGCAGGGCGAAACAACGCGTGTCCGACGGAGTTCTCTGCGGAAGTCACCGACATTCCCGAAGCGCAGCACAGCGCAGCCGCCGAAATAGCCGTCGGCGCTGAGCTGAGCATCGAGCTCGTCGATGAGGATCCTGCATTTTTGAACGATGGCGAAACACTCGGCTGGCTGGCAGTCAACATCGAGGAGGTCACCGAGTGCCTACGAGCGGGCTGGCGGTACCAGGGAGAGGTTCGGTCGAACGACCCGTCGCCCGCCGGACCGATCATCATTACCCAGGTGACCTGTCAGCCCGCAGAGACGTAGACCAGTGGTCGCAGGCCTGGCGAAAGCATGCAAGTCACTACACGCAGCGAGTCGCGGACACAAGGCTGCAGGTACGTGAGCAAGACTGCCAGAGGGAACTCGTCTTCTGCCTGCTGGGCGGACACGGTATCAAGTATGAGCTTGCTCTCTCCGCGACGGAGGTGCTCGTCGAGCGAGGAGTGCTCGGGCGGTGTACGCGAAGCGGGGACCGGCTGCAACGCTGGCTGCAGGACCTGCTCGGGCGACCATGGTATCGACCCACGAAGCTCGACGGAGAGGGACGCCGCTACCGCTACCCCAAACGGAAGGCCTTCCTACTTCGACAAGCCGACGATTGGCTGCGCGAGCACGCTCGCGACGGGCTCCTGGAGCGGCTCACCACGATCGACGACGAGGTGGAGCGTCGAGCATGGCTCTGCGGCTGTCCTGGCGTCGGGCCAAAGACCGCGAGCTGGCTGCTGCGAAACATCGGGCTTGGAGATGGCCTCGCCATCCTCGATGTGCACCTGTTGCGCGCACTGGAAGCCACGGGAAGAGCAGGAGAGTGGCGACTACCTAAGCACTACCTCGAGCTCGAGAACGCGTTCCTTCAGTGGAGCGCCAGTCTGGCCGCTCAGCCAGCGGCGTTCGACCTGTTTCTCTGGGAGTACCAGCGCGGAGACGTCTAGGCGGCCGCGCCACGCGTGACCGAACTCGTCGTGATCGGCGGGATCTTCCGCGAGTGGATCCCGGCCACCGGCGGACCGTCGGTCCGCCGCGCCGGAGGGAGCGGCTACGTTGCTGCGCTGACCGCAGCCGCCCTAGGGGCAAAGGTCGCCCTGGTGAGCTTCGTCGGTGAAGAGGACAGCGGTGCCGCGCTAACGACGCTGAATAGAGCTGGCGTTGACACAAGCGCGGTGCAGATACTCCCTGGCGCTAGCGGAATATTTGCCTTCGAGGACATCGCAGACAGACAAGCCCCGCGGCCCAGCTACCGGCCCGCCGAGTCGTTTCCAACCAACCCGACGCCGCTGGGCAGTCCAACGGCACCAGTCGTGCTCGCCTTCGGCTTCCCGGATTTCGACTGCCTGCAGTGGATACGCGACGCACTCGAGAACGGCGGAACCTTCCTGTGGGACCGGCAAGGCTGGCTCTCGCGCGATATCCAGCCGCTCGCGCTCGAAGATCTGCCGGCAGCTCGGCGCATATATATCGCCAACCTGCAGGAGATGCTGGAGGCGACAAACCGCTCCAGCTACAAGGACGCGCTCTCAGAACAGCCTGCGGCCGGATTCGATACGTCGATCATCAAGTGCGGCCGGTGGGGAACCGTCATAGCCGACGGGACCAGCATGGTGAGCCTGATCCCAGCATTCGAGGCCGCAGCCCGCTCAGTCATTGGGTCCGGGGATACGTTCGCAGGAGCTCTGGCGGCCCGGCTCGCCAACGGCGGCGAGCTTTACGACGCCGCGTACACCGGTGCCGCCGCAGCGTCATTGGTTATCGAACGCCCCAGCAATATTCCGCCGCAGGCATTCCCTCGTGCTGTGGCGTCGGTCAGACAGAGCCGCCCTAGGCGCTTCGTTAATCCCGTCACGCTGGAGAATCGCGTGGTCTATCTCGCGGGCCCATGGTTCTCTGCAGCTGAGTCCATGCTCGTGTCCGAACTCGAGCGTGCGCTGAGCAACCTCGGAATGGCCGTGGTTTCTCCGAGGCGAGACATCGGAGAGCTCGGCCCGCAGTCCACGGACAGCCAGGTCCTCGATGTCGGGCGGCTGGACTACGAAGCGATCGACTCATGCGATCTGTTGGTCGCTCTGCTCGACGGAAATGACCCAGGTACGCTCATGGAGGTGGGCTATGCCGCGAAGGCTCAGATACCGACGATTGTGCTCGTGAGCCAGCCCGACGCCATACCGCAACCAATGAGAGCAGCGGCGGGAGTCGTCGTCGCTCGCACCGTACAAGAGCTGCTGAACAAGGTCACGACATGGGCACGCAACCACTACGGCATCGGCTAGTCCTGCTCAGCGGAGGGCTGGACTCCGCTGCGACGCTCTACACGTCGGCTCCGACCGAGGCGCAAGCCATGTTCGTCGACTACGGCCAGGTGTCGGCGGGTGCTGAGGAGAGAGCCGCTCGCGCGCTAGCGAACGCGCGAGGTGTCGGACTTGAGGTGGTCCGCGTCAGCGACCTCGCACGGCTCGGAGCCGGGACCCTGGCACGAGCCGACGCCACAGCCGGCGCCGACGGCAGCACCGATCAACAGAGGCAGGAGTGGTTTCCGGCACGAAACTTGATGCTATGCGCCATCGGGGCGATCTCACTCGCGCGCGCCGGCGGCGGCGAGCTGGCATTGGGAACGATCAGCGAGAGCTACCGGGACACAAGGGTTGAGTTCTTCGAGAGCGTTGAGCGAGCCATAGGCGAAGCGCTACCGGCCGAGACCTGCATAGCGCTCGTAGTCCCCTCGGAGGACCGAGCCACAGCGCTTAGGAGAGCATGCGTCGCAGGCCTGGAGCCACGCCTTACATTCTCCTGTAACCGGCGGCCTGACCGTCACTGCTGGCGATGCGCCTCCTGCCGGGACAGGGTGGAACTGATCAGTGCACTGGGAATGGACACCGCCAACCGCACAGCTCCTTCCGTCCGCACAGCGTAAGGCCATGGCACGGCGAGTCACCACATATCGCGCTTGGGGTCTATCCTATTCATGTGGCAGGTCATGCTGATGCTGCCCGTCGTTGAGACCTTCGGGCCCACAGTACAAGGAGAGGGCCCCGATGCTGGTGTACCGGCCTACTTCGTGCGGTTTGGCGGATGTGACTACCGCTGCCACTGGTGTGACTCGATGTACGCTGTTGATCCAGCGCAGGTCCGACTCAACGCCGAGGCGCTTGAACCCGTCGCGATAGTGAAGCGGCTGCAAACGCTTAAGCCGGGACCAAGGCTTGTTGTGCTGTCCGGAGGAAACCCGGTACTGCACGAGCTCGGCGAGCTCGTCAAAGAGCTGCACCGCGTCGGGATGAGAGTAGCCGTCGAGACCCAGGGGAGCCTATGGCGTGCCTGGCTCGCAAACGTCGACCGCATAGTGGTATCACCCAAGCCACCATCATCGGGGATGACAACGCCGACCCACACCAAACAGTTCAGGGCGTTTTGCGCGAAGCTAGCCGCCGGCCAGTGCGAGTGGGACATCAAGGTTACTGTGTTCGATCAAAGCGACCTCGAGTGGGTGGTACAGCTCCAAGCCGAGCTGCCTGATAGACGCCTTTATCTCACGGCCGGCACGGACGTGGGACTAACCGACGAGGCCACCATGACGCGATTGCGCGCAAGATATCGATGGCTGTGCGAGGCCGTCGCGCTACGCCCACCACTAGCCGGCGCTCGCGTACTGCCGCAGCTACATGTTCTCGCTTGGGGAACCGAACGAGGAGTCTGAATGCAGCTTATGCGCGAGTACACGTTCGAGGCAGCACACCATCTGCCGAGCGTACCAGCCGATCACAAGTGCTCGCGTATACACGGGCACTCATACAGAATCGTTGTCTATGTAGAGGGCGAGGTCAACGCAGACACGGGAATGGTGATCGACTTCGCAGAGATCGACGCGACGGTCACGCCGCTGGTAATTGCCCACCTCGACCATCGTTACCTTAATGACCTCGCCGACCTCAAGAATCCGACAGCTGAGAATCTGGCTCGATGGATCTGGACGCGGGTCCGCCCCGAGATGCCGATGCTGAAGGCAATCGAGGTTCGGGAGACCCCGACATGCGCCGTCCTTTACGACGGCAGGGACGAGCCCGCGCGACCCAGACCGGCATGAAGCTCTGGCCAACGCGCCTCGTCCGTCGTATTGGTTGACCCTGCGGCCAGAAGCGGAGGTCGAACCCCTGCTCGTAGAAGTGGCCTGGCTCCGCGCTACACCCGGCGAGCCCGAGGCGCGTCGCCTGCTCCGGGCTTGGCCGGCACGCGCTCCGGGCAGATCGTCTCGACACGTTGGCTGTATGCGCTCAGGCTGCGTGGACTGCTCGACACTGCCTCGCGCCACACGCGGCGGCCCGAATTGAAGTCGAGGATGTCGGCGCAGACCATCTCGACGACGAGCCCCGGCGTGTCGGTCCACGCGTAGCCGCGCAACTGCGCGAGCTTCTTTCCGTCTTTCTTGTCATCGAGCAGTAGGTGATAAATAGTCCCCTCGGAGATCGAATAGTCGGCGTAGAGGACGGTCGCAATCTCGCCCTCGTCCTCGTTCGGATGACGGCCGGGCGCCGCGCGAGCCGTCAACGCGTCAGCAACTTTCAAGCGCACCTCCGCTGGCAACTCGATCATAGGCGGCCATCCCTGGACGAGGAGGCGCTGAAGGTTCGGAAGGCGCTCGGCGTGCCTCTCGAGCTCGGCTTGAACGGCGTCGACTACCCAGACGCGTCCCTCGAGGTGCTCTTTGAGTCTTTCGCCAGCGCCCGCGCGGCAGAAGGCGCAGAGAACCGATGTATCGCTGAGGAGGAGCGCGCCGCTCGTCGTCGCGGAAGACGGGCTCACTCATCCACTCCCGCGTCGTCGTCGGCGGCGCTGGCCTTCGCCAGGACCATGTCCGTCGTGGTGTTCAGCCGCGCCGCCAAGCTCTCGGCGCTGAGAACCTCAGCGCGCACGAGTTCGAGCGCGCGGCGTTCGGTCGCCGCCGGCAAGCGCGTCGTCTGATGGCTGGCCTGGAGCGTGTCCCAGTAGACGTCCAGCCCGAGGCTTTTGCGCCGCGCGAGGTGCTGGCGCTCTGCGATTGCACCGTCCAGCGATCTGACCTGCTGGCCGTTGAGCCGATCGAGTCGTTGCAGGCGAACCCTGGCAGCGCTCGCGCTGACCCCGAAGAACGCGGCGAGCTGGACCAGGGTGTCGAGGGTCACGTCGGGGCGTCCGTTTGCGGAGAGCCAGAGGTCAATCGCACGCTCGGGCATAAGCAGCGCGCCGGCGAACTCATTGGCCTCGCGCTCCTGCGGGTCACTGCTACGCCAGTCGATCGTGGCGTCGACGTGAGCGTCGTGATTCAGCCGATGGTGGCCGTACTCGTGAGCGAGCGTGAACCGCTGGCGTACCGGCGGGTCGTCAGAGTTGACGGCGGCGATCGGTACGCCGCGCTGGCGCTCGTAGAGGCCGGCGATGCTCTCGCGTCCGAAGGGCAGCGCGAAGACGAGAACGCCGCCAGAGCGCTCGACGACGCTGACGAGATCTGGAATTGGCCCGTCATCGCCAAGGCCCGCGTCGCGCCGCGCGATGAGCGCGGCGTCTCGCGCCTGGAGCAGGGTCATCCGGCTAGAGCCTCAACACCAAAGTGGAAGTCGACGTACTCGCGGAACATGCTCACGGCGTCGCGCACGCGCTCCGGCTCGGCCATGGCGCCACGCAGAAGGACGAGGGAGTCCTCGCGCGCGACCAAGGCTGAATTCGGGACCCCGAAATGCTGAGCGAGGATCGCGAGCTCGCGGCCGCTCACGCTACGCTCGCCGCGCTCGATCCGGCTGACCGCCGGCTGGCCGAGGTCAAGCAGGCTCGCGAGGTTGGCCTGCGTCTCGCCGGCTTCCTCGCGGAGCTGTGCCACGCGGCTGCCAATCTCAATGTCTGTTGCGAAGTCCATAGGTCTCCTTCTATCGGGTCTATGCGAATATAGCATTAGTTTCGGTTGATGTCCACGTATTTTATGCTGAAATAGGGAGACTATTCATCGCCGGACGTGAAACCGTCATCGCGTACCTGCCACCGGTGCCGACGGCCCACCCAACACGGTTCCGGAGACCCCACCTGGCCAGCCCCGCTGTTCCCGCAAACACCGGTCAGACGCCACGCAGTGGATCGGGTGTCGAGCTAGCCTCAGCGCGCCATGCGCCCGCAGCGCCGACGAGTTTCCGCCCCGATTTGCTACCCCTCGAGGCCCGGCTCGCTACTCATTTGCTACCCCCCGAGCACGCGCGTGCGTACTGTCCACGGTCAAACACCGAGGAAACAAGCCAGATAACACCCCATTTTCCAGGCCTTTTCGTTCTCAGCTCCGGCCATCTCGGAAAACCTGAGCCGGTGACTGTACCGGACCGAAAAAGACCTGCAAATACACTACTTTTGGTACGCGTTCAGTGGTAGGGGGACATAGCTCTGCTTCGTCGAATCTTGGGGTGTGGAGCGCGCGGAGGCTGAGGCGGTCTATGACGCGGGGCGTGAGGCTGTAGTTGAGGTGTTGCTGGCGATGGATCGCCGTATTCAGCAGCTCGAAGCGCGGGTAGAGAAGCTGGAGCGCGAGTTGGCGAAGAGCTCGCGTAACTCTTCGCTGCCGCCGAGCTCGGATCCGCCGGGCGCGTCACGGCCACAACGAGGAAAGGATCGCTCGGGGCGAGCACGGGGCGCCCAGCCGGGGCATGAGGGCCACGGCCGCGAGCTGCTCCCGGTATCGGCGGTAGATGAGGTCGTCGAGCACTGGCCTGAGCGCTGTGAGTGCGGCCACGTCTTCGCGGCGGTGGATCTGCTCGGTGTGGGTGAGCCGGTGCGCCATCAGATCGAAGGGCTACCGGTCATCTCGCTCGGGTGATCGAGCATCGCTGCCCACGCGTGCGCTGCCCCGGCTGTGGTGAGCGGACACGGGCACGGCTGCCCGCCGATATCGCCGGCAGCGCGTTCGGCCCGCGCTTGCAGGCGGCCGTGGCGG
>Ga0302326_10008611_pt1 | contig 22457 bp, 15 predicted proteins | sample Palsa_T0_3_FD_202264 | JGI IMG/M metagenome (GOLD analysis project Ga0302326, IMG submission 202264) | Peat permafrost microbial communities from Stordalen Mire near Abisko, Sweden - Palsa_T0_3 | ecosystem: Environmental > Terrestrial > Soil > Palsa > Peat permafrost | place: Sweden: Abisko... | reverse complement strand
GATGTGACCTGCTATTCGAAGCCGGCCGTGCTCGACTCGGCCTACGGCGACCATCCCATCTCGTTTCAGATTTTTTTACGTATGCGGCCCGGCAAGTCCGGGCAAGGGCACTCCCATTGAAAGCGAGGTTCAGACAGAAAGCGTCAGAAACTCGGTCTGAATTTGTATTTCTTTTTTCCTTGTTCGTTTTTCTTTGCGAACTTTGCGGCCTTTCTTCGCGAACTCTTCGGTTTGAGGCTTGGGCACTTCAAAATCAAAAGCCCTTGACCGCGAAGTGCGCAAAGGAAAGCCGCAAAGTACGCAGAGAAATTCCGCTTCAGCCGCTTTGTCAACTTATGTGAAGTCGGTATTGCTGATCCAGATTCAGCGTAGAATGTTTCTGTAGTCCTTCCCACATTTCCCTGCGAGAATGACTCTCCAATGACCCGGGCCCTGAAGACACTGCGTGCGGTGCAGTGGTCGATGCTGGCAAGTGTTTTGATCTATGCGGTGCTGGGAGAAGTGGTGCGCCCCGGTCCGCGTTCGGTCGATCCCTCCCTGAGCTACATTTTCACCACGCTGGGCGTGGCCATTGTCGGCGTGATTTTTGTGGTGCGGCGCACCCTGGTGCTGCGAGCCGCGGCCAGCCTGGCGACTCAGCCCGACGATGTGCTCAGCCTGAGTCAGTGGCGAACCGGCTATATTGCGACCTATGCCCTGTGCGAAGCGCTGGCCTTGTTCGGGCTGGTTCTGCGCTTTTTCGGCTGCAGTTTCCAGCAAAGCCTGCCCTACTACATTGGCGGGTTCGTCCTGCTTTTCTTCTTTCGGCCACGCCAGCCGGCCAGCGCGTGAGTGCAAAGCACCAGCCCCCGATCCCTGATCCCTGTCTTTTATCCATCCGCAGAACCCTGCCGACACCCTCATGTTCGCGCTAAGATTGAAGATGAAAACTGAGGTGACAGAAATGTCGATCCAGGAACCCGAGGAGCTAGCCGGAATGCGCGCCGCCGGAGCCGTAGTGCGGCTCATGCTCGATGCCATGAAAGCTGCGGTGCGCCCTGGAATCACGACTGCGGAACTGGACGACATTGGCGCCCGGGTGATGCGCGAACAGGGCGCGCAATCGGCGCCCGCGCTGGTCTATCAGTTTCCCGGCGTGAGCTGCATCAGCCTGAACGAAGAGGCCGTCCACGGCATTCCCGGACCGCGCGCGCTGCAAGAGGGCGATCTGGTCAAGCTCGACGTCACCGTGGAGAAGGATGGATTCATGGCCGATGCCGCCGTCACCGTTCCCGTCGCCGAAGTGACGAGAGAGCGGCAGAACCTGGTGGCCTGCGCCGAGCGTGCCTTTGCCAAAGCCATGCTGGTGGCCCGCGCCGGCTTTCGAGTCTGGGAGATTGGAGGCGCGGTCGAGCGCGAAGTGCGGCGCAGCGGCTTCTCCGTGATCCGCGATCTGGCTGGCCACGGCATTGGACGCACCATCCACGAAGAGCCCCGCATTCCCAACTATCCCGAACCCCAGGCGAATGAATTGCTCACCGAAGGCCTGGTGATCACGGTCGAACCCATCATCGCCGCCGGCTCCGGCCGCGCCTTTCTCGCCAAGGATAAGTGGACGATGATCACCGCCGACCGTCGGCCCTCAGCGCACTATGAACATACGTTGATGATCACCAAGGGCGCACCGGTGCTGCTGACGGCAGCGTAGGCTGATAGCTTCATGGCAACCCCTGGCAGGCTCCGAAAAAAAAGTTAGGTTGGCCACATGTTTGAAAGGGGCGCGGCTTTTCGCCGGAAAAACTCGCCACGCCGGCAGTATGTTTTGAAAGGGTGCGGCTTCCGGCCGCACCATAAGCGCTGGCAGAATTGCTCTCGGCTTTAGCCGCTCGGGATGCTGCCGAAATAAAAGACGAGTATTTCCGCAAGCGGCTGAAGCCGGATTGATTTTGCAGTGCTTGCGGCGCGGCTGGAAGCCGCGCCCTTTCAAAGTCTCGCGACCGGCAAAACGTCGCGACTGACGGCACTCACCGTTCAGGCGTTGGTGCCGCCATCGACCGTCAGATTCGCGCCGGTAATGTAGGAAGACTCCGGACCCGCAAGGAACGCTACCAACGCGGCAACTTCATCCACGGTACCGTAGCGGTTCAGCGACGTCATGGCCTTCTGCGGCGCTGCCCAATCTCCCGAGGCAGGATTCAAGTCAGTGTCGATCGGGCCGGGCTGAACGTTATTGACCGTGATGCCGCGGCTCCCGACTTCCCGCGACAATCCCTGAGTGAACATCTTTACCGCTCCCTTGGTGGCCGAATAGGCCGCCAGGCCGGGCGTCATCATGCGCTCTCCCACGCAGGAGCCGATCATGATGATGCGGCCACCATCTTTCAGGTGTTTCAATGCCGCCTGTGTCGCGATAAATACGCCGCGCACATTAAGGTCGAGCACGCGATCGAGTTCCTCCAGCGTAGCCTCTACAAAGGGCTTCGGGATGGCCGTGCCGGCATTGTTCACCAGGATGTCGAGACCGCCGAAGGTGGAGACCGCCTTTTCGACCGCGCCTTTGATCGCGTCAGCATCGACCGAATCCGCCTGGATGGCAACAGCCTTGCCGCCACTCGCTTCGATAGCCTTGACCACGGTCGAAGCCGACTTGCTGTCTTTCGCGTAGGTGATGGCTACCTGAGCTCCATCCACGGCCAGTCGTTTTGCGATCGCTGCCCCAATACCGCGGGAACCGCCGGTAACGAGTGCGACTTTCTTAGCTAAATTGGGCATAGGATCTCCTCGTTCATTTCTATGATTCATCACTGCGATCAGTTTGATTGCGATCTCGACCGGATTTTGCCAGATCGTGCGTATCTGATGCGCCGGAGTTGTGAACGGATTCGTTAGTGGGGAATTTGAGTTATTTCCAAACGGGAATGGCTTCTGTGTTCCGTATTCGGTGATTCCCACTTCTCGCGAAGGAGGCGAGAAGTGTGGACCCGTGTAAGTCGTTGAGTCTTCGTGTAAGTTGTTGAAAAGTCGTAGAAAGGCCCTGGGAGGCCGCAGGACGCGCGATCTTGGGGCGGACGACCTTACCCCCGTCCGCAGGATTCATCGTCGCAGGGCGGGCTCCTAATGGCGCGCAAAGGGCATCCTGGGAAGCGATCCGGGGAGGGACTTGCCTTAGATTCCACACATTTCTCTATATCCGTGCATAATTGTATGTACATCGATGTACGTATATACCGAATTTTAACCCCAGAATCTACCGGCGGGGTGAAAAAAACTCTTTCCGCAGACAAAAGCGAACCTCGGGAGCTAAAGCGCGTCTGGTTTCAAAGGACTTAGCGGCGCGGCTGAACAACCGTGGTTCATTCACAAGTCTTACGGTGCGGTTGGAAGCCGCACCCTTTCGAACCATGACTCGAACCGGAGTGCTTCCGCGGCCCGTGAAGCCGCGCCCCTTCAAAACCTGCTACGAGCCGATGTGGCAGCTGGCCAGACCGCGCTTTTCCAGATACTGCTGGTGATAATCCTCGGCGGGGTAGAACGTGACCGCGGGGACGATCAGGGTTGCAATCGGCTTCGAGTAGCGGTGCGCCTTTTCGAGCCCTTCTTTTTGAGCCTGGGCCTCGGCCTGCTGTTCGGGCGAGTGATAGAAAATCGCGGTGCGGTACTGAGAACCCCAGTCCGGACCCTGGCGATTCTTTTGGGTGGGATCGTGATTCTCCCAGAAAACTTTCAGCAGGTCGGCGTAGCGAACCTTGGCCGGATCGAACTCTACCTCGACCGCTTCGGCGTGGCCGGTACGATCGGTGCAGACTTCTTTATACGTTGGATTTTCGGTCTGGCCGCCGGTGTAGCCCACGCGGGTTGAGATCACGCCCGGAATCTGCCGGAAGGTGGCTTCGACTCCCCAGAAACATCCTGCCGCAAATGTTGCTTTCTCCATAAGGTTTCCTCGTTTGACTCTTGGTTGATGTCTATTAGATGACGGAACGGCGGGAAAGTCACGCGGCCAGTGAATTCCTGTAGCGCCGCCGTCCCCGGCGGCTGTCCGGCGGGGCGTCTCGCCCGCCGCGTCGAGGACGAGGACACCCTTCGACTCCGCTCGGTCGAAAATCCCACCCCTTCGACAGGCTCAGGGGCAGTCTTCTCGCGCAGAAGGGGCGCGAGAAATGGGGCACCCCGTTCCATGGCTTTCGAATCGGGGGCTGGGCGGGATTGCACTGGTCCCACCCATCACCCACTCGGGCAATTGACGGGTTTGGGGGAATCAGGATAAAGTCCGGGCAGGCATTTCCCCCGGGTAGGTTTCTGTGGTTCGCTCGACCAGCCGTTTTCAATCCGCGCGCCGAACTGTGCAGAAAACTGCACGGGGCGTGGTGTGGATATGGATATTGGCGATCGTCGCTTCGGCGACAGCGTGGGCAGTATCCGAATTCGCCCCGCAGTTGCGCCTGGGCTACCGCGCTGGCGACCAGTGGGAACCAGCCATGGCGGCCGACGGCCACGGGCATGTTTACGTGCTCTATCCGCAGTACGGAGCCGTGCCCGATTGCGCCACGTGCACCGCTCCGACCATCGCACTGACCATCAGCAGTGACAACGGTCTCACCTGGCAGCCTTCGAAGGCTCTGCTTCCCTTCGCCACCGGGCAGTTCGATCCGCAGATCGTGGTCGATCCCGTGGACCGGCAGACCGTTTATGCCTCGTGGCTGCAGAACGATAAGCGCGACGTGATCGTGGCCCGCTCGCTCGACTTTGGGCGGACCTGGTCATTCTCCTTCGCCGACCGTGGCGGCGAAGATGCCGACAAGCCGGTGCTCGCGGTGCGCGGCCCGCACGTTTACGCCGGGTTCAACCATGAAGGCGAGTTCTTCGTTGCGGCCTCGCACGATGCCGGACAGACTTTCAACGTGGTGCGAGTGAATCCCAACGCCGCGCCGGGATGGGCGTTGGCCGGAGGAGCCACGGTCGATCCTGCAGGCAGCGTTTATTTTGGCTGGACCGCGTACGCCCGCCAGGAAATGCCGACGCGCCCGGTCAGTGTTTTCGTAAGCCGCTCCGCCGACGGTGGACACACCTGGACGACCGCGCTGCTCGACATGTCGAGCGCGCCCCCGGAGTGCGAAGAAGAAAGTTGCCAGACCGGATACCTGGGTCCGCAGATTGCGCTGGCCTCGGACGCTGACGGCGCGCTTTACGCGCTGTGGAATGCGGGAGGCGCGAACGGTGGTCCGGAGAGCATTTACTTTTCTTCCTCGACCACGGGCGGGGCGAACTGGAGCGCGCGGGCGGATGTTTCCGCGCGCACTGGAGTCGACCACGCCTTCCCCGCGATTGTGGCCGGGACGTCGGCCGGCACCTCCGGCGACGTGCGCATTGCGTGGATGGACGCCCGGGCAACCGACACTCCGCCGAGCAGGGCGGGCCGTCCGGGGCGCGTGCTGTGGAACACCTACTACCGCAGTTCGACGAACGGCGGCGCCACTTGGAGCGCTGAAGCGCGACTCTCGGGCATGGCGCGCGGATATGACTACATCCTTCCCAACGGATTCCTCTTCCCCTTCGGCGACTACTTAGGCCTGGCCATCGACAGCGACGGCGCAACTCACGCCGTGTGGGGCGAAGGCCGCGACTACAAATCCCCCGGCTCAATCTGGTACACCCGAGGACGGTAGATCCCAATTGCTCTGGCGGTATTGACGGGCGCCGCTTACGGCGCGGCTGAAGAGCTTGCGGAAAACTCGATTTTATCTCGGCAGCATCCCCCAGCGGCTAAAAGCCGGATCGATTTTGCGGGACTTACGGTGCGGCTGGAAGCCGCACCCTTTCAAAACATGACGCGAACCGGAGTTTTTCCGCAGCCGGTGAAGCCGCTCTGGACGGCGGTTTACCATGACAAGCCCAAAGAAGAGATGACATCGCTCAGCAATCACGCGTTTCGTGTGCTAGGGCGTCTCAAGCCGGGAGTCGAGGCGTCGCAGGGCGTAGCAGATCTGAGCGTGATTTCACTGCGTATCCACAACGAGCACCTCGACGACCCATTTGTATTTCGAAACGCCAGCAGCCGGCCGCTCCTGGAACACATGGTGGGCGAGATCAAGAAGCCGCTCTATGTGCTGCTGGCGGCGACCTGCTGCCTGCTGCTGATTGCATGCCTGAATCTGGCCAATCTGCTGGTAGCGCGCGCGGCGGCGCGACGCAAGGAACTGGCGATCCGCACTGCCTTGGGGGGTAGCTGGCTGCGCCTGATCGGCGAGCGGTTGATGGAGTGCCTTCTGCTTTCGGCTTCGGGCGGCGCGCTGGGACTTTTACTCGCCTTCGCCGCACTTCGGTGGCTGACCCGAACTCGCCTCGACATGAGCCGGGTCGAATCCATCCACATCGACGGAGTGGTGGCGGCGTTTACGGTCGGAGTGATCGTAATATGCGGGTTGTTTTCAGGACTCATCGCGGCGCTAAGCATCAGCGATAGGAAAATCCTCGGTACGCTCCATGAGACCTCGCGGTCGGTGGGCGGGGCGCGGGCCTCGCTGCGCAAGGTACTGCTGACACTCGAAGTGGGGCTGACCGTGATCCTGCTCATTGGCGCCGGGCTGCTCATCAAGAGCTATGAACGGCTGCGCTCCGCCGACATGGGTTGCAGCACGCAAGACGTGCTCACCATGCACCTGGGCCTGCCCGATGCGCGATACGCGACCCCGGCCCAGCGCGCCAACTTCTACGATGCGCTGCTTGAGCGGGTGCGCGCTCTGCCGGGCGTGGACGCAGCCGGGTTTGCGTCGCTCGTACCGGGGCAGGGCTATGCGAGCGATTGGAGCTTCAACATCGTGGAGCATCCACCCTTGCCGCAAGGAAGTGGCCTGTTTGCCTTAGTCCGCTGGGCTGATCCGAAGTACTTCGGCGCAATGGGCATTCCCCCTTTGCGCGGCCGAACATTCGATGGCGGGAAGCGTTTGGATGCGGCCAAAGAAGTGGTCATCAGCGAATCCTTCGCCAGCCAATTTTTCCCCGGCGAAGATCCGCTGGGCCGGCACATTCGCTCACGCATGCTAACCGCCGTGGTTGTGGGGATTGTGGGCGATACCCGCTACGCCATCGGCGAGGCGCCGCAACCGGTGCAATATTACTCGCTCGATGCCGGCATAGAGAACACGGGCACGCTGGTCATTCGGGCGAGCCAAAACCCCGGCCAGAATCTCGAGCAGTTCGCGCTTCCGGTGCAACGCATTGTCGTAGAGATGGACCGCGACCTGCCCGTCTCCGATGTGCTGACCATGAACCAGGTGCTGGGTAAATCGACCGTGGACCAGAGCTTCAATACGGCGCTGCTCGTCGCTCTGGCCACGCTATCGCTGGTTCTTGCCGCAGTGGGCCTGTTTGGCGTGATGGCTTACATCGCCGCCCAGCGGACGACTGAAATCGGCATTCGGGTTGCGCTGGGCGCGAAACGTGAACAGGTAATGCGGAAGATGTTGCTGGACGGGATGCGACCGGCGATATTCGGTCTGGTCGTGGGACTCGCAGCCAGCCTGGAAGCCGGCCAGTTGATGCGCGACTTGCTCTACGGCACCAAACCGCTCGATGCAGCGGTCTATGTCGCAGTTGCCGGGATGCTGCTGGCGGTGGCCGCAATCGCATGTCTCGTTCCCGCGTGGCGCGCCTCGCGCCTTGATCCCATGAAAGCGTTGAGAGCGGAATAGCCGATATCCGGACTCAGGCCCCGAGTTCCCTGCCCAGTTTTTCGTTTTCCCCAGCTTTTCAAGAAGACTGGTGCGGATGCCGATGACTGCCGTAGAGGGCTGTCTCATGAGAGGGAAGATTCTGCTTCTGGCGGTGGTGATTCTTGCAGGATTGCGGGCATGGGGCCAGATTGATGAAGAGCAGGCCAGAATCCTCGACCTGGAAAACGCGTGGAGTCGATCGGTGCAAACCAAAGACACGGCTGGGCTCGACATGCTGCTGGCGCCGGAACTGGTGTACATCGGTATTGAGGGCAAGCTGATGACCAAGGCGGAGTATCTGGCCAGCGTGCAGTCGCCGGCGGAGCATCCTGCACGGGTGACGAGCGAATCCATGAAGGTTCATGTTTTCGGTGCGGCTGCCATCGTCGACGGCGTGTATCGGGAAACTGGAGTGAAGAAAGGCAAGCCGTATACGCTGCGGGCGCGCTTCATCGACATGTGGGTGCGTCGCCGCGATAGTTGGGTCTGTGTAGCCAGTGACGGAACGGTGATGGGGCCGTGAAGGCGGGACGCGCACGTCTTCTACTCCAGCTGCATTCCGCCGGTTAAGTCCGCGATGCGCGTCACATCGTGGTCCGCGCACCAGGTTTGTAGCTCGTCAACGATTTTTTCTGTAGCGCAGGGGTCCCAGTAGCTGGCGGTGCCGATCTCGACCGCGGTCGCGCCGGCCAGCATGAATTCGATGACGTCGGTGGCTTTGGAAATTCCGCCCATGCCGATCACCGGAATCTTTACCGCGTGGGCGGCGTCGTAGACCATGCGAACGGCGATGGGCTTGATGGCGGGGCCGGAGAGACCGGCGGTGACGTTGGCGATGCGCGGCTTGCGGGTTTCAGGATCGATGGCCATGGCGAGGAAGGTGTTGATGAGTGACAGAGCATCGGCACCCGCTTCCTGCGCGACGTAAGCCATCTGCGCGATGCTGGTCACGTTAGGCGAAAGTTTTACGATCAGCGGACGTCGGGCAACGCGCTTGGCGGTGGTGATCACTTCGTCGAGTGAGCGCGGATCGCTGCCGAACTGCATGCCGCCGTGGGCTGTGTTGGGGCAGGAAACATTCAGCTCGTAGGCCGCAATGCCCTCGCCGTCGTTCAGAATCTCGATGGTGCGCTCGTAATCTTCGCGGGTGTAGCCAAAGATATTGGCGATCACGACGATGTTCTTGATCTGGCGCAGGTGCGGCAGCTTTTCTTCCAGGAACGCCTGCGCGCCGATATTCTGCAGGCCGATTGCATTCAACATGCCGGCGGCAGTCTCCCACAGACGGGGCGGAGGATTGCCGATCATCGGCTCTTTCGACAGGCCCTTGACGACGAATCCGCCCAGCTTGCTGAGGTGGACGACATCTTCGAATTCGACTCCGTAGCCGAAGGTGCCGCTGGCGGCAATCACGGGATTCTTGAACGGAACGCCGGCAACGCTAACACTGAGGTGGGGAGTGGTTTCGCCGTGGGAAGGCGTCATGGCTCTCGTTTCTCTGAGGCGGCCGGGCTGGCGCTGGCGGCGTGGTGCGTCGACGAGATGGCTTCAGTGAGCACGCGTCCAACGGAGTGCGTGGGAGCATTGATGCCGAGCAACGAGGCCAGAGTCGGCGCCAGGTCAATTGGCTCGACGCTGTTGCGGTAGGTTCCGGCTTGAAACGGCAAACCGTAGAGAGCCAGTGGGACGTGCGTGTCGTAGTTGTAGGGGGAAGCGTGATCAGTGCCTTTACTCGACCCGACCGTATAAATATCGGGCACGCCCATCACATACCAGCCTCCCTCCGGAGAATAACTGTTCAGATATTTCCGTCCCAGAGGCGTGTCAGGCACTTTGCCTTCGGCGAGTTGCGACTTGGTGTAGAAGTCTCGCAGACCGGCTTGCCTCATGGCCTCACCGACGGCCGCTTCGGCGTCGTGCTCATGCACGTGAGCGGCGGCGAAGCTATCGGGGTCAAGCCAGGCCATGGGATAGTCGAGCTTTACGTAGGCCGCGGGATGGCCGGCAGAAAACTTTTCAGTGATCGCGCTGTTGATCTGAGCTTCAAGTTTTGCGCTATCCAGATTCGCCGCGGGAATGCGTAACTTCTTCACCTGATCGGGCAGCGAGGCGATGCCGTGGTCAGAGGAGAGTGCGATCCACACGTTGGCCAGCCCGATCTGGTGGCCAAGAAAATTGAAGAACTCGGAAAGTTGGCGGTCGAGATCAAGCGCCATCTGCTTCATCTCGGGAGAATCCGGACCGACGCGATGACCGAGAAGATCGTTCGGCGAGAGGCTGATGGCGAGCAGATCGGTGGCCGGACCGCGGCCGACGTTTTCGTACAGGACTAGCTGTTTGGCGAACTCGAGTTCATATTCGTTGGCGAATGAAGTGGGGCCGACCACTTCGAAAAATCCGGCGTCCATACCCGCTTTGTTCTTACGATGCGCGGTCGAGAGCAGAAGGGCGCCCTGCGCATCTTTCCAGTCGCGGTCCCAGTATTTGGAGGGACGATTGGAATTGAAATCCTGCACCCAGTGCGGGAGTTCGTTGCGGTAGTAAGTAGACGTGATCCAGACGCCGGTCTGAGGATCGATCCAATAGGCGGCGTCCGCGGCGAATCCGGCAGGCAGAACGGCGGCACGGTCTTTTAAGGACACTCCAAATACTCGTGCTTTGCCCTGGGTGGCCAGTTTGAGTTCATCGCCCAGGGTGTCGGCGAGAAGGTTGTGCGGAGAAGCGCCGGGCTTTCTCTCGCCAGCGCTGTCTCCCGCGACGCCGACCAACCGCGTGTCGTCGTCTTCGACCGAGGTGACCATCTTTTTCTTCTTCGTGTCCCACCATTCATTGGCAACGATGCCGTGGCCGTTGCTGTAGGCTCCGGTCAGAAGCGTGGAGTGGCCGGGGGCAGTCCGGGTGTTGGCGTAGTTGTAGTTGCAGTCGGAAAAATAGGCGCCGCGGTCAAGCAGAAAACGGAAGCCGGAGTCGCCGAACTGCTCGCGGTAGCGCTCCATATAGTCACCGCGAAACTGGTCGATGACGATCACGACCACGAGTTTTGGGCGGCCGTTATAGGCTGAGGCCGCGCTGCGAACCGGGATGCTCAGGGCGACCACAATCGCCGCGATTAGGAAAAGGGCGGGATGGCAGTTCGCGCGCACGGATCGGGGGGAGGATCGCATCGCGAAGGTAGTTTACACAAAAGTTGAACCACGGGGGACACCGAGGACACAGGGAAGGCAAAAGCGTTAACCACAGGGGACACAGAGGAGATCGGATGGGCTCTTTGGGGTCTTCGAGTTCTCCGTGTCCTTTGTGGTTTACTGGGTTGCCTCTCTGTGTTCTCCGTGTCCTCGGTGGTTTTCAGGGTTGCGTGCATTTCGCGGCGTGTTTCCGATACATTAGATAGTCCCTGCTTGTTTGAATCATGCTTGATCTGAATTTCGTCCGCGAAAACTTGCCGTTGGTGGAGGGGAAGCTGCGCCAGCGCGGCATGGACCCGGTTGCGGTGTTGCGGGACTTTCGCGAGGTCGACACCCAGCGGCGCGTGGCCATTACTGAAGCGGAGACCAGTAAAGCGCAGCGCAACAAGGCGACTGAAGAGATTGCTACGCTCAAGCGCAGCGGTCAGGACGCCAGCCCGGCCATGGCTCAGGCCAAGGACTTGCGCGAGCATATTCAGAAGCTCGAAAAAACAGCCGAGGATCTCGACGCGCGGCTGCGCGACATTCTCGTGGGCATTCCCAATCTTCCGCACGACAGCGTGCCGGTCGGGCACAGCGCGGAGGAGAATGTCGAAGTGCGGCGCTGGGGCACGCCGCCGAAATTTGATTTCACTCCCAAGCCGCATTGGGATCTGGGCGCGGAACTTGGGATCCTGGATCTGGAACGCGCGGTGAAGCTGACGGGCGCGCGCTTTGCCGTGTATTGGGATCTGGGCGCGAAGCTGGAGCGCGCGCTGGCGAACTTCATGCTCGACCTGCACACGCGGGAGCACGGATATACCGAGGTGCTTCCGCCGTACCTGGTGAATTCCGAGTCGATGTATGGGACCGGTCAACTGCCGAAGTTCGCCGCCGATCTTTTCCGGGTGCCGCACGGAGAGAAAGATCTGTGGCTGATCCCGACCGCAGAGGTTCCGGTTACGAATCTCTATCGCGACGAAGTGCTGGACGCCGCGCGGCTGCCGGTTTCGCTCACGGCTTATACTCCCTGTTTCCGCAGCGAGGCCGGGTCGTACGGGAAGGACGTGCGCGGGATTATCCGGCAGCATCAGTTTCAGAAAGTGGAACTCGTGAAATTCGCGCGGCCGGAAGGTTCCTACGAAGAGCACGAGCAGCTGACGCGCAATGCCGAGGAAGTATTGCGGAAACTTGGGCTGCATTACCGCACGATGGCGCTGTGCACAGGCGATATGGGGCCGTCTTCGGCGAAAACTTACGATATTGAAGTCTGGTTACCGGGGCAGCAACTGTATCGCGAAATTTCTTCATGCTCGAATTTCGAGGCGTACCAGGCGCGGCGGGCTAACATCCGCTATCGTCCGGAGGGCAAGAACAGGACGGAGTTCGTGCACACGCTGAATGGCAGCGGGCTGGCGGTGGGGCGTACCTGGGTCGCGATTGTGGAGAATTATCAGCAGGCGGATGGGAGCGTGGTGATTCCGGAGGCGCTGCGGAGTTATATTGGCTCGGACAGAATTACGGCGAAGAAGTTTTGAACGCAGGCGGTTCCGGTGGCGGCGGCGAACAGCAGGTTCCTCACCGGACTTTCAACCCGATTCGGAATGACAAGTAAAGAATGACAAGTAAATTAGATAATGAAAAGCGGATAATGACAGGCGGATCCGGTAGGAACTGGCGAGCAGGAGCTAGTAAACTTGCATAGAATTGAACTCACGACTACGGCGCCCGGTGCGCCCCTTCCGATGAACGCCGTCTGGCGAACAATTCGCGGATATATTTTGTGGCAGTACGAGCGTGGCACTCTTCACTACGACATCATGGTCACGCTGATCATCCTGTTTGTGTTGTTCTCGCCAAAGCTGATCAACTTCAACGATAAACCCGTAGCCCGCAATCCGCATCCGACTGAAGTGGTCGTAACTACTGACGCGGCCGGTGATCTGGTCTACCAGGTCGCGGCCAGCGCGGTTTCAGCGAGTGACGATCAGGCGGTGCGCGAACAATTGCTGCGCATCATAGAGCCGATTTCAGGGGCGGTGACGATTGTCAGCTATGAGACTGTTGCCGATCACCAGGGGAAGCTACAAAGCTACAAAGTGCTGGCGAAGAGGGATTAATTCAAGACATACGGAGCACGGGCGCGGCGACGGCGCAAAGTCGAGAGCGCGGGTAAATAGAATGCTGAAACTCGCTTCCAGCGACCGCAGGGGCTGAAGCCCTTACCGAAGGAGAACTCTATCGCAGCGCTGAAAGCGCTGCGCCACCCAAAAGCGAGTTTTCAGCAAAATAAAAACCGAGATTGCGAACGAGATGAAGTGCCGATGAAATCCGAATGAAAACTTTCCTGCTGGCCCTGGTGTTCTCGGCGGTATTGTGCGGCGCTAATCCGCCGCGCCCCGCACAAGCACCCGCCGAAACCCAGCCGCTCGACGCCGTCTTGAAAAAAATGGACGCGACCGCAGCCAGCTTTCGCGCAGTGCAGGCTGACTTTGAGTGGGATCGCTACGAAAAAGTCATCAATGAGGTCGACGACGTGCAGTCCGGAACGATTTATTACCGGCGCGTCGGCGGCGACATTCAGATGATGGCTGACATCACTAAGCCCGATGCCAAGTATGTTCTTTTTCGCGACGGCAAAGTCAGCGTGTATCAGCCCAAGCCCGATCAGGTGACGGTTTACGATGCGGGCAAGAATCGCGCCGAGGTCGAGAATTATCTGGTTTTAGGATTCGGTGGGAGCGGGCAGGACCTCGTGAAATCATTCGACGTGACCTACGTCGGCCCACAAACTATTCAGGGAGTAGCCACGGCTGAGCTAAAACTCGTTCCCAAGTCGGAGAAAGTTCGCGGAACGTTTGCGCAGATTCTGCTATGGATCGATCTCGACCGCGGGATTTCGATGCAGCAACAACTGTTCGAGCCACAGGGCGATTATCGCCTGGCGAAGTACTCCAACATCCGCGCCAAAGATAAGATCGGGGACGATGTTTTCAAGCTAAGAACCACGCACAAGACGGAAACCGTCTCGCCGCGCGGTTAAGTTGTTGAATATAAAAGGCAAGAAGATGTGCTAGAAATTGCACTCCGGGCGCTATACTGGCCTGACTTCAGTTGGGGCATAGAGTTAGGTTTCATTCATGGCCAAGGTTTTTACGATTACAGTCCCTCCTAAGCTGGGCAATAAGCGCCGGGAGCGAACCTCAGATCCTCGTTACGTCGATGGACAACGCCTGCTGGTCGAAGCCATGAAGTATCTGGCCCAGGCCGACCCGGTGAAGAACCGTCCTGCCATCGAACTCATCTCCGAGCACGTCCGGACGCGGTTTCGCATGAGCGACTCGCCGCTGGGGTAACCCGATCCCAATCCTCAGAAATCGTACCGCAGCGAGAATTGCATAACTCGCGGGACGCTCAATGTATTTGTGTACGCACCAAAGTTGCCGCCGACCAGTGAGAACTGGTACGCCGCCTGAGCCGCGTCGAAGCGCGGGGTGTTGGTGACGTCGAAGGTCTCCCATGCGAACTTCAGCGATTGCGCTTCCGTGATCTTCCATGACTTGTTCAGGCCGGCGTCCAATTCCAGGTAGCCTGGCCCGCGCAGGTTGTTGCGCTCGCCTGACTCTCCGGGATAGGGGGATCGAAACGCACTGTGGGCTTGACCTGTAGCGCTCACATCCTGCCACATGGTGGGGGACGGACCGCTGGACTGGCGATAGACGCCGACTTTGCCGGGATTTGCGATCTCAACCGCCTGGCCCTGCAATTCCCAGTTGGTGGACCATCCGGCACCCGATGCCATGGTGAATGGCAGCCCGCTCGTCCAGTGGAAAATGCCGGAGAGGCCCCATCCGCCTACGACCGCGTTCATGACCTTGCCCATTCCTGACGCGAATTGGCGGCCCTTGCCAAAAGGAAGCTCGTAGACCCAGTTGGAGTTGATTTGATGGCGCATGTCGAAGTCGGAGACGGAACGCAGTTGCGCGGGCGACCAGGAATTGATGATCTGGCTGGCAAAGCCGTAACCTTCAAACTGGTTGATGCGCTCGGCGTTGGAGCCGATATCGATCGACTTAGAAAATGTGTAGTTGAAGTCGAACGACAATCCCCCGCTCATCGCCTTGCGCAGAGTCAGTTGCAGGCTGTTGTAGGAACTGTTGCCGATGCTGCGCCAGCCATAGAGCGAGGAGAACTGATCGTCCCACGCATGGAACGGGCCGTAGCCTGAGCTCAGGGTAGAGCAAGCGGGCGCGCAGTCGTTCCCATTAAAGCCCTGCGGGAGGTCGGCGTAGAACAGCGCCGAGGTTTCGTTGAACGCGAAGCAAGAGTACAGGTCGTACATGGCCTGAGTCGCAGTGAACGACGAGGACGGAATGCCGCCGGCGTTGGGCGCGCAACCCGCACCACCGCCCAATCCGAAGCCCGGCTTGCCCGCCGCATTTGGCCACAGGTTCTGCCAGAACGGAATGGGAGCGATCGCGCCGATATCAGTGCCTGCGACCGTGGCCTTGGTGAACATGGTCGCAGCAGAGAAATAGTCCGTTTTGGAGGTGGGATCGACCAGGTCGAGCGGCATCGCCAAGTCTTCTTCCTGCAGAAGTCGATGGCCGAGTCGCCCTACGTACGATGCTTCGAGTACGAAACTCCGGCTGACTTCCCGAGTTAGAGAGAGATCGAACACATGCGAGTACGGCGTCTTGAGCTTGTCGTCGAGACCCCAATAGATGGCAAAGGATCCTGGGTTGGTCAGGGTCGGAGGAGTTACCAAGCCCGGGAACGCAGGCGGTTGTGGACCGACGACCTGCTGCCCGCAAAAGTCCGCATTAGCCGCGGGCAGGGCGGTGATGCTGGTCAGACGCGGGGTACAGTCCACGTCCTGCGATCCGGCAGGATTGTCCAACGCAGTGGTCAAGCCAAAGGAGCCGTTGCGATCGAAGCTGTTTACGATGCCTTCGCCGAAATGATCGAAGTAGAGGCCATAGCCGCCGCGAATCGAGCTCTTGCCGGCGCCTCCGAACAAGGCATGAAGCCATCCATCGGTGGCGTGCGGGGAATAGGCGAAGGCCACGCGCGGCGCCAGGTTCTTGTAGTCCCAGGCCCAATAGGGCTGCTTCCCGTTGGCCTGGCCGGCGAGTTCCATCTGCACCAACCCTCCGGGCGACTGCGAGTTCAGCGTTTGGCCGGTGCGCATATCTTGCGCGCGCTCTTTAAACCAGCTGCTCAGGCTGATCGTCGGCGATACCTGGTTGCCATGCATTTCATACGGTGGTTGGAGAAGGGAATAGCGCAAGCCTCCCGTCAGCACGAGGTCTGGAGTGGCACGCCAGGCGTCCTGGAGATAGAGCTCGGTTTCATGGTCCCTGAAATTTCGTGTGATCAATTGTCCAGGAGAGAAAAAATGGCCGCTCTTGTCCTGGTTGTATACCTTGTTGACTTCGGTGAGCAGGCCCGCAACCGCAGCCGTGGCGAAGTCATAATTGGTTCCGAAGGAACTATCCACCGCAGGATAACCTCCGATCGCAGGATCAAGACTGGAACCCGTGTTAGCGATTGCGGCGAGGTCCAGCCAGTAGACGTTCGTAAAAGCAGTGGAATAATTCTGAGCATTGCCGGTACGGTTGTTGGTGACGATCCGCAGATTTCCGCCGAATTCGATGGTGTGCTTGCCCTTGGTCCAACTTACGTCATCCACAATGTTGTGAACCGGCACAGTTTGCAGGATGGATGGAACAAATCCGCCGCCTTGATAATTATCCAGCCCGCGGAAATAGTTGTAGTCGCTGACGCCTAAGCCGGTGTCCCCAAGCCCCTGGCGAATGAAACCGTAGCGCAGGTTGTTATAGAAAGTAGAGCTGAACAGGGCGGTATAGCCGGCGAAAATACCCTTGCTGTTGTTGGTCAAAAAGTCGTTCGGCGGCAAACCCGGGAACTGCGGGGCATCGCTGCTCCGCCAATTTTGCAGGTGGCCTTTCACGAACACACTGTGATTTCCGCTTTGGGTGAGTTTGTAGTCCAGTTTCAGAATGTAGGTATCGTGCTTGGTGGGATTCGGCGCCGCGAAGGTGTAACCGCGATAGTCGAGAGTGTCGCCGACGGAATCGGTGTTTGGGGAAGGATACTTCGTGAAGATTGCGCCCGCGTTAGAACCGTTAACGTTGGCGACGTAGGGATCCGCGCCCCCATTGTAGGGGAATCCGGCGGAGATCCAGGCGCAGGTGGGGGGCGTGGCGGATGCACAGTTCTGGTCGATGTTGGCCAGGCCTGCGGTCGTCATGGCCACAATGCCATTGTTATTGATGCTGTAGTTTCCTCCGGGATCGACATAGCCGGGCATACATGCGGGGTCGCCGGAAGTGCACGGATACTGCAGGATGCCCTGACGCAGTAGATCGCTGGGGACAATCCGCGTTGTCTGCACCGCCTCGTTGGTGTGCTGCCCTTCGTATCCACCGAAAAAGAAGAACCGGTCTTTCTTTATCGGGCCGCCCACCCAAGCGCCAAACGTGTTGCGATGCAGCACGCCGGGCTTGTTTGGCAGCCCGGACTGCAACTCCGCCTGCTCGTTAAACCAGTCATTGGCCTGGCCGATGTTGGAACGGTTGTACTCGTAAAGCGTTCCGTGAAAACCGTTGGTCCCGCTCTTGGTTACCATGCTGACTTGCGCACCGGAGGAGCGGCCGGAGTCGGCATTTGAATTGGTTGTAGTTACGCGAAACTCCTGAATCGAGTCGAGCGGAACCCGCAGAGCACCCTGGAAGGCCAGACCCTGCAACTGGTCGTTGTTGTCGAGGCCGTCGACGGTCACATTCGTCTGGTCGCTGCGGGCGCCTGCTACCGATCCGCCGCGACTGTCCTCGGTCTGATTCGGCGCGCTGCCATCCTGGTTCGTATTGCTTCCCAAATAAGTCACGCCGGGCTGCAGGCTGAGAATGGCGACCGGATCGCGGCCTTCTGAAGGCAGGTTGACGAGCTGAGTGCTGTTGAACACGTTGCCCTGGCTGGCATCTGTCGTGTTCACCAGCGGTGCTTCGCTAGTCACTTCGACGATTTCGGTCTTCCCCCTGACTTGCATCGCAACGTCCAGGTTTGCGGGTTGGCTCACCTGCAGTGTGACCTTATCTTCCTGCACACCAGCGAATCCCGGAGAGGCCACGGTCATCATGTAAGTCGCGGGCGGGACTTCGAGGAATTGGTACACTCCGTCATTCCCCGATTTCGTGGTTCTTGAAAAACCGGTCGATGTGTTGCTGAGTGTAACTATCGCGCCCTGTAACAGTGCGCCCTTCGGATCGGTAATCGTTCCGCGGAGGGACGTGGTTGCTGTCTGGGCAAAAACCACCATGCTGGGCAGCAGAACAGAAACCATCATCAACATAACTGCGCGTAAGCCAGAACGCATGGAAAGCTCCCTTCACCCGAGAGGGCGTCTCAATTCTGCTTGCGTTTTTTTCCCAGGGCTTGGAGATGAGATGAGTCCCCTGGGGACCTGATGGGGCGCTATTGTGCAACTTGGCGGCCACAACATTCAAGCTGAATTTGCTCCTAAACCTGTTGGGAAATGCTGTTATGAAACGATTGAATACTGCGAATCACATACTAATCTTCCAGATTGTGGAGGCTCACGCAGGGCCGTGGAAGAGGCGGGATGCGGAAACGGACGCGAAAACAATGACTGCGGGATAACATTCCAGCGTGTAGCGTGGTTCAGGGTTCTCCAGGGTGCCGAGAAAGAGGGAGCGCAGGGTAAGAAATAAAACAAATAGTCCGATGCCAAAATTTTCGCGGGAGAGCGCAAGACCTGGCACGGCCATGGCAAGGTAGAGCAGATTTATTGCGCCGAAGGCCAGGCTGACGACCAGCCAGCGGCGGTCATCGTTGAACTCCCACCAGCGCGGGTCGGAGGGTAACAATTCAGTTCGCGGACGCAGCCACATGTCGGCGATGCGCACGGCCGGAAGCCACAAGTAATAGCGCAGGGGCGCGAATTGGATACGTTGCGCAGCCAAGGCTGCGAAACGCTTGTCCAGTTCAGGACTGAGGTCGTGATCGAGGTTGTAGTCGGCGAAGAGCGCGGCGGTCAGGATGCGTTGCGCGGGAAAATCGAAGGCGCGGCGGGGCAGACGGTTCACGTCGATCTGGTCGCCGGGCACGTTCCAGTAAATCTCCTCCACCGAGATGTAATCCGCCATCCAGGTCTTGACCCAGCGATTGAAGCCGGTCATGGCGGGTTCGTCGGCGTCATTGGCATAGCGCGGGGCCAGGGGCTCGAAGCGGTGCAGGGTATGCAGGTTGCGCAGCGTCCATGGGACGAGAGGCACGGTCGCACCGACGGCGAGCAGCACCCCGGCCAGCAGGATCCGGTGCGGCGAGAGATGCGCCTGGGCCTGCCCCGACCGCAGACTGCGAAGGAAGAGCCAGAGCACGTATCCGCCGATGGCGGCGAGCAAAATTCCCCCATCGGGGCGCAGCAGTATTCCGGCGCCGAGGGAAAGTCCGCAGCAGAGCCATAGCATCCCGCGATGCATCCCACGATCCTCGCGCTGGGGGTCGCCGACGCCCAATCCGCGCAGCGCGAGATCGAGCGCGAGCGTGGTGAAGAAAATCTCCAGCGTTTCAGTGAGGGCCGTGGCCGCGTAATTGGCCAAAAACGGGCAGAGCGCGGCGAGAAGGAACGCAGCTTGCGCCGCGCGATCGGAGGATAAGCGATCGGAGAACAGCCGCCGTGCTATACCAGCGATGAGGAAGCACGTGATCAGGTCAAACCCCACCTGCACCAGCAGGACGGCGCGAAAATTCATCATGCCGAAGAGCGAGAAGATTGCGGCCAGGAACGCCGGATAACCGGGCAGGCGCGAGAGGGTGGGCATGATCATGCCGGAGTTGGTCACACCGTAGATGCCGTGCTGGAGCCAGTTCTGGGCAATGTTGGCGTAAAGGCGGGAGTCGTCGACAACTCCAGGAAAGCGAAAGACAAAAAACAGGCGCAGGGCGAGAGCCGCCAGACTGAAGCCGAGAAAGAACCGGCCTTTCGCGCGCAAGAGTTCGAGCACGCAGCGACTATAGCGCTTTTGCAGAGCTCACAGGGACCGGAATTGCATCTGAATTGTTAAGATTCGCTAATTCACCTTAAATGCCGAGTAGTGAGGGAGGGGCCAGCCGAAAACGAATTGCCAGCGGCTAAACCGGGATTGATTCTGCGGGGCCTACGGCGCGGGCTGAAGCCACGCCCTTTCACAGCAGTCCCAAACCAACGCAGCCCGTGTCCTAACGGCGATTTGACCGTGTGCTGCCTGCGGCATACGATTAAAGTTTCATCCCACCATGGCTGAACCAGTCTTTTATGATCCCCGCCGCGCGCGCTGGAAGAATCTGCGCCGCGGGTTCGACGTGGTGGCGGTTCTGGTTTCCCTCCTGATCATTTTTTTCGTCTTTAGCGCGCTGCGGGACGAGCCCCTGCCGGAACTGCTGTTCTCGCCGCAGAAGCGCGCCTTCAAGGCCTTCAAAGAGAGTGAGAAAGAAAAAGCCCGCGACCGCCAGAAGAAGCTGGCCGCGCGCACTCACCGCAAGTCGAAACTCGCCGCGTCGCAAGTCAAACTGAATCAGGAAGAAGGTATTCGTGCCGCGTTTTACGTGCCCTGGGACGCGGCCAGTTTCTCGTCGCTGCGCCTCTATGCACGGCAGATCGACATTCTCTATCCGGACTGGCTGCATGTGGTTTCTGCCGATGGGCGTCTGCAGGCCATCGACGATCAAACCAATAAATTCTTCGACGTGGTGCAGGACAATACGGTGCGCCAGGTGGACGACAAGGTGATGCCGTTCCTGAAGACGGACGACCCCAGCATGGAAGTCTTCCCGATGGTGAGCAACTCAGACGGGGCGAACTGGTGGGGCGGGATCGTCGATTTCCTGAACAATCCCAATGCGCGAGGGCAGTTCCGGCGGCAGGCCGCGCAGTTTCTCTCGTCGGGACGGTATCGCGGGCTCATGATCGACTTCGAGGCCTTCGCTCCCGCCGGACAGCCCGGCTACGTGGCGTTTCTGAATGAAATATCCGGCGATCTTCATGCCCGCGGATTGAAGCTTTACGTGGCTGTGCCCTCGCATAGCAACGAGTACAACTATCCGGCAATCGCGGCCGCGGCGGACGGCGTGGTGCTAATGAATTATGACGAGCACTATCCCGGCGGGGCGTCTGGGCCGGTGGCTTCGCAGGATTGGTTTGTGCAGAACTTAAATTTTGCGAAGAAGGTGATCCCGCAGGACAAGATCATTTGCGCCATCGCCAACTACGGCTACGACTGGGTACTGAAACCGAAGCAAGGCGCGCTGCCGCCGGGCGAGAAAGATGCCTCGGTCAGCGTGCAGGAGGCGTGGCTGGCCGCGCGCGACTCCGACGAGGACGTCAACTTTGATGACGACGCCCTCAACCCGCACTTCACTTACCTGGATGAGCGTGGCGTGCGGCATGATATCTGGTTTCTGGACGCGGTGACAGCATTGAATCACATGCGATCCGCGCAAACCCTGGGCATTCAGACGTTCGCGCTATGGCGGCTGGGAGGTGAAGACCGCACCCTCTGGCGCATATGGGACGTACCCGGCGATGCTGGCGCCACCGAAAAGTTGAAGGACGTTCCGCCTGGCGCGGACGTCGATATGGAGGGCCAGGGAGAGATTCTTCGCATCGAGGACAAACCCGCGCATGGCACGCGTGACTTGACCATCGATGCCGGCAGCGGACTCATTACGGACGAAGTTTTTCAGAATCTACCCGAGCCGTACCGTGTGGGCCGCTACGGCTATAGCCCGAACAAAGTCTCGCTGACGTTCGACGACGGTCCCGACCCGGAATGGACTCCGAAGGTTCTGGATGTGCTGAAAGCAAAACAAGCGACCGCGACTTTTTTCCTGATCGGAATTCAGACCGACAGATTCTCCAGCATTGCGAAACGGATCTATCTCGAAGGCCACACCATCGGAAACCATACCTTCACGCATCCGGACGTCAGCAATATTTCCGACCGGTACATGAAGCTGGAACTCAACCTGACCGAGCGACTGTTCGCCAGTCTGGTGGGAGTGCGCGTCATTTTGATGCGGCCGCCGTATGCGATCGACGAGGAGCCGGACACCTCCGACCAGGTGCGCCCGCTCGAAATTCCACAGGAGATGGGCTACATCACCGTCGGCAATCGCATCGATCCGAATGACTGGAGCGATGTGCCGCGGCGGCACACGGCGGAAGAGATCAGTACATACGTGTTATCGCATTTGCCGCCCTGCCGGCCAGATGACTTGCGGTGCGGCAACATCGTATTGCTGCACGATGGCGGCGGTAATCGCGCCGAAACGGTGCGGGCGCTGCCCATGATCATCGACGGAATCCGGGCACGCGGACTCGAGGTCGCGCCAGTGTACGGCCTGCTCAACAAGACTAGAGCCGACGTGATGGCGCCCCTGCCTCGCGAAGAGATGTGGGCAGCGCGCCTGGATCGGGCAGGATTCTGGCTGTTCGACGCGGGAATCGTGATCATCACCTGGATTTTTCTGGTGGGGGATCTGCTCATGACCGGTCGGCTTCTGTTTATAGGAGTGGCGG
>Ga0302326_10008610_pt1 | contig 22460 bp, 19 predicted proteins | sample Palsa_T0_3_FD_202264 | JGI IMG/M metagenome (GOLD analysis project Ga0302326, IMG submission 202264) | Peat permafrost microbial communities from Stordalen Mire near Abisko, Sweden - Palsa_T0_3 | ecosystem: Environmental > Terrestrial > Soil > Palsa > Peat permafrost | place: Sweden: Abisko... | reverse complement strand
CCGACGGCGTCGCGTGCAGGCTGATGATGTCGGAAGTTTTGAGTAACGTGCCGAGGTCGGTGAGTTGGACGTCGGCCGGCGCCAAAGCGACGTGGGGATCATGTGCCTGAATCTTGACGCCCCAGCCCTGCAAACGCGCGACCACGGCGCGGCCGACGTGGCCCAGGCCGATCATGCCCACGGTGCTGCCGGCAACCGTCTCGGCGAATATGCCCGGTCGCCATCCACCCTGCCGCATGTAATGCGGCGTCCACTGCAGCAGTTTTTTTCTCAAGGCGAGGATCATGCCGAGAGTGTGCTCGGCGACGTCCACGGCCTCGGAGTCTTCGGGAGTATTGGCGATCAGGATGCCGCGGTGTGCGGCCGCGGGAAGATCGATGTTGTCGACGCCTACGCCGAATTTGGAGATGAAGCGCAGCTCGGGCAGCGCCGCGATGAGGCGCGCAGTGAATTGCACTCCGCTTGCTCCCATGAGCGCCGGAAAACCCGCCGCGGCGGCGATGATTTCCGCTTCCGTATAACGCGCATAGGGCTGCTGCCACATGGGGCGGCCACGAGTCACCCGAATGCCGCGTTCTTGGAGCCAGTCGAGTGACTGATCCGTCGGATCCATGCGCTCATAGACGAAGACCCGCCGATCCGAAAATGCTGCCTCTGGCATGCCTCGGTCACCCTGCTGTAGGAAACCTTGCCAACAGAATGAACATCCCACTTCTCGCAGCGGCTCTCAACCGGGAACGGCGCGTATTCCGCACACCGGAATGGCTATCGCTGTGCCGGGCCGGCGAGTTCGTGTTGGCGCGCACGCCACTGCAATGCAATATCGGCGGCAACTTTCTGCAGCTCGGGTTTCAGCTCCGCGATGCGCCTTTCATTGAGCGATTTTGGGTAGGTCGAACACACGAGGGAGCCGATGAGTTCGCCGTCCGCGCCGATGGGTACACCCAATGCCGATGTCGCATCTTTGGGGGCGGCCCAACGGACGCTAAAGCCCGCGCGGCGCGTAGCCTTCATTTCGGCCGCAAGTTTTGCGGCGGTGTAGGGCCAATCGAGCCCATGCTCGTTCAGGACCTCCGTCGCACGCTCGGTGATGACCCGCTGCTCGACAGGATGGCAAGACGCGAAATACGCGCGCCCGAGTGCCGAGGTAAACATCCAATAGCGCCGATTCACCGTGGTGGTTCTCGTTGCCAGGCGCGAGTAGGGCATCCCGCAAAATACGACTCGCATATAGCAGTCATCGAGCACCGCCAGCGACAACGGCCATCGCAGGCGTTTAGTGCCCGCAATCACTATGGGAGCCGCAATATCGGCGAGTACGGATTCGGAGGTGATCCCGGAAGCGAGATCTTGAACGGAGCTGCAAATGCGGTAGAGTCCATGCGTTCCCGGCGGCGACTGTACGAAGCCTTCTTCTTCGAGGGTACGGAGCATCCGAAATACGGACGTCTTCGGCAGTTGCAGTTCACGCACGAGTTCCGCGAGTGTCCACGCGGAACGCGTATTCATGAGGCGAAGGAGGCGCAGTGCCCGCTGCACGGAGCGGATGGCATCGCTCATTCGTGCTTATCGAACCGGGTTGCGTCGCCAAACGAATCGGACGCCGCCGCCGCTATTAAAAGCTTGGTTTGCTTGAGACGCATTCGTGGAGTACTCGGGTCGTTCCGCACAATGGAACATTGTAGCGTCGCGCTTGAATGCCGTGTGATCCTGGGCGAGGGTAGGACCTCGCCGGAGCCGAAGCTCCAATGAAGGTCGTGCGTCTTGGGTAGCCCGACTCGGTCCAGGGGTGTGGGCATGAGAATCAAGCCAGCTCTGCATCTCTGCAGGCTTGCGATCGGATTTCGGCTTGGCAGCGGCAAACCTAGGATTCGGGAATACTCGGTCAGGGACGGGGTCCCTGGAGTGCACCATGGCGATACATCTCTACTCCTGGAGAGAACTGCCACGGCAGACCATATTCGATGGAAACCTAAGTCGCACGGCACTACGTACCGACGGCGCCATCGTTACGTTCAACTGGTTTGAGCCGCGCATGCCGCGGCCGGTTCCGCACAGTCACCCCTTCGATCAACTTGTGCTCGTAGTGGCAGGAAGTCTCAACCTTGAGATCGCCGGAGAGGTAGTCGAGATGCCGCCGGGCAGCGCGGCACGGATTCCGTCCGGAGCGGCGCACACCGCATGGCCTGCCGGCGACCTACGCGTACTCAATATCGACGTATTTGGAACGGTACGCGAGGACTACCTCTTTCTAACGCATCATCAAAAAGAAGTCTTTGCGGGCGCTGGTGCGCCCGCCGGTGCGGTGAGCGAGGGACTCTCGATTTGGAGTGCGCTCGGCAGCGGGGACCGCCAAGATTAGCTCGGAAAAACGGCAGCGGGGCCGCATCTCCAATCGAGCGCTCGTGATTGGGGCCATCATGGTCGCCATGGCGATGATTTCGCTCGAGATGACGATCGTCTCGATCGCGATGCCGCAGATCGTCGCGCAGCTTGGCGGGCTGCGACTCTATGCGTGGGTATTCTCCTCCTATTCGCTCACCCAGATGGCGATGACGGTCGTATTCGGCAAGCTCGCGGACGCCTACGGTCGAAAGCGCATCATGCTGACGGGCATCGGATTCTTTACGCTTGGCTCACTCCTGACCGGATTCTCGTGGTCCATGCCGTCCATGATCGTGTTTCGACTCATTCAAGGTGTAGGGGCAGGCGCCATTTTGCCGATCGCGCTGACCATCGTCGCCGACCACTATCCCGGAGCCGAGCGCGGCAAAATACAGGGCTATGTTGCAGGCGTCTGGGCCGTCTCGGCGCTCATAGGTCCCATGACCGGAGCGTTTATCCTGAGCGCATTATCCTGGGCGTGGATTTTCTGGATAAGCGTGCCTATTGGCATTGCTGCGGCGATAAGTTTCATAGTGTTTCTTGAGAATGATCACGGGCATGAAGTGCCCTCGATCGACTTCATTGGCGCCGCACTTTTCACGATGGCCTGCACGTGCCTCATGATCGCCGCGACGGATGCATCCTCTATGGGCCCTCTGCGCGTCTCGCTTTGGGGCGCGGGCTGCTGTGTATGCGCGCTGCTCTTCGTCCTTCAGGAGCAGCGCGCGCGCGATCCCGTCGTTGACTTTGACCTGTGGAGGCAGCGGCCGATCGCAGCGGTAAACGGCACCGCGCTCGTTACCGGCGTAGGCCTGATGGGCCTCACGACCTTTGTGCCGATGTACGTGCGCGGCGTGCTGCAACAGACGCCGGTCATCGCGGGCCTTGCGCTTACGACGGTGATGATCGGCTGGCCGCTTGGGGCTACCTTCGCGGCACGCACCTTCACGAAAGTCGGTTTGCGGCGCACGCTCTTCATTGGCGCAGCGCTGCTGCCTGTGGGAGCGGGCACGCTGGCGCTGCTTACTCAAACGAGTTCGTGGGTGACAACCGCGCTAGGGTCGGCGACGATGGGCGTCGGTATGGGGCTCGTCAACGTGAGCTCCATGCTGATCATCCAGGGGCTCGTTGAGAGGACGCAACGTGCAAGCGTTACCGCATCAAATCTGTTTAGCCGCAACCTCGGCAGCACGCTCGGAGTGACACTCCTTGGCGCCGTGTTCAACCTTGGAATTTCCCGCCACACCGGCGCACTCGTGACTTCAGAGCAGTTGCGTCACTTGCTTGACGCACCCCGAGATTTTACGCTGACCGGTGTTGCAGCCAGGTTCGCGCTTCAGAGCTCATTGCACATGACATTCTGTGTGCTGTTCGTGATCTGCTTGTTGAGCGCACTATCGGCCTCCCTCGTTCCGCCATTGCACATTGATCCGCGCGCGATGCGGACTGCGGAACCGGATTTGGAGAGCATCGCAAGCTAAAGCATCACTGCCTGTTCCACACACGAATCGCCGCTTGATCAGCAATTCGCTACTGGACTCTTTGATCTAGCGCTAAACAGGGGGAAAGGCATTGACTCGGGCAAGCCAGCCGTTGAGAAATCGTGCCAGGGTCGGCTTGCTGGCGACCAGCTGCTGATAGTACTGGATGCGTCCCTCCTTATAGCTGCTGTAGACAAGCGTTGAGTCCAGTCCGGAAAACGCCTGAAACGTTGCCGGACCGGTCTCCCCGTCGACAACCAGCTGGGCGCCCATGGCGTTCAGTACATTCTGCAGCAGCGCGGTCGCGTGGGTTCCCGCATTCACAAAGAAATCACAGACGATATTTGCGAGGTCCTGACTTGAAAACAGGTCGCCCTGCATTCTGTCCCAGTATCGACTTCGATAAACTATGCCCGCCTGAGCATCCGAAAGGCCCTTGAGGTTCTGCGAGGAGGGTTCGATGCCAAGCAGGGCATGCGCGCACTGTTGGAACACGGCCATCGTGATGCCCTTATTGGTCTCGCCCCCGGGGTCATCCGGATCGTCCACATAGCCGCCCTCAAATTTAAGGAGCATCGGCAGAAACAGGTCAAAACTCGCCATCTCTCATTCTCTGGACTGAGTGATATTTGCGAGCTTAGTGGCTCGAATGAGCGGTGACGATGTGCCATCGGCAGCGGCTGTGACTTGCAGATCTGCCGTTGCCTCGCAATTCTCAACGTCGTTCATTTCTTGGCGTCCAGCGTCGCCTGATCGCTCCCCGCACTGCCACGCGCCCTGGTCAATGTTTGGATGATGCTTTCCAGGAAGGTAAAGAACACATCCACTGCGTATCCCGCCAAAAAGGCAATCGCCAGCGGCGACACGGAGACACCCTGCCCAAGGTTGAAGAGACCCACGACAACGCCGGCGATCGCCGCGGTGATGAAGCGCGGGCTATGGGCCTCATTGATAAACGTGCGCGCTCTGAGTTGGCTTTCCAGGCGCCGCAGGACATAGGCGCCGGCCCCAAGAAGGGCATACAAAACCGGCAAGATGCAAGTGGCGACGGCGCCGGTAAAGATTTTCGCACTCTCTTCGGTACTCTGGGCGTAGTAACGAGCTCGTTGGTAGACGCAGACTCGTTCGGTTGCCGCTAGCGCCAAGTTCGGCAAGCCCGGAGGCAGTTCGAGGATTTCAGTGATTTCCGCGGCCGTAGTAGATTTGTTGAAAGTAATCGGGTCGGGCTGGAATCTATAAAGTTGGTTCATGCGCCGCGCCCCGCCGTACATGTCCCGAATCGCGGCCGCAAGTGTTTGCAGGTCCTGGATCACGTCCTTCCTGTCGACGCCTTCTGGAATTTTGGAAGGATCCCCATTTGTGGCGCCTTGTGAAGGAGCGGCCGGCGGGTTGCTATTCAAACATAGTCTTTTGTCCGGTGGTTGCGCTGGCGCACCCAATTCCCCCACCAGTCTCACCGCCAAAGGGTTGGCAACATCGAGGTTGGTGCGGATGCCTGCCGAGAACGACGAAAAAAGCACTGCCGCTGTCGAGTAGAGGACGATCACAGTCGCCAGGATGAACATAGTTACCGGTAATAGCAGGCGGCGACGTAAGGGCTTCGATCGATAAAGCGCGCAGTTATGCAAACTCTCGGCCGACACAGGCTTGAGTATTGCGGCTAGTGTCGCCTCGGCCGTCAGCAGATTTGTAGCGGTATGCTCGGTCCAACCAGTGCGCGAGGCGGTACCCGCCTCGAGGATGCTTCGGGACACAACCGGATCGACTTGAACGCCAGTCTCGACAGCGTAGCTCAAGAGCACTTCGGCTTGAGAAAGCCTTTCTTTCAGAAGGTGAACGTTCAGCGTGCCGGAGAGCTCTCCAGAATCCACCACGGAATCCAATCCGACGTTGCCAGGCGTGTGCTCTGCCATGGTCCCTCCCTGGAAAACTATGGCCGCGCGCAATTGTTACTAATGCATCGCACACACGGCCGGACAGGTCATAAATCCATATTGCGTGCCGGTAGGGATACGTCCAGTTAATTCGACAGCGACCCGGCCCACAAATGCACCGCTCACCCTCATAGAAAGGCCATTCAGGAACGATGCCAAATGCGGCTCTGCTGGATAGGTCTCCTCAATCGAATCCTATGCGCGCAGTCTGGTGTTCACCCAGTCACCGACCGAATGGTCCAGAAGTCGCTCGCGAGCTGGGGAGTCAGCAGGTACTCGAATGGCATCATGCAATACCCCTTAATTCCCCAATCCGTACCCCAGGAGTTTCGAACAACGAATTGCCTCTTTACACTGTCGTAACCGACCGCCACGACGCAGTGGCCACCTATGGATGCCTCTCCGGAGGCGGGCATGGGAACAATGCCGGTGTTCGCGACGACCGGGCTCTCAAAGCTCTCGTACACTGTAAATCCAAACACGAAGGGATAGCCCTCGGCCAGACACCCCTGCATTTGCGCGAGATTCTGGGCGACGCGAGAGTAAGCCGATGCGAGATCGTGCTTTGCATCATTGTATGCAGCCGGCGGAGGCTTGACCGCAAACTCTTGTGGGTCGTACGGCCAGTCCGTCTCGGGTGGCGCGCCAAGCGTGGCGACTGATTTAATTCCATCGCGCACCTGGGCGCCGCTATCTTGACTGACGGTGCCCTCCATAACCCTTTCGTTGTAATAGATAAACAGGCGTGAAGGCGTGAACACTTTCGTGCCTTGTTTACGCTGGTCGAATTCGATAGCCCCCGCGATACCGTTGGCCGTGCAGCTGCCCAACTGACCTTGGTTGTAGACCGGTGGGCACTTGGGTCGAAGATCGACGGAGGACGGCAATCCCTGAGGAAATCGATTCAATGGCGCGGCATACAGATAATCGCGTGCGTCCGGAAGATCCCGGATCCAACCGTAACCGCCGTGTGAGGAGGGCCTCAAAATCGAGAGTTTCGCCAAGGGACCGGACCGTTCCGCAACACGTGATCCTCTCTGGAGCAGTGCGCCGGGCGATTTGTTTCTTCTTGAGGCTGCCATGTTCTGTGACCCTCCATTGAATGTTGCATCGATGACGGCCCACGTCGCGATCGCGCTGGCGGCCGTAGTGAACGCGCCGTATTCCAAATAAATCTCGCCGGCCTGATGCTTTGCGGCCTTGATATTATTTGATGGGTTAGGGATCTGGGGGTCCGAGGCATTCCGAATCGAATACCACTTGATATTTGAAATCTCCTGCATCGCGTCGCCCACCATGGCGTCGCCCATATCGCAGGCACGGACACCTGGGCCTTCCAGGTGATAGTAGTCCGTGGAATCATCGAACCCGAAAAAGTCTGTGGTAACGACGGTGTCTTCTCCGGATGCCCAGATTTTCGGAATAGTCCTGCCGCCCGCGACTCTTGAAGCATTGACTTTCGTGAGTTCCGGCGTGATTGCGTCGAGGGCCCCTTCGGGCAGGGCCGATGTAAGGTACGAATTGCTGTGCCAGCTTTCCTTCTTGAACTGCGTAACACAGTCGAAGCGCGTGCGGCCCGCGATGACGACGTCGCCAAGTACCACATCCTTACCGATTCCGCCGCCGGTGCCGGTCGTAATAAACACCTTCGGCTCGATGGTCTGGGCAATCTCGATCATCAGTTGTCGAACCGGTATCGCAGGTCCGTCGTAGTCCAGGTGAAGGCCGGACTTAAATAGAAGTACCTGCGCTGCTCCGATGCGGCACGGCATATAGAGGCCGAGACTGTGGTAATAGCGAGCCATCTCCTTCGACCGATCGTTGAAAGGGGCCTCACCTCCAGTGACGAGCGGTACATACGCCTTTACGTTGTGCCGATACTCATACCAACGCGAGGGAAGGTAGTCGGGCGTCAACAGCGCCGCCAGCGCAGCGGCTTCTGCCGATGTCCAAGTGACGACTACCGCGTCGTAGCCATGAAACTTGCTTAGGTCGGCCGTCTCGGATGGTGCCGGATCCAGCGGCATCACGATCGGCTTTGAGTCCTCTGGCCACGGAACGGTACTGGGTAGACGCCCCGTGGAACTCTTGAGCGCGGATTCGAGCCCAGCGGCGCGAAAGCGTTTTTGCGGAAACTCCGGATCAAAATTTAAGACCAGATCTTCGACATTAAAGCTGCGTTTCATTGCATTACATCCAGAGCGCGGGTTCTAGGCGTACGGGCTCATAAGGGAGGCGCCGGCGTTGGTGGGGCACCGGGCTCGTTGCTCCGCCGTGGTTAGATTCATCGCGGAGAGCAGCCTCTCGAAAGCCCGTACAGGAGCCCGCACGTCGAGCCAACGTAGAGCGTCGGGACGCATCGTCCATGGAGTATCTCTCCCTCGCGCCACAGAAAGACTTCTAGGTATTCCCGTGACTTATTGTTTTGCTTCGTTTTCGAACCGCCCTAAACCCCCGGTTCGATCCGCGTGTAGCCCAGTAACAATGACGCTTCACGCTTAAATGCTACTGCTCGAATACGGGGGCTTATCTCACGGCCGTCGAAAAATATTCGCGCGGCGGTTTCGATGGGCCATCTGGAAATCCTTCCCATAGGTTGCACGTCATGGGTGACGGAGCGCGGCTCCCGAGGACGGACTATGACGCTGTGCACAATTGCCGGTGCGAGGGCTGCAGAGTTGCCCGCATCCCATCGCACTGCGCATCTCAAGCTGAGCGTCGGGCCGCCCGAGGTTTGTCCGTATTGGAGTCACTACATGGACGTTGGGAGAGAGCCATGCTCGCCGTGTTTAGAGCGGCGATATCAGAGTCGTAGATGCCTTGTTGCTGACAATCAATGATGACCTTGCTTCCGCTTCCGCTATTTTCCGATTTTCAACGGCAGGTGCCTCGCAAAGCGGACTCTTGGCGGACCACGCACGCATCGTGGCTAAGCCGAGCGCTTTCGGAAATTACAGTGCGTCGCACCAATGACGTTCACGGTCTCGCCTATCCACAGCCGCGAATCACTGGGGCGGCCACCATCCGATCCTATGCAGCAGGTCACACCGGAAGGTTCTCGGCATCGTTCGCCGCGCGCCTTTGCGCGAGCTGGCCGTGATGAAATCGTTCGCGGAGTACGACTGTAGTCCCAACGCGCAAACACTACACGCCGGGATGTTGAACAACGGCGGTTGCATTTTTGCGGATTACATAGCATCTTAAAGACGGGTCATCGGTTATCGCGCATAAAAATAAAATGACGGTAGTCATTGGGAAATTGGCGAGCAATCACCGGACTGCTCGAGTATTCAACAGCAGCATACAGACTCGCGCCGCAGGCTCAATTTAGCAAGGCCCACCTTTATCGAGTTCCGGAGATGGTGCGATGGAACGCAGCACGAACGCCGAGGATCGGGTCCAATATGTCGCTCCCGAGTTTTCGCATGTACGCATATGCGCTGCGACCGCTTATGTGTCCGGGGCAGGCAGATCGCTGGCAGTCGATTCCCGAATAATCTCTCGGACCTTTTCAAAGGCTTTTCTGCTGGTTTTGACGGCGGTAGTGTTGGGCGGTTGTGTGCCCATTCGGGAAATCCGCACGTCCTTTCCCCCAGCCGCAGCGGGGAGTCCTCAGACAGCCGATCTTGTTTCGATACCGGCTCCCGTGCTGTCTTCCTGCAATACCGGCGGTTCAACGCCGCACGAGGACACGCGACTGATTGAAGACTACGGCAAGTATGTTCTAGGGTTCGCGGAGTTCGACGATCAAGGCTGGTCGTACGGAGACGATGCCCAGCTGGCGGCGCTGCAACAGCGATTGCAGGCAGAGGTAGCCAACAAGCAATACGCCGATATGGACTTTGCCGTGATCGTCTTCGTTCACGGCTGGCACCATAATGCCCATGACGATGACTGCAACGTTCAGGAAGCGCGGCAGACGGTGCACATCGCGGCGCAGCAATTCGATGATGCCTACACCCATCACTTGATAGCCCGCAAGAGGCGGGTGTTCGGGATCTACGTTGGCTGGCGCGGAGAGTCGGTGGATGCGGCCGTGCTCCGGTACACCACCGTCATTGATCGTCGCGATACGGCAGAGAAGGTCGCCAAGGGATCGGTGCGGCAATTGTTAGCGAACCTGCATGAGGAGCAGATGGCCGCTCAAGCAGCGGCGTCGGATCGTAAAGATCCCCGAGACCAGGCCGACCGCATGTACACGACCATTGTCGGCCACAGCTTCGGCGGGCTGATCGTCTTCAACTCTCTGTCACAGCAGCTAATCAACGAATTGACGGCCGACGTGCAACTCTATTGCACGTCAAGGGCGACGGGTGCCGCCGGCGTGACGAGTTCGTGGCCGGACGAGGTGATTCTGATCAATCCGGCCTTCGAGGCCACCCGTTTCGAGCCCGTGAACCGGCTCGCAGATCGGCTTGCGGCCTGCGGCTATTCGAGAGCGATCCCTTCACTGACCGTCGTGACGGCCGACAATGACCATTGGACCGGGTCTGTGTTTACGGCCGCGCGGCACATTATGACTCTCTTCGAGGGATACGATCAATCGACCGCCGACTCTGCCAAACTCGAGCGCAATGCGAACCTGCGAGCGATCGGGTTCGTGGGCCGCTATCGCACCCACCGATTATGTCTGCGCCAGCGCGCCCCGAGTGCGTACGCCACCGTCTCTCCGACACCGACGCCGACGTCGACAGCGAATCCACCATCGATTCCGGGCCGTGCGGTCTGGGTCGTAGGTGCGCCGCCGGATATCGTCAATGGCCACGACGGCTTTCTATATGCCCGCGCCAGTGGGGGAGGTAGGCCGCAACCTTATCTTTTGAACTGGCAGATGGCGCTTCATGTGAACCGCGCCGATGCCCTTTCGGGCTCGAATACCTGCGGAAACTGGCCCCAATAGGACGTGGCCCGGCATGATGGATAAAGACTCGTAGCACAACTCATAAGAATCCGTTCGCGGGAGGGAACCATGGCAACTAAATATCTCGCCATCACGATCGCCGGGGCCGTATCGCTGGGGAGCTACGAAGCCGGTGCGACCTATGAAATTCTGGATGCCATCCGGCAACACAACGAGCACCCCGATACGATCAAGAACGGTGACTACATCCGTATCGACGTCCTGACCGGTGCATCCGCCGGCGGAATGACCGCCGCCATCCTTGCTCAAAAGCTGCTGTTCCAACGCGATGCCTTCGTGGGACCCGACGGCAAATCTTCTCCCTACGCTAATCCGCTTTATGATTGTTGGGTCAAGAACATCAGCCTGGCGGGCCTCGTTGACACGGTGGATAAGCCGGTTCCGGACGGTGACCCGGCGATCCTGTCGCTCCTTTCTTCCAACCTCATCGAGCGGCTCGCGCGCAAGACGCTGGAGGAGACGGATGCTAGCGGACAGATACCGACGATCGGCGGTACGCACAATTGCGTGGATCCGCAGCGCGGAATCCGGCTTGGCCTCGCGCTCACCAACATCAATGGACTGAACTACGGATACAAGATGTTTGACGGCACGGATTTTCTGTATACGGATTTCAGCGACCAGTTGAATCGGCTGCTCCCCGTCACAGATCGCTCACTCGATACCTGGCAGCCAATTGGTGAAGCGGCGGTTGCCTGCGGTGCTTTTCCCTTTGCCTTCCGTACTAAGGATCTGAACCGGCTTCGAACGGAGTTCGGCGAGACACTGGAGCCTTGGCCAGGAGACCCCGACGCACACACTTTCACCTATACCGACGGGGGCGTATTGCAGAATCAACCGCTCGGTATGGCGAAGAATCTCGTCGATGAGAACGACAATCACCTCGACAACGATCAGCGTTTCTATCTCTTCGTGTCCCCGTCTTCGATGAAGGGCACGCAGAATCTGAGCCTGGATGAAGACAACACCACCCTGATCGACATCGGTAAGCGTCTGCTGGAAACCTACATCGGCCAGGCCGTCTTTCGCGACTGGATCGAAGCCGAGCAGGTCAACGTGCAAATAGATCTTTTGGACCTACGAGCCAAAGAATTGACGTCCGCCCTGACGAGCGGAACGATCGATGCCGCTGAATTAGCCAGTACTTCACAGCAAATCCTCCTGTTGATGTATCCGGCCGCCCCCGCCGGTCAGAGCAAAGCGGGAGAAGAGACTGAACAACAGGCCCTGACGCGGCTCGCACGACAATACGCCGATGAAATTCAAAGCCTTGGCGGAGACAGCACGCTGAAGGCGATCGCGTTCCTCCACGGTATTCTGACGCTGGAAAAGGCGGCCAACCTGGGTGAACGTGACCGGATGCGGATCTACGGAATTGTGACCGACGCCGAAAAACTTGCAGGTGCAGGGCTGTTTGCTTTTATCGGATTCTTTGATCAGGTATTCCGCGACCATGACTACGATTGGGGCCGTACCATCGCTCAACAACTGCTGGCCAAACCTCTGTTCCAAGCGCCAGGCCAACTAGGTCCTATCCGCTACACTCCGGCTGCGATCCGTCCCATTAATGCTGCCCTTAGTGGAATACTGTTAAAGGACATTCCAAAGGCGGACGTCAATACACTAAGGGTAGGCTTGATCCGTCGCGCGAAGCAAATCATTGCCGACAAGTACTCCAATCCTCTGCTGCGCATTCCCATTAACTTAGGGGCGAGTCTCGCGCTCAAAGCGCTCATCGACTGGGAATTTTCGCTCAACAAGCAAGGAATTGCGGCCTCGAAAAGCAACGGAAACGATGAGACAGGGTGGGGTGGGCCAAGAATAATAAGTCGCTAAGGCCGAGAGCTTGGAAGATCATATACGTAGCGAAGAGAAATTGCCTACCGGTGCCTGCTGGTGAAAGTTCCTTTAGCCAAAATCTGCGACGATCTAAATTTTTCGAGTGACAGACTTTCGAGTCAACTACGCACTCTTACCTTTGGCATACTTGCAGTTGTATGGCTCTTTCTTTCTCGAAATAAGGAGGTCTCGGCACTAAAGATCGGTAGCAGCGGGGCGCTGCTTGGAATTGCCTTCCTGTGTGTGCTAACGCTCCTCATAGATGCAACGCAATACTGGGCATCGTACGTGTCAGCTAACGCCGTGCGCAAGGCCGCCGAAAGAGCGAACCGAGAAGAGGCCGAATACGACGAGGGCAGCTCTTTACGGCGCCTACAGCAGATGTGCTCTTGGTCTAAACAGATAACTGCGCTATTGGCAGCCGTGTGGTTGCTCGCTATTGTGGCGATCACAGTTTCGAAATAGGGAAGGCTCGGCTGGTTGCAGCGGTTCCCATTCGATCGCCCCAACGAATTGCTGAGGGCGAGCTCGCACCATTGTGTTCGTTTGTGCAGATCATTGTGTTCCGATCCAACCGCCGCAACTTTGCTTCTGCGCGCAATGATGCGATCTCGGTAGCGGCCGGCCTATGCTTTCTACTCATATCCACGGCCCCTTGTCAATAACCATCGGTTAGGTGGAAGTACCTGGTCCTGTACATGGTCGCCTCCGCCTTTGCAAAGCGATCTTAAACAAAGGATGAGCCAGGGTCAGATTCCAGCCGTACATTCGGACTTTAGTGAGGCCGGTGTAGCGGCCTGCTGTCCCGCATGGAATATGCCGGCCGGGAACCAAACGAACCAACGAGCTCTGAGGCTCTACGGAACCAACGGTTTTACCCAGCCGCGGTCTTACCTGGCTAGCCCATTACTTCAGAATCGCCTATGCAATCGTGGAAAGGCCTCCTCCTCTTTTATTAAGCGGTTTGGGGAGAGAAATCCGCTCTGTATTGGCGGTCGTGCTTCAGCAATGCCCAGACCACGCGTACGTCGTGGTTCGCGAGCGCACAGACCACAACGTTGTGATGTTTGCGTTTGAGTAGTCGTCCGAGCCAGCTCTGCTCGTACCATGGCTTTTGCTTGGCGCAGATAATGACCGATCGCGCGCCGTGGGTGAGTAGGGTGCGCAGATACGTATCGCCGCGCCTGCTGATACCGAGTAAATGGGCTTTGCCGCCGGTGAAGTGCTGCCGAGGTACTAAGCCCAGCCACGCGGTAAGCTGCCTGCCGTTGCGGAACGCGCTGACATCACCGATGCTGGCCACCAAGGCGCTTGCAGTTAATGGCCCAATGCCAGGGATCTGAGCAAGCCGACTGCTGGCCTCGTTGTTCTTGTGCCAGCGCTTTATCCGAGCTTCCAGTAGCTGCTCCTGTTCGTGCGCATAGCGCACGCGTGCAACGAGCTGCAGCAGCAGCTCACGCACGGCGCCGGGCAGTGCGTTCTCAGCATCCTCGAGGATCTCCGCGACTCGCGGCTGGATGTGATAAGCACCTTGAGGAATGATGATGCCGAACTCAGCCAGGAAGCCTCGGATCTGGTAGGTCTGAGCGACGCGCGACCTGATGAAGCCCTGTCGAGCGCGATGCAGCACAAGAAGCCCCTGACTCTCGATCGACTTGATCGGTACATAGCGCATATCCGGGCGGCCGACCGCTTCACAGATGGCAGCTGCATCGGCGGCATCGGTCTTATTGCTCTTGAGGTAAGGCCGCACGAACTGCGGGGAAATCAGTCGCACCGTGTGTCCGAACCCCTGCAGTTTACGCGCCCAAAAGTGCGCTCCCGAGCACGCCTCCATGCCGACCAGACACGGTGGGACAGAGGCGAAGAAGGCAGGCAGCTGCGCCCGCTTCAACGTCTTCTTGACGAGCGCATGCCCGCGCTCATCGACCCCATGCACCTGGAACACGTTTTTTTGCCAAATCCAGACCAATCGCCGTAATCTTCATAGCGGTCGCTCCTATCTCCGTTTAAGTGGATGCACAACACTTCCACTTTGGCACATCGATGCCGTCTAGGAGACGGGGGCGACCATCCCATCGGACCAGGGGGCCGGTTTCAAAGAGATACATGCCGGACCACCTTCCTCTCAACATACATTTTGCGTGTACCGCTTGAATCGATCGAACTTTAGTTGACGCGGGTAACGCCGTTAGCTTCGCGCGTCCACAAAAAGCTGGGAAGTCCAAGGAAATTGGGCGTTCGAATCTCGCGGGTGTGACACCAATGCTCAGTCACTTCAATACGTACTGGCCCCACCCCAAGTCGACTGGCGGCGCCGGCAGGGTCGATCCAATCTACCGATGTGCGGGCAGTGATTTTAAGAATAATTCTGCGGCTCATCAGCTAGCTGCGCCAGCTGTGTCACTTGTCTTGAATTCTTTGAGATTCGCTTCTAGCAAACAAAAAATGGCCCCTGCAAGTGCTAAAAGCAAGCCGGCATAGACAGCGAGAAGTTCCAATTCCGTTCGATCAATTCCGGCTCTAGTCCAGACGTCATCGTCGGGAAGGTTTTGAGTTAACTCCTCGGCTGTCGCATCTGGATGTGCAAGCTTATATTGCCGTGCGTCAGAGGTCAGATATTCATCAGAGGCGCCTACTTGTCTCTTGCTCAGTTCCATTTGATGCGGGTACGTGTAGTGACTGAGCAAATACGGGTAGAGAAATGAGAATGGCAGCGCAAAGAGAAGCAGTGCAGTTCCAGCGACAATCCATTTCTTCGTGGCATTTTGCGTCGCCGCATTTCGTGATACTGCAGAGATTGCGAGTAATATTGCCAACATCAGAAAGGACATTATTCCGATTGGATACGAGGCTCCGACTTGATCCGGCGGTGCTATTCTCTTTAAGAAGCCCCCAAATGCAGTAAAAAGAAATGTTACGACCTCGATAGAGGAAATTAGCAAAGTCTTGGATCCTTTCATTGCGGCGCCGCGTGCGCGATGCTGAGATCGACGGAAAAGGCTTTTGGGCTATCACTCTCGATCCGTAACGAATAGGGCGGCGTGACAGGGTGATTCGGATCCCCATCATTTGCCGCCCATATTTGATAACTTTTCATCAATAGATTCTTAGATGTGCCAGATCCCAGATTGGTAAAGCCAAGGCTCATAATCGGTGGTTCTGCCGGTAAAGGACGGAACAATCCATTATAGGTATAGTAAACTCGTAGGCTTTGAAGCCGCTTGGGATCGAGTCCCTTGATATTTACAGTGACGGAGTAGAAGGCTTGAGCCATGGGCGCGAGATTTGCAAGTACTTGACCGTATTGGGTGATCTCGAGTTTGACGTCCTCGTGTATCGCCGCCACTCGTGTCTGTTCTTCAGTCGTCAATTTTCTGCTCTGGTGCAGGGCATTGCCAAGAATGGCCTCTAATAGATCGGCTTCGTCGCGAAGCTCTATAAGAGTTGGCTGACGCAGGGGAGGATCCGTCTTGCGCTCAAAACGCTTCTCGATTTGCTGATACCATCCGATCAAATTAATGATTTGTGATTGAACGTTCGCATCTTCGGTCAATTGGCTAATTGAGGGAATTAACAATTGAAGCGCCTCGATCCGCTTATTTAGTTCATGGCGCAGTTCAGGGTCAACTGTCAGCTCAACGAGGTTCCGGTCCTGGAGAAGCTTACTTAGTCCATTTCCACTGAGTATTGAAGGCAGTTGCACAACAGTATCCGGACGCAGACGGTTTACGTCGCGCAAGGCGGGATTAAGGTCGTACACGAGCGCGAATGCTCCGGGGTCTGGGGCGACTCCATTTGTCTGAAGGAGTCGGTAAATATTGGAGCTTTGAGTTACCGTAACGGCCGTTTGAGTGAGCTCAACTGCGTGTTGCGGCCATGGTCTCGGCGATAGATCCTCAGCGGCAACTATAGCCATTTCTACGGGCCTGCCCGCCAACTCGCCGTGTCGGGTCTCTTGCGCTGTTGCGGAATGAGCAAAGAAAAGAAGAAGAATGGGCGTCATCATTTTCACGGTCGCTTCCGCCTGTTATCAGAGCTCGGCTATTGGGAGGCGTTTGTATTGCTGTTCGTCACCTTTCCAAAATCGAGCAGCAACGGTAGTTGAATGTCGTGCTCCTTCAGCGTCGGATATAGCTCCTTTGCCGTAATGGGAAGTTGTTCCTCAGTATCGTGCAACCACTGCCCGAACGAGTGCTCAGGATATTCCCGTGCAACTGTTTCAAGCGCATCCACCAATAGTGTCCGTCCTTCGCCGCCAGTTACCCATTCTCCTTGTACTGTCTGGGTTGGTTGCGACGCAGACAAAATCTGCATGCCCTTGTCGTAACTTAACTGTCCGAAGCCCGGGTCCCCCAGGGGCCCGGGTCGAAATTGCCTCCCGGGTACCGCCCCAGAGTGACAAGAATCTAATATCATCACCATTTCCCCAGCGTCGATGCCACTCCACCATAATGCTAGGTCTGCACTCGACACCGAATGTGCTAAAAAATCCTTCGCCTGCTTACAAGGGGGCGTTGAGTCCGGCTTGGTCAGACAGCGAGTCAGCTCGTCTTCAGTAATTCCCCAATTCGGGCCAGTATCGTACGGCATCAGGTAAAACGCACCCTGCGGATCAGCGTACCCGTGGCTGGCGACATAGAGCACTATGGAATCATCCGGCTCTGCCTCTCGAAGTTGATGTTTCGGGTCCACTTCGTCGCGTAAACTGGGGCTGACCGGTCTACCTGCCAGCAGATCCAGAGCTGCTCTCAAATTTGTTTTGCTCGCGGCCTTGGATTTGACCTGATTGCTATCCGCCAAAAAATCGGAATAGAGCGGAATCTCGACGACTTCCGAGTAGTCGGGGCTAAACTTGTCCCGCATCAGTGCTCGAACCTTCTCAGCGCTCGAAACGGCCAAATCCAGATTCAAATTGTGAGACTGATTGGCATTGACGCCTATGGTAATCAAATAGGCCCTGGGAACGTGGCTCGGAGTCGAGAATGATGAGGTTGCACGTAAGGAATATTCCGACAATGCGGTCTGACTCTTGACTCGATCCGAATTAAAAGCATACGCCGTGAACTGAAGCGTATTTAACCTCTGCCTACGCGGCACACGGATACCTCGAAAAGTATATGTATGATTGCCGTTGGGCAGGGTTATCTCATGGAGCTTGCGCCAAGCTTCGCGTCCCAGTCTCCCGTTCACGTCAACTGGGGAACTCTCCACGGTCGGTGCCACATCAGGATATTGACCCACCAATTGCCCATTGCGAAATAGTCGCAAATCGTATGCGCCGCTCCGCATCGTTAGCGGTGGACCGCTGCTAGGGTGAATCTCTTTGGAACCGTCTGAAACGCTTACGGTCACCGCAAGGCGGTCTCTATCTGCATCATCAGCCGTAATCTCCTTGATCCTTACTTCCGGCGGCACTCGGTTCAACGTCTCCAATAATTGCACCACTGGCATCTTTTCGCCTTGCAGCACTTTCCCCAGCAGTCCTGGCATGTAGTAATCCCGGAAGAATGCCTCGATCGGTAAAGGTATCAATGGATCACTCGGGAGCACCCACGATACGCCAGACACGTCCCCGGGACTGTTGCTGTCGTAACGACCATCTGGAGTGGTGACGAGCCAGTGAACTGCGTGTGCCTCATCGGTATCATAATAAGCAAGCAAATGCGCTCGGACCGTCAGTGAGTCCTGATCCCAAACCGTGACCAAACCGTTCTTCAGGCCAGTGAATAGCGTGCGACCGTCCTCGCTCAAGACAAGACTGGAGATTGCGCCGGCGTCGTTTGTCGCACTGAGAAGCTTTCGCGTATCGATGCTCCATGCGTACAACTGGCCACTTGAGCCACCTGCCAGAATTCGACGCCGTTTTTCGTCTACCTCAATATCCAAGATTGAACTATTCATGGGCGTAGCGAGCAGAGCCGGCGGCGTAGCCCCGCTTGGGTCTAGTAAAGCAATGCCCTTACCGTCCTCGCTTATACCATCGAAGCCCACGGCGCCTCGGCCGTCGGGCAGTACCACGATACTGCTGCCAGAAAGACCAATGAGCTTCAAATCGGGGAAGGACTTACTCTCCATTCCCGTTGATAGATCCCAAACTCTGACGATGGTTCTATCAAAACCTATTGTGTAGGCCAACGCCCTGGAAGGATCACCGAGTATATGGGTTATTGGTGTTTTATCGGGCAAGATGACCGGCCGGCCCAAGAGTGTGAGGTCACTGGCTCTTAACAACCTGATAGATGGCGCATCCTTACAGCCGCCTTCGATTCTGTCACCGGATGCAGTCAGCAATCCATCGCGCACTAGGGCCAGCGCGTCAACGGGACAATTGTAAATTTTGGCTGCAATCTGGGCAGCACCGGAATGAAAGTCGGCCGCTACAATTCGGCCCGCGGTGGTTCCCACGAAGAGTAGTGGTAAGTGATCGCTCAAGGTAACCGCAGTAATATCTTCATCTTTAGTTTGGGACGTTCCTAAGGCCGGCCAGACGCCCTGAGCGGACCCTTTATCCAAATTCCAGTTGATGAGTTGATTTCCGGAGCGTACGATTAAGGCGTGTTCGACGGCGGACAAGTGTGGCTCAGCGTCACGCAGGCTTATCCCGGCAAGTTTCTGCCTACAAGCATTATTGGCAGCGTCGCCAGATTCTGCCGCAATAATGTCAGAACCATAGCCTACGATGAGAAAGCACCTTCGCTTGGCAAACGCCGTGGCACTCACCGGAGTACTCGACAATGGCCTCGTGTTTATTAGTACACCGTCGGGGACTCGAAACACGCGAGCTTCCACGCTGTCGATCGCAATAAGAGCGCTTCCGTCCGACGAGAACGCAAGATCTTCAGTTTCTGATGTGCTGGTCCACTGACGTTCTGTGACACGAACGGATGGTGTGCCGAATTGCCAAATGTCGATCAGTCTTGTGTCCGAGTCGGTTTGCGACTCAGCGGTCGCGATAGCTAACAGCTTCCCGTCGGGGCTTACCGTCATCGCATTTGCGCGGCGACCCGGACCAATTAAAGGCGTTAATTGCTTCAAATACGGGTTCCAAATTTGAACGGCGCCATTCTGTTCAGCAATAGCAACCGACCAGCCCGCAGCGGCGCTTGAAGATATAGTCACGAGATCATCATCGACTGTCACTCGCGCGATCTCTTGACAGTCGCTGACGCGCCACGCAATAAGAAGTCTAGGCGCCGCGAGTGCGACAATCGTTTCGTACGCGCCAATCAGTACGGCGGGCGTTTTGATCCAGACGGGAGCATCAAGATTGTGGATCTCAAGCGTTGGTTGATTATCGAGTAGCCCAAGAATCGTAGCCGTGCCATCAGCTTGAGATGACCTCAGGAGCAATTGCCGCTTGCTGTCGAGCATTACCGAATTTACGGAACCGCGATTCGCGGTGAATGACCTGACCTTTCTCCCTGAAGCTATTTCCCAGAGCGAGAGAGTCCCATCATTGCCGCCGAGCACTAGAAAACGGCCTTCGTCATCAAAAGCTGCCGCCGTGATTGGTGCTCCAGGTGCGACAAGCGACTCGAGAACCGGGGTATTTTTGTCTGATGACTCCGGACGTTTCGACCTCACTCGACAGATGGGCGTCGCCTTTTGAGCTCCAAGCGACTGAGCAAGAGCAGCGTTACCCATCTGATGGGCAGTTTCACCGGGAGTCTGTCCAATTGAATCAAGCGATCCTGTGCTAGCTCCAGCGGCTAATAGCAGTTTTACCATTTCTTGGTTGCCTGCGGCAGTCGCATTGCCGAGCGGTGTAGTGTCGAATGAACATCGAACCTCCGTCTTTGCCTTGAATTTCAACAGCAGCTGCACAATTTTGATCGCATTAGGGCCAGTGGCTTGGACGGCTGAGCAAAAAACCTCCTCGTTGGTCCTGCCAACCTTTGCGTCTGGCGAAGCACCGGCCTGGAGAAGAATCTCAACACTTTTGACATTGCCCTGCTGAACCGCTGTATTTAGGGCAGAGTCCAACGCACTCGCAGAAGACCCGACGTCCGCAGCCGGCGCACCGGAAAAACACCATGTGCAGGCGCTGCACGCGATCGACTTCACTATGAAACGCGCATAGCGGACCACACGGCTCTCTACGATCATGGATTCTGCGGGATTCACGCGCCCGAGATTATTGCTTCTTTAGATGTGCGACCAAAATGCGCAAGGTCTCAGGCTTGTCAGCGGCAGCGTCGAGCGCACTCTGACCGAATTTATTCTTTGCCGTTAGATCCAGATCTGGGACTTTGTTTAGAATCAATTCCACCAATTTGGGGGTGCCATCCCGGATTGCTAAGTCAAGAGTGGTCTGACCGGTGACCGCATTCGGTGTGAAATGCCAGCCTTGAAGTCTCCTTACAAGAATTTCAGCTAGGTCGTTCTGTTTGTTAATGATCGCGGAATCTAGTGCAGTCCAGCCTATAATCGGCGTTTGTTCATTAGGATCAATGCCTACTGCATGGTCTATGAATACATTAAGCAAATCAGCATCTTTCTCATCGACCACGGCTACCAGCAGCGTTGTAGCCGGTAGAGATAAGGTCTTTGCGTGAACGTCGACGGGTGGTTTCCCGCCTTTGAGCAATATTTTTGCAATCTCAATTTGGTTGGACAACAGCGCGGCTTGAAAAGGCGTGCCTATTGGGTTGCCCGCCTGACCGCCATTTACATTGGCACCTTTGTCAAGCAGGAGCTTTACAGCATCAGTTTTTCCTGAGAAAGCCGCAAAATACAGTGGCGTTTGCCCCACGGGATTCAGCGCATCTACCTTGGTTCCCGCAGCCAGTGATTCGCTTATTGTTGGTATATCACCGTTGGTCGCGGCAACGTCAAGATTGATTACGGCGAGATCCAAAGGGGGTAACTCACCCGCTGCCGCGTCGCTGCTTGAACTCAGAAAAGTACTGACAATCCAAGGGAAAGAGGCGATTAAAAAGCGCCTGGATTTGTGGCGAAACATAAATCGTGAGCTCCCTGCTGCCCAGCGTCGATGCGCCCGGATCTTTTCAGCGATTTGTTTTAGATCGATGTCGTTCCTGGCAATCGCGAGTTTGGCTTATACCATGAGCGGCTGTGCACCGCCACCAGCCGAACTTCAAAGCCGCGCGCTGGCTAAAGTGGCGTCCAATAAGCCCGTTCAAAGCGAAAAGGAAAACTTGTCGCGGCGCAACACATTGGGATGAATAGCGTCAGAACTGCTAGTGGTTGCCAGAAGTGCTGAAGCTTCGACCTAAAAGCGAATGAGTCGGTGTAGGTCCATCGCTACCATACGGCTCGATGGCTTGTGGGGCGGAGCACGTCGAGTGCGAAGGACCTGGTTATGAACCAGGTCCTTGCCCACCGAGTACTTGGTGGCAGACCAGGTATTTGCCGTTTCCCTGGCCATAAACCAGGACCTTGACTCAATAAAAGCCACTACTTATACGAGTGGCCATTTGCGCGTACCATTAGGGATTGGAAGCGCGCCCAGTTACTATCCAATCGTCGTTAGAAATAGACAATGGTAGGGGTCTACAAATATCCTGCAGAAAATAAAGTACAAGGCAAATAACCAGCCCTGGGACATCGCAATCTGCCGTCCGAAGCCCTGCATCTAGCCGGTGCTATCGTTTTATAGTTTGACAACAACGGGCAGCTACTTATCAACACACAGCTGATTGCTCAAAATAATGAAGCCGTATGCTGGCCCCGCATACCCGCGATTGGCATCCATTGGGTAGCGCACACCTGCATCCAGGTACTTGAGCAGCTGCTAGTACGCAACAGGTGTAAGCGTCATCCAGAGGCCGTCTAGTTTAGCGAACAAGAGCGATTGAGGATGGTGTCCACTTGTTGAGATGGTGTCCACCATGTCAGGGGACGGTGAGGAGCTTGTAAAGGGTCTTGTCATCAAGC
>Ga0302326_10008607_pt1 | contig 22466 bp, 17 predicted proteins | sample Palsa_T0_3_FD_202264 | JGI IMG/M metagenome (GOLD analysis project Ga0302326, IMG submission 202264) | Peat permafrost microbial communities from Stordalen Mire near Abisko, Sweden - Palsa_T0_3 | ecosystem: Environmental > Terrestrial > Soil > Palsa > Peat permafrost | place: Sweden: Abisko... | reverse complement strand
TAGAATGGGAAGTACAAACAAGTCTAATCTTTTCATTGTGCCCGGGTGGCGAAATCGGCAGACGCAAGGGACTTAAAATCCCTTTTCCGGCAACGGGAGTGTGGGTTCAAGTCCCACCCCGGGCACCAAAGATTCAGCGTGGTTGTGACGCAACCGAAAGCCCGTTAATTCAACATCTACCGGCGGGCAGCTTTTGCGGCGCGCCGGCTTGCGCCCCCAAGAATTCCTCTAGCAGGGCTCCGATCCGGTCCTGCCGGTCCCGGTTCTATTTCGTGGAGTGTTCCGCGGCGCGCGCCGAATTGGGACGCTCCGTCAACCTCTAGATTCATCTCCCCCGAACGATAAGGTTTTTGAAGATGTCGCGGATCGACGAGATCGCCCACCGATGTTCGCCGTCGCGAGTCATTTTCAGAAGCGTTTAGGGCCGGCCTCAGGCTCAAAAGGCGGATGTGGGACTCAAGGGGCGAAGCATGTTCGCAGAAATTGCGGTGGCGTGCGCAACGTGGCGTTCTCACCTCTAACCTAATATGAAACTATTCAAGTTCTCGATGGCGGTGTTTATGCTCTCGCCTGGGCCGGCTCTCCTGCAGGCGCAGAACGCCGCGGATTATCGTCTCGGTCCGGGCGATCAGATCAATGTGCACGTAAGAAATCTGGAAGAGATACCGGACAAACCCTATGCCGTCGATGAGGGCGGGTTTGTATACCTTCCGGTGACGGGTCAAGTGCAGGTTGGCGGAATGACCGCAGGCGAGGTCTCGACCTTGCTGAGCGAGGTCTTGAAGCGCTATCTGGTAGAGCCGGACGTAACCGTGTCGATAACCGCTTTCCACAGCCAGCCGATCACCATACTGGGCGCGGTGGCCAACCCGGGGACGCATCAATTGGAAGGCCACAAGTCGCTATACGAGGTGATTTCCCTGGTCGGCGGCCTGCGCGCGGATGCGGGCTACAAGATCAATATTACGCGCCAGTTGGCGCAAGGGCGCATTCCATTGCCGGACGCGGCCGACGATCCCACCGGCAAGTTCAGCATCGCCTCGGTAACCATCAAGAGCGTGCTCGACGCCTCCGATCCCAACGAGAACATCGAGGTCAAACCGGAGGACGTCATCACGGTGCCGCGCGGCGAGCTGATTTATGTGATCGGCGCCGTGAAAAAACCCGGCGGCTTTGTCCTGACCGACCACGAATCGCTCACCACGTTGCAGTTGATGGCCCTGGCGGAAGGATTGGACCGCTTCGCGGCGCCGCGCCGGGCCCGGCTGCTGCGGGCCGTGGATCATTCGGCCACCGCGAGAGTGGAAAGTCCGCTGGATTTGAAGCGCATCGTGGACGGGAAAGACCACGATATCGAGCTGCGCGCCAATGACGTGCTGATCATCCCCAGCAGCGCGCGCAAGGCGGCGGCAGTGCGCAGTATCGAAGCGGCCATAGGGATCGGCACATCGGCCGCCACGGTGGGAATTTACCGGTAACCGAACCCATGGCGGATATCATTCTCAGCAACGGCGGCAGCAGCGGCGAGCGCCCTCAACCGTCCAGCGTTGCCGACGGCAACGGAGATACTTCAGGATTAGCCACGCTGAGCGCGCGTCCGGAAGGCGCGCAAGCGCCGCGCAGCCGGAAGTCGCGCAGCTTCCAAACCTTACGCCGCAACAAGCTGCTGGTAGTGGGATCCACCCTGTTCGGCGGATTGCTGGGCTACGCGGTCGTGCTGCCGCAAGTCCGGATCTATCAGGCGCGCACCACCATCGAGGTCTCCGGGATCAACGAGAGTTTCCTGAATATGAAACAGTCGGATCCGATCGCCCCCCCGGGCGCGGGGGGAGACGCCACCGACATTCAGACTCAGATCACGATTTTGAAGAGCGATTCGTTGCGCGACCGGGTACTGGAGAAACTGGGCGCCTCCGCCGCCGCCGCGCCCGGCCGGGTGACGCTTTTGGGCCGCCTGGGACTGACCCGCCGCAGCGGAGCCGGGGCGCCGGGGGACGCCATCGGCATGGCAGCCCAATCGGAGAATATACGGCCGGTTCCGGGCACGCGCGTGATCGAGATCACCGTAGACTCCACCCAGCCGGGAGTTGCGGCGACCTTTGCCAATACCCTGGTCAATGAGTTCATCGAGCAGAATATCGAAACCCGCTGGCAATCTTCCATGCGCACCGGCGCGTGGCTCGGCCGCCAACTGGACGAAATGCGGGTGAAAATCGAAGATTCCGAGGGCCGCCTGCAGGCCTACGCCAAGAGCGCCGGCCTGGTCTTTACCAGCGACAAATCTTCCTTGGGAGAGCAGCAGCTGCGCGAGCTGCAGCAGGCGCGCGCCACCGCCGAGACGGAAAGGATTGCCAAACAATCGCGCTTCGAGATGCTGCAGCCGGGAGCGGCCGGCGTGCCTGGCGCGCCGGTGGAGAATCTGACGGACGACGGCCTCCGCGAATACCAGGACAAAATCGCCGATCTGCAAAGAATGATCGCCGAGTTGAGCGTGATCTACACGCCCGAACATGCCAAGACGAAAAGCCTGCAAGCGCAATTGGACGCGGTCCAAAAATCCTACCGGGCGGCGCGGCTGGCGCTCGCCGGAAAGATCGGAGATCAATACCAGGAGGCGCGGCGTAAGGAGCGCCTGCTCGAGGCCGGCTACTTGGCGCAAACCGGCCAGGTGGTTTCCGAGCAAGAAAAGACCACCAAATATAACCTCCTCAAGGCCGAAGCCGAGAGTGACCGCCAGCTTTACGACAGCTTGCAGCAGCAGCTCAAACAGGCGAGCGTGGCGTCGGCCATGAAGGCCAGCAATATCCGCATCGTGGATGCCGCGGCGGTTCCCGCCGATCCCTACAAACCCAATATTCCGCGCTCCGTGATCGTGGGCACGCTCCTCGGCTTGGTGGGGGCCGTGGGCATTGCGCTGCTCCGCGAGCGCTCCAATCAGACCATCCGCGAGGTGGGAGAAGTGGCCGACGTGCTGGGGGTTCCGGAACTGGGTCTGATTCCCAATGCCCGGCTGGCGCTGTCCCGCGCGGAACAAAAGCTGATGCTTAAAAATACCCAACTGGGACTTCCCTCCGGCAACCGCCCGGAAGCGCAGATAGACCTGATCACGTGGCGCTCCAGCCGGTCGATCATTGCCGATTCGTTCCGTTCGGCGGTTACGTCGATGCTTTTCGCCAGCTTCAGCTCCCAGCGCTGCCGGCGCTTTGTAATTACCAGCGCTTCGGCGGGCGAGGGCAAATCGAGCGTGGTTTCCAATTTGGCGGTGGCCATCGCGGAGATGGGGGACCGCGTGCTGCTGATCGATGGGGATCTGCGCAACCCGCGGCTGCAAAGGATTTTCGGTCTGGAACCGCAGCCCGGCCTGAGCACGCTCCTCAAAGAGACCTCGGCCGGGAGCGAAACTCCGCGTCTCGACCAATGCGTCCGGCCGACCGTGGTTCCCAACCTGTTTGTGCTGCCGGCCGGACCGCCGACGTCCTTTTCGAGCAGTCTGCTGTCGAGTGCGCGGCTGCGCGAGACGCTGGAAAAGCTGGCGACCCAATTCGACAAAATTCTGATCGACACGCCGCCCATGCTGGCGATTCCGGATGCGCGCATCCTGGCGAAACATGTGGACGCGGTGGTGCTGGTGGTTCGCGCCGGCAAGACCACGCGGGACGCCGCGGTGGCGGCCTACGAACGCCTTTTGGGCGACGGCACGGAACTGGTGGGGGCCATCATGAACGACTGGGATCCGGCGGCTTCGGCGGGCGGATATTACGGCTACGGATACAAATACGATGCCTACTATCAGGGCCGGGAATAGGGCCGCCCATCGCCGCCCCGGCGCGCGCATCCCAGTGGCTCGCCCAGAAACCGAAATGTATGAAACCCTCCGATGCGCGGATTCGCGTGCTTCACTTTGCGAGTGTCGTCAATCGTTACGATTTCATCGACACCATCGTGCGCCACATAGACCCCGCGCGTTTCGCGCCCATGGTCTGCACATTTTCTAAAAGCAGCAACATTCAGGAGACGGGGTATGATGACGCCATCCCGTCGCTGGCGTTAGAGGTGCGCAGCCGCTGGGATTATCCCGCCGCAATTGTGCGGCTAGCCGCAATTTTGCGGAAACACCGGGTACGGATTCTACACGCCCACCACTATGACGAAGGCCTCATCGGCGCCGCGGCAGTGGCCTTGGTTCCCGGCAGCCGGCTGGTGATTGGCCGGCATTATCACGATGAGATTTATCTGCTGTCCCGCCGCCTGCGCCTGCATGCGCTGGTGAGTCTGGAAAGTCTGGCCAACGCGGTGGCCACCCGGATTGTGGTTCCCTCCAGCGTGATCCGGACTCTGTTGATGAACCGTCAAGGGGTCACGCGCGAGAAAATCGCGGTGATCCCCTATGGTTTTGAGTTCGCGGGCGACAAGTACCGGCGGACGGAGCGGTCCGGCCCGGCCCAGATTCGCGCCTCGCTGGGGATTGAGGGCCGGTTTGTGATCGGCAATTTTGGCCGCCATCATGCGTTGAAAGGCCAGGAATATCTATTGCGCGCGTTCGCTACTTTCGCGAGCCAGCATGCCGAAGCCGTCTTGATCATGGTGGGCGACGGGCCGCATGGCGTTCGCTTGCGCGGCATGGCGGAAGAACTGGGGCTCATCGCGTCCGGCAAGGCCATCTTCACCGGCTGGCGCCGGGAGGCCTGGAAGGTCCTCGAAGCGGTGGATGTGGTGGTGCATTCGACGCTGCACGAAGCGCTTCCGCAATTAATGGTGGAGGCCATGGCCAAAGCCAAGCCGCTGGTGATCACCAACGTCTCGGGGGCTTGCGATCATGCGCGCCACATGGATAACGCCTACCTGATCGAATCGCGCAGCGAAACTTCGATCGTGGCCGCGCTCGAATGGATCTACCGGCATCCGGAGGCGGCGCGCGCGTTCGGGGAACGCGCCTGCGCCTACGTCCGGCAGGAGCTGTCGATTCACAAGATCATTCCGCGCTTTGAAGCACTCTATGAAGGGATCGCGTGAGCGTCAAAGTATCGGTGGTGGTGCCGGCGCGCGACGAGCAGGCCTCGATTGCCGGGTTGCTCGATTCCTTGCTCGAGCAAACGCGCCCGGCAGCCGAGATTGTGGTGGTCGACGCAGGATCGGTGGACCGGACCGCCGAAATCGTTCGCGGATACAGCCCCGCCCTGGTTCCGATCCGGCTGGTCGCCTTGGGCCCGGCGTTTCCTGGGATCGCCCGTAACGCGGGCGTCGCGGCCGCGGTCTCCGAGCATATTGCGTTTACCGATGCCGGCATTCAACTGGACCGGCGCTGGCTGGAGCGGCTGTGCGCGCCCCTCCGTGAAGCGTCCGATGCCGGCGTGCGGCCGCCGGATATCGTGTTTGGCAGCTACGAACCGGTTACGAGTAGTTTCTTCGCCCAATGTGCGGCGACCGCTTACGTCCCGGCGAGGTCGGAGGAGAAGGGCAAAGAAATTCGCGGTCCTTTTATTGCCTCCTGTCTGATGCGCAAGGCCGTATTGGAAGCGGCCGGCGGCTTCCCGCCCTATCGTGCGGCCGAGGATCTGATGTTCCTGGATAAGATTCGAGATCGGGATTGGATCGTGGCCTACGCCCCGCATGCGATCGCGCGCTGGGAGATGGCCGCCGGCTGGCGGTCCACTTTCCGGCGATTCCGGCTGTACTCCTATCACAACCTGGTGGCCGGCCGCGGACGATACTGGCACCGGGGGGTGGCCCGCTGGTATGCGCTGGCGGCGCCGTTTGCGATTCTCGCCGGAGTTGTGGGAACTGCGTGGCTGGCCGTGCCCCTGGCCGGAGCCGGCGCGCGCGTCGCCGTCATCATTTGGCGGAAGCGCAAAGAAAATTGGGGATCTCCTTTTAACCCGCTGCGCTGGATCGGCGTGGGACTGGTTTTGATGACGCTCGATGCGGCCACGTTGTGGGGCGCTCTCTGGTGGGCCGGGGATAAACTCCGCGGACGCTTGCCGCGGCCAATCCGGAATGCCGGGGAATCCGTTCCGGAAGAAATTCCCGCATGACTGCACTCTACCTTTGCTATCAGAGCATTCGCGAGCCCCTGACGGAGACGCAGGTGGTCGCTTATCTTGAAGGACTGGCCGCGGCGGGGCATACCATGCTGCTCGTGACCTTCGAGCGCGGCGCGATGGTTGCGGTGGAGAGGCGCGCGCAGGCCGGCCGTTTGCTGAGCAAAGGAATTCACTGGCGCTGGCTCCGCTATCACAAGCGCCCGTCGGCGCCCGCCACCGCCTGGGATATTTGCATGGGAGTGCTCTATGGCCTATGGCTCGCGCGGCGGCAGAAAATCGACCTTTACCACGCGCGGGCCCACGTCGCGGGAGTCATGGGGCTGATCCTGAAGACTCTGACCGGCGCACGACTGCTGTTTGACGTCCGCGGATTGCTGGCCGAAGAGTATGCCGACGCCGGCGTCTGGCCCCGCGGCGGCAGGCTGTTTCGCTCGACCAAGGCTTTTGAACGCCTGATCCTGCGCTATGCGGATGGAATCATTACCCTTACTCACCGTGGCCGGAGCCTGCTGACCGAATGGTATCCGGAGGAAATCGCGGGAACCCCGCTCGCCGTGATCCCCTGCTGCGTCGACCGGGAGCGGGCGTCCCCAGCGGCGGTTCGCGCGCCGCGGCCGCTGACGCTCGCCTATGCCGGCAAGTTGGGGGGGCTGTATATGACCACCGCGATCCTGCAGTTTTTCAGCTTGGTCAAGGAAACCGTGCCGGACAGCCGCTTTGAGATCTGGACCCAGAGCGATCCCGGCCCGCTCGAGAAGGGCCTCAGAGAGCATGGCCTGCGGGAAGACACGCTGGTCGGATGCTCCTCGCCGGCCGAGCTGCTGCTGCGCCTGGGGAGCCAGTGCGATGCCGCGGTTTCCTTCATCCGGCCGTGTGTATCCAAACTCGCATCGTCGCCCACCAAGATTCCCGAATATCTGGCCGCGGGTCTCCCGGTGGTGGCCAATCGCGGCATTGGCGATATGGATGAATTGTTCGCCCAGGAGGGCGTAGGCGTCACGGTCGCCGATTTTAGCCCGGAAGCGCTGCGCCGGGGCGTCGAGCAACTGCTGCATCTGCTCGACGACCGGGAAATTCGCAACCGCTGCCGCGACACCGCCGCAAGGCATTTCGATTTAGAAAGGGTGGGATGGTCCCGCTATCGCGGCATGTATCAACAACTAGACCCGCGCTAGCCCGCGGCGTTCCGGCGGCGGGCCGGCCAGCTTCAAGGAGCGCCGGGTCCGAGCAGCTGGTATCCGAGGGAATTGACGACATGCGCCGTCTGTATCTGTGGGCGCTGGTCTTTCGCTTCGGCGCCGGATTGCTGGGATGGCTGCTGACGCTGCTGGTCAATATCCCGTTTCTGCAGGACGCTTTCTTTTATGAGGAAACCGGCGCCGGAATCGCCCGCGACTGGCTGGCCGGAAGATCCTCGGAATGGCTCACCTACGCGATGACCGCGGACCGGGTTTCCTGGTTCCTGCCCACCGTGATCGGGGGTTTTTATTGGCTCAGCGGAGGCATTCGCCTGATTCCGCTGTTGCTGCTGGGCATCTGCTCGATCACCGCCCTGACGCCGGTGCTCACCTATATGATGGCGCGCGAGATGGGACTCTCCCGCTCGGGCGCGAACTTCGCCGGGCGCTTAGTCGCCTTCTCGCCGGCGTTCGCTTTCTGGTCGGGCGGGTTCTACAAAGAAGGCTTCATCCTCCTGCTGCTCAGTCTCAGCATGTATCAAGTCACCCGGCTGCAGCGCGAATGGAGGTGGAGTTCCATACTGATTCTAGCCGGGTGTTTGTTCGGCTTATTCGGGCTGCGCTTTTATCTGGCGGCCATGCTGTCGGCGATCGTGCTGCTGGGGCTGCTGCTGGGCCGCTGCGCGGTAGGGGATCGAGCACTGACGATGCTCCGGCAAGGTCTCATCCTGGCGGGATTTGTAGGCTTGCTCTTCGGGTTTGGGCTGACGGAGCGGATGCGCCGCATCTTACCCGGTGATTTCAGCGAGGCGCTGGGGACCATCGAGACTTCGCGGCTGGGCCTGGCCACGTCAGCCGACTCCGGATTTGCCCGTGAGGTGCATATCTCCGGTCCCGCCGAGGCGCTGCAATTTTTGCCTACCGGGATGGCTTACTTTATGTTTTCCCCGGCGCCATGGCAGTGGGGGGCCATACGGCAGAACCTGGTGATTCCCGAAACCGCTTTCTGGATATGCCTGTACCCTCTGGTCGGTTGGGGAATCGTCCGCGGGCTCAAAAAAAATTTCCAATCCAGCGCCTTGCTGATCGCTGCGGTGATACCCATCAGTTGTCTGTATGCATTGTTCTCCGGCAACATCGGCACGGCCTACCGGATGCGAATCCAAGTATGGTTGCTGCTGGCCGTCTTCGCCGGCTGGGGTTGGGAAGCACGGCAGGAACGAGCGGTCACGGAAGGCCGGCGGCAAGTGCGGCGCTGGGGACGGGCAAGGAAACTTGAACATACTGGTTCTGACGCCGTCGCGCTACGATAGCGCACCCGGCATGCGCTTCCGCATGGAGCAATGGGCGCGCCACCTGAGCGGCGCCGGCTTCACGTTCCGCTTTGAGCCGTTCGCGGATGAAGCGCTGCACCGGACCTTGTACCAGCCGGGACATTTCCTGCGCAAGTCGGCGCTGGTGATGGGGGCGGTGGCGCGGCGGTTCAGAGCCATCGCGCAGGCGCGCGACTATGACGCGATCTTCCTGCATCGCGAGGCTGCGCTGCTCGGCCCGGCCGTGCTGGAACGCCTGCTTGCGATGTGCCGCGCGCCCCTGATCTATGACTTTGACGATCCCGTATGGCTGCCTTACCGGAGTCCGCGGAATCCGTTCTTTGGGGCCCTCAAATTTCACGGGAAAACGGCCGGCATCTGCCGCCTGGCGGGCAGCGTGGTGGTCGGTAACCGGCTGCTGGCGGAGTATGCCGCGCGATTTTCGAGTAACGTGCATATCGTTCCCAGCACCGTGGATCTGGAGCTGTATCCCCAGGCCGAAAGGCCGCTGAAGCGGGGCGTCGTGACTTTGGGCTGGACCGGCAGCCACAGCACGCTGCCGTTCTTCGAGCCGCTGCTCGACACGCTGCGGGTCTTGGCCCAGCGCCGCCGTTTCCGGCTGGTGGTGATCTCGGATACCGATACCTATCGCGCGCCCTCGCTCGCGGTGGAGGTGATTTCGCGAAAGTGGCGGGCGGCAAGCGAAGCGGCCGATCTAGCGGATATCGATATCGGCCTCGCGCCGTTTCCCGACTCCGGCTGGACGCCCTGGCGCTGCCATGGAAAAGTTCTGCAATATATGGCTGCCGGAATACCGGCGGTGGCTTCCAATATCGGCATTCTGCCGGACTATATCGAGGACGGCGTCACCGGCTACCTGCCGCCGGACCCGGCCGGGTGGGTGGAGCGTCTGGAACAGCTCATCGATGGTTCTGAATTGCGCGCGGCGTTGGGAAGGGAGGCGCGCACGCGCGTGGAGCAGCGCTATTCCGCCCAGGTATGGGCGCCGCGGGTGGGTGAAATTTTGCGGTCCGCGGCGAGGATATCCGGGCACGCATGAGGAAACTCCGTCTGTTCGTGGCCGCGGGCGTGGCGGTGCTGCCCAGTTGGCTGAAAATTCTGGTGCTGCGGCACGGGTTTGGATTTCACATTGGCCGCCGCGTTCATATCGGATTTTCGCTATTCGCGGGCGTCCGCCGTTGCCGCATTGCCGACGATGTGCGAATCGGGCACTTGAATGCTTTTATGAACATTCGCGAACTCCAAATAGATGACCACGTGAAGATCGGGTTTCTCAACCTGTTCCGCGGCGGCGACCACATTCACATCGGGCGCTACGCCACCATTTTGCGTTTGAACGTCATGAATTCCAGGCCTTCCAGCGAGGCCGTCAATCCCACCGTTGCGGAGTTGCGGCTGGGGGAAGGAGCGGTGGTCACCAACGGTCATTGGCTGGATTTCACGGACCGCATCGAGCTGGGCGATCATGCCATCATTGGCGGCCGCAATTCATCGCTGTGGACCCACAACCGGCAGCGCACCCGGCCCATCAGCATTGGAGCGCACTCCTATCTGGGCTCGGAAATTCGCATGGCGCCGGGCGCTTCGGTGGCGGGCTGCAGTATTGTATCGATCGGGTCGGTCTTGACGCAGCGGTTTGCCGAAGAGCGGGTGTTGATCTGCGGCAATCCCGCGCGCGTCCGGCGGTCCATCGAGGCCCGCGACTTTTTTCTGCTCACGCGCAAGACCCGCAGCGATATTCCAGATGAAATCGCAGCCCGGTCGCTGCCCGAAGATATCGCCGCCTATAAGGCGGAACGGTGACGGGCGGCCTCCTATGTGCGGAATAGCCGGTTCGCTCGACCTGCGCGGGAATCCTTCCGATCGCGCCGCCGTGATGGCCATGACCAACCGCATGATCCATCGCGGACCGGACGCGAGCGGCTACTACTCGGATGGCCCGGTGACGCTGGGACATCGCCGCCTTGCGATTATCGATCTCCAAGGCGGGGCGCAGCCCATGCAGGACGACGGCGGAAATTTGTCGATCACCTATAACGGCGAGATTTACAACTTTCTGGAGCTGCGGCGAACGCTGGAGGCCGCCGGTCACCGCTTCCTCACCGGCAGCGATACCGAGGTGATTCTCAAGGCGTATCTGGAATATGGCGAATCCGCCCTGGAACGTTTTCGCGGAATGTTCGCGCTGGCGATGTGGGACCGCCGCCGGCAGCGTCTCTTCCTGGCCCGCGACCGGGTGGGCAAGAAGCCGCTATTCTACAGCCAATCGGCGGGGCATTTTGTGTTTGCGTCGGAACTGCATGCGCTGCTGGCGCATCCGCAGATTTCCCGCGAAATCGATCCGCTGGCGCTCGACGAGTACCTGACTTACGGCTATATTCCCGCGCCGCGCACCATCTTCAAGGGCGTGCGCAAGCTGGAGCCGGGCCATCATCTGACGGGAACATTCGGGCCCGATGGGGGTCCCTTCGAAATCGTCATCGAGCGCTACTGGAAACTCGAATACGGGGATAAATGGGCGTGCGATGAACAGGAAGCGGCCGAGCGCCTGCTCGCGGAGCTGACCGAGGCGGTCCGTTTGCGGCTGGTGGCCGACGTGCCGATCGGCGCGCTCCTGAGCGGCGGCGTGGATTCGAGCGTGGTGGTGGCGTTGATGAGCCGCCTCTCGGGCCGGCAGGTGAAGACATTTTCGATTGGCTTTGAAGAGGAAGATTTCAATGAGCTGCCGTATGCCCGGCTGGTGGCCGAGCGCTACGCGACGGACCACCATGAACTGGTGGTGCGCCCGCAATTCATGGACATCCTGCCGACTCTGGTGCGCCACTATGGCGAGCCCTATGCCGATTCCTCCGCCCTGCCTACGTATTACGTGTCGCAACTCACGCGCCAACATGTGACGGTGGCGCTGAACGGAGATGGCGCCGACGAATCGCTGGCGGGTTATGAGCGTTACCTGGGCGTTCTGCTGGCGGAAACCTATCGCCGGGTGCCGGGCCTGCTGCGCAGGGGAGTCATTGAGCCGGCCGCCGCGTTGATTCCCAGCCGCCTGCCGCGCCGCTCGCGCCTGCGGCAAGCCAAGAATTTCCTGCAAACCGCGGGCCGGTCCGCCCCGCAGCAGTATTTGCGCTGGAACACTTTCTTCGGACGCACGGAAAAGGCTCAGCTGTATACCGAAGAGTTCGCGCAGCGCCTGCAGTATTCGAGCGCCGAAACCTGGTTTCTCGAAAAACTGCAGCCGGTGAAAGGCCGCCCGACTTTGGACGCGCTTCTGGCCACCGATGTCGAATCCTATCTGCCCTACGATTTGCTGGTGAAGATGGATGTCGCGAGCATGGCGAATTCGATGGAAGCGCGCTCTCCCTTCCTGGACCATAAGGTCATGGAGTTTTGCGCGCGCTTGCCGGCCGAGTATAAAATTCGCGGGCGCACACTCAAGTATCTGTTGAAAAAAGTGGCTGCGGATTTGGTTCCGGCGGCAAATATCAAGCGCCGGAAGATGGGCTTTGGGGTACCGGTGGGGCGCTGGATGAAGGGGGTTCAACTGGATTTCGTGAAGCAGACCCTATTATCCCCGCGCGCCCTGCGGCGGGGCTATTTTCGCGCCGAGACCTTGCGGGCTTTAGTCACCGGCCACACCGGCGCGGGCGAAGACTACTCGCAACAACTGTGGGCTCTGGTGTGGCTCGAAATGTGGCACCAGATGTTTGTGGACTGAACTCCCCTTCAAGGATGGTCATGGACCGGGTTCTGATTGTCGCCAACTGGGATTGGGTGCTTTACAACTTTCGCCTGCCGCTCGCGGCGGCGTTGGTCAAGGCCGGCTATGAAGTGATCCTGGTCTGCCCGCAAGGCAAGTACGTCGAGCGGATGCGGGCCCGGGGCTACCGGGTGGAGTTGTGGCCGCTTTCCCGCCGCAGCACCAACCCCGTGAGGGAATTGCTGGCGGTGTGGCGCCTGCGTTCGCTCTATGCGCGCCTCACGCCCGCCATCGCCCACCATTTCTGTTTGAAGCCCAACTTCTATGGATCGCTGGCCGCCCTCACGCTGGGATCGCGCAAGCCGGCGGTGATTAATACCTTTACCGGACTGGGGTTTCTATTTTCGCGCCATCGTCTGGCGGCCTGGTTGCGTGCCTGTGTGATGCCGGTATTGCGGCCGAGCTTGCTGCAGAAATCGAATTGGACCATTTTTCAAAATGGCGCGGATCGCGAAAGCTTCCTGAAGGCCGCCCTGGCTTTGCCCCGAACCTCGCGGGTGATTGCGGGGAGCGGCATCGATGTGGCGCACTTTGGCTCCAAAAAGCCCGCGCCTCCAAGCGGCTCCGCGCCGGTCCCGATTATTTTTACAGCCGCACGGCTGTTGTGGGACAAAGGGGTTCGTGAGATCGTTCAGGCGGCTGAAATTCTTAAGCAGCGCAGGGTCCGCGTGGAATTCTGGATCGCGGGCGCGGTGGATGAAGGAAACTTGGCGGCGATTCCGCAGGCGACGATCGCGCTCTGGGAGCGGCAAGGCCTGGTGCAATTTTTAGGTCATCGGGAGGACATTCGCGAGCTCCTGGAAAAGGCCGACATCGCGCTTCTCGCGAGCGAGCACGAAGGCTTGCCGCGTTTTCTGCTGGAAGCCGCGGCCTGCGGGCTGCCCTTGATTGCGACCGATATACCGGGCTGCCGCATGATCGTTCGCGAGGGAGTCAACGGCAGTCTGGTCCCGGTAAAGTCGCCGGAAGCGATTGCCGGCGCCGTCATGGCGCTGCTCGCGGACCCTGCGCGCATGCAGCGCTACGCGGCCGCCAGCCGTCACATCGCGGAAACCGAATATTCCGAAGACACCATCCTGGCTGAATATCTGGATCTTTATGCCGCGATGGGCTTGAACCGCGAAATTCCGCGGGGAGCGCACGCCGACTAATGCCGGGTGCGGCTCGCTTGCTCGGTTTGGCGCTACTGGTCAGCTTAACGTTGACCGGCTTGCTGGTCCGGTTCGCACATCGGCTTCCGTTCTCGAAGCGAGCGGCTCACGACCGGTGGCATGCGGGCTCGATTCCGGACAGCGGAGGGATCGCTATCTTTGGCGCTCTGGCGCTGACCTACCTGGTGGGATTTTGCGGCCTGTTCCCGAAGGTGGCGGGGCTTGCGGGCTCGCCCGGCCGCCAATCCGCGGCCGCGCTCGGCACGCTGGCATTTTGGATCCTGGGAACCGTGGACGACCGCCTGCAGTTGAGCGCCGCGATGAAATTCTCGTTCCAGGCGCTGATCGTAACCGCCGCGGTCGCGAGCGGCATCGTCGTCGATGTGACGTCTTGGGGAGCCGTCAACTTTACGCTGAGCTGGCTGTGGCTGATAGGAATCACCAACGCTTTTAACCTGATCGATAACATGGACGGGCTGGCGGCCGGAGTGGTGGTCATCGTGGCATTGTTCCGGAGCGGCTTATTGTACGCCAACGGATTCAGCGGCGATGCGTTATTGTGCGCCGTGATCGGCGTCTCCTTCCTGGGTTTTCTGGCATTCAATTTCCAACCCGCCAAAATCTTCATGGGCGATGGCGGCAGCATGATGGCCGGATTCGCGCTGGCCGCGTTGACCATCCATAGCCCGCTGCCGCACGCGCGCAGCCTGATGGCTGGCCTGTTCTACCCGGCGTTGACGTTCGCCTATCCCATCTTCGATACGGCGCTGGTCTCGGTGTTGCGCAAGATAGCGGGACGCCCGATTTCGGTCGGCGGCCGGGACCACAGCTCGCATCGTCTCGCCTCGCTGGGAATGCGGGACTCGACCATCGTATGGATCTTATGGGCCTTTACCGCGATTGGCTCGGCCTCGGGCCTGCTGTTCTACGATTTGCCGGCCTCCACCGGCGTGGCCATCGCGCTGCTGGTGGTGTTTGCAACCATGTTTGCCCTGTTCCTGGCCACGTTGCCTTCCTACCCGGCGCTATCCGGCCCGGCCATTGGCCGCCTGCGGGCTCTTCAGAGGTGGGTGCCTTCCTTGCGCGCGGGCATCACCGTCGTACTGGATTCCATGATCGCGGTGATCGCGCTGATGGCCGCGTTCGCGATCCGCTTCGATTTGACGATACCCCCCGCGCAATACCGCAATGCGTTACTCTCCGTGCCGGTCATCATGCTCAGCTACGCTTTGGGCGGAGTGTTATTCCGGACCTACGACTGGTCCTGGGAATTCTTTGGGCTTCACGAAATACTCCCGCTGGCCGGATCCACCGCAGTGAGCGCCCTGGCGTGCGCCGCGCTGTATTTTTCCACCAACGAATATTCGCGCGGCGTGCTGCTGCTGTATGTGGCTTTAAGCTTCGGCCTCACGGCGCTGGTAAGGTCTTCTCTGCGGTTGTTCCGGCAGACGATTCAAGGGCCGCCGCCGGGTCCCTGCCGGCGCATTGCGATCTTCCGAGCCGACTTCGAAGGGGAAGCTCTAGCCCGCTTTCTACTGGCCTCCGTGGCTTTGGCGCTGCGGCCGGTGGTGTTTTTGGACGACCGGCCCTTGCGCGACGGCGTCCGAGTGTGCGGCCTTCCGGTGCGGAATATCGATGCCGATCTTGAGAAGCTGCAACGCGAATGGAAGTTGGATGCCGTGTTGCTGCCGCCGCAGGAAGGCGGCCTGGATGCGCGCGCGGCGTTGGGCAGCAAGTTCCGCGAAATCGGCCTGGAGATGTGCACGCTGGACCTGAATTTGAGGCTGTGGACCCATCCGCACACCATGCTGGCGCGTCTGGGCGTCGTCGAAGAGCCGTCGCCGGCGGAAGGCTTGACCATGGCCGACGGACTCTCCTGACGGGTCCCGGCCGCATCGCTTTCACCGATTCCCGATCCTCTATGCCACAAGCACAAGCCGTACCATCCTCCCGAGTTCCATCCCGGCTTCCCTCTTTGAGCGGCGTTCGCGCACTTTCGATTCTCGCCGTTCTGATCAGTCATTTCGCGGCGACTCGCCACCACGCTTCCCATTTTCCGGTCCTGGGATTCATAGGGGTTCTGGGCGTGCGGGTATTCTTCGTCCTGTCGGGCTTCCTGATCACCTTCCTGCTATTGGAGGAACGCCAGCGGACCGGCGCCATTTCCCTGCGAGGATTTTACCGGCGGCGGATACTGCGCATCTTCCCCGCATTCTATGCCTATCTGCTGGCGGTCGCCGCGTTGAAGACGGCCGGATTGCTGCACCTGCCCTGGAGCGATTTCGCGATATCCGCCGGCTTCCTCACCGATTTTCGGCCCACGGAGTGGAACCTGGCACATTTCTGGTCGCTTTCGTCCGAGGAGCAGTTTTACCTTTTGTGGCCCGCTTTGCTGCTCTTCGCGGGCCGGCCCAACGCGATGAAGGCTGCCCTAACGGCAATGTTGGCAACGCCTCCGCTTTCAGAGGCCCTGACGAAACTGCACTACCCGCAACTGGCCGTGGCCGCGCTCAGCTTGAACGCGATTGCCACCGGATGCCTTCTCGCGGGAGTGCGCGAACGCTTGCATGCCAACCCCCGCTACCTGCGCGTTTTGGGGTCGCGGTGGATGGGGCTGCTCACCCCCGTTCCGCTGCTGCTCGCCTGCTGGCAGGGACGCGGTGTGGTGATGCTCTACGGAATCACCGCGCTATGCGTTGCGATCCTGATCGACCGCGTCATTACCGTGCCCTGCGGATTTGCCACGTTCCTCAATTGGCGCCCCATGGTCTGGCTGGGGGCGATGAGCTACTCGCTGTATGTGTGGCAGCAGGTGTTCTTAGACCGGTACATGGATAACGTGTTCACCACTTTTCCGTTGAATCTGGTCCTGACCGCAATTTGCGCGCTGCTCTCGTTCTACTTCATCGAGTGCCGCTTCCTGTCTTTGAAGAACCCGGCAGCCGGGCCCGCTCTCGAAGCGGCCCCCACGCTCGTGGTGTCCCGATGAAGACCCTCCTGAAGGCGCTTCGCGGCAGCCAGCCGGCCAATTTTTTGGCCACTGGGCTGGTAAAGCATGCTTACGCCCTGGCGGGACGCAGCAGCGGTGAATTCTTCGTAAAACATCTGCCCCGCTCGGGTCCCGTGCGCGCGCGGCTGCCGAACGGACGCACGCTCAAATTGCGCTCGCGCGGAGACGACGGAATCGCCAATCAGGTTTTCTGGCGCGGCTGGACGGCCGACGAACCGGAGGCCTTGCCGTTGTTTTTTGCGCTCGCCCAGCGCGCGAGCGTGGTATTCGACGTCGGTGCGCACGTGGGGATCTATTCGCTGGTAGCCTCTCTCGCGAACCCCGCCGCGCGGATCTTCGCGTTCGAGCCGCTCCCACGAACCCGCGACCGTCTGCTGGCAAATCTAGCTGGAAATTCGACGGCCAATGTAGAGGTTTTGCCGTGCGCCGTCGGAGACGTCGCCGGAATCGCGACGCTCTATTGCGCACACCGCGGAATCCCCATGAGTTCCAGTCTCAGCCGTGACTTCATGTCGCGCAGCGTCAGCACCGCGCTCATACCGGAAACCGTCACCGTCACGACCGTCGACGATTTCTGCCGCGCCCGGGCAATTTCGAAGATCGACTTGATCAAGCTGGATATCGAAGGATTGGAGCCGCAAGCCTTGCGTGGGATGGCACGATTGCTCGACCACGCGCGCCCCGACATTTTTTGTGAGGTGCTATGCAACAGCGGCACGGACGCGGCGCTCGCCGGCCTGATCGCGCCGCTAGGCTATCGGATTTACGCTTTGGATCCAGGCGGAATCGAACCCCAGGCCACTCTCACGGTCGCGGCGAACCGCCGGAATTATCTGTTCACCATGCGGTCCCTGCAAGAGCTTCGGACTCTTCTCCATGCATAACTCCAACCCTCAATCCGTAACCGTGGTGGTCCCTACCTTCAGCCGTGGGGAGCCGCTCCGCACCACTCTGAACGCTCTCTTGGCGAGTACCAGCGACGGGCTCGAATTTGTGGAGATTTTGGTGGTCGATGATGGATCGCCCCTGCCGGCCGCTCCCCTGGTGAACTCCCTACCGGCGGCAGCGCCCTTCTCTCTCCGCTGCATCCGGCAGCCGAATAGCGGCCCGGGAGCGGCGCGCAATGCCGGATTTCGCCAAGCGCGCGGGCGTATCGTGATTTTCGTCGACGACGACATCATCGTTCCCCCCAGCCTGATTCAGCAACATCTTCGGGCGCATGCTCGTCTTCCTCAGAGCGTCATCTGCGGTCTTTCGACTCTGATCCGGCCCCGGCTCGTAACACCGCTCTACCACTTCATCAGTTCGTTGTCCGGCGACCAGCCGCATTCGGTTTCAGAACCGGAATTCTGGGAAACCGATATACCGAATAGCCAGCATATTTCCGTCGAACGAGGAATGTTCGACGTGGCGGGTGCTATCTACCATGACGATCTATTTACGCCTGCGGCGGAAGAGTTCGGGTTGGCGTTTCGCTTGCGGCAGGCCGGGATCAGGCTGGTATTCGCGCTCCGCATTACCGCGCTGCACGATCAGCCTCTCGATCTCGGAGGCGTCTGCCGGCAACAGTACAAACATGCTCTCGGGACGGCCGAAGTCATTCAGAAATACCCCTCCGCCAGAAGTCTCCCGGCGCTCGAACGAATGATACAAGCCAATCTGGAGAAAACGCGGGGTCTCTCGCTGCAGGCTTTGAAGCGCCGCGTGCTGCGCTGCCTCGCGAGCGATCCGCTGCGCAAGGGCGGTCTGCGGGCCATTGAAACGTTGCAAAACATGATTCCCCTGCCAAGCGTGGTGCTGCCGCCCCTCTATCGGGCGATTGTCTCGGCGCACTATCACGCCGGTCTGCGGGATGGCTCGCGCCGGGAGTGGTCATGATGGCGGCGCCCGCAGTGGCGCGATGAAAAACCTGCTCCAGGCTTTCCGCCGCGGCCGGCCGGCCAAGCCTGCCACTACTACGCAGCGCCTCGCGTCGAATGTGCTCTACCAGCTGGGGAGCCAGTCGCTGCTACTGGTGCTGACCTTTGTCTTCTCTCCTTACGTCGTCCATCGCCTGGGAGTTGATCTCTACGGGCTCCTCATCCTGGCAGGCATCACCACAAATTACTTTGCCATCGTCGAGCTGGGACTGGGGCAAGCGAGCGTAAAGTTTCTGGCGGATGCCTATGCCCGCCGCGACGCGGCCGGCCTCCGGCTCATGCTGTGGACCTCGGCTCTGACCTACCTCGCGCTCAGCGCCGTGGGGTCCTTGGGACTGGTGGCGCTCACGCCATGGCTGACGCACCTGCTGCGCGTGCCGCAAGCTTCGACCCTTCTCACCGAGCAGGTGTTATACATTTGCGCCCTCGGGCTGGCGGTATCGATGATGGGCAGCATCTTCGCTTCCGTGCCGCGCGCCCTAGAGCGCTTCGATATCGTGACGTTCCTGAGCGTCCCGGCCGGCGTGGGCCAGTTAGCCTTGAATCTGCTGCTGCTCGATCTGGGGTATTCGATACGCGGTCTGGTAGTGGGAGGCGTGGTCATCCAGAGTCTGGTGCTGGTGGCTTACATTGGCGTCGCGCGTCACTTGCTGCACCCGCTGGGGCGCCCTGCGTACGACCGGGCGGCGCTGCGCCAGTTGCTGGGCTTCGGGGGCCTGGTCTCGGTTTCGCAAGTGGTTGTGCCGGTCCTGGCGCATGTCGAAAAATTTATCATTGGCCGCGTATTGACGTTGAGCGCAGTGGGGTTTTACAGCGTGCCCTACAATCTGGTGTGGGCGCTCACGTATATTCCAGGCAGCGTTTCTGGCGTTTTGTTTCCGGCCTTCTCGCGCCTGACCGTCGAGGGCGATTCCGGCCGCAGGTCGCAGCTGCTGGTGCGCGGGACGAAATATGTGTTTACTGCGATTTTGCCGGTGGCCGTGGTTCTGGCGATCTTTAGCCGCAAATTCCTGGCTGCCTGGATGGGACCGGACTTCGCGCTGCGCAGCACCGGAGTTCTTCAGGTCCTGGCGTTCGCGGTGGTGGTCAACAGCGTGTCGGATCCGGCCTACCAGGCGCTGCAGGCCATGGGGAGGCCGGGAATTCCGGCCGCCTTTAATGTTGTGGAAGTGTGCATCCACATCCCGCTGTGTTTTCTTCTGATCGCGCGCTATGGAGTGCTGGGCGGCGCGATCGCGTGGGCGGTTCGCGTCAGCCTGAACTCTCTGCTGTTAACGGTGGCCTTCGCGCGCGTGACCAGGATTTCTTATGGCAGCTTCGTGTCGGGTGCGTTGCTGCGCCCGGCCATTGCCGCCACCGCGCTGCTGCCCCTGGTCTGCGCAGCCGCCTACTGGTTTCCCGACCTAAACCGGGTGGCGGCCATTGTTGCGATGGCGGCAGTCGGCTCGTTCTACTGGGCGGGCGTGTTTGCCCTCGCGCTCGACCGGGAAGACCGCCGTCATCTGGGGATGCTAGCCGCCCGCTGGATTCATTGGCCGGGGCTGATGCCGGCCGCGCCGCCGCCGGTGAAGATTACTTGACCGGCAGCCAGACCGCCCACCGCGGCAGCCGCCGCGACACCCGCGCCGATGGCAGCCGGTTTCACCCATCCGGCCACCGGCGGCTTGCAGGCCTCGCCCGGCAGGTCCGTCAGCACGGCTTCGCGGATCAAGCGCGTGGCGCCGGCGACCGGCGATGTTGCCGCATCCACTACGCCGGTGATACTCACCCGGTGATTCACATGACTCGCGACATCCGGGCCCCGCACTTCAACCAGGGTCTTGGTGGCTTGATCCCGCACCAGAAAATGCGATTTGTCTTGCGCCAGGCATCCAGAAACTGCGGAAACCTCTTGCGTCTGGCCTTCTGGAATTTGTGCGACCGGCGTTCCCGCGGCGGTCTGGGCGGCGGCCATTCCGGAGACCGCGGTCACGCTCACGGTCATTTCGTCCAGGCGCCATACCCGGAAATTCGACAACGCGGCAACCGACTCCAAGCGCAGTCCGTTGGCCACCACTGCGAAGCCGTCCGCCGGCCATACCTGCGCCATGCCCTTTTTGAGAACCAGCCGATCCGAAAAGATCTGGGCTTGCGCTTCCGGCGCGAGATCGAAGCGCGTGCGATTGGCCAGGCTCACATGCGTGGGACTCTTGAGATCGTCGACCGTAGTGCCGCTGGTCAGCGATCCATTGCCGCGGGCGCGCGCACCGTCAATCTGGAAGTCGCCGGGCGAAGCCACCAAGCCTATCGCCGGGTTGGAAATGTCGGACGCCGCCGCCACTCCGATCCACCACATTGCAGCACAGCCGAATACTAATTTTGAATTCATACAGGATCACCTGACTTGAGTTTACGGCCAATGTCTCCTATTCCAACCATAAAAAAATGACTTATCCGCGAAATCAAGCAATCTATTTTGTTGTATTCCCCGGCCTTATTCTGCTTAGTGCCGCCGGGGTATGCGCCGCGCTGCGCATTGCGGCGGCATCGCACGACTCGCTGGCTCCCAACCTGATTGAGCGCAGTGCTGCGGCGTCGCATTTCCCGTGGAGCGCCGAATATCAGGTCCGGCTGGCGGACCTGCGACGGGCATCGGGCCTCTCTTCTACCAGCAATTTTGCGGATGCGGTAGCGGGCAGTCCACGCGATGGCCGTTTGTGGATACAGTTCGGGCTGGCACAAGAGCAGGATGGCGACTTGAAAGGCGCAGAAGCCAGTTTGCTGCGCGCCGGAACGCTAGGGAGGGATTACGACACTCTATGGACGTTGACGAATTTCTATTTCCGCAGAGCCGATCGCGATCTCGCGGTGGCGTGGGCGTGCGCGGTTCTTTCCATCGCTGGAGTGGAAGGCGGACCCGTATTCTCTTTACTGGCTAACTTTCCGGCAAAACCGGATTGTATTCTGCGCAGCGATTTTGGCGGACCGCAAAATGTACTGCGGGATTATCTTCTTTGGTTGATCTCGAAAAACAATCTCGATGCGGCGGGTGAAGTAGCAGACATCCTGATCCGCAAACGCGACCCGGAGGCAATGCCCCTGCTGTTGAGCGATTGCGACCGCCTGTTGCTTGCGGGAAAAACCCAGGCGGCGGCCAGGCTGTGGGACTCGTTGGCGGAACAGGGGTGGGTCTCGGCGCCGGTCCTGGCCAAGGGCGGCTTGATGGATGGCGATCTGAAATTGGTGGACCCGCCCCATGGCTTTGCGTGGCGGATGCCACCGGTCACAGGCGTCGAGCCGATGCTCCTTCATCCCGGCTTGCAAATCTCACTCTCTGGTTCGCAGCCGGATCGATGCGAGCTACTCTCCCAGTGGGTGCGGATAGGCTCCGCTCCCGCGCAGACGCTGCATTATCGATCGGTCGCGTCGGGGCTTGCCGCCGGCTCCGGCGTGCACTGGCGAGTCACTACTCCCGCCGGCGTCGACTTGCCGGATGGCGCGCCATTTAAGCCCAACGCCGACATTTACGATCGAAGCCCTCCGGAAGCATTGCTTGGTTTCAAGCGGGCTCCCGGCGGCGACCGGATTCAAGCCACGCTGATTCATCTGGCGCTGGTCTATGAGCGCGCGCCGGGAGCTGTCCCGGCCCGCGGCTGGGTCCGGCTGGAAAAAGTATGGCTCAGCGAATAGCCGCCATGGCGCCCGCGATCCTATCTGCCGCGGCGCGGCTCAGCGCAACGTTCTTGCTTTTTGCCGCCCTGCTGTTCGCGCTGGGCATGGCGTGGAATACCGGAGGCTGGCCGGTCTCGCTCGCCGAGGCCATGATATTTGCGCTGACCGGCATCACCGCTCTGCGGGCACTCTGTATCCGAAGAGCTGACTTTCCGTGGACCACTTCGATACTTGCCACCGCTTGCATCTGGATCGCCGCGCAGTTGTGCGCCGGACAGTCGGTTTACCGCTTTGGAACCTTTCAGTCGCTCCTGATCTTCCTGTCGATTGCCGGCGCATTCTGGAGCACCGTGCAGCTGTTTGAAAGCCACGCGGCCTTGCGCGCGGTTCGTTGGCTGCTCATCGCCATCGGGTCCGCCACAGCC